>OCSH01001899.1_pt1 | contig 13802 bp, 9 predicted proteins | sample 1538371 | NCBI WGS metagenome assembly OCSH01 (sample SAMN04571687, study PRJEB22368) | human gut metagenome | biome: human gut; material: stool | host: Homo sapiens | place: Luxembourg | collected 2012-06-01 | reverse complement strand
CCCAATCGACTCCTGCCAGAAACACCGCCTCCGAAAGTCAAAATCCGAAGGTCCCTCTAAATCCTGAAAATTACATAAATTAAACACAGTTATTTAATAAAATTGAGATATTTGTAACATGAAACGATATCTCTTTTTATTTCTTATTGTTACTATTTACGGATGCCGGGAACAGGCGAACCGGCCAGCCCGGACAATTCCCCGGACAAGTGTGGCTTCATACAGTAATCCATTGTTAACATCGGGAGCAGACCCCTATGCCATCTACCATGACGGTGTATATTATTATACCCAGTCGATGTACGACCATCTTTCCATCTGGAAGACAAAGGATATTACCGACCTCAGGCATGCCCGGAGCAAAACCGTATGGCTCCCGGACGATCTGACCAATAGCCGGGACCTTTGGGCTCCGGAACTGCATTATCTCGACGGGAAATGGTATCTTTACTATGCAGCTGCCGGTATCCGGGCCGGGAGCCATCAACTATACGTACTCGAAAACAGCCATCCGGACCCGACCGAAGGCCGGTTTATCTACAAAGGTCAGCTCCGCACTTCCGCCGACCAAAGCTGGGCAGTAGATGCTTCGGTATTCACCCACAGGGATTCACTCTACCTAGTATGGTTCGGTATCCCCGAACAACCGATTCCTTATATTTTCAATTGCATTTACATTGCCCGTCTCGAAAATCCCTGGACACTGGCCACCCGGCCGGTTATGATCGGTATTCCCGATCAAAGATGGGAACGTCATGACCCGGAAGCCGCTTTTTCGATGGGTAGCCCGCAACCCTTAAAAAGTCCCGACGGCAATCTGATTCATCTGGTCTATTCGGCCGGCGGAAACCGGCCTCCTTATTCAGCCCTGGGACTGATGACCGCCCAAAGCGGCAGTAACCTGCTCGATCCGGCCTCCTGGAAAAAGTCACCACAACCTGTATTTTGCCAGAACGATACGCTGGGCGTATTCGGCCCCGAACATTGCAGCTTTATAAAATCTCCGGATGGGACCGAAGATTACATTTTTTACCATGCCCGCTATCGTCTGGAGCCAGCGGCCAACGATCTGCGGACACCTCGTTTACAGAAATTTTCGTGGGATAAAAAAGGTTTCCCGGTATTCGGGCAACCCATCCCCTGTCACGTCAAACAGCCCAAACCTTCAGGTACAGCGATATGAGAACTTTTTTCTTTTTTCTATTGATCCTATCAGCCGGATGCCGGCATACCGATCCCGACCTTGAAAACGCTCTCCGTCAGGCCGGGGAAAATCGCAGTCAATTGGAACAGGTACTCGATCATTACCGGAACGATTCCTTAAAATACAAAGCTGCCTGTTTTCTTATCGCCAACATGCCGGGACATTATTCCTATGGCGGCGAAGTACTCGATGCCTATTATTTCTCGGTCGATTCGCTCTTTCGGATCGGAGCTCCCTGCGAACAGACGAACCGGCAAATCGACGAATTAGCCCAGAACCTACAAATCAGCCGTTACGCCAAAATCATAGAAGATGTCAAAACCATCACAGCCGAATACCTGATCGACAATATCGACCGGGCTTTCGACGACTGGCAAAACAAAGAAATCAACGAGCATGTCGATTTCGAACATTTTTGTGAATACCTGTTGCCTTACCGTATCTCCAACGAGCCCCTGGAATATTGGCGGGACATGTTATCGGGCAAATACCGCGAAATAGAGGATATGGGATACATAGACGGCGACCGTCCATCCGCTTACTGGGCTTGTTCCGTAGTCAACGACCGCTTAAGAGAAACCCACAGAGGAAGTGTTTTCCGGCTTCATCACTCTTTCCTCCCCCTGAACTACAGCACACTGAATATCATCAACTACGGTACCTGTAAAGAATATGCCCATCTGGCCACCTTTGCTATGCGGGGTAAAGGCATACCGGTGGCCATCGACTTCACTCCCCAATGGGCTCACATTTCCTCCGGTCATTATTGGAATTCTGTCTATGTCAAAAGGGGAAAAAACGTCATATTCGAACCCCTGGGCAGCAATCCGGGCGAACGCCACCGGGACGAAGTCGTCAAAGCTAAAGTGTATCGCTATCGTTATGCCATCAATAAGAATGCGTTATCCCGGCTAAACACCGCACAGGAACCCGTTCCGTCCTTTTTCAATACTCCTTTTTATCAGGATGTCACTGCAGAATATACGGCCACTTCCGATGTCGAAATCGAAATGCTCCGTTCTCCCAGTCAAAAAAGAGATTTCGCCTATCTCTGTGTCTTCGACAATCAAAAATGGGAGCCCATCCATTTTGCCCCACTAAAAAGAGGGAAAGCCCGTTTTACCGACATGGGGCGTGATATCGTCTATCTTCCCGGCTATTATATCGAAGGAGAAATCGAACAATCCGGCTATCCATTCATTTTGGATGTTTTCGGGGAAATACATCCTTTGATCCCCGACACAATTCACACCCACCCGTTGCGTCTAGAGCGTAAATACCCCATTTCCAACCGGCTCATCGACCACAGCAACAAACTTTTGGCGGGATGTATCCAAGCTTCAGCCGACAGTACTTTCACCGATCCCGTCACATTTCACATCATTGCCCGGAACACCCAAGGAGCCCCCGACACCGTAACCATCGATTCCAGCCGGCAACCCTTCAGATACTGGCGTTATTTGTCACCCAACGGTTCGTTTTGCCAAATCGCAGAACTGCAATTTTTCAAACCCGACAGTCTCTCCCCTCTGCCGGGACGCGCTATCGGTACCCCAGGAACTTTAAACAATGCTTTCGACGGAGATCCCCTGACCTTTTATGAATACCACGAAGCCGATGGTGGCTGGATAGGACTCGATTTTGGAAAACCGACAAGGATCGACCGGATTGCCTTCCAGCCCCGCAACGACGACAACTACGTCGTTGCGGGCGATGAATACGAACTATTTTATCGCAGCTCCACAGCCTGGGAATCTTTGGGCAAACAAAAGCCCTCACACCCCTGGGTCGAATACCCCGCAGTCCCCTCCAACGCCTTACTACTACTGAAAAACCACAGCCGTGGCCAGGAAGAGCGAATCTTCACCTGGGAAAAACAAAAACAAAAATGGTGGTAGGAATTCCGGGACGAAAGGTCCGTCCCGGAATCTCTTGCATATCTGATAGAAATACAATACTTTTACAAACATCAGACAACATTTTTTTACCATCATGACGAAAAATATACGCATTCCTGTAGTCGCTTTTCTATTGCTTTGTTGCAACCTGATCTCCTACGCCCAGGAAACAGAACACGCCAAACTCGATCGATATCTCCGGCTGCTTAGAGATAAAAATAAATTCATGGGGAGCGTATCCGTATTCAGTAAGGGAACCGAGATCTACGCCCGATCGGTGGGATTTGCCGATATCGATAAACAAATCGTAGCCGATGCACAATCCGAATACCACATCGGCTCTATCTCGAAACTCTTTACGACCGTGATGATATTTCAAGCCATAGAAGCCGGACAGCTTTCCTTATCCTCACCGATCGATTCGTATTTTCCTATCATTAAAAACGCACATAAAATAACGATCGGTCATCTGCTAAGCCATCGCAGCGGGATACACAACTTCACGGCGGATGAACAATACCTGAACTGGAATACCCAGGCGAAGACAAAGGAACAGATGGTAGAAATAATCGCCCGTGGAGGCAGCGATTTCGAACCAGACAGTAAAGCGCAATATAGCAATTCCAACTTTGTATTATTATCGTATATCCTCGAATCGCTCTATAAAAAACCGTATGCTGAAATCCTCGCCGATCGGATCACCCGACCTTTATCGCTTGTCAATACCCATTTAGGCAGAAGAACGATCTCTCCCGAACAGAACGAATGTAATTCGTATAAATATTTCGATAAATGGAGGATAGAATCGGTAACCCATCCTTCGATCCCGCTAGGAGCAGGAGGGATCGTATCGACACCCCGTGATCTGAACAAATTCGCGGATGCTCTTTTCAAAGGGAAACTGATTTCTGCTAACAGCTTATCCACTATGCTGGCCCTAAAAGATAATTTCGGTATGGGCATATTTCCTGTTCCGTTTTATGCCAAGCGTGGCTTCGGGCACAGCGGAGGAATAGACGGATTCAATGCCATGCTGATCTATTTCCCGGAAGACGAACTATCCTACGCCATCACCTCCAACGCACTCAATTATACATTCAACGATATCCACATTGCAGTTTTAAGCGGTATTTACGGTATGCCCTTCGATCTTCCGAATTTCGAGGCCATTACACTCAAACCCGAAGACCTGGTAAAATACACCGGTGTCTATTCAAACAGCCAACTTCCGATCAAACTCACCGTCCGCATAAAAAACAATGCCTTGGAAGGACAGGGTACCGGCCAGGCTGCATTCCCGCTCGAAGCAATTTCCGAACATACATTCAAATTCACCCAAGGGGGGATTGTGATGGAATTTAATCCGGGAAACCGAACCATGACCCTAAAACAAGGCGGCGGTGTATTCTTATTTAAAAAAGAATAAATATGAACCAACCGTTTACCCATACATAACCGTATTTCGGGACAAAAGGTCCGTCCCGGAATCCCAAAATCTCTAAACCACGACATACTATGAAAAAAAATCATCTCCTATTATTTATCCTGTTACTGGGCTACCTCGGACTAAAAGCTCAGGAGACGATCGACAACCCACCGTACAAATTCAGAAATACAGCACTTTACCGAATTGAAAAGGTGGAATGTACGGACCAAGATACAAAAGTCTATCTACGCACCGAATTTATTCCGGGATGGTGGGTACAATTTTCAAAAGAAGAGATCAATCTCAAGGACAATCTGGGTAACCGATATCGGCCTCTGGCACTCGAGGGAGCCGCATGGGAAGAGCAAAAGCCGACTCCGGCATCGGGAACGGATCATTTTATTTTCACCTTCCCTCCTTTGTCCAGCGGAGTGACAAGTATCGACTTTCTGGAGGGCAAATCCGGCATATTCGACATCCGGCTGACCGGGGATATTCCCTCCGTACAGACACCACTGCCTACTACCTTAACAGGCAATTGGTTAACGACCGATGGAAGCAATCGCTGGACTTACGGTTTTTATCCGGAATTCGTCATCGAGGGAAATCGGTTTTGGGCATATGAAAAAATCGAAACGAAGGGAAAGAAGCTTATCCTGCATTTGAAATCGGAAGGACAAGATCGGCAACTATTACTCTCCGAACAAAAAGACGGATATTATAAAATCGGCACTTCCCGCAAAACCCAGCGGCTCTACAAACGGGAAGACTACCGTATGGAACAGGTGAGTGGCAATCAAGCGGAAAAAAGTTTTTTCCAACCGGGCAGTAAAGCCTACATCCAGGGGTATATCCGGGGTTACGATCCCAGGGCCGGATTTACATCGGGTATCATCTACAACAACAATATCGTTACCGAAGAGGATTTTCCGACAGTCGTCGCCCTACTCGAAGACGGACGTTTTTCGGCCGAACTGTCTTTAGACAACCCCACTAGCGGTAATATCAGCTTCACTCCGTTCAACCTTCCTTTCTACATCGAACCGGGCGACACCCTGACAATCTTTATCGATTGGGAAGACCTGTTACAGGCCGATCGTTACCGGGACCGTCGTTTCAAAGATTTTCAAACCTTACGGTATATGGGCTCTTCTTCAAAAATCAACGCCGACCTGACCAAAGCCGGGATCTATATTCAGAGGGAAGGGAATATCCATTTCAGAGAACAAGCCAAACAATTGACTCCGACGGCATTCAAAATCCAGGCTATGCAAAAACTCGAAGACAAATTAAACATCCTGGATCGGTTGAACCGTCAATATCATTTCAGTCCCAAATCCATGCAAATCCTGGAAACCTACATTAAAACCGATATCGCAACTCATATCCTGGACTTTGCTACCACCCGGAAATATTTCCAAAACGAGGAGCCGGAAAACAAAATCCTGCAAGCCGAAGTTCCTCAAGATTACTATGACTTCCTGAAAGAAATGCCGCTAAACGACCCCAACCTGCTTATTCCCTATGAAAATTGGGTATTTTTCAACCGTTTCGAATATATCCCTCCTTTCGAACAAGCCTACAAAATTTCCGCCCAATATGAAGTATCGGGGTTTCCCCGACTGATCGAAACCGAATGGAAAATAAAAGACAGCATCTGTTACCATTCTCTTCAGCTCGAACCCAACTTGAGTTATGACATTATAAAAATACGGGATCTGAGCACAAACCTCAAAAACTTGCAACGCAGTACAGCCGACAGTCTTGTAGCCCTCACATTAAAAGAAGTAAAAAACCCCTATCTCCGTCAAAAAGCCCATTACCTGCTCGAAAAATACTGTCCCCGGGAAATCAAGGCTTCCCGAGCATTACCAGCAGGAAAAGGTGCCGATATCTTCCGCAAAATCATCGCTCCTTACCAGGGGAAAGTGATCTACGTCGACTTTTGGGCTACGAGCTGTGGTCCTTGCCGGGCAGATATTCAAAACATGAAACCGCTCCGGGAACAGTATAGTGGAAAAAATATCGTATTCCTGTTCATCACAGACGAAAAATCTTCACCTATAAACGATTACAACCGATTCACAGCCGATCTGCAAGGAGAAAAATTCCGGATACCGGAGGACGAATACAATTATCTACGGGAACTTTTCCAAATCAATGGAATCCCGCACTACGAAATCATCAACAAACGGGGAGAAGTAGTCAATACAGCCTTTTACCGGCAAAATAAAAGCGATTTATTCGATACGTTGATAGAAGAACAGTAGAAACGGGAATAACGGATAAAACAGATAAAACAGCAGAAACAGCTGCTTTTACCGTTTTATCCGTTTATACCGCTTTTACCGTTTACTCACAAACTCCCGGATAAAGGCGGTCGTTTCGTCGATACCGTAAACGGAAGAGCTGATACACAAGTCGTAAGATTCTGCAGCCCCCCAGATTTTATCGGTATAGTAATTATAATAAGAAGCCCGGGATTTATCTGCTTTCCGGATATATTCCTCGGCTTCTTTCTCTTCGATATGAGCATACTCGACAGCTCGCCGGATCCGGTCCTCCATACGGGCACTGATAAAAACACTTATGCAATTTTCATTATCCCGCAAGATATAGTCTGCACAACGGCCTACCAGGATACACGACTGTTCGGCAGCCACTTTACGGATCACATCCGACTGAATCTGAAACAACGATTCGTTCGACAGGTAATCGTTACTTTGAAAAATGGCGTTATTCATCGAAAAACCCATAGCTAAAGCTTTCAGCAGGCTACCGGAATTCCGTTCGTCCGCTTTCTCGAAAAATTCACCGCATATGCCGCTTTCTTTCGAAGCCAGGTTGATCAATTCTTTATCGTAAAACGCAATACCCAATTGTTCAGCCAGCTTCTTACCGACATAGCGGCCACCGCTACCGTACTGTCTTCCGATGGTGATGATTATTTTCTTTTCCATAAATATCAATTTACAAACTCTATTACAAAGCTACCGAATCTTTTGCATTATTCAATCCCCCGGTCTTGAATTTCTTCAATTGCCAGCCCAACATCAACCCGGTTGTAATCGAAGCGATAAAATCCGCTACCGGAATACTTCCCCAAACGCCGTCGGTACCCCAATAATGCGGCAGGATAAGAAGACAGGGCAATAAAAAGATCAATTGGCGGGTTAAAGACAGGAAAATCGCTTTTCCGGCCATCCCGATCGACTGGAAAAAACTCGAGGATACCATCTGGAAACCGACTAAAGGGAAAAACAAAAGAATCAGGCGCATCCCATGTTCGGCAATATCGATCAAATCGGAATCTCCGGTAAACATCCGGATAATCGTCCGTGGAAAAATCTGACAGATCAAAAATCCCAGAGTGGTCACGGTAATGGCACATAAGGTCGTATATTTCAATACCCGGATCATCCGGTCCAGCTGCCGGGCACCGAAATTATATCCGGCAATAGGTTGCATCCCCTGATTAAATCCCATAACGATCATGATGAACAAAAACACAATACGGTTGACGATCCCATAAGCTCCGATATACATATCTCCCCCGAAATCTTTCAATCCATTATTGATCAGCAAAACGATCAGACAACTACAAAGATTCATCAGGAAAGGCGACAACCCGATAGCCAGCATTCCTCCGACAATATGCCATCTGACCTTGAAAATTCCTTTTTGAAAACGAATAAAACTTTTCGGACTGGAAAAATGGTACAACACCCCGAGCAAAGCCAAAAACTGGGCACAGATCGTCCCCAGGGCAGCTCCCTTGATTCCCATATCCAAAACAAAAATGAAAAGTGCATTCAGCACTCCGTTGATCAAGACGGCAAACAACGTCGCCATCATCGCCCTTTGCGGGTAACCCGAAGCCCTCATCACCTCATTGAGCCCCATATAAATATGAGTAATGAGGTTACCATAAAGGATTACCTTCATATAATCGCGGGCATACGGCAAAGTGTCCGCACTGGCCCCGAAAAAATAAAGGATCGGATCCAGAAAAATCAGGCATACCGTCATAAACAAAAAACCGATCACGGTATTCAGCAAAAGTACATTCCCACTTTTCAAATCCTTTTGTCCAATCTTCACAGACACCAGTGTAGAAGCTCCTACTCCCACCAGAGAGCCGAAAGCCGCCGCCAGATTAATAAAAGGGAAAGTCACGGCCAAACCGGCAATTCCCAATGCCCCCACCCCGTGTCCGATAAAAATACTGTCCATCATATTATACAACGAAGCAGCGGTCATTGCTACGATCGCCGGGACAGCATAACGCATCAATAATTTCTTAATATCCTCTGTTCCTAAAGACAGAGGCGATTGTTCCGACATAAAATAAATTTTAAAATTAAACACTCATGCCACCCACCTCCTACTAAAAGTCTTTTTTTTTACTTTCTACCTTTCTCCCCGCCTTTACCCTCTCCCTTTCCAGCTTTTACCCTTTAGTTTCTACTCTTCAGCCTTTAGCTTTTAACCTTTAGCCTTTAACTTTTAGCTTCTACCCTCTATCATCTCCCTCAACGCCCCGATCGCCTCCTCTTCCGGGACAGCAGTACGCACCATTTTCCGGCCTTTATACAGGTTTACCTTTCCATTCCCTGCACCGACATAGCCATAATCGGCATCTCCCATCTCTCCGGGTCCGTTGACCACACAACCCATGACAGCGATTTTCAGCGTATTCAGATGTCCGAACGCTGCTTTCACCTTAGCCACCGCACCCTGCAAATCGAACAATGTCCTTCCACACCCCGGACAACTGATAAATTCTGCCTTATACCGACGCACTCCGGCAGACTGTAAAATATTCCGGCTCAATTCCAAAGGGAAAGTCAGGTCCTCTATTTCCGGTGTTTCGATCCAAAGACCACCGGCAAGACGGTCGAGAAAAAAACCGCCCAATTGTGAAGCCGCCACAAGACGGATTCGTTCTTTCTCCTTCCCCGGCACGACAGCCCGGATAATCGCCGGATTAGTCAGGCCGGCCTCCTGTATCCGGCGGAATATTTCCCGGTAAAGGCGATATTCGACAGGCAGTGCCAAAACCAACACCGCTTTCCCATCCTGCCGCAACCGGCCGGTTAAATCGGCATCCAGTTCTTCGGACCGGCAGATCTGCACCAATCTGTACTTGCTATCGATCGTCTGTTCCCCCTTTTTATATGCTCCGACACTGCATAACGGAGAAGCATTCCGGTTATAGACATGAGCCATATCCAGAATCTCCAGAGGTACGATAACCCCTGTATCCGGGGGTAATTTAGTCAATTCCGGTCCCAATGTCCCGATATAAATCCATTCCGGTGCTTTTATACCGGCATGCAAACGGTCACCATATACCGGATCATTGACCTCACTTACGGTAAAACCGATCCGGTTCATCACCTGTTCGTCCAATACGGTTACTCCCGTCAATCCGGCCACGATACAAGGTTTCGAACACTCTCCTTTCAATGGGGTCCACCCTTTCAGATACTCCGGTTCGGAACAGATCCGGGCCAATTCGCAAGCCACAGGAATCTCGGCTTCGGGTTCCTCGGTCAGGGACACCCGGATCGTATCCCCGATTCCTTCATTCAACAGGGTTCCGATCCCCACTGCCGAACGGATACGTCCGTCTTCACCCTCACCGGCTTCCGTAACTCCCAAATGCAAAGGATAACACATTCCCTCAGCCTCCATTTTCTCCACCAGTAAACGTACGGCATCCACCATAGTCCGGCAATCGCTCGATTTCAGCGAAATCACCACATCTTTAAAGTCACAAGCCTGACACACCCGCAAATACTCCATCGTAGCCTCCACCATTCCCGCCGGGGTATCTCCATAGCGGCTCATAATACGATCGGACAACGAACCATGATTCGTACCGATGCGGACAGCCGTTCCATATTGCCGGCAAACCTCCAGAAACTCCGTAAATTTCTGCCGCAGGATTTCCAATTCAGCTGCATACTCCTCATCGGTATAGGTCAGCTTCTTAAAAGTGGCCCGTTTATCCGCAAAATTTCCCGGATTTATCCTCACCTTTTCCACATAACGGGCGGCAACCGAAGCAGCCTCAGCAACAAAATGAATATCCGCAGAAATCGGAGTCGTATATCCCCGTTCACGCAAACGACGGTGTATTTCCCCGAGCATCTCCGCTTCCTTCACTCCCGGAGCAGTAATCCTCACCAGCCGGCCACCGGCCTCGATAATCCGGATCGCCTGTTCGACACAAGCATCCACCTCCCGGGTCGACGTATTCAGCATCGATTGAACCAGCACCGGTTCTTCCGATGAAAGAACCACATTTCCTATTCGAACAGCAGTTGTTTTCCTTCGCATAATTTTCTTATTAGATCTTCCACGTGATCATACTCTTCATATTCTTCGTATTCCGGGGATTCCGGATATCCTTTCCCTCAGGGGTATAAAGAAAATCCAATTCTTCCCGGAAAACTTCGTACACCTTGTGCCGCACCACCTTCGAAGTTGAATTGACCGTTCCGTTCTGTGCCGTCAGAGGTTCCGGCAAGATCCCGACAACAGCAGGTAACCAGCGTTCGGGAAACATCCCTTCATACATGCCACCCTTACGGAATTTCATCAGTTCCTCATTCAATTTCGTCAGCATCAGCTTACAAGCTTCAACCGTTCCGGGTTCTTCTTCCCGTTGTTTTACATATTCGGTCAGAGCTGTTTTATTCGGAACGATCAGGCCGGCCGTATAAGGCGACTGATTATTGTACAACACACAATAATCGATATAGGGGGATAATTCGGCAATAGCTTCTTCGATTCCTTCGGGGCTATATTTTTCCCCGTCGCCGGCAATCAGCAGTGATTTAAAACGTCCCGATACAAACAACGACCCGTCTTCACCGAGATAACCCCTGTCTCCGGTATACAACCAGCCGTCACGGATCGTCCCGGCCGTAGACTTCTCATTCTTCCAATATCCTTTCATCACATTCTTCCCCCGGATGACGATCTCTCCCTTTTCCCCTTTCTTCACTTCTGTCCCTGTTTCGTCACAAATCTTCAATTCCAAAGGTTTCACTACCTGTCCCGAAGACCCGAAACGGTAACGTTGCGGACAATTGGAACTAATCACCGGAGAAGCTTCGGACAATCCGTACCCTTGCAACATCGGGATACCCAAGGTACAGTAGTATCTTTGCAATTCCGTATCCAGTAAAGCCCCACCCCCGACAAAAAATTGCAGGTTACCGCCAAAAATTTTCCGGATCTTCGAAAATACCAGTATATCCATCAGCTTCACCACAGGCCACAGTAGCATACGTCCGCCTTTCCCCCGGAAATTTCCCTGACCATGATAGTAATATCCCCATTTCAGTCCCAGTCCGTAAAGTTTCCGGATCAGCCATCCCCGTTGCCGGATACCCGTCTCGATACTCCGCCGGAAATTCTTGGCCAAAGCAGGAACGCTCAGCAACACATGCGGCTTTATCTCTTTCATATTCAACGGAATATTACGCAGATATTCCATCGGTGACTTACCGAAATCGACGGCTGCCAACGAAGCCCCGTTATACATAAACGAATAAATCCCGACGGTATGTGCAAAACTATGATCCCAAGGTAAAAAAAGCAAAATCCGGAAATATTCCGGAATACGGATCAGGGAATCGGATTGCAACACGTTACTCACATAATTCTCATGGGTAAGCATAATTCCTTTCGGCTCGGCCGTCGTTCCCGAGGTATATGAAATATTGGCCAGATCGGCCCCACTAACTGTTACGGCCTGTTTTTCCAACATTCCAGGGTACTCTGTCACCCAACGTTTTCCTTCATCTTTCAGACGTTCGAAAGAATTATATTTTCCTTCCTCAGCCGAAGAATAACGGATGACATAAATCTTTTCGATTTCGGGAAGTTCAGCTTCTATCCGCCGCAAAGTCGCTACATAATAATCCGATACGATCAGGAAACGGGCCCCGGAATGGCGGACACGAAATATCAATTCTTTATCCGTGAGTTTAATACTCAGGGGAACATTCACACCACCGGCATATAAAATACCCAATTCGGCGAACACCCAATCGTTACATCCCTCACTCAGCAAAGCAACGCGATCGCCCTTCTGCAAACCTCCGGCCAGCAAACCGGCCGCCACATCACCCACTTCCCGGCGAGCTTGCCGATAGGTCACCGACCGATACTCCCCTTCACGCTTTTCCCACAAATAAGCATTTTCCGGAAACTTCAGGCAACTCCGTTCCAGCAAATCGATCAATGTATGCAACTCCCCGTTCTTCATGGGGACAAAGATACAAAAACGTGCGTTCAAGGACAAACTTCAGGGAATAATCTCCCGTTTTCCCAAATGACGGGGACCTTTATGGACAACGATGTCGATAAAAACTTTCACCCGGGCCAATAATTCCCGGACCCGGGTCTTAACACCACTACAGACATCGACATCTTTCGCATTAAAACCGACGGCTTCGATTCCATTCCGCCCCGGCAATATACAGGGCTCTCTCGTTATGAACCGTTGGGAGATGATAGTAAACCGATCCTGTCCGAACACTTTTTTAGCCCTGATCACCGAATCGAGTGTACGTATCCCGGCAAAATCCATTACGATCACGCTATCCGGGATTCCATGGGCGATCAACGCTTTCCGCATCTCAACCGGTTCGTTATAATTCATGCGGCGATTATCTCCACTGACCAATATCCGGCTGATCTTACCGGCCTGAAAGAGTTCCACAGCAGCCGTGATCCGGTAATTGAAATAAAGATTCGGCCGACCACCCCGCAACTTCGGAGAAGTTCCCAACAACACCCCCACCCGATTTTCGGGAATTGTTTCTATCTGATCATACAAACAACTTTCAGTACTATGAATGATAATCCGATTACACAACAGAATCGTTCCCAACAATAAGATAAGCCCCAATAATAAAAAGCGGACACAATATTTTATCCATTTCCTGCCTGTCTGTCTTTTTCTCCATATCAATATATATTTTTGCATACTCTGTCACTCACTTAGTATGAAATAACAAATATAAATAAAGAATTCATCTCATCAAATAGCCGAAGAATTTATACCGACTATCACTCAAAAGAGAGTTAATTCGTAATTATAAAAATAATCAAAAAAACATGTATAAATTTTGATGTTTATACACATGTTTCCCCTAAATGTAGGTTTATTTTTTCTTTCTATTCCGATTCCGGGTTTTGTGCCGTCAGACCGGTTCGCCTGGAACGGTCCGGTAAGGCTTTCCTTCACTGACCG
>OCSH01001893.1_pt1 | contig 13836 bp, 16 predicted proteins | sample 1538371 | NCBI WGS metagenome assembly OCSH01 (sample SAMN04571687, study PRJEB22368) | human gut metagenome | biome: human gut; material: stool | host: Homo sapiens | place: Luxembourg | collected 2012-06-01 | reverse complement strand
GAAGTCATCGGGGACGCGAAAGTTTATTATGATTTGGCTACTAATAAATACCTGACTGACTTTACGCTTTACGACAATGCACCAAACATTAATAAGGCTGTGGAAAATGGCGCTTTTGATTCACTATCAATCGCCTATTACATCACAGATTATACTTTTGATGAAAGTGACGCTCTAGTTGTAAATAAAGCACAGTTTAAAGAGATTTCTCTTGTTTCAGTACCAGCAGACCCTAACGCAAAATTTATTCAAAATGCTTTAGGCGAAGAACTCACAGAAGAACGCAACAAAATTATTGAAAGCCGTAACGCTTTGAAAGAAATTGAGGATATTAAAAAGAAATATGAACAAACCTGATTTAATTGAAAAACAAAATCGCTTAGCAGAACTTAAAGAAAATAATGTATCTTTAAAATCTCAAATTAGTGGCTTTGAAGTAAAAAACGCAATTGAAGACTTGCCAAAAGTACAAGAATTAGAAAAAACACTTTCAGAAAATTCAATTGAAATTATCAAAATTGAAAACGAACTTAACGCACAGGAAGAAAAACCAAAAGGAAAAGCTAAAATGACAAACTTTATTGAATCACAAAACGCTGTAACAGAATTTTTTGATGTATTGAAAAAGAACTCTGGAAAATCAGAAATTAAAAACGCTTGGAATGCAAAACTTGCTGAAAATGGTGTAACTATCACAGACAAAACTTTTGAGCTTCCACGTAAATTGGTTGAGTCAATCAACACAGCTTTGTTAAACACTAACCCAGTTTTTAAAGTATTCCATGTCACAAATGTCGGTGCTTTGCTCGTATCACGCTCATTTGATTCATCTAATGAAGCACAAGTTCACAAAGACGGACAACAAAAAACAGAACAGGCTGCAACACTCACTATTGATACTCTTGAACCTGTAATGGTTTATAAATTGCAATCACTTGCTGAACGTGTTAAACGACTTCAAATGTCATATTCTGAACTTTACAACTTGATTGTAGCTGAACTTACACAAGCTATTGTTAATAAAATTGTTGACCTTGCGCTTGTTGAGGGAGACGGAACAAACGGTTTTAAATCAATTGATAAAGAAGCAGACGTCAACAAAATCAAAAAAATTACTACAAAAGCCAAATCAGCTGGCAAAACTCCATTTGCTGACGCTATTGAAGAAGCTGTTGACTTTGTTCGTCCTACTGCTGGTCGTCGTTATTTGATTGTTAAAGCAGAAGACCGTAAAGCCTTGTTAGATGAGTTACGCCAAGCAACTGCAAATGCTAACGTTCGTATTAAAAATGATGACGCTGAAATTGCTTCAGAAGTTGGAGTAGATGAAATCATTGTTTATACAGGTACAAAGGTTGTTAAACCTACTGTATTAGTAGACCAAAAATATCATATTGATATGCAAGACATTACAAAAGTTGACGCATTTGAATGGAAAACTAATAGCAACATGATTTTGGTTGAAACACTAACAAGCGGTCATGTTGAAACTTACAACGCTGGTGCAGTAATTACAGTAGCATAAGAATAAAATGGAGGAAGTAAATGATAGATTATATTAAAGTCTATTGTGGTATTCCGATTTTAGTAACAGCTTATGATAGTAAACTTATCTTATTCCGCTCAATAGCTATTAAATTGCTAGAAAAAAATGGTATTAAAGCTGACGAAACAAGTGTATTAGTGAAAAACTTTATCTCTTGTTATTGTCGGCTTAATATTGTTGATGAACCAGCAGAACAATGGCGAAATGCTGAAATGAAACGTTTGGCTTCTTTGCAAGAGTTAATGTATTATGGAGGTATTTAATGATATTTTCACAAGTAACATTGCAAGTTGAAACGACTGTTAAGAAGAAGAACGGTGCAGAAGCTAATGTTATAAAGCCTATCGTTTTACCAGCAGTTAAACAGAGAATTAGTCAGTTAAGACTTGATGAGTTTTCTATGATTGGACTAGGTAAAAATATAAGATACGAGCTTAACGGAATCGGAGAAATGGAAGACTTAATTTTCAACTATTTCTTGGACGAAAAAGGCGATACTTTCAAGCGTACAACATGGGAAAGAAACCCTAAAAATAACAAGATGATTTTAGAAGGAGTCGTGAGTAACGGGATATGAATGAATTTGATTCTTATATGGATTGGTACAACAATTTACTTACAATGCCTCTAAATGACATTATTTTAGGCGTTAAGGACACGATAGTAGACAAGACTGTATATTTATCGCTTAGTGATTCAAAGGTGCTTAAAATGGATAATACGAGCTTTGTCATGGGTTACTATTATCAAGTTGTTTTATCTGTTAAAGACGTTGATGATAAACTTGTTGGACTAGTCGGAGATGTTTTGCGAAACGGTTGGAATATGACAAACTGGTCAGAGAATAGCCATTTGTACAATTATACTGGAAGTGTTTATTTGCCTTGTGGTGCAGGTGGTCAACCATGGCAATGAATTTGCTTAATACAGCAAGCATAGCTAAAGAAATGCAAACTAAGGTAACAGAACGCTTGGGCGATTGGTTTGAAGCAGAGTTTAAAGCTAAGGCAAATGCTGCAGCCCGAAGGACTAGAGTAATCAGAAGCCACGGTCACACCTATACTTATGCTAGATATCAAAATACAGGTCAATTGTCAAGAAACTTAAAGCAAGTTAAAAAAGGCGATAAAGTAGTAGTAAACGCAGGGACTAGAGCTAATTATACTAATGGTTATCATGGTATGTATTTCTTGGTTGAAAAAAAAGGTATGGAAGACGTTAAAACAACATTGAAAAAAGGCTCTAATTATGCTAATTCAATGAAATTATAAAAGTAGAAAGTGGCTTAATTACATTTGATTGAAATTAACAATAATGGTATTTTTTAATGAGTTTAGATAATTTTAGAAATAGAACGATTATATGGGACACAGTCAACAAAGACTTTCCCCAGCCAATACAAGCAATGCAAGGCGATGTCAATGCTAGAACGTTATTAATTAAAATAGTTGATAATGGAGTTGAAACTGACTTAAATGGCCATTCGTTAAAACTTACATATCAATATACTAATGGCAGTAATTCAGGTTTTGTTATGATTCCTCCTAAGGACTTAGCTAAGGGAGAGTTTATTTTGGTAATTCCTACCGAAATGACAAAAGTTGGAGTTATTGAAGCGAACTTGATTCTTCTTAATGAAAGTTTAGAGCAAGTTATCGTCAGTAAGAATTTAACATTTATATCAGATAATTCTACGGTTACAGCTTTAGCTCAAAAAATAAATAATAATATTGATGATTTTACGAAATTATTATTAGAAAAAATGCCACAAGTACTGCGTAGTGAGTTGAATGATTTACATGCTCAAACTGATTCAAACAAGAGCAATATTGAGCTTAAAGCAAATTTAGCTGATATGACGAGCTTACAAAGTGCAATGACAGAGCTAAAAAATGAAGTAGAAGCATTTGGTATTAGTCCCGAAAATTTAGTGACTATAAAGTCGCTATTAGACGCCATCGCAAGTAACGCCAGTGAATCAGAAGTAGTTGAACTAATAAATTCAGTAAAGGTTTTAACAAGTAACATTTCTCTGATGAGTAACGGAGATTACTCCCCTAAAGCTAATCAAACTGATTTAGAAAGTTTACAGCATACTGTTAATAATCAATCAGCAACTGTTTCAACAAAAGCCAATCAAACGGATTTAGACAACTTACAAGCTACCGTTGATAAACAAGGGATTGCAATTTCAGAAAAAGCTGAACAATCAGAGTTATCAATCACAAATAAAAATGTCGCAACTGCTCAAGAAACAGCAAAACAAGCTGAAAGTGAAGCTAAAAATGCAATGGCAAAGGCTACCGAAGCACAAGCGAACAGTTTATCACTTAATGGCGTCGCGGTAAGTGCGCTCAAACTGGCAACACCTAGAAAACTCCAAGTAAATCTTCAATCCTCATCATTTCAATACTTTGACGGGACTGATGACGCAACTAATATTGGAGTTTCAGGTGTGCTTCCTATTGAACATGGAGGTACTTCAACAAGTGACGGAGTTATAAACACAACTGCCTATGCCAAAAGCGCAGACGGTACGGTCGGCTTCACTACTGTTTATCCTAATTTGAACTTGTTGACTAATACGAAAATCACTCAGGGATATATCGATAGTGAATTTTGGGTTCCAATAGGTAATACTGAGTTAGCAGTTGGTTCTAATAATGGAATTAAAGTAATTAACAATGGCGGAGATATTGGCAGTATAGGCGGTTTCTCTTACGCAAAACCAATAAATGTAAATGTTGGCGATACTATCACACTTAGTTGTTATATAAAAAATACTGGAACAGTAGATATTAAAAACTTCTCAATTTCAATAGCATTCTACGGAACATCTAGGTCATATCCTACTAAGGATAACCTTGTAATTCCAAATGACGGCAAACCATACTTTTTCAGTCTCACGACTATTGTTCCAAGTGGTTCCAATGTAGCGATTCCACGTTGGTTTGATATAGCAACTGCTGTTAATGAAAAGCATATTTTTGAAGTTGAAGAAATTAAACTAGAACCAGGCCCAATCGCCACTCCTTGGATGCCCTCAGCTAGTGAAGTTACAATTGATGATTATCCAAAGTATGTAGGGTTTAGTAATAGCATTAAACCAAATAAGAAAAGTTCTGATTACAAATGGCTACCAATGGGGTTAGTATCAATTGATAGGGCTACAGGCTTACTCAAGCCTGCGGTTATAGGTATAGATTGCGCTCAAGCACACCCAGTTGGCTCAGTAGCCTCAAATACTTCAAGTTCATCATCAGGATATTCCACAGGTACATGGGAAAATATCGGTTCAGCAGTAATCGGTTCAACAACAATATATTATTGGAAACGCACTGCATAAAAAATAAAAAGGAAAATAAAAAATGAAATTAGATTATAACTCACGCGAGATTTTCTTTGGTAATGAAGCTCTAATCGTAGCTGATATGACTAAGGGAAGTAACGGGAAACCAGAGTTTACTAACCATAAAATTGTAACTGGTTTAGTATCAGTTGGTTCAATGGAAGACCAAGCGGAGACAAACAGCTATCCGGCTGATGACGTGCCAGACCATGGAGTTAAAAAAGGTGCTACCTTACTTCAAGGCGAAATGGTATTCATTCAAACAGACCAAGCGCTTAAAGAGGATATCTTAGGTCAACAAAGAACAGCAAATGGCTTAGGTTGGTCTCCTACTGGTAATTGGAAAACAAAATGTGTTCAGTACCTAATTAAAGGGCGCAAACGTGATAAAGTTACAGGAGAATTTATTGACGGTTATCGTGTAGTCGTTTATCCTAAATTGAAACCTACAGCAGAACCAACGAAAGAATCAGAAACAGATTCAGTAGACGGTGTAGACCCTATCCAATGGACGTTGGCAGTACAAGCTACTGATTCAGACATTTATTTGAATAATGGTAAAAATGTAGCTGCTATTGAGTACGAAATTTGGGGAGAACAAGCAAAAGACTTTGCTAAGAAAATGGAAAGCGGACTGTTCATTATGCAACCTGATACAGTTCTAGCTGGTGCAATTACACTTGTAGCTCCTGTTATTCCTAATGTAACTACTGCTACAAAGGGTAATAATGACGGAACAATCGTAGTGCCTGACACTTTGAAAGATTCTAAGGGTGGAACTGTAAAAGTAACATCAGTGATTAGAGACGATCACGGAAAAGTGGCAACCAACGGACAACTTGCGCCCGGTGCCCATCTCGTAACGTTCTCCGCTGACGGATATCAAGATGTTACCTCAGGAGTTTCAGTAACTGACCATTCATAAGACTAAAAATTAATTAAGTAAAGGAATATAAAATAAAATGGCAAAACAATTGAGTACAGCACGTAAATTTAAAATGATTACAGGTAAAGACCTTTTTCAGCAGCAAAAAGCAATGGATACAGAGCTTAAAAAAGAAGACGGAGAAATTACTGATGTAATGGAATTCGTTCAATATGGTTTATATTTAGCACTTTTTCAAGATAACATTGTAAAAGCTAAAAGTGACTTTTCAGACTTCCGTTCTAGCTTTGAGTTCGATACTGACGGTAAAGGGCTTAAAGAACTAGTTGAACTGTGGCAGAAAGAAATTTAATGAGCTGAAAGGACTGTAAATGATTTTAAAACATGCAATTAGATATTTAGAACTAACTGGTTCAGACTTTATTACAGATTTAAAAGACTTTGCAGACCTACAAAATTCTTTTGTCGCTGGTTATATTCCTGATGACTTTACAGAGCAAATGGAGAGCTTTACAGACAAGTTATTGATACTTTGGGTAGATTGTAACGGAGGACTGCAAAACGCATTAGACGATAAAACAGAGCTCCCTACAACTAACGAGTTAATCAATATCTTCTGTAAAACTATTTTTATTAAAGAAAAAGAGGAAACGGAAGACGATATGGTCTTCTTTTCTTCTAGTTCATTGATTAAGAAAAAGAAAGATACTGTAAAGGAAAATAAAACTTTAGAACTTTTGACTGTTTTAGGCAATAACGAAATTGATATAACACAGTTCATGGAAATGGAACTAGAACTCGTTTATAAAATAATTGAACTAATTGCAGAGAAAAAGAAAGAAGAAAAAGAAAAAGAGAAAAGGCGTAAAAGAAAGGGTATGTAATGGCAAGTAATGCAACGTTTGAGGTCGAGATATACGGTAATACCACAAAGTTCGAAAACTCACTTAAAGGCGTTAATACCGCAATGTCAGGGCTTAGAGGAGAAGCTAAAAACTTACGTGAAGCTCTAAAACTTGACCCAACAAATACCGATAAAATGGCGCAATTGCAAAAGAACTTACAAACGCAGTTGGGCTTATCACGTGACAAAGCAACAAAATTAAAACAAGAACTTTCTAGTGTAGACAAAAGTTCCCCAGAAGGCCAAAAGAAATGGCTACAACTTACTAGAGACCTAGGCACAGCAGAAACACAAGCTAACAGGCTAGAGGGCGAAATAAAGCAAGTCGATAGTGCTATTAGTTCAGGCTCTTGGAACATTGAAGCTAAAATGGATACTAAGGGCATTAACAGCGGAATTGACGGAATGAAGTCACGCTTTAGCGGTCTTAGAGAGATTGCTGTTGGTGCATTTAGGCAAATCGGTGCAAGTGCTATTAGTGCTGTTGGTAATGGCTTAAAAGGTTGGGTATCTAGCGCAATGGATACTCAAAAAGCCATGATTTCATTGCAAAATACAATGAATTTCAAAGGCAATGGACAAGACTTTGACTATGTAAGCAAATCTATGCATAACCTTGCTAAAGATACAAATGCAAATACCGAAGATACTCTTAAACTTTCAACAACCTTTATTGGTTTAGGAGATACCGCTAAATCAGCAGTTAGTAAAACAGAAGCATTAGTAAAAGCTAACCAAGCATTTGGTGGGAAAGGCCTTAAAGGTGTCGTTCAGGCTTATGGTCAAATGTCAGCAGCTGGAAAAGTTACTGCTGAAAATATTAATCAGCTAACAGATAATAACACAGCTCTTGGTTCAGCTCTTAAATCAACCGTTATGGAAATGAACCCAGCTTTGAAACAATATGGCTCATTTGCTGAAGCTAGTGAAAATGGCGCAGTATCTGTTGAAATGCTAGACAAAGCTATGCAAAAACTTGGTAAAGCAGGTGGTGGGGCAGTAACTACTATTGGTGACGCATGGGATAGTTTTAACGAAACATTATCGCTTGCTTTGCTTCCTACGCTTGACGCTTTAACACCTATCATTAGCGACTTAATAGACAAGATGTCTGACTGGGGAGAAAGTGCTGGTAAAGCTGTATCAAATGTAGTTAAGTATTTTCAAGACTTGTTTCAAAAACTGCAAGAAAATGCAGCCACTTTAGCTTTTTTAGAGGCTTGGGATAACATAAAAAGCGCATTTGATTCCATAGTTTCTATTATAGGAAACGTCATAAATTCATTTCTTGGAATAAATACAGAAACAACGAAAAACGCAACAAGTATAGATAACGTAGCAAAGAGCATAGCTGTATTTGCTGGTAAACTGTCAGAAATAACGAAAAAAATAGCTGATTTTTTGAAAAAAATTAGTGAAAGTAAAACTGCTATGTCAGTCTTAAAAGGAACTTTAGTAGTTCTTGCTAGTGCATTTGCAGCTTTCAAGGTAGCTAAAGGTATATTAGGAGTAATAGACGCTTTTAAAACTATTGGAAGAGTTGCGAAATCGGCTATGGTTCCAGTAAAAGCCTTGTTTGGTTTAATTATTGCTAATCCGTTTGTTGCCATAGCTGTGGCAATTGCAGCGGCAGTTGCTGGCTTGATTTATTTCTTCACTCAAACCGAAACAGGTAAAAAAGTATGGCAGGGTTTTGTAGAGTTCTTATCGCAGTCAATTGAAGCTATTAAGTCATTCTTTACTGGTTTAGGTACTTGGTTTAGTGAGCTATGGACTTCCATAGTAGAGGGAACAAAAACTATATGGAATGGAATAACAGGATTTTTTAGTGGCTTATGGAATGGAATAGTTACAATTGTCACTACTGTTTTTGCCACAATAGCTAGTGCAGTGACAGGAGCTTATAACTGGTTCGTTACAACTTTCCAACCATTAGTTAGTTTTTATCAATCTATATTTAACCTAATAGGATCAATTATTAATGTAGCTTTTCAACTTATCTTGGCTATTATTCGCGGTGCTTACCAATTAGTCATTGGTGCATGGAAAGGCCTATCAGGTTTCTTTGGTGGAATATTTAACGCTGTTAGTTCAGTAGTTTCGTCAGTATTTAGCGCAATCGGAAATTTTGCTTCTAGTGCTTGGGGAGTAGTTCGCTCAATATGGAGTGCAGTAGCTGGTTTCTTTAGTGGCATATTCAACGCTGTTCGTGGTGTAGTTAGTGGAGTATTCAGCGCCTTTGGTGGCTTTGCTTCAAGCGCTTGGGGAGCAATTTCAGGTGTATTTAGTGGAGTTGGTAGCTTCTTTAGTGGAGTTTTCAATGGTGCTAGAAATGCAGTTAGTGGAGTATTCAGCGCCTTTGGTGGGTTCGCTTCTAATGCTTATAATGCAATAACAGGAGTATTCAGTGGGCTTGGTAGTTTCTTTAGCGGACTATTCGGCGGGATCAGTAGCACGATAAACAGCGTTCTAGGTGGTGTAACAAATACAATTAACAATATATCAGGAGCTATTAATGGTATCGCTGGTAAACTTGGCGGACTATTCAAAGGTTCAATGGTAGTAGGCTTAACAGATGTCAACTTATCTTCTAGCGGTTACGGTTTAAGCACGAACAGCGTATCAAGCGATAATAGAACATATAATACATTTAACGTACAAGGTGGCGCTGGTCAAGATGTTTCTAACTTAGCACGAGCAATCAGACGAGAATTTGAACTAGGGAGGGCTTAATGGTAAGACAGTACAAAATACATACCAACTTAGACGGAACGGACGACAAAGTTTGGGACGTTACAAATGGAAAAGTTAGGTTTTATCAGCCCTCTAATTTAGGGTTACAATCAACTAATAACATTTGGCAAAGTAATGGTATCGGAGTAATGGGAACTCGCTCGATCACTCAATCTCAAATAGAGTTTAAGTTAGAAACGTTTGGCGAAAGTTTAGAAGAAAACTATCAATTAATGAAAGACTTTGTAAATGATATTCTTAGTAAAAAATTCGTTACACTTGAATATCAAACAGAGATTTTTCAAGTTTATGCTGATTTAGCTTTAGCAGATGTTACAAAGACAGAGGGTTATGGCAAGAATGGGTCTTTTAGTGAAAAAATAACTTTCGATATAATCACAAAGTGGTACACTTACGAAAACTTAACTTTTGAAAAAATTCAAAACGGTAAAGTCATCGCTGGTAAATCTAAAATTTATGGTGGAACAGCACCAGGAAACTATAAATATGTCAAAGGAACTTCTTACACTTATTATGGAGAAAGCAATATAGAGCGTTTAAGTCGTTGGGACATAAAAGACGAAATATTTAGTTTTATGGGGATATTATATCCGAAACTACCTAAAACACCTGCTGGAGTTAGGTTTTTAGACGATATTGGAAATGAATATACTGCAATTGTGTTTAAGACGGAACAGGTGCAAGACTATATTTTAATCAATACAGATGTAAATGATGAAATTTATCAAGGTTGGAAGGGGACAACTGCTCTAAATTTATTCCCTGTAATGGACTTTGAACGATACAGAACACGTATAATCGAACACGGTCAAATGGAGTTAATCAACTTAAGTAAGGCAGAGCTTAAAATCAAGAGAAAGGCGGACTTCGTTTAATGTTAGAAGCTAATGTTTATGATAACTTTAACCCTAATTATTATAATATATCTGATTTTAATCTTCCTAATGGTAAAAAAGAAAAAAGAGGGCTACCAATACCTAAGGCAAGATGTCAAGTTATTAACTATGAATTGTGGGAAACAGGTTATCTTTACACTTCATCGGCTACATTGACCGTTTCTGTAGAAGTTGGCGATATTGTTCAAATCCTTTTTCCTGAAGTTGTTCCAATTGAGGAAACTCTAGGTAAAAAAAGAAACTTAAACTTAGATATGGTTTATCTTGTGACAAGCGTAGATGAAAGCAACAAAGTCACGTTAAAGAACTATTTTTGGGCAATGATCGAAAGTCTTGATGTTCCGAATGCAATAACTAAAACGACAAGCTCCGCTATCATTGACTATCTAATTGACCCTAATAAGAATAATTTAATGAGTTATGGCTACTTTTTCAATTCAACTATTTTCGCTGGCAGGGCTACGATTAACCGAAAAGCAGAAACTTCATCAGCTCATGACGTAGCTAAAAGGATATTTTCTAAAGTTCAGTTTCAACCAACCACAACAATTCAACATGCTTCATCTGAAACAGACCCTAGAAACTTGTTATTCATTAACTTCGCTTCTAGAAACTGGAACAGAAACAGAATCACGACAAGGATAGATTTCAAGCAAAATGTGACAATGGACACGGAAACAATAGTAGAACGTTCAGCTTATAATTTTGCTGTTGTGTTCGTTAAAAGTTCAAATGCAGATGACTACGTAGACCCTCCTAAAATGTATACAGCCAAAAACAACGGCGATATCATAGATTATAGCACTTATCACGGAGACGGTACAGACCTGCCAGAAGTAAGGGTGGCTAAAACATTGTTTTATGATAGAGATGACCACGGAAACCCTCCTGATATGTCTACTATTAAAGCTGAAATTTCCCCCTCCACGATCGTCACAAGGTTAATATTTAACCAAAATGAATTTTTGCCTTTGTACGTTAATGACTTAGTAGATATATGGTATGAGGGTAAACTATATTCAGGATATATAGCAGACAGAGTTAAAACAGAGTTCAATGATAGACTTATTTTTGTAGAAAGTGGAGACAAACCAAATGTTATATGAGTATGTAGCTACTTACGGAGACAAATATAGAATAGATAGCTTCACAGGTTACAGAGAGCTACGTAAAGACCACTTAGAACTTTTATCAGGTAAAGTATACTACAATAGCAAAAACACGCTTAGAATCGAAACTACGCTCTTGTACGATGTCGGTCAATTTGTATCAATTGGTGGTTATCCGTATGGCGGTAGAAAATTTAGATTATTAGAGCTATCAATTACTGATAACCCAGTTTTAGATAAAGCGAAGATAATTTCAAGAAAGGTAAAAAATGACAATTAAAAACTTTACGTTCTTCAGTCCAAGTGGCACAGAGTTTCCAGTAGGTTCAGACAATGACGGAAAATTATACATGATGTTGACTGGAATGGACTATGGAACAATCAGACGCAAAGACTGGACAAGCCCGTTAAATACTGCCCTCAACGTACAATACACCAATACTTCGATTGTAGCAGGAGGAAGATATTTTGAACTGTCAAATGAAACGGTAGCTCTAAAGGCAAATTCGGTTAATTATATTCATGCAAATATTGATTTATCTCAAACATTAAGCCCTGTAAGTTTATCAGCCGAAACCGTAGATAATAGTAATAAGGTAGACTTGAACAATAATTCAGGTGTCCTAAAGGTTTTGATTGATATCAGAACAACTGACGCAATGGAAGTTATTAAATCAGAAATTCCGAAACTAGTAACCACATTAGATGAAATTCATGCTAATTTTGTTAAGATTAATGGTTTAGGTCTATATCCTAATTATTCTAAAGATCAATGGACTATCGAACAAGTACAAGAAAACTTATTTCGTATTACGTGTTTTGTTACAAGTAGAGCAGACATAACAAACAATATAGGACAATTAAAAATGGGACCATACATTCAGAAGCCTACTTTACCTTCTGAATTTAATGAAATTAATTCTAGTGTTTCAATAGCAGACTCAAACAAGAGCGTTTGGCTAATGCGTGACGGTGCTGGTATTCGTTTTATATCCCCTAATAATCAAACTGGTGTAAATGTTACAGCTAAATTTGAATTTATAGCAACTAAAAAATAGAAAAGGTACAAAAATGGTAACTAGAATGATTTTAATAACTATCTTAATTTTGGCGATTTTATTCGCTACGTGGGTTAAAGATAGAGAAGCAATGAACCCACCTTTTAAACGTAGACTTGTAATTGATTTGACGGCTATTTTCTCCCTGTGGGTTTTGTATGCAGTCTTTTACTTTACGCGAACACCCTCAACTTCTGATATTGCTAAAACTGTGATTAACGTAGCTTTGTTGTATTTTGTAGGTCAATTTATTTATTTAATCGCAAAAATTAGCCCTATGTTTGACGGTTTAGTTAAACTTATTAAAAAGAATGGTGTAAGTATTCCTGAAGCTGAAGAAGAGCAAACGGAGGACAAAAAAGAATGAATATAACTAATGCTGGTGTACGTGGGCATAACCCTACTGGGGTTGTAATTCACAATGACGCAGGTTCAAATGGGGCTAACACTAGTTTTTATAATGGCTGGTTACCTAATCACGATCCAGCAAATGGCTTTGCTCATGTCTACGTTGCTTCTGACGGACGATTACAGGCTTCTGACTTCTCAAATATGGCATGGCATTGTGCTAACTCATACGGCAATGCAAATTATGCAAGTTGGGAAGTGTGCCAATCAGAGGGAGATTTAACCCAGTTTTTGAGAAATGAGCAAGCGGTACTAGATGACGTAGCTAAGTACATGAAACAATGGGGGCTAACTCCTAATCATGATACCGTGAAGTTACATCAAGAACTATCAAGCACAAGTTGCCCTAGACGTTCCGTAGAGGCACACGGTGGCACGGTAGAGAGTTGTCGCTCATACTTTATCGCAGAACTTAATAAACGTCTTACAGGGCAATCTAATGGCAATACCTCAAACAAAGGAAAAGGAAAAAAGAAAATGATTTTATTTAATACTGTTGATACTAAACGCGCTTATGTTTCGGACGGTGTATCTATTCGCTGGATTAAAACGGCACGCTTGCTTAAGACGTTCCAAAAGACGGCAGATATTACAGATGTAGTTTATCAAAAAGAATTAGATGATGAGTTTGGAAAAGCTAACACTTCAAAATAAAAAAAGACAGCTTTATAGCTGTTTTTCTTTTGTAAATAAAAATAATTACTCTCTTTTTTGTGGTTCAGTTGCTCACCTGATTAATAGCTTCAATAATATTATTGCCAGCATTTATTAGAATTTCATCACTTACAGTTACACTATTTCTTGAAAATAGCTCGTTCTCAATCTTCATAAAGTGCATTGCTTTGGCTAAAAATTGAGCAGATGATTCATAATATAATGTTTCTAGTTCATCATCTGAAAGCTGTGTTAAGTCATCGTTAGCAAAA
>OCSH01001864.1_pt1 | contig 14017 bp, 10 predicted proteins | sample 1538371 | NCBI WGS metagenome assembly OCSH01 (sample SAMN04571687, study PRJEB22368) | human gut metagenome | biome: human gut; material: stool | host: Homo sapiens | place: Luxembourg | collected 2012-06-01 | reverse complement strand
CGGATGATGATATCCTTGATGATCTTGTTCAGGGCGGTGCCCATGTGGATGTTGCCGTTTGCATACGGAGGGCCGTCGTGCAGGACAAACTTGGGCTTGCCGTCGTTGTGCTTGATGAGGTTGTTGTACAGGTCGTTGTCCTCCCAGTCCTTGAGCATCACAGGCTCCTTCTTGGGCAGACCTGCACGCATCTCAAACAGAGTCTTGGGCAGATTCAACGTACTGTCGTACTGAGACTTATTCTTAGCCAATGGTTACACACTCCTCTAATTTACTAAAATGCTTGGGATCACTCGCTGAACTTGACGCCCTTGAACGCGGCATAGTCCGGCTCTGCGGGTTCCTCTTCCTCGTCCGCGCCGACAGGGGCCTGAGACGGGTCGAGCTTGATCTTGAGCTGGCTCTCGTCCTTCTCCCAGAAGTCCTCGCTCTTGTCATCCTCGGCAGCTTCCTCCTCGGCAGGGGCAGCCTCGGCCTCCGGCTGGGCCTGTTCGATCTCCTCGGTCAGGGCAGCGGCAGTGGTCTCCTCAGCCTTTTCTTCCACGGCGGGCTCGGCCTCGGCCGGCTCTTCCTTCTGGAATTCGGGCAGACGGCTCAGGGACTCCACATGGCTGCGGTAGAGGTTCAGCACATCGGACTTGAAGCGGGTCACTTCCAGACGAACGCGGTCATACTCGCGCTCCTCCGCAAGTTTTTTCTCATTTGCTTCGTTGATGATCTCATCCGCGCGGTCACTGGCCTTCTGCAGCAGCTCGTTGGCATCACGGATAATATCATCACCGCGCAGATTTGCGCGATGCAGGATCTCCTCGGACTTCTGGTTTGCCTCGCGGATGACATTCTCGCCCATCCGTTGCGCGTTGATGAGCGCACTCTTGAGCATATCGCCGTCCGCCTCATAGTTCTCCATCTCTTTGTGGAGACGCTGGTTCTCCGCCGTCAGATCCGCGATCTGCTTGCGGAGTTCCTCTGCCAGCGTATCGTCCTGCTTGAGCTGCTCTTCGACTCGGTCCAAGAAGCGGTCCACATCTTCGGTGCGATAGCCGCGGAGGTTTTTTTCAAATTGAACGCTGCGCACGTCCTGCGGGGTCAGCATAGTAGTTTCCTCCTGTTATCATTCATACTGAAAAAACTCGATGATTGATCGGTCTTTTTTGCTTTTTCCGGGCAGTGCCGTCAGCCCGAAGCGGCCCTTGCCCCGCACGGTGAAGACATCCCCCTCGTAAACGGGCGCATGGACGCTCTCGGCGGGGAGATGGTTGATCTCCACCCGCCCGGCCGTGACCAGCTCTGCCGCCGCACCGCGGCTGCAGCGGAGCATCGCCGCAAGCACCGCATCCAGCCGCAGGGAGGAGACGGTCGCCGTTTGCAGCGTCCGCTCCGCCTGTGGGAACGCCGGAAGGGCATCCGGCTCAATGGGCGTGGTGGAAAGATCGGTGCGGCCCGCCTGACACAGCTCCTGACAGATGAGCTTCGCTGCCGGTTCCAGCGCGAAGACGTAAGCTGTACCCGGCGCATCGGGCGGCAGGACGATATCGCCCAGCGCCTCCCGCTTGAGTTCCAGCCCCATCAGGCTGCCGAGGTAGTCCCGGTGGGTGGGCAGTGCAGCCCCCGGCAGAGCCCGGCAGTCCAGCCGGACGCAGCACAGCGGGCTGTCCGTCCAACTGCCCTCCGGCTCGATGCAGAGCAACTTGCGCTCCGCGCCGGGCCAGCCGCCCTCGAAATGATAGTCGGCCTCCGGCACCTCGGCGCGGTTGAGCGCCGCCTTGGCAAGATCCTGCTCCCGGTCGCTCAAAAAGCCGGAATACCGCGGGATGCCGCGGCTTTCCGCCGTGCGGGCAAGATCCTCGATGTGCCGCATGAGGTATCGCTCTTCATCGGTGCGCGCGGGGACGAACCCCCGCACGGCCTTTGGGGCAGGATCAATAGAACGCGCCATTGTTCTCCAGCTCGTCCAGCAGGTCGCCCATGATATCGACGTTGTAGGGGGTAATGATGAAGGTGCTGTTTGCCACACGCTTGATCTGGCCGTTGTTGGCGTAGGCGACGCCGGAGAGGAAATCGACCAGACGGCGGGAAACTTCCTTATTGGTGGACTCAAGGTTCAGCACCACGGTGCGCTTGTTGTTCAAATGGTCTGCAATGGTGCTGGCGTCCTCAAAGCGCTCCGGCTTGACCAGAACGACCTTGAGCTGGGTGGTGGCATGGATGTTGACCACCTTGTTCTTCTTGGGGGCGCCCTCTGCAGGGTCCTCGTCCTCATCATCTGCACCGATGCCAAGGCCGTTGTTGTTGTTCACCATCTGGGGGCCGTCGTCGATGTACTGATCGTCGTACTCGTCCTCGCTGCCGAAAAGGCCTTTTTTCAGACTATCCACAAAAGACATAGAAACTGCTCCTTTCATTCGGGCGGCTTGCGCTGCCTCGGCTGATTTTGCAAAGAGATGCAAATAGCTTCTACTATTATCGGATTTTTTGCCGCAGATGTCAATAACTACAAAAGTTTTCCATCGTATAAATTTTGTCCGGATACGATGATCTCGTCATAAAGGCGAACCTGACTGACCGAACCGGCCGTTCCACTGGGCAAAACGATGAGATGATCGCCGTCCTGCACCTGCGGGTGGTCGGCGTCCACGGGGTCGATCTTGCAGAAGCGGGCGAGGTTGCCGTACTTGACGTAGACGCCGGGGATGTAATTTTCGCCCTGTCCCTCGGCCTCGGAGCCGTCGTCCTTGAGGTAATGGACGGCGGAGGCCGGGATGCGCAGACCGGTGCTCTCCCCTACGATGATCTGTGCGTTGGCCCTATTCAGCCGCAGCACATCGCCGTTGATGACCTCGCACGAGAGGACGAAGCGGGTCAGGTCGTTCTCCTCGTCGATGTTCACCTCTTGGAGGGTGGCCTTGAGGGGCGTTTCGGCCTGACCGGGGAAGCGGATCTCAACACCGGAGCGAAGCGGTCTGCCGTCCGTGCCCAGCAGCTTCTGGCCCTCTTTGGCCGAGCAGATGCCCGCATAGTACCATGTAAAGCCGGAGACGATCTTCCCCGCGCAGCCGTCCAGCGCAATCTCCGGCGAGGACTCGATGTATGCCTTCAGGTCCACCGCACCGAGGGCAAGGATATCCTCCATCCCCGCGTTGAGGCGGCCGGAGCTGGACGAGCGGATGAAATAGCCGGTCTGCGGGGCCGTAATCTGGGTCGGAGCGCCAAGCTGGGCCTGTACGCTGGACATCTGCTGCACCAGCGCGGCGATCTGGTCCGAGAAGCTCGACACTTCCCCGGTGATGACCCAGAGCTTGTTCTGGGCCAGCAGGTAGTCCTCTTTTTCCGCGTCCGTATCCTCATAGTCAGCGGTGTCCAGCGAATCCATCAAGTTATAGAGCGCAGCGGAACGGTCTTTCCGCAGCGTTTCCATCTGGGCAGAGGTGGTGTTCTGGGATTTTTGCAGCAGGTCGATCTGGTCGCCCAACTGAGTCAGCTGCTGGCGCAGCGCAGCCTGAGAGGCGTCGCTGTACACTTCGGCCACCGCTGTGCCCGCCGAGACGCGCTCACCGTCGGCCACCAGATACCCCAGCGTGCCGTCCCCTGCCACGTAGCTTTCGTCGAACAGGAGCACGCCCTCGGCGTCCACAGTGTCCTCCACCGTGGCCAGAAGGGCGGTCTCGTAGGTGTTGGGCGGGAACAGCACCTGCCCCGCCTGATAGATCACATATCCCATCGCCAGCAGCAAAAAGACGATCACGACACCCGCCAGCGTCTTCAGCGCACCGGGCAATTCGCGTTTTTCCTGCATCCTGCTCATCCTTTCGCGATAAATTCTTGGGTCAGCGCCGCCGCGCGGGCGGCAGCGTCCGGCGCAGAGGCATCCAGCCAGACCACGCCGTCCATATGGCGGAACCATGTCAGTTGGCGCTTGGCGTAGTTGCGGGAGGCCTGTTTCAGCTTGTCCACACAGGGCGTCAGTTCAGCCGCCCCCTCAAAGTAAGGGAAGAACTCCTTATAGCCGATGGCCTGTGCCGCCGTTTTGAAGCGGTCCCGGTTCGCATAAACGAGCTGTGCTTCCCGCAGCAGCCCGGCTTCCATCATCTTGTCCACCCGCCGGTCGATGCGGGCGTAAAGCTGGGCGCGGTCCGGGAAATCCAGCCCCAGCACAAGCGAGCGGTAGGGCCGCTCCGGCGGGAGGGATCCTGCCTTTTGTTCGCTCAGCTTTTTGCCGGTGGCACGGTAGTGTTCCAGCGCACGCAGCACCCGGACCTGATTGTTCGGGTGGATGGCCGCAGCCGCTTCGGGGTCGGCCTGTTTCAGCTCCTCGTACATGGCAGCCGGACCCTTTTCGGCCAGTTCTGCAGCCAGCTGCTCCCGCAGCCCGTCCGGCGTTTTTTCGGCGGTGAACTGCACCCCATACAGAAAGCTCTGGACATACAGCCCTGTGCCGCCCACCAAGATGGGCAGTTTGCCGCGGGCGGAGAGTTCGGCTTCGAGCCTCGCCGCCAGCGCCGTGAAGTCCGCCACGCTGAAGGTCTGGTCCGGTTCCAGAAGGTCCACCGCGTAGTGCGGGATGCCGTGGGTCTCTTCGGGGGTCACCTTGGCGGTGCCGACATCAAGGCCCTTATAGATCTGCATCGAATCCGCGCTGATGATCTCGCCGCCAAACCGCTCAGCCAGCGCGACGCCCAGCGCCGTTTTGCCGGTGGCCGTGGGGCCGACCACCGCGAGGACAGGATGTTTTTTCTCAAACGATTCGGCCAAACTGCTTTTCCAGCTCCTTTCGGGTCAATTTGAGGACGCAGGGGCGGCCATGGGGGCAGAAGGGCGGCACTTCGCCGGACAAAATTTTCTCGGCCAGTGCCATCAGCTCCTGCGGGGAGGTGTGGTCTCCCGCCTTGATGGCCGCGCGGCAGGAAATAGAGTGGAGCACCCACTCGGTCTTTTCGTTCAGAGCGTCGCGGCTGCCCTTGGCCAGTTTTGCGGCCAGCTCCACCAGCAGGTCCTCCGCGCTGCCCTGCTCCACATCCGCCGGAACGGAACGCAGGAGGACCGTGCTTCCGCCGAAATCGTCGATCTCAAGGCCCGTGCTTTCCAGCAGATCGATGTTGGCCAGCAGGGCGTTCTTCTCCTCCGCCGACAGCTCCACCACCACCGGCTCCAGCAGAAGCTGGCTGGGAACATCGCCGTAGTTGGCGGCCAGCTTCTCAAAAAGCTGGCGCTCGTGGGCGGCGTGCTTATCAATGATGCAGACCTCATCGCCTCGCTCGGCGAGGATATAGGTCTTGAACAGTTCGCCCACATAGCGGAGGGCTTCCGGCCCTTCTTGGACATCGAACCCCATCTGCTCCGGCGTCCCGGCAGGTGCCGCGCCAAAGGAATCGGCTTCCACGGCAGCTCCTTCGGTCGGCGCTTCCGGCTGTGGAGCCGGAGTCCACGCAGCCATGTGATCCTGCGCGGCGGGCTCTTCGCCTTCCATCTCAATGTCCAGCTGGGCTTCGCTGGAAGCGGCACGGAAGGTCGGAGCGCTCTCCAAGGCCGGCGCTTCCTCTTCCGGCTGCTTCGGGCTGTGGAGGCTGACGTCCGGGTTCAGCGGAGCCGAGGACGCAACCGTTGTCCATGTATGAGCCGGGGCGGAAGCGGAAGTGTTCCCGGCGGCCGGGCGCACCGGCGGGGTCGGCTGAGAAGTCCTTGTGGGTGTCGATGCTGCGGCAGGGGCTGCGGGGGCGGTTTCGTGGTGATGTTCCAGCGTTCCGGGCTCTGCTTGGCCCGGAATGATGGCAGAAAGTTCTGTAAAGTTATTCTTCTTTACAGCATTTTCTGTCAAAATATCGTCGTTTATTAAATCGTTGGATTTTTCGTTGTTCTTCTCGTTTTTGGGTTCGTCGAAGGTGAACAGCCGCTCGCCGGTACCCGGCTGGGCCAGCGCGAGCTTGGTCGCATGGTAAACGAGGTCGAAAATATCGTTTTCGCGGGCGAAGCGGACTTCCGTTTTGGCCGGGTGAACGTTGACATCCACGAGGTCCGACGGCATTTCCAGAAGCAAGATTCCTCCGGGGAATTTGCCCTGCATCGTGGTGCCCTTGAAGGCCATTTCCATGCCCGCCATCATGGTGCGGTTGCGGACATAGCGGCCATTGATATAGAAGTACTGCATACTCCGGCTGGCGCGGCAGCTCTTGGGCTGGGTGATGAGGCCCCACACCCGGTAGACGCCCTCCCGGTTGTCCACCTCGATGAGGTCACGGCTGAACTCCCGGCCCAGAACGGCATAGGCCGCACTACGCAGCTGGCCATCACCGGGGGTGACGTACTGCAGTTTCCCCTCGCGGACAAATTTGAAGCTGACCTCCGGGTGGCTGAGGGCCACATGGGCGACCGTATCGGCCACGAAGGTGCCCTCGCTGGAATCCTTTTTCAGGAACTTCATCCGGGCGGGGGTGTTATAGAAGAGATCCTTCACCCGGATGGTAGTGCCGACGCTGCGGGCACCCGGCTCGATGGGGGCGGCATCACCGCCCTCGATGCGGTAGATCGAGGCGCATTCGTCCGCCTCGGTGCGGGTCAGCACCTCCACCCGCGCCACGCTGGCAATGGAAGCCAGTGCCTCGCCGCGGAAACCGAGGGTATGGATATGGTTTAAGTCGTCCTCCGTCTGAATTTTACTGGTGGCGTGGCGGATGAAAGCCGTGGGGATGTACTCCGCCTCGATGCCGGAACCGTTGTCGCTGATCTCGATCAGCTTGACGCCGCCGGATTCGATGGTCACAGTGATCTGCGCTGCACCGGCATCAATGGCATTTTCCAGCAGCTCCTTGACCACCGACGCGGGCCGCTCAACGACCTCACCGGCGGCGATCAGTTCCGCCGTATGCTTGTCCAAAACATGAATGACTGCCATAAGATCTCCCTCCCCTTTTTATCGTGTTGGGGTTCAGCCGTTCAGGCTGCCCTTCAAGGTCTTTTTGAGTTCGTACAGGAAATTGAGCGCCTCGATGGGCGTCAGCGTCTCCACATCGAGCGTTTCCAGCTTTTCCAGCACCTCGCTGGGCACGGCGGGCGAAGTGTACTCCTGCAATGCGTCGAAGTCCATCTGCTCCACCTTATTCTTGGGAGCCGTGGCTTCCAGTGCACGCAGCACCTCGTGGGCGCGGCGGGTCACGCTGCCGGGCAGACCAGCCAGCTTTGCCACCTCGATGCCGTAGCTGTCATCGGCGGGGCCGCGAACGATCCGGCGCAGAAACGTGATATCTTCGCCGCGCTTCTTGACCGCGATGTTGTAGTTCTTCACCCCGTCGATGGTGCCTTCAAGGTCGGTCAGCTCGTGGTAATGGGTGGCGAAGAGCGTTTTGCACCCCAGCCCCTTGGCCGGGTCTGTGATGTGTTCGACCACGGCGCGGGCGATGCTCATGCCGTCGAAGGTCGAGGTGCCGCGGCCGATCTCGTCCAGCACGACGAGGCTCTTGGCAGTGGCGTTCCTCAAAATTTCCGCCACCTCGGTCATCTCGACCATGAAGGTGGACTGACCGGCGGACAGATCATCCGACGCGCCGATGCGGGTGAAGATGGCGTCCACCACACCCACACGGCACTCCTTAGCCGGGACGAAGGAGCCGATCTGCGCCATCAGAGCGATCAGCGCATTCTGGCGCATGTACGTGGATTTACCGGCCATGTTGGGGCCGGTGATGATGAGGCAGCGATCCGTCGAGCAGTTGAGGGCCGTATCGTTGGGGACGAAAAGGCTCCCCTTCAGCATCTGCTCGACCACCGGATGACGCCCCTCCACGATGGTCAGTTCGTCGCCGTCGTCCACGGTGGGGCGGCAGTAGTTGTTTTCCGCCGCCACCTGCGCCAGCGCTGCCAGCACGTCCAGCTCTGCAACGGCATTGGCTGTGCACTGGATGCGGTCGAGCTGGGCGCTGATGCTTTCCAGCAGCTCGTCAAACAGGCGGTGTTCCAGCGCGATGAGCCGCTCATGGGCACCCAAAATTTTGCTTTCCAGCTCCTTGAGTTCCTGCGTGATGTATCGCTCGCCGGTGGTCAGGGTCTGCTTGCGGATGTAGCTCTCCGGCACCATATTTTTGTAGCTGTTGCTGACTTCGATGAAGTAGCCGAAAACGTGGTTGTACCCAATTTTCAGCTTCGGAATGCCGGTCTCCTGCCGCAGCCGGGTCTCCAACTGGGCCAGAATGCCCTTGGTGTTGTCGCGGATGGCCCGCAGCTCATCCACCTCGGCATGGTAGCCCTTGGCGATGACGCCGCCATCTTTCAGCGTCGAAGGTGCTTCCGGGTCCACTGCGGCATAAATCTTGTCTTTGATGTCGGTCAGCGGGTCGATCTGAGCGGCCAGTTCTGCCAGCTCCGGGCAGTTGCAGCTTTCGGCCTGACGGCGCAACCCCGGCAGACGCTCGCAGGTCTGCGCCATGGAGAAGATCTCCTTCGGGGTGGCGGAACCGTAGACCGTGCGGGTCATCATACGCTCCAGATCGAAGATGTAGTGCAGCTCCTCGATGAGGTCGCCGCGCTGGACGGTCTGGTTCACGAGGCTCTCCACCGCGTTCAGGCGGCGGTTGATGAGAGAGCTGGACACCAGCGGCTGTTCGATCCAGCTGCGAAGCATCCGCTTGCCCATGGCGGTGCTGGTCTTGTCCAGCACCCAGAGCAGGGTGCCCCGCTTTTCGCGGCCGCGCAGGGTCTCGGTCAGCTCCAGATTGGCCCGCGTGACCGGCGACAGGCGCATGAACTGCGCTTCGTTGTAGCTGAGGACCGTCTTCAGGCGCTCCACGCCCTTGATCTGGGTGGTGTGGAGGTATTCCAGCAGCGCTGCCATGGCGAAGCGGACATTGCCCTTTTCGCTGATGCCGGTCTTGGCGGCCCAATCGCGGCCGAACTGGTTTTCCAGCGCAATGGCCACAAGGCCGGGGGCATAGTGTTCTTCCTCCACAAGTTCAACGGAGCAGCGCATATTCTTTTTCAGGTAACTGGTCAGCTCCCGGCAGTCGAGGCTGCCGGGATTCATCAGCACTTCGCTGGGGTGGTAGCGGCACAGCTCGGTGATGACGGCAGGAACGATCTTTTCCCGCTTGAGTTCCGTGATGTGGGCCGTGCCGGTGGAGACATCGGCAAAGCAGAGGCCCGCCTGATCACCCTTGATGAAAACACTCGCAATGTAGTTGTTTTTGTCGTCTTGAAGCATACTGCTCTCAATGACGGTGCCCGGCGTGACCACGCGGATGATATCCCGCTTGACAAGGCCCTTTGCCTTGGCCGGATCCTCCATCTGCTCGCAGATGGCGACCTTGTAGCCCTTGGCGATGAGCCGGGCCACATAGCTCTCGTAGCTGTGGAAGGGCACGCCGCACATGGGGGCCCGCTCTTCCAGCCCGCACTGCTTGCCGGTCAGCGTCAGATCCAGCTCCCGCGAGGCAGTCAGCGCATCATCGAAGAACATCTCGTAAAAGTCGCCGATGCGGTAGAACAAGATCTCGTCCTTGTGTTGATTTTTGATTTCCAGATATTGTTGCATCATGGGCGACAGCTCGGCCATGGTAGTCCACCTTTCTTGCATTCCGTTGTTGTTGGGGTTTGCAGCGAGTAACCGCTTTTGCAAGGAAAACGCGGCCTGCAAAAGCGAAGCCGCGTTTTCCGTTTCACATCTGGGTCAGTGACAGCCGCCGCAGGTGGAGCAGCTGCCGGTGCAGGAGGCGCTGGGTTCCTGCACCGTCATGGGGTCGCCGCCGTTCATGGCAGTGTTGATGATGGCGTCGATATAGTTGACGAGGTTCTCGCAGTCCTTCTTGGCTTCGTTGTAAGCCGTCATGCCCTCGTCGGCCATGATCTTGCCATAGAGGTCATTGACCTTCTCGTTCAGCTCGGCGATGCGGGCATCGCTGCGCTCGGTCTTGCCGATCTCGTTGTTCAGGTCCATGCGGGCAAGGTTGAACTCGCCGATCATGTTCTGCAGCTCTTCGTCACTGTCGTTGAGCTTGCGGGCCTGATCGAGGGCGAGGTAGCGGGGGTCGGTCTGAAGTGCCATAGCAGCACGCTTGAAGAGGTCGATGCAATCCATAAGAATGTTCTCCTTTGATGTTCGTTTATTTTGAGGTGCAGCAGCCGGTTTTGCTGCCGCAGCGGGAAAAGCTCAGGCTTCGAGTTCGCCCAGCAGGACGGTAGCGCGGGCACCGGTCAGGCGGACCTGCGCATACTGGCCCATCAGGCCGGGATCGGCGATAAACTCCACGGTCAGGTTGTTGTCCAACCGGCCGGACAGGGTACCCTCGTTGCGGCCGTAGCCCTCCACGAGGACGCGGACGGTCTGGCCTACCTGCGCCTTGACGAGATCCATGGCGATCTCGTCCTGAACCTTGAGCAGCCGGCTCATCCGGTCCGTCTTCTCCTTGCGGGGGGTGGGGTCGGGCATTTCTGCCGCCTTGGTGCCCGTGCGCTTGGAGTAGATGAAGGTGAACAGCTGCATGTAACCGACCTTCCGGATCAGGTCGAGGGTGCCTTGGAAGTCCTCCTCCGTCTCACCGGGAAAGCCGATGATGATGTCGCTGGAGAAGGTGATGCCGGGCACGGTCTTGCGGGCGTACTCGATGAGTTCGAGGTACTGCTCCACGGTATAGCGGCGGTTCATCTGGCGCAGCACCTCGTTCGAGCCGCACTGCACCGGCAGATGCAGGTGCTTGCACAGATGCGGCTGGGCCGCAATGGTGTCGATCAGCTTGTGGCTGGCGTCCTTCGGGTGGCTGGTCATGAAGCGGATCTGGTAATCGCCGGGCACCGAGCAGAGCAGGTTGAGCAGATCGGAGAAGTCCACCTTCTCTTCCAGCCCCTTGCCGTAGCTGTTGACGTTCTGGCCCAGCAGGGTGATCTCCTTATACCCCGCTTCCACAAGGCCGCGGAACTCGGCGAGGATATCGCCGGGCTTGCGGCTCTTTTCGCGGCCGCGGACATAAGGCACGATGCAGTAGGTGCAGAAGTTGTCGCAGCCGTACATGATGGGCAGCCACGCGCGGAACTCGCTCTCACGCCGGATGGGGATGTTCTCCACGATGACGGGGCGCTGGGCGGGCTCCATGAGCACCCGCTTATGCTTTTGCAGCTTCTGGGCAATGAGCTGGGGCAGGGTGTCGATGCCATCCACGCCGAAGACCAGATCCACGTAGGGGTAGCTCTGGCGCAGCTTTTCCACCACATGCTTCTGGTTGGCCATACAGCCGCACAGGCCGATCATCAGGCCGGGCTTTTTTTCCTTCAGGCCCTTGAGCGCCCCCACATTGCCGAAGACGCGCTGCTCGGCGTGCTCACGCACGGCGCAGGTGTTGAAGAGAATGAGATCGGCGTCCTCCGGCTTGTCGCACAGGCCGTAGCCGATATCCACCAGCACGCCCTTGATGCGCTCGCCGTCGTTGACGTTCTGCTGGCAGCCGTAGCTGTGGACGAAGGCCAGCGGCGGGGTGTCGTATGCGCTGCGCACCAGTTCGGCGGCGGCGGTGTTATGTTCAAATGCAATATACTCCAATGATGAAACCATCCTTCGGTTCGATATTTTCAAAAAGCTCCTTTTAGTATACCCTGTTTTGCCTCCAAGGGCAAGTAGGAAGGAGGAAATTTTCGGGTTCAGACGGCTTTCTCAGCCTGTTTTTGGGCGCAATCCTCGCACAGGCCGAACAAAACCACGGCGCAGTCCTCGACGACGCCCTTCTGATTGCGGACCAGTTTCATCACCTGTTTTTCGTCCACATCGGCGTCCACGACGCTGCCGCACCCATTGCAGTACAGGTGGCTGTGCCAGCACAGGGTGTGGTCGAACCGGTCGGCCTTGCCGGGGATAGAAACACGGCGCACCTTGCCCGCCTCCACCAGACTGTTCAGGTTGCGGTACACAGTGCCAAGGCTCAGGCCGGGGCACTCCGGGGCCGCTTTATCGAAAATTTCTTCGGCGGTGGGGTGGTCGCAGAGTTCCTCCACCTTCTGCAAAACCAGCTCCCGCTGTTTGGAATAACGCATAAGTTCCTCCTTTTATACTTTGTCTTCCCCTTTGATCTTGGCCCAGTAGGCGCGGGCCGCCTGTTCGTTTTTGTTTTCGCCAAAGGTGTAGTATTTTGTATCCTTCAAAACATCGGGCAGATACTGCTGCTCGACCCAATGGTTCGGGTAATCGTGGGCGTATTTGTAGTTCTGCCCCTTGACGAGGGCATCCTCGCCATCAAAATGCTTGTTCTGGAGCTGGCGCGGGATGGGCCCGGTGCGCCCGGCTTGAACATCCGCGATGGCGGCGTTGATGGCGTCGTGGGCACTGTTGGACTTGGGGCTCGTCGCCACGAGGATGACGGCATCCGCCAGCGGGAGCCGGGCCTCCGGCAGACCCACCATGTTGGCCGCATCCACAGCCGCTTTCACGATGGGGATGATCTGCGGGTAGGCTAGGCCCACATCCTCACACGCGCAGACCATGAGCCGCCGACACGCCGAGGGCAGATCTCCCGCTTCCAGCAGCCGCGCCAGATAGTGCAGCGCCGCGTCCGGGTCGGAGCCGCGCATCGACTTCTGGTAAGCAGAGACGATGTCATAGTGATCGTCCCCGTCTTTATCGTACCGCATAGCCGTGCGGCGGGTGACCTGTTCGATCATTTCCAAGGTGATATGCTTGCCCTCTGCCTCCTGCGGCGCGGCCGTCACGGCAAAATCGAGGCAGCCCAGCGCCTTGCGCAGGTCGCCGCCCGCGCTCTCGGCGAGATAGGAACAGGCCTCGGCATCCATCGTGACCGGCACGCCCTCCGCTTCCGAGAGCTTTTCCAGCGCGTTGTGCAGCCCCTGCTCCACATCCGCCGCCGACAGGGATTTGAACTCGAACACCGTGCAGCGGGACAGCAGCGCATTATAGATGTAAAAATAAGGGTTCTCGGTCGTGGAGGCGATGAGGGTCACGCTGCCGTCCTCGATGCACTCCAACAGGCTCTGCTGCTGCTTTTTGTTCAGGTACTGGATCTCGTCCAGATAGAGCAGGATGCCCTCCGCCCCGGCCAGCGTGCCGATGTCCTTGAGCACGGCCTTGATGTCGCCGGTGCCGCAGGAGGTGCCGTTGAGCTTGTGGAGGGTCATGCCGCTGTTCTCCGCAATGATGCGGGCCACGGTGGTCTTGCCGGTGCCGGAGGGGCCGTAGAAGATCATGTTGGGGATGCGGCCGCTCTCGATGGTGCGGCGGAACACCCGCCCCGGCGCCAGCAGATGCTGCTGGCCGCAGACCTCGGCCAGCGTTTTGGGGCGCAAGCGCTGCGCCAGCGGTTCGTTCATCGGGGATTCCTCCTTTTGCCATCTGCGACAATTTCCTGTTTAGCTTTAGTATATCGCATTTTCTGCCGGAGGACAAGCGCTTCTTTTGAAAACGGTTCTCAGATAGCTTAAAATTCATTTACAAAACCGTCGAAACATGGTATTATCAAGCTACTCTTTTGTGAAATGAGGCGATTCCTATGGGCAAAACGGCACCGGCGGAGGATCTCTCCGCCAAAAAGGCACTGGCGCTCACGGTCATTGACCGGCTGAAAAACGAATACCCCGATGCAGACTGCACCTTGGATTACGACCACGCATGGCAGCTGCTCGTCAGCGTGCGGCTGGCCGCCCAGTGCACCGACGCGCGGGTGAACATTGTGGTGCAGGAGTTGTTTGCCAAGTACCCCGACGTAGCCGCACTGGCCGCCGCCGAACCGGAGGACATCGAAGCCATCGTCAAGCCCTGCGGCCTTGGGCGCAGCAAGGCGCGGGATATCTCAGCCTGTATGCGGGTGCTGCGGGACAAGTACGACTGCAAGGTGCCCACCACCTTTGAGGAGCTGCTGGCCCTGCCCGGCGTGGGCCGGAAGAGCGCGAACCTCATCATGGGTGATGTATTCGGCAAGCCCGCCATCGTCACCGACACCCACTGCATCCGGCTGTGCAATAAGATCGGCCTTGTGGACGGCATCAAGGAGCCGCAGAAGGTGGAGATGGCGCTGTGGAAGATCGTCCCGCCCGAAGA
>OCSH01001861.1_pt1 | contig 14041 bp, 10 predicted proteins | sample 1538371 | NCBI WGS metagenome assembly OCSH01 (sample SAMN04571687, study PRJEB22368) | human gut metagenome | biome: human gut; material: stool | host: Homo sapiens | place: Luxembourg | collected 2012-06-01 | reverse complement strand
TTATATTGTGATAGTCTTTTTTCTGTATTTTTTAATTCAATATTCTACTTCTATTAATATCTTTTAACACTCTAAATATAATTAATTATCTATTTCTTTACAAATAACAACAGTCCTAGCATTTTTAAACTCATAACTACAAGTCGTCAAAGTCATTATTTTATCAGAACTTGTTGGTTTATTCTTTACTTTGAACATTGATTCATCACATATTTTATTTAAAAATTTATTATATTCTTCATCATTTTTAAAATCTGGAACCCTATAATCATAATTCTTATCAACTAACAAAACTGCAAATGCTTTAAAATGTCGTTCTCCATTTTTATTAGTTAAAGTTATTGTTGGATTTGAATTAAAAAAATCCTCTTTTTTAAATTTCTCAAGTTCACTAAACATAGTGGTATTTTTCATATTGTGACCATATACAATAAGGTTTTTACTATCATTGTAATTATTTCTATAATCTAAAAATGTCGTTCCCGCATATAAATAATTTCCATAAATATCGCGGTGTAAATAATAAGAATTGTCATCTCCTTGCACAACTGGATAGTCTATATTTGTATTTTTTATATTAATCCAGCATACAAAATCTTTATTTATATGTGAAAAATCTATGCTGTTTTCTTTATTTTTATTTGTTTTATTGCTACTATTCTCATTTGTATAATTTTTTTCTTTTCTTAAATCATTATATATATTGTCTGCTTTTTTGTATTCATACAACTTACTATAAATTTTATAACCACATATACAAATAACTATAATTAAACATATTGTAATAATATTTCTAATAAAAGATTTAACCTCCATAGACATCTACCTTTCTTATTTTAAGTTTTTAACTTTTTTAGACTATTTTTGAAATTTATAGTTACTTTATATTATCATTTTTAATTTTTAAGAATTTACAAGACCAAACTTTAGCTTTACTCTTTTTAACTTAGCTCTCCAAGGATCATATAAGAACCTTAGAAATATTACTGTGGCAATAGAATGTGTTAAATCTGGGAAGAAACTAGCTATATAAAGTCCAAAGAATGAAGCCCATGAAAATTCATACATAGTTCCTGTAGCCGTCCATATATTCATTATCCAACCATATATAAATCCTGTTAGTGAACCAAATATATATAATTTAGTTTTGTTATTTATAATATTCTTCTTTATCAAGAATCCTGATAAAAAGCCTATCATTCCCCAACTAAACATTTGCCATGGTGTCCAAGGCCCTTGTCCAAAGAATAAATTTGATGCAAGAGCTGCCATTGTTCCTGTTAAAAATCCTGCCTCTGGTCCAAATACACTTGCAGTAATTATTATTATAGCCGATGTCGGCTTAAAAAATGGTACTGGAGCAAATGCAACTCTACCTACAGCAGCAAGAGCTGCCATAACAGCCAAAGGAATCCACTCTCTAGCTTGAGGCTTTTTCATTTCATATATCATTAAGAAAGGGAGTATTGCTAATATTACAAAAAGCATACTCATAAGTGCATATGCCCTTCCTCCCAGTAATGTATATATACCTAAACATATAGGAAATACTAATGCTATTGTCGAGATTAAAACTATCTTTCTAAATTTTACGAACTTATTTTGGTTTTTAGTTCTATATTCTTTTTGCATAAACTAACCACATCCTCATATATAAGTGTATCTTCAAAAATATTTCTAGCTATTCTATTAGACACAGTTGTATAAAAATTATTTCCTAGGAAGAATTCTTTTGGTGTTCCCTCTGATACTATACTTCCATCAAAGAACATTGCACACCTATCTGAATATCTCGCTGAAAACTCTATATCATGAGAAACTACAACTATAGCTACTCCCATATCTCTTAATTTCATTAGCATTTTTCCTATTTCTTCTTTACAATAAGCATCTAAACCTTTTGTCGGCTCATCTAATAAAATAATTTTAGGATTAAGCAGCATTACTTTAGCCATACCTGCCCTTTGTAATTCTCCTCCACTTAAATCATAAGGATGATGTTCTAATAAATGCTCTATATCTAATAATTTACTTACTCTTTTAACCTCTTTATCGATATATTCTCTATCTTTATTTTTTAATATAAGTACTTCTTCTAAGTCTTCTCTTACAGTTTCAAATACAAATAAAGATTGTGGATTTTGAGGAAGTAAAGCTAAATTATTCTCATATAAGCTTTTATTATTATGTTTTTTCATCTCAATATTATTTATAAATATCTTACCTCTTTGAGGTTTTCTTTGTCTTGCCACCAATGATAATGTTGTACTTTTACCTGTTCCATTTCCACCTAATATAGAATAGATTTCTCCTTTATATACTTTAAAAGATAAATCTCTTATAGTAGGCTCTGATATTTTATTATATTGGAAATAAACATCTTTTAATTCTATAGCTATTTCTCTATCTTTTTTAGATATGTTTATTTCTGTTTCAGTATCATCCAATTTTGTTATAGTTACTTCATCCATACTATCATTTAACCATTGTCTACAATCTTTCACAGTTAATGGAGATTTATTTGCACCTTCTAGATATCCATTTAATTGATTATAGATTTTACTTGGAGTCGGAAGAGATTTAAACATTTTGTGATTTTTATCTCCAGATAATATATCTACTACTTTATAGTTCGTATCATTACAAATAACTTTTCCATCTTCCATTACAATAACTTTATCGCATACAGAATATATATCCTCTAAGTTATGTTCTGTCATTATTATAGTTGTAGATAACTCTTTATTTATCCTAACTAATGTATCTATAAAATCTTTAGCTGCTATAGGATCTAGTTGTGACGTAGGCTCATCTAATATAAGTATTTTAGGTTGCATAGCCATTATAGATGCTAAGTTTAAAAGCTGTTTTTGACCTCCCGATAAGTCATTTACATTTTTTCTGAACCATCCTTGAATTCCAAAGAAACTAGCCATTTCTGCAACTCTTAGTCTTATACTTTGAGTATCTAGCCCCATATTTTCAAGTCCAAAAGCCAACTCATGCCATACTTTATCTGTTACAATTTGAGAATCTGGATTTTGTAGAACATACCCTATCTCACTTGCTAGTTGTTTACTTGAATAATCATTTATTTTTTGTGAGTAATAATATATATCTCCACTAACTTGACCATGTGGGCTAAGTTCTGGTTTTAAATGTCTTAATAATGTACTTTTTCCACAGCCAGATTCTCCACAAATTAATACAAAATCGCCTTCATCTATACTAAAATTAATATTATTTAATGCTTTTTTTAATTGATTTGGATATGAAAATTTTAATCCATCCACTCTGAGTATTTCCATTTATATTCCTCCACTATTTCTAAAAAAGATGGTAACAATGTTATCAAGAAAAACGATAGATATATTGCCATATATAATCCATCAAATCTTATATTTTCTATACTAGGATAAAACATTAAATTTCCATAACCATTTATGTATCCCATAAATAAAAATAAACCTATAGTGCCTATGATTCCAAGCATAATCATATCTCTTTTTATAAATCTATATATAGAAAAGTTTGTTCTTCCTTTTATTCCATAACCTCTTGCCTTCATTGAATCTGCTGTTTGGACAGCATCCTCTAGTGCCCAAGTTACTAATATAGATAGTATTCTCATACTACTTTTTATTTTCATTTTTATGTTGCCTTCACTATAATCAAGTCCTACAGTCTTTTGGCTCTTTGCAATTATTTTTGTTTGCTCTGTTAACTTTGGTATAAGTCTTAATACCATGCTTATCATCAATGCTATAGATGGAAATGTCTTTCCAAATATATATAAAAATTTATCCGAAGTTATTATTTCATTGTAACAACTAAACCATACAACTACAGATGCCATCATAATGCCTGCACAAAGACCATAACTTATTGATTCTAAAGTAACTGGATTTTGTCTGAAATAAAATAATACTGTAAACCCTCTATTTACAAACATTGCATTTGCAATTATTGCACCTAAAATTATTATTGATGCAAAAGATAAAGTCTGTTTAAACTTTTCTTTGTTAAGTATAGTTGAATATATTATTGCACTTATAAGTGATATTAATAAAAGTACTGGATGCATATAAAGCATAGACATTCCTATTACTACTACAAAAAATAAAAAGCTAACTATCGGATGATAACTCGCTAATGCCCTTTCCATACTAATTTGCTCTAGCCCCTAAATCTGCGCCTAAATTACATGTATAGTTGAATTTTATAACATCAGAAGATTTAACTTTATATGCACCTACTCCATAGTTAGGATATACACCATTTACACTATACATCCATCCACTATTAGATCCACCATCAAATTCATATAAATTATTAATTCCTTCTATATATGTATTTGATCCTGACCCTCTATACTCCATATGTATACCTTTTTTACGAGTTACTTTGACTAATATATCAAATACTGTATCACCCTCGTTAAACTCAACCTTCATATTCTGTAATATAATTCCATTTGATGGTAAGTGTGAAAATCCTGGTTTTTTATTTAATCCATTATTTATAGCTGTTTTGCAACTTATAGCTATTGTAACTGTTTTATTTTTTGGTTTTGGCGATGTTATAGTTTGATTATTCTCTGGTTTTGGTTTTGTACTACTATTGCCTGGTTTTGGTTTTTCATTATTACTTGGTTTTGGTTTTTCATTATTACTTGGTTTTGGCTTTTCATTATTACTTGGCTTTGGCTTTTCACTACTATCGCCTGGTTTTGGCTTTTCGTTATTACTTGGCTCTGGTTTCTCACTACTATTGTCTGTTTTTTCTACTTCATCATTATTTGGCTTTTTGGTTTCAGTACCGTCTGTTTTTGTTGATTTACTACTATTTTCATTTGAATTACCTGATGAATCAGTAGTATCTTCATTTTTTTTATTTTCTTTGTTCTCTTTTTTTGTTTCAGTCTTATCTACTTTTGCTTCTTCTGTATTTAATTCATCACCTGTTTCAATTGATTGATCACTAACTACTGTATCATTATTGTCTGTTTCAAGTGTGTTAGCTTTTTTAAAAATATTATTAAATCCTAACCCTAGTGATACTATTACAACAGCAGATACTGCTACTATACTTATTTTTTTCTTATTCATATCTTTACCTCTTTAAACAACATAAAACTATGTCACTATTTTTTGTTACGTTTTTCAACATCACTCATATCATATAACTTGATTATTATAAATTTTTCCAGCTAAATTTCTCCCTATATATCTAATATCTTTGTCTAATATTGAAAGAGCAAGTGAAACACGTTCTATATCCGTAACTGATTTGTTTCCGTTTTAAGTTTTTACCTTTTCTAAAAAAAAGTAACTGTATCCTTACATTTAAAATATATATATTTCAGATTAAAGATACTGTTACTTTTTTAAATTTATATAAATTACTTATTAATATACTAACTACTATTTTTTAGTTATGTATTTTCTATTAAAAGATACAAGTAAGCCTAAAGTTGCTAATACCATTATAAATACATATATTATTATACTTTCATCTCCTGTGCTTACATTATCATCTTTACCAGTTGATTCATTTCCTGGATTGTTTTCAGTGTCATCTTTGTCTTCTGACCCATTTCCTGGATTGCTTCCAGTGTTATCTTTATCTTCTGACTCATTTCCTGGGTTGCTTCCAGTGTCATCTTTGTCTTCTGACCCATTTCCTGGATTGCTTCCAGTATCATCTTTATCTTCCGACTCATTTCCTGGGTTGCTTCCAGTGTCATCTTTGTCTTCCGACCCATCTCCTGGATTGTTTCCAGTGTCATCTTTGTCTTCTGACCCATCTCCTGGATTGCTTCCAGTGTCATCTTTGTCTTCCGACCCATTTCCTGGATTGTTTCCAGTGTCATCTTTGCTATTAGTAAGGTCCCAATATGATTTTTCTCTATTTATATATCTTTGGTATGAAGTTAATGCCTGAAGCACTTGTACAGTAGTCATCTCCATTGGGTTTTTGTCACCAAGGTTACGAGTAAATCCACCTGTTTTTGGATCAAAATATTCCATAAGACGTGTTATTATATTTCTGTTATTTGTTCCAAATCCATTATTTTGAGAAAGTGGATCAATTTTTAATGTTGTAAGTGCTAGTAGTACTTGTGCTGAACTTTCTGGTGTTCCAAAATCATACTTTTTAGACATATTTGATTTTAAATATTTTAAAGCATTTTCGATTGCTTTGTCTACGTCTTCATTAGAACCTTTATATTTAGCTAATGCTTGTAATGCCATAGCAGTAACATCTACACTTGTAGTTTTGTTATCAGTTAGACCAAAACCTCCTGTTTTTGAATTTTGGAATTTAAGTAGCTCAGATATCATTTTTTCCCTACTCCATAATGCATCTTTTGGGATATTAGTATCTTTTGCATCTAAAGCTATAAGTGCATATGTAAGTTCATTAGCACCAATTTGTAATCTTCTGCTGTTATAAATCATCTCAGCTAAATTTATACCTTCAATATTTGTAATATCTTTTCCTATTATTGAAAGAGCTAGTGCCACACGTTCTATCTCTGTAGGTTTTTTTGAATTAGACCAAGTTTTTACTTTTTCAACAACACTTTCATAATATGCATCTAATTTATCTTGTTTTATAGTTTCCCCTGCACGAAGTAAGCTATATACTAACCATTCATCCCCATAAAAATATCCATCTTTATGATTTTCTTTAATGAATTTTATTGCTCCTTCTGTCCCTTGAGAAACTAATTTATTTGTTTCTACTGATTCAACTGTTCCTTGTTTTACTGTAATTTTAATTTTAACAGGTTCTACATTATTTGTATTATCAGCTGGAGTACCTATTGCAGTAACTGTCCCTTCTGAAAGAGCTGTTACATAGTAATCCGAACCAGAAATATAAAGACCTTTATCTGGTGCCTTGTCATATTCATCAGTATTCTTTTTCCAGAATCCATCTGTTTTACGTTCTATCTCAACAATACCTTCTTTGTCATAAGTCCAAATAAGCTCAGGAGCTGTTACGCTATATCCTTCATCTGATTTTTCTCCCACGAAAGTTAAATCAAGATTGCTTTTAGTATTATTGTCTAATTCAATTGAATCATTTTTTGTCGTTATACTAGTAAGCGGATTTAGATAAGTATAAGTAACTTCTTTGCTACTACTAACTTTTCTTGTTTTATTTGTATCTGGATTAACATCTATTAAAGATACTTTATAAGTAGTTGTTCCTGCTTTGTAAGGAACATATCCATTTGCCATGCTCGCAACATATTCACCTACTGAAGGGTCACTACTTGTGATTGTATATTTATTGCGGTTACTAGCATTTTCAGGCTTAACCACAATACCATTGTAATGTGGATTGAATGCTCCGATTTTTGAACTATTTGCATTTCTTCCGTGTATTTCTATTACACTTGGAAGAGTTTGTTCTATTGATTCAACAGGAACATATGTAGATGTAACTTCTACTGTAGCTGCAACATTTTGATTTTTATTAGAAACAACTTTTATCGAAGCTGTTCCAGGCTTTTTAAAATAAAACGATGGTGAACTTGTTATGTTGTAAACCATATCAGTATCATCTGCTGTATAAGTGAATCTAGAATATGTAACCGGTGTATATTCCTCTGATCCTTCATATCTTGCCTCAACTTTTATATCTTTCCATTCAGAACCAGCAACTGTATATTTCCCGTTTGTAACATCATTTCCATTGATAGTTAATTTAATTTGTTCTATTTCTTTAGAATTTGCAACTACCTTAATAGTAGCTACTACTTCAGTTTCTCCATTTGCTTTTCTCTCTGTTGCCGTTATAATGGCACTACCTTCTGAATCTATACGTAAGCTACCATTTTCTGACCCAATACTTATAGAGTTTTTTGGTTTAATATCACTGCAACTCCACTCAATTGTACTGTCTTCTGCAACACCAACTAACTTGAATTTACCTGCTATTTTGAATGTAGAATCTACGAAATCAGGTGATAGATGAATTAATTGATTATTTAATTCCATTTCTTCACCTTCATATGATTCAAAAATAACTTTATATTTATTTTCTGGTAAACTTGGATTTTCTGGGTTATACTCTTTATTTTCACCAAAATACGGATAACCTGTACTACTTTGGCCCCATTTAACTCCATATTCACCACGATTTTTATTTAAAAGGTTTGTAAACTCTATAGATTTCATCTCATCTTCTGACATAGATTTAGAGCTTTTTAAGTTTTCACCTGGAATTTTAACTGGATTTGTTAAAACAGAATCCCAGTAAGTATTGATTAAATCTCCAGATTTATATTGATTGAAAAGAACTCCTTTTTCACCTTTACTCACTGAATAAGAGTTAGAAAGAATTCCTCCGCTTAAGTATTTAGAAAATCCACATGCATTTGAACCAGTTACATCAGAATAACAATTTATTATAGAACCTTTAATTTCTTTCTTTATAGGTCCCATTGCTTCCCATGTATCAAAATTTCCAGTAAAATGAACATTTTGTATAACACCTGATTCGCCTAGATTTTCAAATATACCTACGCTTGTGTTTTTAAATGTAACAGTATGACCTTGACCGTCTAAAGTTCCTTCAAAGTCTCCCATTGGAAAATACCAGTCATCAGGAGAAATTACTATATCGTTATCTAATACATAAAATGCATTTCTGTCAGATATATTAATTCTTTCTAAATCTTCTACTGATTTAATGTGTTTAACATCTTCTGCATTTTCAGGCATAGCAACTGGTAAAGTAGCTTTTTTCTTTTTTAATGAATTTATTGAATCACTTAATTTCTTAGCATGACCATCTACTTCTGATTGTGTAGCATCATCTTTTTCAAATATTGCCTTAGCATCTTTAAGAACTTGTTGTAAATTATTCCAACTTTCTTCTGTATATTGTTCTTTATTTGCCTCTAACTCTTTTACTTGATTGATATAATTTTCAAGATTAGTCTTATCAACTACATCTGGTGTAGATTCAATTTTACCTTTTTTTAAAGTTGGCAGCCCTCTATTTTCCCCATTTGATGGACTTGTCCAAATAAACCCTGTTTCAGGTAAACTTGTATTAAGAAGTGATATTCCTTCACCTGACTTTAATTCATTTTCTGATTTCTTACCAGAATTTATTTCTTGAGGTTTTGGCATAATCATACTTACTGTTCCCATCATACTATTAACAGTATAATAACTATTTGAAATCACAGAATTAGCAGAATTATTAATTCCTACTAAACCTCCATAACCACCAGCCATGAAACTGTCAATTGTACCAGCAAAATAAGAGTTCTTAATAGATCCACCACTTAATGTCCCAACAAGACCACCTACTTCGCCTAAAAAACCACTTAATTTTATTGATGCGACAGAGTAACAGTTTTGAATAGTACCATTAAGTGTTACTACCATACTTCCGAAAGTATCTTCACTTGTTATTGTACCTGAACTACTTATTCCTAAATTTTGTATAGTACCAGATACATTGTTTGCTAGCGGTTTGTCTGCAAGTGTAATGTTAAAACCATTACCATCTAAGGTTCCCCTTAGATTCTTTATCTGTTGTCCTTGATTTAAGGTTATATCAGTTGTTAAAACGTAAACCTGACCTTGTTCTATGTTTTCAGGAAAATCATTTGCTGAACTGATTTTAAAAGTATTTCGCGAATTATACGAAACTACACTACTTGCATATACTGGAACAACAACACTATTCATGATAAGTATCATCGTTAAAATAATGCTTAGTATTGACCTTTTTAGTTTTAATTTTTTCATATTCTATCTCCCATAATATTAATTTGCCTAGAAATATATAATTGAATATTCTAGGCAGTATATCTATTGTATATTTTTTTTATTTTTTTGTAAATATAGTGATATATTCCATATTATTATATTTATTATTATGCGTGAAAGTCCTTATCTTTTCAGTCATTTGTTAACTTCATTATTAATAAAGGCCCCTTTTAACAATGATAAAATTATCAAAGTCTTAAGGGGCCCTTTTATAAACTATAATGTTTGATGTATTTGATTATCTCTACAAATTTGATCTATATAAATATCTTTTTCTACCTCTACAAATACTTTAGCTATAACTTCATAAGCTTCTGCCCATGCATTTAACACTTCTTCTGTTGCTGCATCTCCTAAAACTTCTTTTATAGCTAATAATAAATTTTTACCTACTATTGGATAATGTTCTGGTTTTACATATGAGTTAACGTGAACACTTCCTATTTTCTTTACTGTTGGTAATATTGCTTCTAAATTATCTATATTTTGAGCTGCTGCTAATACTGTCATTGCTAATGCTTTTGGTTGCTCACCAGATTCTTGTTTATCCATATTAAACATTTCTTTTACCTCTGGATTATTTGCAAACATTGTTTTATAGAAAGTTTTTGTTATTTCTAATCCATGTTCTTTTAATACTGGTACTGTACTTTTTATTATATCTATTGTTTTTTGATTTAACATAATTACTCTCTCCTCTTAATATGTATCTTGTATACATTTCTTAGATATTATAAATATACCCCTATATTTTCTACATAAACATTTTTTAAATAATTTTTAAATTTGTTTCTCTTTTGTTTAATTCAAAATAATTATAAGTGAACTTCATAATGTATCTTCTCATACTGTCTTAAACTATGTATAAAGGATATGTAATTTTTAAAATTATACTATAAATTTTTCCATGAAATAAAAAACTACTAAGTAAGGTTATCCATAAAATTAAAACGTAAAGTGTTAAAGAATAAATCTAAATCTGTATTACTATCACTATTTATCCATATATTTTTGATTAAAAATTTTTCAAATCCATGGGTTCTTATCATCTCTTGATCATCTGACCCCTTATATTCAAAATATTTTAATGATAATAATTCTAAAATCTCAACAGAATTTTCAAATATACTTTTTAATGTTTCTATTTGTAAAACAATTTTCTCAACCTCTGATTTTTTACCTATATCACAATGAGCAATTCGTGAATTACGTATTTTTACTATGTTATCTCCTAAAGTTTGAGTTTCTTTTATTTTCTTGCCAGCTTTCCTCAAAATAGCCCTTTGACTTTCCTCAGTTTGTAATAATTTTTTATTAAGAAAAGTTTGAAGATATTTAATTCCACAATTTGTTTTTTTAACTATATTTCCTCTATCAAAATATAATTTATATATACTTAAAACCATTGAATCAAAGGCATTATTCAAAAACTGTTTAATAAATATTAGCTGTGTTGGAAAAACTCTATCAATAGAGAATTCATTTTCTATAAACCTAATAATTTTTTCACTGTATTCTAAATTCACATAATAATTTCTTAGTTCTTCTTTAAGGAATTCTAATATTTCTTCAAATTCATTAAAATCATTACTATCTAATAAATTTTTATAATAGTTCGGATTTTTTTTACTTTCTTCTTTATCCATATATATCTCCCCCCATAATATTGTCTAATATTTCTACTTTAATATATTTAGATGTATCAACTTTTATGGATACAATTAATATTAATTTATTATTAACAGAAAATTGTGACCACTCTATATTTTATATAATAATATCATATTATAAATAATAAAAATAAATTTCTCTTTTCATGTATATTTTTTATCTTTAATCCATCTAAAAAAGCCTATAGAAATCTATAAGCTTTTTAGTAGTAATCTATTTTTTTCTCTTTACAAAATATCTAGTATGAAGCAATTCATGTGCCTTATGACTTAGCGGATGGTCCAAATATTTATAATAAATCGCCTGAACTTCTGGATTTTCTTTTGAAACTCTCATATTTTTCTCTCTATCTATATTATTTAAACCTTCTCCACGTTTTTGTAAAATTGCATCTTTATTTTTTCTGACTTTAGGTTGGCCACCGCCGCCGACACATCCACCAGGGCAAGCCATAATTTCTATTGCATGGAAAAATTCTTCTCCATCTCTTATTTTGTCAAGCATCTTGCCAGCTTCTTCTAGACCATGAGCCACCCCTATTCTAAGTTTTATATCTCCAACTTCCACATCACAAGCTCTAAATCCATCGAAACCTCTAAGACTGTGGAATTCTACATTTTCAATTTTTTCGCCTGTCATATTTTCTAGGGCAGTTCTAAGTGCAGCTTCTATAACTCCACCAGTTCTACCAAATATAATTCCTCCACCTGTATATTCTCCCATAACTTGGTCTATTTCTTCCCCTTCTATTGTTTTTAAATCAATACCTGAGTCTTGGAATATTTTAATTAATTCTCTAGTCGTTATAACATAATCCACATCATAATTAAGGCCACGAGAAAATTCAGGTCTAGATGCTTCGTATTTCTTGGCGATACAAGGCATTATGGCAACCGAAGTCACTTCATCTCTTTTTAGTCCTTTTTCCTTAGCCCAAATATCTTTAGCCACAGTCGCAAACATCTGCATAGGTGATTTCGCACTAGATGGCACATCTAACATATCACCATAATTTTGTTCTATAAATTTAACCCATGATGGGCAACATGATGTCAGCATTGGAAGTTTTACACTTTTATCTCCTGAAAAATATCGTTCCAGTCTATTTTGCAATTCCGCAGCTTCCTCCATTATAGTTAAATCTGCTGCCCAAGATGTATCAAACACATAATCCACGCCCAGTTTTCTAAGTCCTGCTGCCAATTTATGCTCCACATTTTCTCCAGGTTCAAAACCAAAAGCCTCCCCTATAGCAACTCTAACTGCTGGTGCCATTTGAGTAATTACTAATTTGTTAGGAGTTGATAAATCCCTGATAAATTTCAAAGTATTGTCTCCTGCCGTTATCGCATCAACTGGACAAGCAGATAAACATCTACCACAGTGAGTACATCTATTGTAATCTATGCGTCGTTGTTCCTTTTTCTCCCCTGCTATACACTCAACAGGGCAAACCCTTTGGCAAATTCCACATCCTATACATTTTTCTGTTATAGTAAGTTTAATCAGATTGTTGCATTGCATAGTGTAGCATCTGTCATCTTCAATATGTTCTTTGATTTCGTCATAATAATTTTCAATGATTTCTTCCATTATATTATGCTTTTGATTTAATTCTGCTTTCACTTCTTCTGCTAAAGATCTAAGAATATAAAGGTCCCTCATATTTGATCTGCCTTTACTTATTCTATCAAGTATTTGCCAAATTTTTTCTAAAGGCTCTTGCACTTTAGCATAATCCTTTAAGCTTCCTTCATTTTGCATTAAACCAATTACTGAATCTGTATAAAACTTAGCATACTGCACGATACAATCCTCTTCTGATAAAACATTAATTGCCCTAATATAATTATCAAACAAATCAAAGTCTAGCTCTTTGTCCAAATCTTCTTTAGATAAAAATCTACCATAAGGCGGAACTCCCACATGTGCCCCTTTAAAATCCCTTTTATCTAAAATTCCTCCTGCCAATTCTATAATTTCTGCAAGAGTAGCACCCTCTGGCACCTCAACTATCCCACTATTATTTATCCTTCCACATATAGCAACTTTTCTTTTAGAATTATTAGTCATATTTTTTAGCTCTTCTTCACTGAAAACAGAAAAAACAGAGCCTCTATCACTATGTAACATAGTTGGCTTCGTATTTGTCATCTTTTTCACTCCTTTATGTCTGACTTATATAACTATTATTAAATTTTCATGCTATTTATTATTTTTGCTTAATTGTTGTTTTTTATTATTGATTTATAAAAAAAATCTTATACAATATATTTAAAGTCAAAAAAGGTATTAACATAATTACTTATGCTAATACCTTTTCGTGGTTTTGAATGGTTAAGATGAACATATGAAAGTGCTAGATATAAAGCAAAACAAATAGATTGAACTATACATTTTTTAAGTAAGTCACCACCCATTGCTTAATGATCTCTTTATTAGTAAAAATATATAAAATTTAATTACAACGAATAGCTATATGAAAATGCTATAGATTCATATAATGCATACTTATGTAAATTTATACAAACTAAACAAGCTTATGAATGTGAGTTTGAACCATTTACTAA
>OCSH01001855.1_pt1 | contig 14079 bp, 7 predicted proteins | sample 1538371 | NCBI WGS metagenome assembly OCSH01 (sample SAMN04571687, study PRJEB22368) | human gut metagenome | biome: human gut; material: stool | host: Homo sapiens | place: Luxembourg | collected 2012-06-01 | reverse complement strand
TACAGACTGGCAAGATCTAATGTTCAGAACAGCTCATACTCAAAATTATAAACTCTCTATTTCAGGAGGTATTCCGAAACTTCAATATTTGGTATCTATGAATATGATGGACATAGAAGGCATTTTGAAGGAATCGAAAAGTCAGAAATTCAGTTTACGGTCTAATATAACTGCTGATGTAACTAATTGGTTGAAAATGAACTTAGACGTAAATGCAGTAAGACGAAAAACAAATAAAAATGGTCCCCGTGGAGGAGTCGGAACTATTATAGCAGATGCAATTACCTATAGTCCTACCTTGAAATTAAAAGATGAAGAAGGAAACTGGTTGAGAGATAATATCAATTCAACAAAAGATAACCCTTATGGCCGATTAACTCAAGATTTGGATGAAAGTTACACTAATTATCTAGCAGCAAATTTACAGTTTATGGTACAATTACCAGTAAAAGGGTTGAGTTTGAATTTCCAAGGTGCTGCCCATTATAAAGATTACAAGAATCGTTGGATGAAGTCGAATGCAAAGGATTTACGAGCTCAAAACAATTCTGCAAATAATAATCAAAACGATAGTTTTGACTGGTATAATGTAAATCAAATAAATTATGCAAGAGAATGGAAAGAACATAAGTTGAATCTTATGGGAGCCATAGAATTATCACAATCAACAACTACAGGATTGTCTAATGAAGTAGCTAACCTGAGAACAGAATCTGTTGATTTTTGGAATTTGAGTTTGGGAGATATGAATCTGTTTAGCAATTCATTTTCACGCTCTTCGTTAGTTTCACTTATGGGACGTGCAATGTATCAATTCAAAGATAGATACTTACTTACTGCGACTATTAGACGAGATGGTTCTTCCAAATTCCAAGGTAAGAATAAATGGGGAAATTTTCCATCAGTTGCCGTTGCCTGGAGAATGTCAGAAGAATCTTTTATAAAGAATCTCAATATTTTTGATGTCTTAAAGTTAAGAATGAGTTGGGGCAATACAGGTAACCAAGCCATTGGAGCCTATTCAACCTTAGGGCTTCTAGCTGAGTCGAAGTATGGTTGGGGAGGTACAAGTGATTATCCCGGATACGGAGTTTCCGGACCTGCCACTCCTAATCTGACATGGGAAAAAACTACTCAATATGATTTAGGCTTAGATATGGCATTTGCAAATAATAGAATTCTGGCAAATATCGATCTATACCAAAAGAATACAACCGGGTTGTTACTAAAGAAACCTATACCATACTATGATGGCGGAGGAACCACTTGGGTAAATCTTGGTGAAGTGAAAAACAGAGGTATTGAATTCTCTTTAACCGGAATTCCTATTCAAAACAAAAATTTAATATGGGAAAGCACATTTAATGTATCCTACTCAAAAAATGAAGTTGTCAGCTTAGGAGATGAAACAAGATTACATCCGGGAACAAAATTAGACCAAGCTTCTCTCAATACGGCCGTATTGCAAGTGGGAAAACCATTAGGTAGTATCTATGGATATATTTGGGAAGGTTTATGGCGTACTGACGAGGCCGAAGAGGCAGCCAAATGGGGGCAAAAGCCAGGAGATAACAAATTTAAGGAGAAAAATGTGAATTACAAATTGGAATCTGATGACGCAGATATTATCGGACAAGCATTTCCTGATGTAATATTAGGATGGAATAATACCATCAAATGGAAGAATTTAGATTTCAATTTATTCTTTCAAGGTTCACTGGGAGCTGACCGTTTGAATTTATCACGCTATCTCACCAATGAATGTGTCAGTGATTCACGTTTTATCACCTCTAAAGAAGGTTATTATAACAGATGGACACCCGAAAATCAAAATACTAAAATACCAAACCCGTTCAGTTCGACAATCAATTCCAGATTTGAAACTGCTCAATATTTGGAAAAAGCTGATTATCTAAGATTAAAGAATATAAGTATTGCATATACAATCCCCAGAGCAAAAACAAAATTTGCAGATATCAGAATCTCCCTGAGTGCTCAAAACCTGTTTACGATCACGTCTTACACAGGATATGATCCGGAAGGAACTATGGATATCACAAGCAATGGCGGCAATAGTGACATTAACGCAGGCGTTGATGGCGGTTCATACCCATTACCAAGAACATTTACTTTGGGGCTTGGATTCTCATTTTAGTTTAACCAATAAAATAGATGCAAAATGAAAAAAATATTGATTTATAGCATATTATTATTTGCTTTATGTTCTTGTGACAATTTCCTGGAAGAAGACCCTCGTGGTAAACTTACCCCTTCCTCTTTCTTCTCAAGTCCGGAAGACTTGGATATGGCTATAACTGGGATGTACAACAAATATTACCAGACTAATGCTCGCGTCTTCAGAGCCATTTATGTGTGGTGTGCAGATGATGTAACAGCCCATAGTGGTGGTAATAAGTCACGTTTTTCGGAATATGACCGGTTTAATTTCAACTCGGGAAATACAGATATTCTTGAAATGTATCAACTCTATTATCAGACAATCAAAGCTTGCAATTATGTAATTAATAATGCAGAAAGAACACCGGTTGAGAAATCTTTCCTGGAGCCGAGACTGGGACAAGCCTACTTTTTAAGAGCATTAAACTATTTTATGCTTGTACGCATTTGGGGACGTATACCTCTAGTCACAGAGAATGAGATAAATTACAATACCCCAAAAGCAGAGGTGAATAAAATATATGAATTAATAGAATCGGATGCATTAACAGCAGAAAGAATGCTACCGGATAATCATAAGATAGCCCCCTATTTTCAGAACGGAATTAATGTAGCTCCTAACAAAGGCGCTGCAAAAGCTTTACTAGCCTCTGTTTACATGACGGAAGCAGGCTGGCCTTTGAAAAAAGGAGCGGAATATTATGATAAGGCGGCTGCAAAGTATAAAGAAATCATTGAAAACGAAGATACGTATGGTTATATATTAGAACCGGACATACGTACATTGACTAAAGAACCTGAAGCTAATTACTCCAAGGAAATAGTATTTGGAGAGTTCCATAACAAAACGAAAAACTATTTCTCTGGACCCAAAAGCGAATTACCAGAGGAGTCCGGCGGATGGTGTGACTATATGGTTGAATTGGAATTCTTTAAAAGTATGCCGGAAGGAATACGCAAGGATGCTTGGTTCCTGACCAAGGTGACGATGACCGGGCAGGAGCGTAACCCAGAAACGGGACGCTATCCATTACTAAATTGGGATGATCCCGCAACCAATCAGAAACATCCTTATTGGAAGAAAAATATAGAAAGTTCAGACTGGGTATTTAATTATGATGACGGATATTATGAAACCAAAGGAATTTCAAGCGCAAGCGGGAAAACCAGAATGATATTTAGATATGCTGATATCTTACTATTGTACGCAGAAGCAGTTGCTTATGGAACTAAGAGTATTGATGATTTAGCATTTGACTGCATGTGGAGAGTACAAGAAAGAGCTGGAGTACCACTTATTTCAAAGGATGTCACTAAAGAATATTTCCAAAAAGCTGTTCTGGATGAGAGACGGTGGGAAACCGCAGGTATGGAACATAGCTGTATGGGGCGTTTCTTTACTATGCAAAGACATGAGATTCTTCATTTGCAAAAGAATTATAGAGATGCAGCCGAGCTTTCTTTAAATCCCAATTTAACATTAAGCGAAGAATTCTATTATTTTCCGATACCAGACAATGAACTCTTGATAGTTCCTGGATTAAAAGATTAATTCTACTTTTCTAAAATGAGGGTTTTAAGAGTTCGCGTTTCTTTTGAAACCCTCTTTCATTTATAAAACATTTAATATGAGATACTTTAGTATAATATTTGTATTATGCTTGACCCTTTCTATGGTTCAAGCTCAGCAAACCTCTTTTGTAAATCCTTTCATTGGTACTTCCGATGATCATGGACAAACCGATCCATCCGCAACCATTCCGTTCGGGATGATTAAACCGGGGCCAGAAACTATACCTCGCGGAAACGGAGGTTATGATTATCAATCACAACAGCTGAAAGGATTCTCACAGACCAGAATGTCTGGAGTAGGCTGTATAGGCGTCGGAGGAAACCTGCTAATAACACCTTTTGTCGGAACAGCATGCAAGACTTTAAAAATGGATAAGGCGTCAGAAACTGCAATTCCCGGATATTATAGCGTAACTTTAGATAATCAACTTAAAGTTGAAATAACCACAGGTAGGACTGCAGCTATCTATCGTTTTACCTATCCTGCTACAGAGACCGCCGGCATAAAAATAAATTTCAAACATTCTTATGGTAAGCATATTGCCGAAGAACATAGCATTATAGGAGACAATGCAGTAAAAGGATTTGTGCGTTCTGCTTGCACTTGTGATTTAGGCAGTTACAAATTTTATTATTATATTGAAAAAGATAAATCTACTTATAAACCAGAAGATAACGATTCAGAATTACTATGGAAGTTTCAAACAGAGCCTAATGAACAAATTATACTGAAAATAGGATTATCCTCTGTCAGTGCAGAAGAAGCTGAGGCGAATCTCAAAAAAGAGTGCTCGAATCAGTCTTTCGAACAGATACGCACCAATGCACGTATTGCCTGGGAAAATCTATTGGGACAAATACAAGTAGAAACTTCTGATGAAGATTTAAAAACATCATTTTATACGCGGCTCTATCATGCCTGCCAGACCCCTTTCACAATCAATGATTATTCCGGTAGTTATAAGGGAAGTGACGGAAAAGTATATAAAAGCCAGCAGTTACCCTATTATCATGGTTGGTCTATTTGGGATACCTACCGAACAAAATATCCTCTGTTATCTATTGTTTGTCCCACGGAATACAAACACATGATCTCCTCACTTGCGGAATTATACAAACAAGGCAAGCCTCGTTCTGCAACAAAGGCAGAACCATTTCTGACAACACGTACTGAACACTCTATTATCACGATTTTAGATGCATTACAAAAAGGAATGTTTGATGGTTCTCTCGACGAGCTACTTCCACTGATGCTAAAAGAGGCAGAAGATATCTCCAATGACTCACCGGACAAAGCATTGGAACGAGGATATGATTTCTGGGGAGTTTCTGAACTCGCAGGGAAAATGGGTAATAAAGAGTTAAAAAAAGAGTTCTCTTTACGCTCAAAAGAATACAGACCAATATGGTTACAAAAATTTAAGGACATTGGTCCAACTTCAGATATAATGCATGGTGACGGTTTGTACGAAGGTACTATATGGCAATATCGTTGGTTCGTACCTCATGACTTCGATTGGGTTATTGCGACTTTGGGCAGCAAGAAAAAGGTTTTGAGTGAATTAGATTATTTCTTTGAGAACAATTTATTCAATATGGGAAACCAACCTGATATACATGTTCCATTTTTATATTATTACCTTGGAGCGCCATGGAAAACGCAAAAGTTAGTCCACCAAATATTACTTGAACCGACCACTAATTATTATGGGACACATGAAAAGTGGGAAAAACCTTATATCGGCAAAATCTTCAATACCACTCCACAAGGGTACTTGAAAGAAATGGATGATGATGCCGGAACCATGTCCTCTTGGTTTGTGCTCTCTTCCATAGGACTATTTCCTGTCTGCCCGGGTATACCCTATTATTGGATAAATGCTCCGGTCTTTGATACGGTTACATTACACCCAACGTCTCAACAAGAATTTAAAATCCATGTAAATCGCCCTGATGCAGAGTGTATCTATATTCAAAAAGCAATTTTAAACGGTAAAGTTTTAAATAGAAGTTGGTTAAGCTATGACGAAATCATGCAAGGCGGAGATTTGACCCTAGAGTTAGGAAAGCTTCCTAATAAACATTGGGGACATAATACTGATTTTATAAAGTCACTATTTAAAAAATAAATTAAATGAAAAGAAAGGAATGTTTTTGGTGGGTATTTGCGATAATTGGAGTATGCTTTCTGAGCATAAGATGTAGTAATGTAAAAGAGGATTATTGCTGTTATGTAAATCCCTTTATTGGTAATGCAGATAATGGCCACACATTTCCAGGAGCTTGCGTACCATTTGGAATGATACAAGTAAGTCCGGAAAGTGGAAATGGTTCGTGGAGATATTGCTCCGGCTTTAATATTGAGGATGACTCTATCATGGGATTTTCCCAAAATCATTTGAACGGTACGGGATGTCCCGAATTAGGAGATATATTGATTCTACCATTTTGTGGTGATATACAAAATGAAAAATATAAAAGTAGATATGAGAAAGAACATCAAAAAGCTCATCCAGGATACTATTCAGTAGTTTTATCTGATTTTGGAGTGGAGGTAGAATTGACTGCGACACAACGCACGGCCATGCATCGTTATACTTTCAGAAAAGCAGAACCGGCACATATTCTGGTAGACCTTCAAAGTGGAATCGTAAGTAAGAATGAGCAGCTGCGAACTCATGTAATAGATGCAGAAATGCAACTGTTAGACCAATATAGCATCGTCGGAAAGAACAAGGTGAAAATGTGGGTGGAAAGAGAGTTCTTCTATGTTATCAAATTCGACAAACCCTATATAGATATTGAAGAACTTCAACCTCAAGAAGGAGAAAAAGCCAAACGCCTTCTTCTTTCATTTGATTTAAAACCAGGAGAAAATGTTCAAGTAAAAGTCGGTCTGTCTACTGTCAGCATAGAAGGTGCACAGGAAGCATTAGAAAAAGAAAATCCAGATTGGAACTTTGAAAAAGTAAAGGCTCAATCTGCCGAAGCCTGGAACAATCTGTTGTCACGGATAGACGTATCAGGCACAGAAGAACAAAAAGTAAACTTCTACACTTCCATTTACCATTTATGTATCCAACCTAATAATATAACTGATGTGGATGGAAGATACAGAGGTCCTAATGACAGCATCCTCTACTCTCCCATAGGAGAATACTATTCTACCCTATCCTTGTGGGATACTTATCGTGCAGCTCATCCATTATATACTCTTTTAGTACCGGAGAAAGTTAACGGATTTGTCAATTCAATGTTATCTCACTGTGATACACAGGGTTATTTACCCATATGGGCTTTATGGGGTAAAGAAAATCATTGTATGATCGGTAACCATGCCATCCCCGTTATTGTAGATGCATATCTGAAAGGATATAAAGGTTTTGATCCTGAGAGAGCTTATGAAGCAATCAGAAAATCATCATTAGAATCTCACCCGAAGTCTGATTGGGAAACCTACAATCAATATGGATATTATCCTTTCGATCTTATTCCTGAAGAATCAGTTTCCAGAACTTTAGAGAGTTGCTATGATGACTATTGTGTGGCACAAATGGCAAAAGCATTAGGAAAGAAAGAAGATTATAATTTCTTTTCCCAAAGAGCCCGTGCATATACATCCCTGTTTGATCCGGTAACCAAACTAATGCGCGGGAAGGACTCACAGGGCAAATGGAGAGAACCTTTTGATCCTTTCAGACTATCACATGCCGGAACTTCCGGAGGGGATTATACTGAAGGAAATGCATGGCAATATGTATGGCATGTGCAACACGATGTAGATTCTTTAATTGAGATGATGGGAGGAAATAAAGCATTTACAGCAAAACTCGATTCACTCTTCTGGCTTGAGAACAATACTGTAAATACAGGTTTTGTATCTGATGTGACCGGACTCATAGGACAATATGCCCATGGGAATGAACCTAGTCATCATGTAGCTTACCTATACAACTATGCAGGGGAATTCTGGAAAACCCAAAAACTTATCCGAGAAATCTTTGATCACTTTTATCTGCCCGTTTCCGACGGTTTGTGCGGAAATGACGATTGTGGGCAGATGTCCGCATGGTATTTGTTCTCAGCTATGGGATTTTATCCTGTAGATCCTATCAGTAAAGAGTATATTATTGGTGCTCCTCAACTGAAGGAGATGATATTACGTCTGGAAGGTGGAAAGAATTTCATCATTCGTGCCGAAGGCTTATCAGAAGAAAATAAATATGTAAAGGCAGTCTTTTTGAATGGAAAAGAATTAAAACGGTTTAGAATCTTTCATCATGAAATCACAGACGGAGGTATTTTAGAATTTATCATGACGGATAATCCGTCAAAATCATTTAATTAATTATGAAAGTATACATATTATCAATCCTTTTCTCCCTGTCTTTTTCGTTAGTGTGGAGTAAAGAGTATAATGCATCTTTTTTTGGCATAAAGTCTGATGGAGTAACATTGAACACCAACTCTATCCAGACTGGTATTAATTATATTCACAAAGAAGGGGGAGGTGTTTTAGTTTTTAATGTCGGCCGTTATTTAACAGGTAGCATTGAACTCAAATCGAACGTAGCGATACAATTAAAGGAAGGAGCAGTGCTGGTAGGTTCCCTAAACCCTTATGACTATAATATGGAAGGTCCTTGCTATAGTATGATTCGAGCTATAAACCAAAAAAATATAGCCATTTATGGAAAAGGAATAATTGATGCACAAGGGCGTCAAGTATCATACAACATAATCGACCAAGTACATAAAGGTTTTATCAAAGACCCTTTGGAAAACGACAGACCGCGTAGACCGCGAGGAATTCATTTTAAGCAATGCCGAGGCATAACTATAGAAGGGATTACTATAAAAAACACCTGTGATTGGACACAGGAATATGAAGAATGCGATTCGCTATGGGTCAGGGGTATTACAGTCGACAATAAAGCATATTGGAATAATGATGGTATTGATATAGTCGATTGCCAGAATGTTTTGATAGAGAATTCTTTCTTTGACTCTTCGGATGATGCAGTTTGCCTGAAATCCCATAAAACTGAAACTGCATGCCGGAATGTAGTAATTCGTAATTGTACTATGCGTTCGAGTGCCAACGGGATAAAATTAGGTACTATGACAGTTGGAGGATATGAAAATATCCGGATCATAAACAATAAGATTTATGATACTTATCGTTCGGCATTAACAATAGCTACTCCCGATGGAGGATACGCCCGAAACATAGTAGTGGATAGTCTGCAAGCCTATAATACAGGAAATGCTATATTTCTTCGAATAGGCAACCGTATGCATTCGAATAAAATCGGAACAATGGACTCTATCCTTATTTCTAATTTGTATGTAGAAATTCCCGAAGGAAAACCGGATACAGGCTATGAATATGAAGGCCCCATAGAACATATGCCTAGAAATATATCTCCGGCAAGTATCATTGGGCTAAAAGGGCATCCCATAACACACGTGACACTGAAAAATGTGGTAATCAATCATCCGGGTGCAGGAAAACCGGAAATAGCAAAAGTTGGTGTGACTCCGGAAGAATTAGATAGAGTTCCTGAATTGGCTGATTCATATCCTGAATTTTCATGTTTCAAGGAACTTCCAGCGTGGGGCCTCTATCTTCGACATGTTGAGCGGATTATTTTAGAGAATGTTACATTTATTGCCCGAAAAAAAGATTATAGACCAGCTATAGTACTGGACGATGCACATCATGTCAGCATGAGTAAAATGAAAATCCAGGAACCGGGGAAAAAGAAGCAACAGATACATATATATCAATCTACTAATATCACTAAATAGAAATTACAATGAAACAATTACTAACAACTTTACTATTATTTTGGAGTATCAATATTTTTGCACAGCAAACATATGATATTGTTATAGTGGGAGGAACACCCGGCGGATTGACCACAGCACTCGCAGCTGCTAAACTTGGGAAAACTTCTGTTATTTTAGAACGAACACAGCATATAGGAGGTCTGCCCTCCAATGGACTGGGAGCAACGGATATTGTAACCCGGGCAGCAACAACAGGATTATTCAGAGAGTTCACCTGCCGCATCAAAGACTATTACAAAAAAAAATATGGTGTAACTTCTATACAATATCAGAGATGTGATGATGGTTTCCGTTTCGAACCTTCAGTGGCAGAACAAGTATTCACAGACTGGTTAGGAGAATATAAAGATCTAATCACAGTTTTGACAATGCGGCAATTCGATTCCAGTCCTCATAATATAAAAAAAGTAGATGATAAAATTGTGAAAATCAACGTTCTGAATCGTGATAATAATACTCAAGAAGAGTATCAAGGCAAGATTTTCATTGATGCCACTTACGAGGGAGATCTGGCAGCAGCAGCCGGTGTCCCCTTTAGAGTAGGGCGCGAAGGCAAAAATGAGTTTGGAGAACCCGGAGCAGGAAGTGTTTACAAATACTGGCATGGCCCGGAAATGGATGCTTCCACTTTTATTGGAGATAATGCTGTCCAGGCATACAATTACCGATTGTGCCTGACCAAAAATCCGGATAATAAAGTACCTATAACAAAGCCCAAAAATTATGACCGTAATGAATATGCATCTATTATCGATGATGTCTGGACGGGACGTCACACCCAAGCAGAAATGGTGAATGTTACTTTGGAAATGTTAGAAGCTAATAAGAAACATATAGCTAAGGGCAATCCGACTATGATTCCTGGTGACAAATGGGGGCTTGGTAAAGTAGTAAACCTGGTTGAAATTCCAAATGAAAAAACAGATGCTAACAACCAGCATGCTGCTTTTGTCTCATCAGATCTGCCTGAAGAGAACTGGGCATGGCCTACAGCCGGTTGGGCATGGCGTGACAAGTTTGCTACAAGACTGAGAGAATATACAGAAGGACTGCTTTGGTTTGCCCAAAACGATAAAGAATTACCGGTTCATTTTCGGAAAGCAGCTCGCGAATGGGGGTATGCAAAAGATGAATATACTGATAATGGGCATTTTCCCAGACAAGTATATGTACGTGAAGGACGTCGGTTCGAAGGACTTCATTTTTTCATAGCAAGTGATGCGATGCCTGTAAAAGGCAGTGGAAGGCCTCCTGTGTATTCATCAAGCATCACAGCCAGCCATTATGGATTTGATTCACATGCCACCCATAAACGGGAACCCGGTATGGTGCACCTGAATGGATTTCTGGGTTATCCAACATCACCTTACACTGTCCCCTATGGAGTGATTGTTCCTAAGGAGATAGATAATTTATTATTTCCAGTTCCCATTTCCGGCTCTCATATCGGTTTCTCTACACTTAGAATGGAACCATGCTGGATGGCTATGGGACAAGCTGCCGGTGTAGCATCTTCAGTTGCAATAGAAGAAAAGGTAAAAGTCAGGAATATCAATATAGCTATGATGCAAGATGTCTTGCTTAAACAAGGCACTACTCTGATTTATTATAAAGATGTTTCATTAGATGACGAAGATTTCTTAATGGTACAATACATGGGACTTCGGGGCTTTTTGCCCGAATGGGAAGCAAAATTAGATGAAGCGATAGAGGAACAGACTTTAAGTAACTGGAAGCGTTTGTCTAAATTGAATATAAAAATTCAACCGGGAATTTCTACCCGAAGGGAAATTTTGAATGAGTTATATGCAAAGATGAAAAAATAATATCTTGATACAATGCTGAAAAGAAAATTACTATATACTTTGTTGACTCTATTCCTCTATTGGACTGGTGTCCAAGGAAAAGATTACTCTATAATGGATTTTGGGGCAAAACCTGATGGGGTAACTTTAAACACGCATACCATCCAATATGCAATTGATTATGTTCATACAGCAGGAGGGGGAAAACTCATTTTTGATGCCGGAAACTATTTGACCGGCACCATATATTTAAAATCCAATGTTACTTTACACTTAGCGCAAGGGGCTGTCTTATTAGGTTCGTATAATGCCTTAGACTATAAGAAAGATGAGTATATACAACGAACAGCTTTACTTTTTGCCGTACGGCAAGATAATATCGGAATAACAGGTGAAGGTACAATTAACGGTAGGGGATTCATAGTAGCCAACAATCTGATATCATACATTCAGAGAGGATTGATAGATGACCCATTGCATATGGATAGGCCTGATGAAATAAACCGTCCCCACAATATTTATTTTAGAGAATGTCGAAATGTAAGAGTTGAAGGAGTACGGATGCACGATCCGGCAAGTTGGAATCAAGCCTACGACCAGTGTCGGCAAGTCATTATAGATAATATAAATGTTGATTGTAAATCTTACTGGAATAATGACGGTATAGATATCGTAGATTGTGATAGTGTCAGAATCAGCAATTCTTTTTTCGATGCTGCCGATGATGGAATCTGTTTCAAATCGCATGAGCCATCGCAAATCTGCCAAAATGTAGTAGTTGATAATTGCATCATACGTTCAAGTGCCAGTGGCTTAAAATTCGGAACAGCATCAAAAGGTGGTTTTCGTGATTTTATCATCAAGAATCTCACGATTTATAACACTTACCGTTCCGCCGTGACATTCGCCACTGTGGATGGAGGCATTATCGAAAATATACTTGTTGATAGTGTACGTGCCGTGAATGTAGGAAATGCATTCTATCTACGAATAGGAGACCGCTGGAATTCCGGACGAAGACCGCTTATGAAGAATGTTACCCTTTCCAACTTCAACGTGAAGCTGGCAAGCTCTAAGCCTGATGCAGGTTATTCATACGAAGGCCCGGTAGAACATCTACCTCGCAACATCTCTCCTGCAAGTATTATCGGTTTACCTGAAGATAGAATTCAAGGAATTATTCTCAAGAATATAGATATAGAATCTCCAGGAGGAGGTAATCCTTTCTATGCCAAATGCGGAGTGACCGCGAAAGAACTGGAAGGAATACCTGAGATGAGAACAACCTATCCGGAGTTTTCACAATTTAAGGAGCTTCCTGCGTGGGGAATCTTCATACGTCATGCAGATGACATCCGGTTGGATAATGTGAAATTAAAAGTTCACACCTTTGATTACAGACCTGCTATTGTAACATCGGACGTAAAAGGAGTTATTTTAGAAAAAGTAGATGTACAATCAACCCTTAATGATAAAAAAGAACAGCTTTTTATGTATAAAACATTTAATGTCACCCAATAGATATGCTGAAAAAAATATTAGCCCTGGTTATTATATGTTGGACTGTAACACTTGTCCACTCTCAGGAAGTATTATCTGAATGGGAGAATCCTGAAATAAATAGTGTAAATGCAGAACCAACTCATGCCTCTTATATACCTTATCGATCTGTTGCAGAGGTAGAACGAGGAGAGTCTTCCATGGTACATTCTCTGAATGGAAAATGGAAATTTAAGTATATTTCCGGTATAGAAGCCTCCCCTACTGCTTTTTATAGCGTAGATTACGATGATAGTTCATGGAATTATATTAATGTTCCTGGTAATTGGCAACTACAAGGAGAATATGATCCGCCTATTTTTACAAATGTGAAATACCCCTTTGAACCTAATCCCCCCTATGTTCCCAAAGATTCCAATCCAATAGGACTATACCGTCGAAACTTTGTTGTTCCGACTGACTGGAAAGATGAAGAAATCTTTTTGCACTTTGCCGGAGTACAATCCGCCATGTATGTTTGGTTGAATGGGGAAAAAGTGGGATACCATGAAGATGGAATGTTACCGGCAGAGTTTAATATCAGCAAATATTTGCAGAAAGGTGAGAATCAGTTGACTGTCCAAGTCCTAAATTGGTCTGACGGCAGTTACTTAGAGGATTTGGACTATGGAGATTAAGTGGTATATACCGTGATGTCTTTTTATTTGCACTTCCTAAAGTCCATATCAGAGATTTCTCCATTTTCTCTAACTTGGATACGGAGTATAAGGATGCAGAATTAAATGCAATCGTTTCTATAAAGAACGAGACAAGCGAATTTGTCAAAGATGGTTGTTTGCGTATTTCTTTAAAAGAAACATCCGGCAAATTAATATGGACAAGAAAGTTTTTGTTCAGTGTAGCTTCGGGTGAAGAGCAAGAAATCTCATTCTCAGAGAAAGTTTCTTCTCCTTTAAAGTGGACGGCAGAAACACCTGAATTATATCGCTTGGATATAGAATTATCCCCAAAGCATGGCAGCGTACAACAAGTTATTCACCAAAAGGTAGGATTTAGAAAGGTAGAAATAAAAGATGGACATCTGTTGCTTAATGGACAACCTGTAAAAATAAAAGGAGTTAACAGACATGAATTCGATCCTTATACCGGGCGATATATTACCCGTGAAACG
>OCSH01001853.1_pt1 | contig 14104 bp, 7 predicted proteins | sample 1538371 | NCBI WGS metagenome assembly OCSH01 (sample SAMN04571687, study PRJEB22368) | human gut metagenome | biome: human gut; material: stool | host: Homo sapiens | place: Luxembourg | collected 2012-06-01 | reverse complement strand
ATCTGGCTCTGATAACGGATGCCTGTTGGCTATGATCTGAATACGACATTGGAACGGGACGGAGCGCTCTGTGCTCTGAGGATGGCCATAGACCACACTCCGTAGCAAAAACGGCAAGGGTTAATCCATCACTCGGACAGAGGATGCCAATATTGTTCGAAAGAATATGTGAAATTGTTGACCGATAATGGGATTCGCATCAACATGACTGAAAAGGGCGATCTGTATGAGAAGGCTGTTGCAGAACGGGTGAACGGTATTCTGAAAATCGACGAAGAATGTTTTGAAAGTTTTCAGGCAGCATAAGAACGCCTCGATGAGATCGTTATCCTTTACAATTCACTCAGACCTCATGCCAGTTGCGATTGGCTTACGCCCTTTGAAGCGGAACCTAGAACCGGGAAGTTCAAACATCATTGGTGCCGAAAAATTCGGAAGTCATATGTAAACTTATATCAGGACAATATTTTTTGAACCAAAATGCTCATATTTAATTATCACTGTAAACCTTTTCAGGACGGGACAGTTGTAATATTCCATCAGGAACCGTTTCATTTTCGGAAGCCGTAACGAGGAATTCTGAAACCTTTGGGTAGGAATTTTCCGGTGCGGATTTTTTGCTCATTTGAAGCGAGCGAGTCTGGAGCCGCTTTCAAATCGCGTTTTTTAGATATATAAATACCAACCGCAAATCGACAGTCGGAAATGACCAAAATATTGAAAAATGTGGTTTGTAAATATTCTTTCCGGCTTAATGAATTCCAATGAACTGCTCTGCGAAGCCGGATTGGAGCATGACTTCAACTGTCTTATCGTTAAATGTATTTTCGGCAAGGGGGCGTTGTCAGACACGACTCGTCGAAGATGCGGCTTTCTTCGGGAGTGATGATTTTTCATACTTCAAATGGCAGAAGTCTTTGTGTGTAGTGTGTGCTTCATGTGTCCTATATATAGACATGATGGATGAACCTGCTAATTCAAGACACAATGACTCCCGAACAAACGAAGAAATTCAAGTACTGGCAGACCCGCACAATCGTCGTGACGATGGTCGGTTATGCGCTCTATTATTTTGTCCGCAAGAATTTCAATACCGCCATGCCGAGCATCGAGGTTACATTCGGCATAACCAAGGCCCAACTGGGGCTGTTTCTGACCTTGAACGGTATTATTTACGGTCTGTCCCGCTTTATTAACGGATTCATCGCCGACCGTGTAAGCGCCCGGAAGGTCATGTCTCTGGGACTTGCGCTCAGTGCGCTGGTCAATATCGGATTCGGATTCAGTGATAAAATGGCGATGCTCGTCGCCGGAACGGCCGGCGGGCAGGAGTACATTACGGCGCTTACGATCATCATGGGTTCGATTTTGCTGTTGAACGGTTATTTTCAAGGCATGGGAGTTCCACCCGTCCCGCCCCTCATGACTCACTGGGTGCCGGCCAACGAACTGGCCCGCAAAATGTCGATCTGGAACATGTCGCACTCGATCGGGGCCGGGTTGATCTTTGTAATGGGCGCCGTGCTGGTACACTATTTTGACAACAGCGCATGGCGGCTTTGTTTTCTCATTCCTGCGGCGTTTTCGCTTTTGGGAGCGGTCGCTTTGTACCTTGCACTGCGCGACAAACCTTCTTCGGTGGGGCTGCCCGAACTTGAGCAGATGAAGGTTCCGGGCGAAGAGCAGAAACCTGTCCGGAAATCGGACAAGGCCTATCATGCGGCCTTCCTGCGCCGTATGGTATTCGGGAATCCGATCGTCTGGGTGCTTTCAGTCTCCAATTTTTTTGTTTACATCGTCCGGTTCTCATTGCTCGACTGGGGGATGATGCTTCTGCCTCATACCAAAGGAATATCGGTCGCCGTAGCCGGAATCATGGTGGCGGCATTCGAATTTATCGGCGGAAATCTGGGTATGGTGATCGCAGGATGGGCGACTGACCGGCTGTTCGGCAGCCGCGCACACCGCACATGTGTTTTCTGTATGCTTGGGACGATCGTCATGACGATCGTATTTTGGTGCATTCCCGATACCGTCTCTCCGTGGGTAATGGCCGTTCCTTTCATGCTGATTGCTTTTTTTATCTACGGACCGCAGGCGCTGCTCGGGATCGCCATGTCGAATCAGGCGACCAAAGAGGCGTCGGCCACTGCCAACGGGATACTCGGCGTATTCGGTTATGCCAGTACGCTGATCTCCGGCGTCGGGCTGGGGTTTATCGCCGACCGTTACGGGTGGAATTCCATCTACGCCGTAATTCTTGTCTTCGCCGTTTTGGGGTTGCTGACGTTGACGACTATCTGGAAAGCCGCTCCCGACGGTTACGGTGCGGCAAAAAAATTCACAGCCGAATACGAAAGGAATTCGAGTCGATAATTTTTTTTATATTTGTTTGCCTTCACACCATTATCCCGGAAAACAGATGCCGTTGGATTCCGAATACGAACTGATGCAACGATTGTCCGCAGGCAACGAGGATGCTTTCGGAGAGTTGTTCGGGAGATATTATCCCCGTGTCTGCGCGTTCGTCGGCTGTATCGTCAAGGAGGAGAGCACTGCGGAAGACATTGCGCAGGACATTTTTCTGAAGATTTGGGAACGGCGCGACATCTTTCAGGGGCGGGTTTATCGCATGGCGCGTAACGCCGCTCTCAATGCGATTCGTCAGATGACCAATATTGATTGGGAACAATATATTCAGATCGAGGAAACGCTGCCGGACGAATCGTTCGAAAAGGAATACTATTCCCGTGAAAAAGAGCTTTTCATCCGGCTTGTCGTCTGCCGGATGCCCGAACAACGCCGCCGGATATTCGAAATGAGCCGTTATGCGGGGATGGACAATCAGGCCATTGCCGACGAACTCAAGATATCGAAACGAACGGTCGAAAACCACCTGACGCTCGCATTGAAAAAACTACGCGAGGCATTAGCCGTTTTCTCGCTTCTTTTCTTTATGCACTGATCTCATTCGCCGGGTAATCCCGAAAAAAAGTGTTTGTCGTTGTGTGTCGAACCGTTCCGGTGTGTCTTATAAACAGAGACGGGGACCGGGCTTTTCCGCCCCTCCCCCGGAAAGCGGCAGGGAGCGCCCGCTTCTCTTTCCGCAGGAGAATTTGAAACCCAAACAATCGAAATACCACCATGTCGAGAATCCGAAAAATCATCAGTATTTATCTGAGTTATCGCCAGCCCCGCAGTACGCGTAAAGAGTTTGCCGAGTGGTTCGCAGCTCCGTTCGACGGAGAGACGAAACAACGGCTGATGCGGGAGTACTGGGATGCGCTGTCTCCCGAAATGTCTCAGGACCGGGTGCAGAAGGCATATGCCCGCGTACGGGAACGCATCGGGTTCCGGAGTGTCTCGCTGCCGTCGCCGCAGGGTGTCCGTCCGGTGTTCAGAAGAGCGGCAGTCATGGTGGCAATGATAGCTATTCCCGTTTTGGCCGTTGCGCTCTATGCGCTGATCGGGCATATGAACTCCGCTCCCAAGTGGCAGGAAATCTACGCCCCTTACGGTCAGACCCGGAGCGTGGTTCTGGCCGACGGTTCGCAGATCGTCATCAATTCCGGGAGCAGGCTGATCTATCCCGACCGGTTCGCCGGAAAGGAGCGGCGGGTGTTTCTCTGCGGAGAAGCTTATGCCGATATCGCCAAAAATCCCAAGCGCAGTTTCGTGCTCTCGGCCGACGACGTCGATATTCTGGTGCACGGCACCTCGTTCCGGGTCAGTTCCTATGTGAATGACAGCGAAGTGGAAGTCGCCTTGCTTTCGGGTGCGATAGACATGCAAACCAAGAATCTGCAGCAGAACTGCAAGATCCAGATGACTCCGGGCGACATGGTCAAGGTCGACAAACGGTCGGGGCGCGTCACGTCGATGCGGTTCCCCGGCGGGACGTTCGCCAACGGCATAGACGACGGTCACCTGACGTTCATCAATTCGCGGCTCTCGGATATAGCCCGGCAGCTCGAACGCACGTTTGACGTGAAGATCGTTATCGACAGCCAGCAGCTGGCCGACGAACGCTATTATTCTGTTTTCATAAATCACGAAACGCTGGACGAGATTCTCTCCATTCTGGAACAGAACGGCGATATGAAACACCGCCGCGAAGGGGAGATGATCCACCTTTATAAGAAATGACCATCCGAAAAACACAACCTATAAACCTAAAACTTCATCTATGAAAAAAACATTTACTTTTCACACCCGGAGCCGGTTATGGATTCTTTGCGCCGCGGTGTGCATGGTATGGGCCGTTCCGCTGCATGCCCAAACGCGGAGGATCAGTCTGAACCTGAAGAACGCAACGATTCAGCAGGCGGTGATCGCCCTGCAGCAGCAGGGATATTCACTCTCGGTCAAGGCCGACGATGTGGACATGAAGGCTCCGGTGGACATCCATGCCCGGAACGAAGAGCTGCAGGCGGTTGTGGACCGTATTTTTGCAGGGCAGGACGTGAACTGCATCATCAACGATAAAAGTATTCTGATTACGAAAGTCCCGTCTCAGCCTTCGTCCGAAGACTCGCCGCAGGAATCATCCGTAACCGGACAGGTGAAAGGCCCGAACGGACTGCCGCTTGTCGGCGTCACCGTGCTGATCGACGGTACGATGGTCGGGACGACGACCGATGCCTCCGGAAATTTCCGGATCAGGGCGAAGTCCGGGGATACGCTGGTCTTCTCGTATATCGGTTACGACGAGCGCCGGGAAAAGGTAGGAGTCCGGACGGAGATCGACGTGACGCTGGCCGAAAGCTCGACGCTGGTGAATGAAGTGGTGGTGATCGGTTACGGCACGCAGTCGCGCCGTACGCTCTCGACAGCCATCTCTAAAGTCAGCGGCGAGGTCTTCGACAATGCACCGGCCGCGACCGTGGGCGATGCGCTGAAAGGCCGGGTTGCGGGACTGCACGTACAGACGAGCAACGCCATAGCCGGAGAGTCTCCCCGCATGATGATTCGCGGCGGATCGTCCATCACGATGGGCAATGATCCGATCTACATCGTGGACGGGGCTTTGCGCGAGGACCTGACCGGTATCAATACGAACGACATTGAGTCGATGGAGGTGCTCAAGGACGCCGCCTCGGCCAGTATCTACGGCGCTAGGGCATCCAACGGCGTAATTCTGGTCACGACCAAAAAAGGTTCGTTGGCAAAGGGCCCCCAGATCGTGTTCGACCTCCAGCTGGGCTGTTCGTCTCCTTCGCGCAAATGGGATTTCATGAATGCCCGCGAATACATTAGTTTTCTTCGTCCCGTTATCAGCAAAGCCTATGCGAACGGCATTGAGCACAATGCGAAGACCATGCTTTCGGGTCCCAATGCCTACGGTACGGGAAACACGGCGCCGAATGCCAACTATTCGACCCGTTATCTCGATTACGGGCAGCCGGTCCCGGCAGGTTATCAATGGATGTACGATCCGCTGGATGCTAATAAGGTGATTATCTTCACCGATACCGACTGGCAGTCGCAGTGGTTCACCGACGCATTCTGGCACAAGGAGTACATCGGTGTAAACGGGGGAACCGACAAACTGAAATATGCCGCGTCGGTCAGTTATCACGGCGACGACGGCATGGTTGCGATGAGCAGCTACAAGGTCTTCACCCTGCACGGCAGCACGTCGTTCAAGATTACGAAGAATCTGGAGGCGTCGACTACGTTCGACTTGTCGCGCCAGAAAAAGCATCCGCTCATCGACAACTACTATCAGGCCATCGGCCGAGGCATCATAGCCGCACCCACGGCGCGCGAATTCGACGACAACGGCGACTGGTGTCAGCTGAGCTCCAACGGCAATGCCCATAGTGCGGGATGGTACGAGTCGTTCTACGACCGCGAGCAGGCCATCAACCGGGCTTCGGGGACGTTCGGACTCAAATGGAACATCACCGACGGATTGACGGCTTTCGCGCAGTACAACTATTTCGACAACTCCTACCGGGGAAGTTATTATGCCTACGGAGAGCGCAACGGCACTCCCAATAACGTCTCGCTGGAGCGCAACACCACCGAAACCCGCGAACAAACCATCCGGGACATCTTTACGGCTCATCTCAATTACAACAAGACGTTCCGCGACGTGCATACGCTGAACGTTACCGGCGGTTATGAGTATATGTCCCAGAATTACTGGAAGGTGAAAGCCAATGCGAAAGGGGCTTCGTCGGACGATGTGCCTGTGCTCGGCTCCGGTTCGATCTTCACGGCGAGCAATCAGGACGAGAAGCAGGCGATGATCTCCTATTTCGCGCGGGCATCGTACAATTATGACGACCGTTACATCGTTTCGGGAACGTTTCGTGCCGACGGGTCCTCCAAATTTGCTGTCGGCAATCAATGGGGCTATTTCCCGGCCGGTTCGGTGGCATGGGTCATTTCGGAGGAACCGTTCTGGCGCAATGCCAAGAAGACGGCCAACACCTTCAAGTTGCGCGCCTCCTACGGACAGACCGGTAACAACGGCATCGGGCTTTACGATGCATACGGCGCATTCGCGACCGGCACGTACCACGGGCACACTACATTGCTGCCGTCCGCCATGGCGAATTCGGCCCTGAAGTGGGAGACTACCACGCAGCTTGATCTCGGTATGGATTTGGGATTTTTCGGCGACCGGCTGCGGTTTGTGTTCGACTACTACAACAAACATACGGACAATATGCTGTTTTCCATCTCCGTACCCGATACGGGACCCTATTCGTCGGTCAAGGCGAACGTGGGCAGCGCCCGGTTCTACGGCGTGGAAGTCGAGCTTAGTTCGGTGAATATCCGCAGGGAGCATTTCAGCTGGACGACCGACATTACGTATTCGTTTACCCGCAACAAGGTGTTGTCGCTGCCCGGAGAATATGCCTATGACGAGATCGATGCGGACGGCCGTGCGACGGGGCGGCGTGCATACCGTATCGGCGGATACAAAGCTTCCGAGAGCGGTTACCGCTTCGGCGGTACTGCCGTGGGCGAACCGCTGGGACGCATATACGGCTATAAGATCGACCACATCATCCAGACGGAGGCCGAGGCTGATGCGGCTCTTTACGACGAACAGTCGAACGGTTACCGCGTAGGCGACGGACGTATGGTCAAGGGGCGCAAGGATGCCGGCGACTATGAATGGCGCAACCGCAAAGGTTCCGCGCGCAGGGACGGCGAGGAGATCATCAACGACGAGGACCAATTCTATCTGGGCAATGTCATGCCTCACTCGACGGGAGGTATCAACAATACGTTCCGCTACAAACGGCTTTCGTTGAACGTCTACTGCGACTTTGCGCTGGGACATTCGATCATCAACGGCATGAAGGCCCATCTGCTGCGCAACACCATGGGCAACTGCAATTCGACGATCGGCCGTATCGCGTACGACTGCTGGCAGCATCCCGGCGATACGGATGCCAAGTACGCCCGCTTTTTCCCCAACGATTCCGACTGGGGCAACCGCAACTGGCGCCAATCGAATTTCATGGTTGAAAAAGCCGACTATTTGTGTCTGCGCGACGTTTCGCTCTACTACGACCTGCCCGAACACTGGCTGCGCAAAATCGGCATCCGGAAAGTGACGGTGGGCGTAACCGGGAATACGCTTTGTTATTGGACGGGAGTTACGGGGGCCATCAGCCCCGAAAGCGGTATCGGATCCAATGCGGGTGCAGGCATGTATACGCCCGTGTCGACCAGCAATTCCAACTCCGACATCACCGCCAATATGATGCCGGTTCCGCGCAAGATCATCTTCAGCCTCAAACTGGTTTTCTAACGTTTCAGACCTTAAAACAACCAACCATGAACTATAAAAACATAAGATCGCTCCTGCTCGTATGGATTGCCGCGGGAGTTGTCTCCTGTCACGGCGATTTGGACATCATGCAGGACAACAAACTATCCGTGAGCAATATGTGGAAGACGTCCATTCAGGTCGAGAACTCCACTTACGGCATCTACTCCGCCATGCGGGACAACTTTGTTCAGGATCAGGTCAACGTCCTGACTTGGGGAGAGCTGCGCGTGGGCGAGTACATGTGGCGGAACAGCCGCACGGAGACGATCTGGCTCGCGGACCTGCGGAGCGTGGTGCAGAATACCATGTCCTCCACGACGAACGCCGTCAGCTGGTCGAAACTTTATACGGCGATCGATCAGGCCAATGCCGTGCTCAAATACGCGCCTGCGGTCGCCATGACCGATACGAAACGAAGCTGGGCGATCGGACAGGCGTCGTTCGCCCGCGCCTATCTCTATTTCTGGGCCGTGCGGTTGTGGGGCGACGTTCCTTTGAACCTGAATCCCATCGAGTCGGTCGCACAGCCCGAAGCCTATCCGATTCGTGCACCCAAAGCCTCGGTATACGCCCAGATCGGGACCGACATCGACCGGGCTGTCGAAAATGCGGGCAGTCTCGGTACGGATAAATACTTGGCGACCGCGGATGCCGTCAACATGCTCAAGGCCGAATACGCGCTATGGATGTATGCGGTGCAGAAGGGCGGCGACGACTATCTGACAATGGCCGAAGAGGCGCTTGCTGCCGTCGGAGTCAAGGCCGGCGACAACCGGCTGCTGACTGATTATGCCAAGATCTTCGATGGCTACGGTTCGAACAATAAGAATTCGAACGAGGTAGTATTCGCGCTCTACAACAGCCGCGATGAAAACAAGACCGGGGGATTTTCGACCTACTTCGCCTTCTCCGACGGTGCGATCGATCCCAATGCCCAAGCGACCGTGCCGACGAATACGACTGTGCAATATCTGGACTATGGCGACGAGTACCTTGAATTGCTGCACAAAAGTCAGACGGAAAACAACGACTCGCGTGTGAAGACCAATCTCGGCGAGGGACCCTACGGAAAGGAAAACCGGGCGGTGGTTACGTGGCCGAACAAGTTCATCGGCAATGCGGACAGCAGTCCGATGATTCGGGATTGCGACATCCTCTACTATCGTTATGCCCTTGCCGTGATGCTGGATGCCGAGTTGAAATATTACCGCAGGGACTATGCAGGGGCGCTGGCTTCGCTGAACATCATCGCCAAACGGGCGTACGGGAAGGAGAACTTCCATACTTCCGCCACGCAAGGCGATGTCTTGAAGGCGTTGTGCAACGAATACTTGCTGGAGTTTCCTTGTGAAGGCGTTGTCTGGTGGGCATTGATCCGCCTCGATCGGATTTGGGAGTACAACGCGGACCTGAAGGCGCGCAAGGATGCCGCCAACATCCTGTTGTGGCCCATCAGCAAGAGTGCCCGCGACAAAAATTCGAACCTTGCCCAAACGGAGGGATGGTATTGATCGAAAACCTAAAATTACGGAACATGAGACTGAATTTCAAGAAATATATGGCGGGGCTGGCGACTGCGGCGACGCTGCTTCTGACAGCCTGCTACGAGGATCATACAGATTTGGAGGACCGGACGACGCGGATTCGCATCAGTCCTGAAATCGAAGCGTTCGAAGCGGACGGAACTGCGTCCGTGTCGGGCAACAGCAATGTCACGTCGGTGGTGCTGGTCAAGGTCGGCACCCGCGTATCCCGCATGGAGTGGGAGGCGGAACTCGTCGACTGGATGCCCTCGGTCGATGAGACCGGGCCGTGGGCGACGATCCAGCGTGTACCCGTCGTTTCGCAGTATACGGAGATTGCCGGACCGAATACCGTCGCCGTGACGCAATCCGGTTTCGAGTTGACTGCATTGCCCAATACGGGATACGGACGCCGGTGTACGGTGCGCATTACGGCCGAGGACGGTACGGTGCAGGATTACGAACTGTTCCAGTACGGCGAGCTGGCCGATGCTGAGGTGGTGCCGGCGCTCGAATCGGTAGAGATATCTTTTCAGGGCGATCCTGTCGATCTGGCTTATACCACGAATATGGGCGACAAGTATGCCTATGCGATCGCTTACGAGGAGGGAGGCGCCGAGGGCTGGTTGACGGCCGAGCACCGCGGTGAAGGTTTGCTGACGCTGACCGCCGAGCCGTGGGACGACATGGAACGGGATCGCCGGGCGACGCTGACGATCACCGTGGGCGACGACGAAACGAGCAAAGCGGCGGTGGACATTCCCGTCGTGCAGCTTAGGAAGGCGGAATACTATTATGTTTACGGCTCTGCGCTGGGCGAGGAGGCTGCTACGGCGTTGCAGATGAAGCGCGAGTCGGACGACTCCTATCGTGTCAGCGGATTCTTCTTCGCCACGGAGGACAATCTGATCTGCATCAACAAGGATTCACGGGCCGGCGATCCGAGTTGGTATCTCGGTGCCGACGGCGAGCTGAAGAACTGGGCCCGGAATGTTACGGCTTCGGATCTGAAGATCGAAGCGAACGGTTATCGTACGCTGACGGTGGATTTCGCTGCGGGTACGTGGAACTGGATACGTCAGAACAGTACGCCCAATTGCATGCCCGACGAAGAACTTGCGAACTATCCTACGAAGGATTACCCGACGGCGTCCGGCGGAGTCAAGACATGGATGACCGTCAGCCTGCATTGGAACGGCGGGCCCGGCATCGGAGCCGTCAAGCTCGGTTCGGGACTCGTCGGGGGCTCCAAAACCGGCGGATACGGCAAGCCCAGCGATACGACCGTGCCCTACGACGTTCGCAATCCGGCTTACGATACGGCCGAAAACGGCGGAGGCATCGAGGAACTTCGGGCGAATGACGGAACCCCGCTGGCTTCCAAATACGGCCGGTTGTATTCCTCTTTCGAGGCTGTTACGGGGCAGCCCAACGGTGCATTGAACAAGGCCTATCAGATCGCTTCGCCTTACGGCGAGCCGGGTGCCGTGCTGGTCGATGCGACCGGAACCGCCGTCACGATCGAAAACATCCTTATGGCGACGCTCGCTGCGGCGGACGACGATGCGAAGGCCGAGGCCGAGCATCCCGTGTTGAAGATGCAGATACAGGGGATTTGTCCCTATGGCTGGCATATCGCCAACCTTCAGGACTGGAAAGATCTGATCTGGGCCGCAGCGCAGGCTTCGAAGGGTTCGCGGTACGAAATCGCCGAGTCGTCGGCCAGCTATAAGGCCATCGGCGGAGGTTCGATCGCCAATCTGTCTACGATTCTGTTCGACGCTTCATGGAATACCTATTCCTCCGGATCGCCCATATCGCCGCTGGCGCCCGATTTCGGGTTCAACATGTTCATTCAGGGATGGCGCCTCTACGATACCGGATATAATTACGGCGCTACCTCCGGCGATCCCCGGTTTTATGCGTGGATTCCGCTTCTGGGGCAGTATACCTCCAAGAAAACTTCGTTCTGGCGCATATACATCAGCGGACACACCAAAACCGACATGACGCTGAACGACGGGTTCGATCTGGGCAACGGTTCGGGCGCTGCGATACGCTGCGTGAAGAATTATAAATAAGGAACAAATCAAAAAAAGAATCATGATACGAAAAATCATATGCATGTTGACATTGGCCGCCGCCTTCGTCGGTTGTACGAAGGACGAATGGCCCGATCAGCCCGACTGGAGCAGGATTCCCGATCCGAGCATTCCGGTCGACGACGGATTCATGAAGCCGGCGGCGTGTTCCAATACGGTCGTTGCCCATCGCGGAGGAGCTGCCGAATGCGGTGCGCCGGACAACTCGATGGCGGCGTTGGAGTACGCCATGAGTCTGGGATGCTACGGCATGGAATGCGACATTTACTGGACTAAGGACAACGACATCATCGTGGCGCATGCCAACGGCGACTGCAAGGTCAATAACCTGCAGCCGTGGACGGCTACCGTGGCAGAGTTGCGCGCTGCAGGGCGGTTGTCGAACGGTGAGGAACTGCCCACGCTCGAAGAGTTTATCCGCCGGGTGATGGTCGAGGGCAACTGTACGCGTCTGGTGCTCGACGTCAAGCGTGTGGACAAACCCTATGCCCAGCCCGAATATGTGATCAATGCGGCGCGCCGTGCGTGCGAGATCGTCACTGAAATGAAGGCGAAGCATTTCGTCGAACTGATCTGCACGGGATTCAACCTTGATGCGATGAAGGCTGCGCACAATTGCGCCGTAATTGCCGAAGTGCCTATCGGCATGAACTCGTCGCGTTCAGGGAAGGAGTACGGCACGCTCGGCTTCGGGTGGGCCAACCTTTCGGCGGCAAGCGGAATGGATGCGGCGGCGGGCGGAAAGGGGTCCTGCTCGCTCGAAGAGTACGAGAAGGCGGGTGTGGCTCTATCGGTCTACAATGTTGACCAGCGGGCGGGAGACGGCAATGCCGTTTATTCGACCGCTGCTGTGAATTATTACATTGCGAATTACAAACGTTTCCGCACGTTATGTTCGAATTATCCCAAGTGGCTGATCGGGAAGATCGACCATGCTTACAAGGTGTACGACGGCATTCGCAGCGAGGCGGATTTCGAGGCTTTCGCGGAATCGCTCGCCAGCGATCCGACAGGGCGCCGTTTTCTCGACGGCAACGGCGAGGTGGTGCTCCATTGCGATCTGACGCTGAACGGGTTCGTGCCTTTGTCTAATTTTTCGGGCACGTTCAACGGAAACGGTAAGACGCTCACGATCGGTTATCGCGGCGACGCGCAGCAGATCGGTCTGTTCAAACGTCTCAGCGGCACGGTACGGAACCTGACCGTCGCCGGACGCTTCGAATCGGTACGCAGCGACGACAGCGAAATTCATCTGGGGGCGTTCGCGGCCGAAACCGACAATGCGGCGATCGAGAATTGTACGAACCGGGCGGAAATCGTTGTCGCAGACGCTGCCGATGTCACGCCGCGCACCATGATCCTGAGCGGATTCGTCGGAAAGGCTTTCAACGGCGTGACGCTTCGCAACTGCCGGAACACCGGAAATATCTCGTTTTCATCGCCGGCTCTTTATATGATCGGAGGCTTTGTCGGAGCTGTTCAGGAAGACGACGGGCTGTACACGATCGCCGACTGCCACAACACGGCCGACTTTGACAATGCGGGCAGTAATTCGGGCTGGAATTTCATGGGCGGCATTGCGGGCAAAACGATCAGCCGGCAGCTCGTTCCGGGCGAGACGTCGAATTACCGGCTTATCGTCGAAGAATGCTCCAGTACGGGTACGATCAGCATTGCCGGGCCGTCGAAAGTGCGCGCTTCGGGTATCGTGGCCCAAACGCAGGGCGCTTACCGGATCAGCGGATGCACGTTTTCCGGAGCGATCGAGAGTACGGACGCCACCAAACGCGACGTCGTGATAGGCGGTATCATGGCCATGGCCGACAAGGAGTGTGTCGGGCTGGTCGAAGGATGCACTTTCAGCGGACGGATTTCGGCTGCGCAGGCCGGTGCCAACAACTTCTTCGGCGGCATATACGGTAACAACGGAGGTGCCGCGAGCGTTGTGAACGATTGCCGGACCACGGCTTCTGCCTATGTCGGCTGTCCCATCGGCAAATCGGTGGGGATGCTTGCCGGGCGTCCCAACAAGAAGGGCTTTACGGTCAGCAATTGCCGGATCGCCGGAACCGTAACGAACAAACAGGGCGCGGCAGTGGTGATCACGGCCGATAACCTTGAAGATTGGATGTTTGCCGGATATGGTACCTCCGTGGCGGTGACTCTGAAAAACAACGGTTACAACGACGGAAAATAGCACGGAAAGATACTAACTCTAAATTATTCGAAAAATGAAAAAACTATTGTTGACGGGCATCGCGCTCGTCGGAGCGGCGCTCGTGTTTGCACAACCCCGGCTGGTCGCGCACCGCGGCTTTTACACGACGCCGGGATCAGACGAAAATACGATATCGAGTCTGATCAATGCGCAGCAGCTGGGCGTATACGGCGTGGAATTCGATGTCAACCGGACCTCTGACGGGGAGTTGATAGTCGTCCACGGTCCCAAAGTCGGCGATCGGCTCGACGCGCAAAGGGACACGTATGCGGAGATCAGCCGGGTCGTATTGCCGGGCGGCAATCGGATACCTACGCTCCGCGAATTTCTGGAGCAGGGTCGGAAGGACCCCGGAACGAAGTTGATTCTGGAATTGAAGAAACACAAGACGCCTGAGATCGAAACCCGGATCGTCGAAGAGATCGTGTCGCTCTGTAAGAAACTGAACATGCTGGACCAAATGGAG
>OCSH01001844.1_pt1 | contig 14187 bp, 11 predicted proteins | sample 1538371 | NCBI WGS metagenome assembly OCSH01 (sample SAMN04571687, study PRJEB22368) | human gut metagenome | biome: human gut; material: stool | host: Homo sapiens | place: Luxembourg | collected 2012-06-01 | reverse complement strand
TAGAAGGATTTTGGGAGTGCCTGGCGGATTGTAAGGATACAGACCGGGTTGCATTCGTGGTACATGGTGGAACGATTATGGCAATCATGGAACAATATGGAGAACCAAAGGGTGAGTACTATAAATGGCAGATTGCAAATGGCGCATATTTGTCATTAGAGGTTATGAAAAGCCTGTAAGTGTCCGATATATTATGTAATTAGTAAGAAAGAATAGATAAAGGGGGATGCCATTATGAGAATCAACAGTTCCAGAAATTCTCTTGCAAGAGCCAGAATGATTCGATCAGCCAACAGGCAGAGAAGAACAAAGGTGCTGCGCAGCCAGACGAATAAAACGGATAAGGGCAATATTTCATCTGGTACAACAAGGACAGATACAACATCCAGTCAGATCACGCTGTATGAGAATATGGAGAAAGCAGCTAAGGCGCTGCAGACAAGTGTAAAGAATCTGCAAAATATTAATTTGGGCACAGATACAGATAAGGAAGACACACAGGATTCCATTAAGAAAAAGCTATTAGAGCAGATAGATGAATTTGTGGGAGATTACAATTCGCTCTATAAATCATTAGATCAGGCGGGTGGTACAACGAACACCATGTTCCAGAAACAATTAAAATCTTTGTTTACCACTAACCAGAAGAAGCTTGCAGAAATTGGCATTACTATGGATGCAAAGGGAACTCTCAGCGTTGATTCCAAGACACTGGAAGCAGCCGGCGTAGATAAGTTGCAGAAGATATTCTGTGATAAGGACAGCTATGCGGCTGAGATAAGCAGCAAATGTGAAACCATAAAAATCTGTGCAAATTCTACAATTAAAGTATTAAACCGCATGTATGGCACACAGACCGCTTATAACCGTTATGGGATCAATGGTTATTACTATGGAAGCTCTGGAAGCAGGTATAATGCAAAAAGTTAAGTAAAAGGAATTTCCGGATAACGGAAATTCCTTTTTATAATACGATAGTAATGAAAATTCCTGATGCAAAATGCTTGCATTATGAGAGCAAAAAAAGGATAATGATAAGAAAAACGGAGTGAGGATCATATATGGGATTTGATAAGAAGAAAATTAAACAGATCAGGCAGCTTATGCTTTTGGCAGCAATTCTGATATTGGGGCTGATTTACAGTCAGGAGGTTTTCAATGCAATCAGTATGTTGGTTGGGATTATGAAGCCTTTTATATATGGAGGTGTCATTGCATTTGTGCTTAACATCCCACTGTGTCAGATAGAAGATTATATTCTGGCGGGCTGGAAGGGAAGAAGCGCAGATAAGGCGAAAAGACCGGTTGGTATCATATTAAGTATTCTGTTCGTGATTGTACTGATTACGATTGTCATTGCAACAGTTGTTCCACAGGTGGCAAAGACTGCTATGGAGCTGGGAAATAAAATACCACAGTTTACGGACAAACTACTCAGAGAGCTGGAGCAGCTGACTGTAAATTATCCACAGATTCAGGGCTATGTAGATGAACTGGGAGAGTCTAGCGCAAAGAGGTTGGGAATTCCTGCAAAGCGGGATGTCCAGCGTACTATTTTCTACTGTATCAGTGGCAGGAAGTATTATCAGCGGTATTTTAAATGTTGTGATTGGTTTTATATTTGCCATATACATTCTTGGACAGAAGGAAACGCTGGGAAGCCAGTGCAGGAGAGTCATACGTGCTTATTGTCCTCCAAGGATAAATGATATGGTTTTGAAGGTCTGCTCCCTTGGATACCGTAATTTCTCAAATTTTATATCAGGGCAGTGCTTGGAAGCAGTTATTTTAGGCTGTATGTTTGTGATTACAATGACAATTTGTAGAATGCCATATGCCATATTGGTTGGTGTGTTGATTGCTTTTACAGCTTTGATCCCGATTGTGGGAGCTTTTATAGGCTGTGTGGTAGGTGCATTTCTGATTATGGTGGATAATCCGATGAAGGCAGTGGCATTTGTCGTTATGTTCCTGATTCTTCAACAGGTAGAGGGTAATCTGATCTATCCTAAAGTAGTAGGGAATAAAGTAGGATTGCCATCCATATGGGTATTAATGGCAGTCAGCGTGGGCGGAAGTCTATTTGGTATTCCTGGAATGCTGTTCTTTATCCCACTGGTTTCTACGTTGTACATGTTGTTAAGGGACAGCGTGAATGCAAGAAATAACAGGCAGTATCGTCAGACCGGACGCAGAAGACATTCTCCGGCAAAAGAGAAACATAGTGATACAGCGGAAAATAAAAAATAATTTATAGAAAACCGACATTTGAAAATTGTGTAAAATGTCGGTTTTTAATTTTAATTTTGTAAAATGATTGTAAAATTACTATATATGTAATATAATAATTTATATAAAAACAGTTATTTCTATTGACTTTGGACTAAATAACTGTTATAAAGGATTAATTGTGCATAAAATCAGGCAAGGCAGGGCACATACGAAAGGAAGAAAAGAATTGAAGAAAAAAATACTGACATTGGTTCTGACAACGGTTTTAATTGTTTCTGCATTAGCAGGATGTGGAAACGTTACCAAAAGTGAAGAAGCCAATGAAACACAAAACGAACAGACAACACAGGATGAACAGCCGGAATCTGGTACAGTGTCCTTGACTGTATGGGCAGAGGAAAATAATTTTGAGATGCTTACACAGATGATAGACGGCTTTAAACAAAAGTATGCAGGTCAGGCAGACTTTGATATCTCGCTGGTACAGCAGAGCGATTCAACTACGAAGGATACGATACTGGGAGATGTACATGCAGCGGCAGATGTGTTCTCATTCCCGGATGACCAGTTGATCAGCCTTGTTGCTTCAGGCGCATTGGAACCGGTACCGAATGCGGATGTGATCAGCAGTGCCAATCTGGAAGAATCAGTAGCCGCAGCATCTTATAATGGGGTATTGTATGGATATCCGATGACAGCGGATAATGGATATTTCCTGTATTATGATAAGAGTTATTTTACGGAAGACGATGTGAAGACTATGGATCGTATCCTGGAAGTTGCAGAAGCAGCAGGGAAGGAGTTCTCAATGGAACTTACATCAGGCTGGTATCTGTATTCATTCTTTGGCGGTACAGGCATGGATTTTGGCATTAATGATGATGGCGTAACGAATCATTGTAACTGGAATACAACAGAAGGAAGCATAAAAGGTGTGGATATTGCCCAGGCTCTTGTAAATATCACATCCAGTCCGGCTTTTGTCTCAGAAGCTGATGGTGACTTTACAACTGGTGTAGCTGATGGCAGTGTCATAGCCGGTATAAGTGGTGTATGGAATGCCGTAGCCGTGAAAGAGGCATGGGGTAGTAACTATGGGGCAGTAAAACTTCCGACCTATACATGTGCAGGACAGCAGGTACAGATGTCTTCTTTTACCGGATATAAAATGATGGGTGTAAATTATTATTCAGAGCATAAGGAATGGGCATGTAAACTGGCTGACTGGCTTACCAATGAAGAGAATCAGACAATCCGTTTCCAGCAGAGAAGCCAGGGACCTTCCAATATCAATGCAGCAGCTTCAGATGAAATAGGCAAGGATCCTGCAATTGCAGCGGTAATTGACCAGGGACAGTATGGTAATCTGCAGCGTGTAGGTAACAGCTACTGGGATGCCTGTACGGATTTTGCAAATACAATTTTAAATGGTAATCCGGAAGGAAAAGACTGGCAGGAAATTATGGATACACTGGTGGATAAAATTACAGCATCCGTGGTCGGCTGATAAAGGAAGGTAAAGACTTATGCAGAAGAAGGCAAGAATCAGTATAAAGTATATTATTTTAATTCCCGTATTTATTCTGGGAATCGTAAGTATTTTCTCCAATGTAGAAGCGATAATGAACATTAGGAGAGTCAATACGAATGCAACGGAGATTACAGATACGTATATGGTAAGAATCTCTGAACTGGAGAAGATACAAAGAGAGACACAGAATCTCCACAAGCTGGCATTGTCACATATTATTGCCACGAATCTGGATACAATGATTGAATTGGTTGATTCTGTACGTCAGGAAGAAGAAGTAGTCCAAAACTATCTTGATGATTACCAGAAATATCTGACGCAGGAGGATCAGGCTGCATTTGAACAGCTGCAGGCTGATTATACAGACATGAACTATGAAATAGCCAATCTGATGGCATATAGTGCAAATTCCCAGAATGAAGCCGCTTATGCACTGGCAAATGGTGCAATTGCAGACTACAGCAACAGCATGCAGCAGCAGATTGATATTATGGTAGAGAGCGCAAATGCCGGCTCGGAAGAAGCCAAGAACCAGCTGACGGCGACATACCAGGCTGCTATCATGAGAAACACGATAACTATCACGATTAGTATTATATCCCTGATTGCTGCATTGTTCTGTGTATTTTATCAGATCATCCGCAAGCTGGCAATCACGAACAAGGAATTGAACAGTATCATTAAAGGTATTGAGAATGGACAGGGAGATTTGACCAGAAGAGTCAGTATCCTTTCCAATGATGAAATCTCTGATCTTGGAAATGGTATCAACACATTTATGGATAAGTTGCAAAGTATCATGAAAATGATCATTGAGAATACAACAGAGATGGAGAACGTTGTAAGCGAAGTGCAGGAAAGCGTAAAGGCATCCAATGACAGTGCTTCCGATCTTTCAGCAGTAACAGAAGAGCTGGCTGCTACCATGCAGGAGGTTGGCAATTCAGCAGGGACGATTAATCAGAATGCTGATTCCGTACGTGATGAAGTAGATACAATAGCAGAAAAATCCATCGGAATCAATGATTATTCCAAAGAGATGATGAACAATGCAAATCAGATGGAATCAAATGCCAGAAAGAACATGGAAGAGACCGGAATCAAGGTCAAAGAGATTCTTGATGTTCTGAATCAGGCAATCGAAGACAGTAAGAGCGTAGATCAGGTCAATAGCCTAACCAATGATATACTGAGTATATCCAGCCAGACCAATCTGCTGGCATTGAATGCTTCTATAGAGGCAGCAAGAGCCGGAGATGCAGGTAAAGGCTTCGCTGTTGTGGCAGAGGAGATCAGACAGCTGGCAGATTCCAGCAGACAGACTGCAAACCGTATTCAGGAGATCAACGGCATTGTAACGAATGCTGTACATAATCTGTCCGGTAATGCAAACAACCTGGTAGATTACCTGAATGAATCTATTTTACCGGAATTTAAGAATTTTGTGGATTCCGGGGTACAGTATCGTGAGAATGCAACTTATATTGAATCTGTCATGAATGAATTTACAGAGAAGACAGATGCACTCAAGAATGCGATGGATGAAATCGCAGGTTCTATCAGCACGATCACAGATGCTATTTCAGAAGGTGCCAAGGGCGTTAATGGTGCAGCTGAGAGTACACAGCTTCTGGTTGTTGATATGGAGAAGATCAGCAGCCGTATGGATAAGAATGCGGCCATTGCCAAGGCATTACAGAAAGAAACAGATATTTTTACAAACTTTTAATCTGGGCGATAAGGGGAATTCCGCATTTGCAGGGATTCCCTTTTTTGCTTGCTTAATTCTATAAAACTATTATAATAAATAGTATATATTTTGACAAAAAGCAGAAAGGCATGGCCGTTAAAATGAATAAATGCATCATTGTGGGCGCAGGAGAATTTGATATAGACAACTGGAGCTGTGAAAAGGACGATTATGTAATCGCAGCTGATGCCGGCTGGATGATACTGGAGCAGCTGGGAATTGTCCCTGATCTTTTAATCGGCGATATGGATTCTTTAGATGAAAATGGTGTAGAACCGAAGTGTTCGTATGATTGTAAAGTAGAGATTCTGCCTACCCATAAAGATGATACAGATATGCTGGCTGCAATCCGCAAGGGGCTTGGACTTGGATATAGACAGTTTCAGATATATGGAGGGCTTGGAGGACGGCTCGATCATACAATCGCCAATATACAATGTCTTTTATTCCTTCATAACAGGGGTGCGAAGGGTATCCTCTATGGAAAACATTGCACGTTACAGCTGCTGGTCAATGGGAAGGTCACGTTCCCAGCAACTAAGAGGGGACGCATTTCTGTATTCGCATATGGAGGGATTGCATATGGCGTAACAGAGAAAGGACTTTGCTATACAGTTGATAGGGCAGACCTGAATCCGGAATTCCCAATCGGTGTCAGTAACGAGTTTACAGGATGTGAAAGCAGTATTGAGGTAGAGAATGGTATGCTACTTGTGTATACAGATAAAGGCTAAGGGGGTAAATATGATTTATACATTTTGTCAATGGTTGTTTTTCTTTTATTTTTACTGTTTCCTTGGATGGATATGGGAGACATGCTATGTATCCGTGTTAAAAGGACATTGGGTGAACAGGGGATTTATGAGAGGTCCTTTCCTTCCAATTTATGGCTCTGGAGCAATTATCGTGCTGATCTTTACACTGCCATACAGGACGAATGCAGTAGCTGTTTTCTTTATGGGAATGATCAGCGCAACCATACTGGAATATGTAACTGGCGTGGTAATGGAGAAGCTGTTCCATGTCAGATATTGGGATTACAGCAATCAGAAATTGAATCTGAATGGACATATCTGTCTTACGTCGTCTCTGGCTTGGGGCGTCTTCTCTGTTCTTTTAACCATGCATGGGCATAAGCCGGTTGAGAACATGGTGCTTGGATTCAACAGTAATGTATTAGAAGCAGTCTGTTTCCTGCTGACTGTGTATATATCTATTGATATGGCAGAATCTGTACGTGAAGCTCTCAACCTGAAGGAACTGTTGATGAGTCTGGAAGAGAATAATGCAGAGTTCCGCAAGCTCCAGAAACATATGGAAGTTCTGTCGGCGTTCTACGGTACGGAGATTAAGGAACGGTCAGAAGTAGGTCTTAAAAAGCTGAACGCTGTTGTAGAGGCAGGTAAAGAGAAGTATGCGCGTGTAGGAGAAGGCAAGAAACAGATGGTATTCAGTCTGAAGAACAAAGAATTCAACAGAATGAATGGTCTGTTACAGCGTAACCCGGCTGCAGTATCCAAGATGCATGAACAGGCATTCTCTAAGTTAAAGGAACTCACCCGCAGGGATGAGAGCAAAGAAGCATAAGCTGAAAGGCATGGTTATCATATGAAGGAGAAGATAAAGAACCTGTATCATGAATGGTTCCGCGATACAGACGTAGACAGGCGGATCTATAACTGGGTTCTTACAATAGCTATTATTTCACTTGCAATAATTATCATAGTAGAAGCAGGTATGCAGTATGAATGGGATGGGCTGATGGCAATGATCGTATTGCTGCTTTATCTGGTTATTATGTTCATACTGGCAAACATGTATCCGCACAAACTTAAACTGCTCTTTTCCTTTATTACAGTGCCAATAAATCTTGCAGTTTTCCCGTTTATGTTTCTTTTGGCAGAGGGCGGTGGAATACGTTCCGGTATGCCTGTATGGATGGCGATGGGGTTTCTGCTGCTATTTATGACTGCGGATGGATTCTGGTTTGTCCTGCAGTTTATTGTAACTGTAATGGTAGACTTCTTCTTGTTCCTGGCTTCTTATCTGAATCCTGATATGATCAAGGAAGTAGACAATCCGTTTTATTATTATGAAGATAATTTAATTGCAATCTGCATAGTATCGCTGTGTATTGGATTTATGATCAGATACCAGAGAAAGGTTCTTGAGAGCCAGAATGGGAAAATCGAACAGACTTTGGCACAGATCCGCCAGGAGAAGAGGCGTACAGAGAAAATCAGTGCAGAAAAAGATAAGATTATGGAAGATTTATCTTACAATGTCAGAACACCTCTTAATATCATCGTTGGTATGTCAGATATGGCGAAACAGAATATTGAAGATACGGACAAAGTAAAAAAATGTCTGGACAAGATCAGTGAATCTTCATGGCAGATGCTGCAGATTATGAATCGCATTTTGCAGATAGGGGAATATGGAACAAAGAATAATCTGGATCCGGATGAACTGATAAGCCATTGTGAAGATGGCAGATTATATCGGGATGCAGATGGAGCTTTGATGCTCAATGCCAGAAACAGGAATATTCTGGTTGTGGAAGATAATGATATTAATGTAGAGATTATAGAGAATATTCTTCAGAAGACATATGCCAAAGTAACCTGTGCCAAGACGGCAGAGGAAGCAATACAGCTTATCGAGGCATCGGGAGAATTTGAATATGATCTGATATTGATGGACATTCAGCTTCCGGGGATGGATGGTTACAGTGCAGCACGCAGTATCAGGAGTATGGACAGGGCAGACGCCATAGTACTTCCTGTTTTGGCGATGACGGCAGATGCTCTGACGCAGGACGTGGATAAGGCATTACAGTGTGGCATGAATGCACATATAGCCAAGCCGATTATAGTAGAAGAACTGTATACGAAGCTTTATTATTACTTATTTGTCGCAAAGGTTAAAATTATATAAAAGAAATGGGGAATAGGAATGAAGAGAGAAAAATTAGACAGACTGGGAGAAATCCTGCAGGAAAGTGTGAACAAACATGAAATTGCAGGGGGCAATCTTCTGGTTATGCATCATGGAGAAGAGATATACTATGCACAGGCAGGCATGGCAGATATTGCACAGGGAAAAGGCATAGAAAGAGACAGCCTATTCAGATTGTATTCCATGTCAAAGCCGGTAACGTCAGCAGCAGTCATGTTATTAATGGAGAGGGGAATTGTTGATCTGCTTGATCCGATTTCCAAATATATCCCGTCTTTTGCAGAGTCCATGGTTGCTACAGAGCATGGGGATGAGAAGGCAGTAAGACAGGTTACAGTAAAAGATTGTCTGTCCATGACATCAGGACTTGTATACAATTGTGATCCTGATCCTGCAAGCAAAGATACAGCAGTTGTATATCAGGAGCTGGATAAGAGACTGTATTCTGAGAATCCCATGTCTACACTGGAATTTGCTGATAAGCTTGGCAGATGCAGGCTTGCATATCAACCAGGCAGTCAGTGGCGTTATGGAACCAGTGCAGATATTCTGGGAGCTGTTGTAGAAGCAGCCAGTGGCATGACATTTGGAGAATTCCTACAGAAAGAATTTTTCCAGCCGCTTGGTATGGCAGATACAGATTTCAAGGTTAAGCACGATGCATTGCCAAGACTTACGAAGGTATATGAAGAGACTCCACAGGGGCTGATAGAATACGATGGTAATCATCTTGGAATCTGTAATCATATGGATGCGGATAAGATTGCTTTCGAGTCGGGTGGAGCAGGACTTGTATCCACAATAGAGGATTATAAGCATTTTACACAGATGCTGTTGCATGGGGGCAGCTATCAGGGCAGAACCTATCTGTCACCGGCTACGGTAGAATTTATGACGAATTCACATTTGCTGGCACATCAGCAGCCATACATGGCAGGATGGGATAATCTGCCGGGCTTTACCTATGGCAATCTGATGCGCATTATGACAGATCCTTCCCTTGCAGTCATCAATGGAGTGAAGGGAGAGTATGGCTGGGATGGATGGCTTGGACCGTATTTTGCCAATATCCCATCAATGGATATGACATTTTTGATGATGATCCAGAAGAAAGATTCAGGAACATTTACATTGACCAGAAAATTAAGAAATGCATTAGCAGCTGCATTTTAATTGATATTTATATTGCATGCAAAAAGGAGCAGTTACTTGCTCCTTTTTGTGTGCTCCGGATTAGATAACATCCTCTAATTGTGCCATTTGTAATTTGTAGTAGGCACCGCCTTTTGCCATTAATGTGTCGTGATTGCCTTCTTCGATAATGCCGCCCTGGTCTATGACAAAGATGCGGTCAGCTTTCTGAATCGTGGAAAGCCTGTGGGCAATGACAAAGGAGGTACGTCCTTTTAATAAAGCTTCGATACCTTCCTGAACCAGAAGTTCTGTCTGGGTATCAATACTGGAAGTAGCCTCATCTAATATTAAGATCTTAGGCATACTTACCATTGTTCTGGCAAAAGCCAGCAGTTGTTTCTGACCAACAGAAAGTCCGCCGCCACGTTCTTCCAGACGGGTATCATATCCATTTGGAAGTTTCGTGATAAATTCATGTGCATGGACCGCTTTGGCTGCAGAAATGATCTCTTCCTCTGTGGCATCCAGCTTTCCGTAGGCAATATTCTCACGGATTGTTCCGGTGAACAGGAAATTATCCTGCGTCATAATGCCCATCTGGCTGCGGAGACTTTCGATGCTGACAGTCTTAATATCGTGCCCGTCAATACTGATAATTCCACTCTGTACATCGTAGAAACGGCTGATGAGATTGACAATAGTTGTTTTACCGGCACCCGTAGGTCCTACCAGTGCTATTGTCTCACCGGGCTTGATATGAAAGCTGATATCATTCAGGACTTTAGTTGTATCATCATAGGAGAAGCTTACGTGGGAGAAATCTACACTGCCCTGGATAGGCGGCATTTCAATAACGTTCTCTGCATCGGTAATATCGGATTTGGTATCCAGTATCTCAAAGATACGTTCTGCACCGGATATATTGGTAATCAGCTGGTTATAGAAGTTACTGAGGTTCATGATCGGCTGCCAGAACATAGAAATATAAGTACCAAAGGCAATTAATGTACCAACGGTGACTTTGTCTACACCAAGGATTACAATGCCGGTGTACCAGAGAGATACAGAACCAAATCCCCAGCAGAAATCTACGACAGAGCCGAATGCATCCGCATATAGAACGGCGTCCATAAAGGACTGGCGATGTTCTTTTACCAGATTGCGGAAGGTCTGTCTGGTCTCGCCTTCAGCATGGAAGCTCTGTATGATACGGATACCGGACAGATCTTCGTGGACGAAGGCATTCAGATTCGAGGATTTCTTTTTATGAATCTGCCATTTCACATGAGAACGTGTTTGAATGAACCATACGCCGGCAATCATAAATGGAATACTGATAAGCGAAGCTGCTGCCAGGATAGGATTCTTAATGAACATGATGGCAACAACTGCACATACAGTAATAAAATCAGGGATTAAAGTAGTAACACTATTGGACAGTACGTCCTTGAGGGCATTGATATCGCCAATGATACGTGCAAGTATCTTACCGGTAGGACGGCTGTCAAAAAAGTGAAAATCCAAGGTCTGAATATGCGTATACAGCTGTTGGCGGATATCAACAAGTACGCTGTTGCATACTTTAGCCATAATGTACATACGCAGCTTTACCAGAACGATCAGTATCAGATTCAGGGTAATGGCAAAGGCAGCCAGCTTGTATAAACCCATGAAATCTTTTACCGCAATGTAATCATCTATGGCTTTCTCTATAAGCAGCGGGTTAATAAGGCTGACGGCTACGCAGTAAGCCATAATCAGTAAAACGCCGAATATGGGAAGCTTATATTGAAGCAGGTAGGAGAAAAGGCGGCAAAGAGTCTGCAGCTTGCTGGCTTCAGCGGCTTTTTCATCTTCCTTATATGAATTAATGGGCATGATTACGCCTCCTTTTTGTGAGAATCAGCAACACCGGGAGCAGTATATGCGCCATATTGTGATAAATATGTTGCATAATAAAGTCCACGCTTTTGCATCAGTTCTTCATGTGTGCCTCGTTCATGTATGGAGCCATTCTCCAGTACAATGATTTCGTCAGCATGGCGGACAGCGCTGATCCGGTGTGCAATAATGAGTTTCGTTGTATGGTTCAGACCATGTAATGTCTTCTGGATTTCATGTTCTGTTTCCATATCCAGGGCAGAAGTAGAATCATCCATGACGAGTATCGGTGTATTTTTGGCAAGGGCTCTGGCGATGCTGATGCGCTGTTTCTGACCACCGGACAGACCAACACCACGTTCACCAATGACCGTGTCATAGGTATTGTCCATTTTTTCAATGAAACTGCTTGCCTGGGCAGCAAGAGCTGCCTTGCGGACTGCTTCCAGATCTACGATATCACGTTTGCCAAGCTTCACGTTCTCTGTAATGGTATCAGAGAAGAGGAAGACATCCTGCATAACGAGAGAGATACTGCCACGCAGCTGGTCAAAGGTCAGGTCACGGATATCCACACCATCCAGGCGGATGACTCCATCAGTAGCGTCATAGAGCCTTTGCAGAAGCTGTACGACAGAGGTTTTGCCTGCGCCTGTTGCGCCCATGATTCCAATTGTCTTACCAGGCTCTACCGTAAAGGAGATATCATGCAGAATCTCATGCATATCTTCCTTATGGAAAGATACATGAGAGAACTCAATCTTACCTTCCACGTGATCCAGAATGACAGGATTGGCTGATTCTGTAATGGCAGGTTTCTGCTCATAGATCTTATTGATCTTCTTATTGGATGCGATACCGGCAGACAGACTGTTGGAGAGCCAGCCAAGCATTTCCATTGGCCATACAATATTATTGGAATACTCTATAAAAGCACCCAGGGCACCAAGAGTTATGACATCTTTCATGACCAGACGGCCACCCAGTAACAGAATCGTCATAGGCAGAAGCTTGGTGATGATCTGGAAGCAGGGGTAGTATTTTACAAATATTTTGGACTGCTGCATATTTAAGTCATAGTAACGTTTGTTGTGTGAGAGGAACTTTTTGATTTCAAATTTCTCTCTGGCAAAAGCCTTTACTGTGCGGACACCTGCAAGATTCTCTTCCGCTACCGTATTTAAAGTTGCATTTTCTTCACTGATTGCTTCATAAACGTCGCCAAGCCTGTTTTCCATTCTGATGGCGATAAATCCGCATAGGATCATGGCAAGAGTAGGAATGATGGCGAGCGGAGCATTCAGGTTATACATACAGAATAATACAACTGTAGTATGGAAGATTACTTCGATGATCAGCATGCCGACATAGGAGAGGGTATCCCAGATTCGGTCAATATCATCCTTGACTCTTGCCATTAATTCTCCGGTATTTGTTTTATCAAAATAATTACAGCTGAGACTTTGAATATGGTCAAAGAGTTCAAGCCTCATGTCAGAGGCTATTTTGGAACCTGCTTTGTCAAAGGTATATTCCTTACAATATTGGAATATACATCTTCCAACGCCTACCATCAGGATTCCGCCCAATAGCCAGGGCAGTAATGTCAATTCTCTACCGACAATGACATCATCTATGATATGCATTGTCAGCATAGGGGACAGCATATCCAGGGATACGCTGATAATCAGGGCAATAATGGCAAAAAGATAGTGCCATTTATATTCCCATATATACGTTGATAGTTTCTTTCTCATAAAATCTCCCAAATCCCTTTCTAAATGTGTTGGTTTGTTCCGGCTAATTGGCAGCAATCATATTTTTGTGCACAAAAAAACCACGATAGAAAACTACCGTGGTCTAAAATCAATACAATTGTGCCCGAACCATATTAGGTTATGGCTGCGTATAACCGGAGGTAATTCCCATACAATAAATGCTTATGTTGTTGGCTGTTGTGTTATTTGAGTTAATCAGTAACATAATTTACCTCCTTTCGTGTGTGAATCAATAGTGACATCCCCTACGTTACGCCTAAAAGTGATACCTGTCAACCATTATTCTGAAAATTCTAAAAAAATTACACAAATTCCTGATGTTATTGCATCCATTGATAAAACAGTGTATAATCAACTAGCAGTGAAAATTTTAACAAGTAAACTTGATTTAAACTGATAAAAATAAAACAAGGAATAGGAGAACAGAACAATGAGTAAGAAAACAACTGTTTTAATGATCCTCGATGGTTACGGACTCAATGAGAGAAAGGACCATAATGCAGTAGCAGAGGCGAACACCCCTGTTATGGACAGACTTATGAAAGAATATCCATTTGTACAGGGTAAGGCAAGTGGAATGGCAGTAGGACTTCCGGAAGGTCAGATGGGTAACTCAGAAGTAGGCCATCTTAATATGGGTGCCGGAAGAATTGTATATCAGGAGCTTACAAGAATCACTAAGGAGATTCAGGATGGTACATTCTTTGAAAATCCTGCATTGCTGGAAGCTGTAGACAATTGCAAGGCAAAGGATTCTGCCCTTCATTTATTCGGACTGTTATCTGATGGTGGTGTTCACAGCCATAATACACATCTTTATGGTCTGTTAGAGCTTGCTAAGAAGAATGGTCTTTCCAAGGTATATGTACATTGCTTCCTGGACGGACGTGATACACCTCCTGCATCCGGTAAGGGATATGTAG
>OCSH01001839.1_pt1 | contig 14262 bp, 10 predicted proteins | sample 1538371 | NCBI WGS metagenome assembly OCSH01 (sample SAMN04571687, study PRJEB22368) | human gut metagenome | biome: human gut; material: stool | host: Homo sapiens | place: Luxembourg | collected 2012-06-01 | reverse complement strand
TGCTCCTGTCAAGAGGGCTGGCACCGTCCAGCCCTCTCTCTTTTTGCCAAAGTTTCCCTTGTTTTTTCTTGCAAGCTGCCGAAAGTGACGTGTTTTCAAAAGTTCGCGTTTGCGCAGCGTAGCGCAGCAATGAAAGCCCCAGTGGGGCTTTTAAGCGACAGAACGGTCTTGCGCAGCAAGATGGAGGGGCTTCGCCCCGACAAGTTCCATTTTTATGCAAAGGAAAGCAGGTTGTGCAAGCCTTGCGCAGAAACGCCCCTGATTCGGGCAAGTGTGCAAACGGTGTGCAGAAAGTGTGCAGCCGCTTTCCTACATAAAGAAAGAACGCCAAATCTTACGATTTGACGTTCAATATCTGGTGCACCTCCAGGGACTCGAACCCTGGGCCCACTGATTAAGAGAGCAAGCCGCCGGTTCGTCTCAATTTATGGAAGTTTCGAGTTATCGTTATTTTGCATCAAAACAACGTCATTTTTCACCCGGTAATTTCTGCCCTCTTTGTCGGATTTTGCAGCGAAAAGCACCCTTTGCACGTTTTGAAACCGTGCAGAAACCGTGCACTTACTCTCCAACAAACAAAATTGCCCTATCCCCCACCGGCTTGACGGCATTGGTTTGAGTGGCCGCACATCAAAATCAAATCCTATGAAATTCTACTTTTTGCACGGCAGCCTACAGCAAAACAGTTCTTCCGTTTTTCCGTGCCGCCTTCATGGCAAACCGCACTGCATCACGGCTCGTCATTGGATCCACGATTCCAATCGTCAGATGTTTTGGGCTGCGGAATAAACGCTTCCACCCTCCGCAAAGCAGTTCCTGTGCATCTGCCCCTTCCAGCGTGACCGATACTTTTTGGCTCATCCCCGGCATCAGCTCCGGCAGGGACAGCGGCAGACGCGCTGTGCACAGAGTGCTGCCTGCTGTATCCTCCACATAAAGATTCACGGGCCAATCCCAGTAGAACGGTGCCGCACCCTCGTTTGCCACAGTCAGCTCTGCAGAAACGCCGTCTGTGCACAGGGTCAGCTTCAGTTCCGTTACCCGGAGCCGATAGCCCAGCCTCCTCAGCACGGCATTATATCCTTTCGCATACTTTACCTGTGCCGTTTTGGGGCCCAGAAAGCTCATGTGCGATATCTCCAACAGGTGCAGCGTGCGGGGAAGATTTTTTACCAGCATATCCTGCATGGAAAGACTGCTGGTGAACTCGCCGCCCACCGGGGCATTCTGCCAGAAATCCGGCATAGGCGTCAGCGCATTGGGGTCGCTGCCGTACCAGCCGCCCTCTGCGATCCATCCCAGCCACTCATCCGTATCCTTTTCCTCGCCGGTCATATCGTTATAAAGGCCAAGGCTTTGCTCTGCCGCGAAGCGGAACGGCCTACGCATCAGCAGCTTTGCCGTAGGAAAAGCCGCAAGATAATCTGCGGCATATTCGTCCCGGATCGTCTCGTCCGGCATGGATACCAAGCCATCTTCGCTTTTGATGTGCCACTCGCCCCAGTGGCCAAGGCTGCCCAGCTCCACATAGGAAACAAAACCATCCGTGCCCAGAAACTCTGCCAGCGCATAAAGCACACGGTGATGCGCAGCCCGGAACACCACATTGGCATAGTTTGGAGAGTAGCCTTTCCCATAATCTGTATCGTACCAACTGCCATCCTTCGTCTGCGCATAAAGCCAGTCCGGGATATCCAGATGCGTCTCTTGTCCCGGCACATCGCAGACAAAGCGGAGCACCAGATGGATCCCCTGCTCCCGCAGTGAGGCAAAGCCGTATTTTTCGCTGATTGCCCCCCATGCATAAACGCCCTCTTCCGGCTCTGCCTCCCGCCATGTGAGTTCCAGATAGCGGAGCGTTGCATCGCCCGCCTCTGTAGTATCGATCAACGGAGCATAGCCGATCTGGGCATTGGAAAATGCGCTGTCATCCGCAGCATAGGTTCTTGTCTTTGTGGTCGATCCGATCATTGCAGCTCCCATCCCCAGCAGACAGAGCCCTGCCGCAAGGATCCTTGAAATTTTACCCATGATACTCCCCGTTGTACTGGATAAGGGTGACATCCTGTACCCCCTTTACAGCGCGGATACGGTCTGCAAATTCCATATTGGGGTCTTTGCAGAATACCTCTACCGCCATCTCGGTGTTTTCGCCCCGCATGGTCTTGGATTTGACTGCATACTTGATACGTCCCAGCGCCCGGACGATATCGTCTCCGGCATCGGCGCCCACATAGTGAATCACCGCAATGTACACCCGGCCTTTAGCCTGCCAGTGGGAGAACAGGTAAATCATAACGATCATGACAGCCGCCGTGACCAACCCCAGTGCGTACATTCCGGCACCCGCCGTAATACCTGTGGTGATCGACCAGAACAGATACAACAGATCCAGCGGGTCCTTCACTGCGGTGCGGAAGCGGACGATGGACAATGCGCCCACCATACCAAGGGAGATGACCACGTTGGTACTGATGGCCAGCGTGACCATGCAGGTAAGCACGCACATTCCCACCAGCGTTGCCGCAAAGCTGCGGGAATATACTACGCCTGTATAGAATTTGCGGTAGACCAGATAAATGAGGATGCCCAGCGCCAGCGCCGCCAGCAGCGCCACGGCAAGCTTAGGCGCATCGTACTGGACAAAAGCATTCAAAACAGATTTTTTAATAAAGTCTTTTGTGCTCATGGTTAATTGTGTTCCTTTTCTCTCAGGTTTCGTTCCAGTATTCAAACCCGTGCTGATAAGCGGTCTTATCGCAGCACAGCACATACTTGGAAACTGCAGTCAGCTCCTGTGCACGGGGCGGGAGGATATCCCGCACGATCTGCGGCAGATACTCTGTAAATTTGACCTCCATGACCAGTTTGCCCGGCTCCAACACCGGCAGGGTGGGAAGCGCAGGATCAAAAATATCCCAACTGCCCACAGCAGCCCGGACATCCTGATCAAATGTAACACGCACCGTGCCGGCGTCCATGATCCACGGTTCGCGGTCGTAATCCACGATGACCCGCGGACGGAGCACATTGCACACACACTCGGTGTAGAACTCCTGACACAAACGGTGGGGACTGTGCAGCAGAAAGTCATAGTCTCCGGCGAGAATAGCATCAAACTCTGCATGGGTCAAAGGTGCAGCTTCTTTATAGATGTAACTGCCGAATTTTTTCTTTCGTTCCAGCTTGATGCTGCGGTCGCTGCAATTATAAATACGGATGCGGTATTTCTTGCGCAGCAGCACACCGGCGTCTTTTTCCTCATAAGCCGTATTCCAATAATCGTCAAAATACAGGCTACGGATGAAATAGCCGCCATTCGTTGCGTGGGGGTCCAGTTTGAGAATGGGGGACATCCGTGTTGTCAGTTCAGCCTTGTCCGCCCATGAGATGAGATATTTCAGCTCGTGGCGGTAAGTTTCCGTATGGCTGCGGGGTTGCGGAGCCAGCAGTTGCTCTCCCCGCTCCAAGCACCGTTGCCAGAATGCGGACTCATTCTTCATAGGTATCCTCCGCAATGCTGCCATCAGGCTGGACGTAAAAACAGATCATACCATAATGCTTGCCGGCCTCGGTAACATAATAATCAAACGCATCCTGCGTGTAACCGGATGCATTCGTTGCGCGAACCCGCAAAAAATATTGTCCAGCAGGAAGCGTATCCATTGTAAGCTCTGGCAGGATCAGGTTTTCCTGCCGGTACAATACTTTGTTAAACAGATAATCTTTTGCAAGTTCAACCGTATAATAGATATCCTCAACCGTAAAATTATAGGAAGAATCCCAATTCAGATGCAACTGACCGTTTGCTACCTGCGGTATACCAATGTAAAATGGCATGGGCTTACGGTAGCTCTCCCAGTAGTAATTATAGTTTTCTTCGATTTCCGGCCAGATACTCTTCAGAACATCTTCGTATTCGGCATGCGTGATAGGGACATACATCCGGTCTGGCATCTGCCAGACATACGTTTCCGTCACACTTCGGTAATGTTCCAGCATGGACTGGATACGCGTCTTATTCATGTAAGCATAAAGCTCCTTCATGGCAGCATCCAGCATATTACGGTAACTTTGTGTTTGCAGACAGCGCCGGAACAGAACATTGCCCCAGTAGTTGCTCACGCCGCGTTCCCAGCTTTCAGAGTCCGAGAACTTGATGATTTCACGTTCCCGGCGGCGGAGCATACCGTCATTGTCCCAGTCCCAGAGATACCATTTGCTGGAGTTTTGTGGGCTGTACAAATAGACATTTCGATTTTGAGTATCTGTGTTGCCGGTCAGCAGCTGAAATGCCATCCAATAGGCGATATTTTCCTTATCAACGTACGTTACAAAGAGCTCATCATCCATGGACGACGTTGCATCGTTGAGAACATCCAGCATTTCGATCAATTTGGAATGGTCACTGTCTCCCTTTATTTCCAGCAGCGCCTCAAATGCAGTTTGGTCATATGCAGGGTCAGTTGTGAGGCGGATGATATCTTCACTGCGCAAAAACTCAAAGGAATTGATTTTATACAGTTGGCCGTTTGAATCTACTCCATGCGTCTTGAGAGCTGTCTTATTCAGCTGTTCGACCTGAGTATACAGTCCATAATCTTCAAATACACCGCTGTCGCTGTCAGTCAGGTCCTTAACGTACAAATGCACGAATTGGGTTTGAAGGCCCATCATCTGGTCAATTCCCTTAATAAGGTCATAAGCCATCTTATTACGGAAGCGCAGTCCCTCGCCCATGTGTTTGTTCAGAGCGATGGTGCGCTGATCGCGCCAGCTGCCTTTATTTTTCTTTAGTTTGATCTTATAGTTCTTTTGGCTATTTCGGCTGGAGGTCTGACCGCGTATCTGAACGGTGGCGTTTGGGGTCAGGGTATCATATCCAAGCTCTCCCACGACTGGGCCGTTCTCATCGCCCACCTGCAAAAGGCCGTTCACCTGATAGCGTGGCACACCCATGGCCTCATAATCGTAAGCCGAAAAATGGTTGATCTCGGCCCAGCTGTGGTTGGTGTTCTCGCTGTCATTGCCCCGGCTCACGGTCAGGTACATTGTCACCACGCCGCTGTCATCGTAGACCGTGTAAAGTTCCGGATTATCCCGCAGGTGGACACTGTTGATATCCTCCAGCGGAGCCTTTTCCACCTTGTCAGCTGCTTTATTCCCAGACGCTGCCTGTGAACCGGCAGCGCTCTCTGTACTCCCGGCCGGCAGCACGGCGCAGCCTGCACACAGCCCGGCCAGCGCAACGCCCAGCCCCAGCACCCTGCGGCGCGGGATCAGATCTCTATTCTTCATTTGTCTTTTCCTCTCGATGCTTTCCCTTTTTATGTTCCAAGAACAACCCCAGCCGGGTGAAGCGCCCGGCTTTTGTTTCTGCCACAATAGGCTGCTGCCCCAACACCCGGTAAGGCAGGTTTGCCGTAAAGGCATCCAACCGGAACAGCGTGACCAGATAAAACAGCGCCGCTCCGATCAGGAAACCGAACCCGTAAAACGCAGGGTCAAACGCCATGGAAAGCGCCGTAAGCCCGCTGGCAGAAACAGCAAACGCAGCAGCGGCTGCGACAGCGCCGCCGTAATCCGTGAAGTAAAGCAGGATCATCAGAATGGTGTTGCCCACGGCGTAAAGGCCGTACCCTACACACAGGGTGCGGAAGTAGCCGTGCATCAGGTCGTTGAACCCAAGAGGCAGCAGATCCAGCAGAGTGTTCTCCAGTGAAAGTACCGCCGCAGTGACGAACAGCTGTTTGAGGGCAGTGAACCGGAGTTCCCGGTTCAGCACAGCCAGCATCTCTTCCTCTGCTGTGACGATATCGCCCACAACGCCGCCATCGTTGAACAGGCTGTAGTAATTCCGATATTTGGGGTAAAAATTGACCTCCACCGACACCACAAAATTCACGCTCGTGACGAGAATGGTCAAAAACGCAATAAGGGCAGGAACATCATAGTACGGAGCCCCATAAAACAGGCCTTTGACCTGCACACCCGACGGCCCTGCCCAGCAGATGACAAGGTGGGCAAACAGCCCGATGTTGGTGCACAACCCCGTAAAGGCCAGCGGAAGGAACGCATCCACCCAGCGCAGAAACGCCCAAGGGCTCTCCTCACTCTGCGGGAAGTAGCGGTAGAGCAGCACTACATCCCAGACCATCATCAGGCCGTAACCCATGGTCACAGCAAAGAGCATTCCTTCCAGCACCGGACAGCCCAGCAGCAGCACCAGTACGAACCCCAACCCGAATGCCAGCGCAATGGCGGCCAGAAACGAACAGAGGATGCCCCGGTAGTCCTTGATGGCGGTCAGATAGCTCATTCCATTCCAGTTCACGATCATCTCTGCAAAAAGCCACAGGCAGAGCAGACCCTGCAAAAGAGATGCTCCTGAAACAAGCAGAAACAGCCCATATAGCGTGCAGCCCAGCACAAGCATCAGGCTGCTGGAGCCCCAGAACGAAGGCAGGATGGTCTGCTCCTGTTCCTCATACAGCATATCTGCCAGATACCGTGTCACCGGCATGGAAAAGAAGCTGGTGACCGTAAGGGAAAACAGCAGCGTATAGGTGATCATGCAGACCAGCAGATCCTGCTGATCCCGCTGGGCACCCACCCAGCCGCAGAGCAGCAGGATACCAAACTGAAGCACAACGCCCAGCAGCATAGGGCCGGTGCAGATGATACCCGCATAGCCGTAGGCCCGCAGGGAGGCAAACAGCCCTTTGCGGCGGAACAGCTTTTTCAATTCAAATCCAATTCCTGCCATGGCTACTCCAAATGATATTCCTTTGCGGTTTCGTCGTACATCTTGCGGTAGTTTGCCAGCATCTGCTCGTGATGAAAATAAGCATCCACCCGTCTTTGGCCAATGCGCCCCATCTCTTCGCGGCGAGCACGACTGGCACACATTTTCTCCATGGCATCGGCCAAACCCTGCCGGTACATCGGCGGTACACAATACCCGGCAACTCCCAGCTCATCGCCGGGCGCACCTTCCAGCAGCTCCCTACAGCAGCCCACCTCGGTGGTCACGCAGGGACGGCGGGCTGCCATAGATTCCAGCACAGACAGCGGCTGCCCCTCCGAGATGCTGGTAAGGATGGTGAAATCCAGTTTCTGCATATACTGCACCACGTCTACACGCCCGGTGAAGATCAGATTTTTGAGCTGCAACTGCTCTACCAGCGCATAACATTCTTTGGCGTAATCTTCATCGTCCACGCCGCCCATAATGTGGAGCCGGACATTGGGCATCCGGGAGGCCAGCTCAAAGAAGGCGTAGATCATGGTCTTGACGTCCTTGATGGGGGCCAGACGCACCACCGCGCCGATATCCACCCAGCCATCCTCCTGTTTGAGCGGGATATTGCAGAACCTCTCATACTGGACGCCGTTTGGGATGACGATGCACTTTTCAGCATCGCATCCCATCTCGATCTGCGTCCGGCGGGCATTATAGAACAGACTGCTGACCCGGAACGCCCGCCGGTAGATCTCCTCTGAAAGCATATAGAAGAATCGGATCCATCGGCTCTTGAACGAGGGCACCACCCACTCTGCGCGGATGATCTCTTCCTCCCGTTCGCGGGTGTAGATGCCATGTTCCGTAAGAAGCACCGGCGCATGGTTCAGACTGCCGCCCATACAGGCCAGCAGACCGCCGTAGCCGGTGGAGATGGCATGGTAGACATCCGCTTTCGGCACCCGGCCCGTAAGCAGGTAGAGCACCGGCAACAGCATCGAGCGCATGGTATGGAACGCATCCGCATAAGCCACATAAGGATACTCCTGTAGGCAGATATCCTTGAACAATTCCATAAAATCCCGGCTCTGCAAAAAAGAGAGCGGGTGGACGCCTTTTTCCTGAAACAGACGGTACAGCACATCCCAATCCGGGCTGCCCAGCCGTACCAGTTCCCGCAAGGCGGTACGCTCGTCTGCAGTAAACAGGACCGGCTGCCGCTCCCCGTGGAGGCGGAGGGCATCATCCAGAAAAACTTCCTCCACCTCTTTCACGTTGGGCGGCAGTTCATACACAAACTTTCCCCGATCCTGTGCTTTGGCACCGATGACCCAGAGGGAGAATTCCTGCTGAGGCATGGCCTGAATATACGCGTGCATCCATGTGGATACGCCGCCGTGGACATAGGGGTAGGAGCCTTCCAGCACCAGACAGATACGCATGGTCACGCCCCCTTCTTTTCAATGCGGATGGTGTCGGCATTGGCTTTGAGCAGATAAAGGTTCCCTGTCAGGCGGGTCAGTTCGCCGCCCGTGACTTTGCCGGGAGTCCCCTCATTGGCGCGGAAGAAAAGCCATGCTTCATCCACAAAATTGCCAAGATGCAGCGTCCATGCGGTATCGGTGCTGTCCAGCGTGACCGTCAGCTGTGCATACCGCTGAATGGCAGCAGAGCACTCGGTGCCTGTCTGCCTGCGCAGATCCGGTGCGGCGGCACTGAGCCATTCGAGGTAATCTTTCAGGCCGCCCTTATAGGTTTCCCAGCCTTCTGCCGCACCGCGGTCCACATCCAGCAGATCGTCCGGGTGCATAAAGTGGGTGCTGACGTAGTGCATGTTCAACTCGCTCATCGCAGCCAGCCGCATATAGGTATCTCCCACCATACCGCCGGATACGATGCGAGGCTGCTCCACGATACCGTCGCTGGCCACACCGAATTCCTGCACATAGGGCAGGGATGTGGCATCCGCAAAGTAGGTGCTGGCAATGGTGCGGATCTGGGTCACCGTGCTGCCCAGCACCTTCCGCCCGGCAGCGGAAAGGATGTTGGAGGGCGGCACATAGACACTGCCTTCGGTGTTGGGCAGCACGATCTTTTGAAAATCGATAAGTTCGTTCATCGCAGCCACAATGGCATCCTCGCTGGGCCACTGACGGTAGCTGTAAAGATCCTTGTAATCCGTATCGGGCAGTACCAGCGGCTGATGGTTGTAACCGTGGAAGCCCACTTCCCCGCCCTGCTGCAGCAGCATGCTGCCATAGTATCGGAACTGCTGAGTGTCCGGCTGACGGACCGGCGTGCTTTGGGTATCGTCCTCATAGTTTTCGATCATGACACCGGTAAAACGGATAGAGTATTGCTGTGCAAGCTTTACGAGATCCGGCCACCAGACCTTGGAATAAAAGTCCGCTATGCTCATTCCGTAATCCTTGCGGACATAAGTACCATCGCCGCCGGGCACCGGAGAGGGAAAATCGTCCAGATAGAACACCGAACTGTTGATCACCGGATAGGCGGTAGCATCGCACAAAAGACTGTAGGAAGCTGCATAAATGCCCCGCAGCACCTTATTGTAAATGCCGATGTTATCCACCATCACCCGACCGGCACCGGACTTTGTGCCCCATACCAGCGGAACGCCTTCGTCCCCTGTGCTGGCATAGACCGTGGCTTCCTCCCGGAGACTGACACTGAGAGAGGATTCAAATGGGTCGCTGAGCTCATACCGCTGCCCGCCGCCCAGCATAAACTCCTCTGTGGGAACGATGCTTTCTGCGGTCTTACACTCCCATGAAGAGGACAGGACACCGAGTTCGGGTGAGATCACGTCAAAATAGGTTGTTTTCTGGGGCGTCATGGCAAACAGAACACTGCCGCCGTCCTGCACCCAATTCATCAGGTCGATCAAGCGTTTGCCTAACACATCCAGATCACTGATAAGGACCACAACGGTTTTATACCGGTCAAACTCCGGGATATCAGCAAGAGACGTTGTGTGCACATCCACAGCCTGTGTGCTTACTTTCATATCCAGCAAAATCTGATCAAACTGCTCTTTGGCATTGTCTGTGCCTTCCTGCCCGGAATCGTAGAGCAACAGGCAGGTGACGGGCTGGCCGAACATGGCGATCTGTGCAGGCTTTGCCTCTGCCCGGGGGAGATAATTGATCTTAAATTTCGTTGCATCGTATTGAATACCGCTGCGCTCCGCAAACAGGATAGCGGCCATCGCCACGAACACCGCCCAGATGATCAGCAGCTTTTGCCAGCGGAATGCACGCAGCCGGGAAAAGATCTCCTTTATCATTGCTGTTCCCCCTGCCAGAACCGCACGATCTCGCGGCCCTTTGCGCTGAGGTAGACCTCCTTTTCCTCGATTTGACGCAGCGTTTTTTGGATAGCCGCCCCATCGCGCAGCGCTGCTGCCAGCCGCAGGCGGAGCAACCACGGCGCCTCGCGCTGGGGCCAGCGCGCCGTAAGGTCTTCCAGCGTTTTTTCTACGCAGTCATACTCCGCAAGACTGAGCTGCACATCTGCCAGTCTGCATTCCAGCGTACAGCTGCGGCGTCCACCGAGATTTTCCATTCGTTTTTTCAGCAGCTGCTCCAGCTGATGATACTGGATCTCCGCCGCTTTGCCCTGCACAAAGCCGCTTTCCAAATAGCTTTCCAGATAATCGCAGTATTCTTCCCGCACGGCGGCATCGTCTGGGGCAGCGGCATACCGCTGCTCCTGTTTTTGTAATTTCAAATCTGCCTCCTTGGTGATCTGCGACAGCGCCGTGGAAGCGTAATGAACCACCTCGCTGTCGTTATCCATGCGGGCCTGCTGAAGCAGGTCGTAATAGCCTGCGGGATCATCCGTCAGCACCGAGAGGATGAGCTTCCGCTTCTGTGCAGGGCTGTTTACCAGCAAGGCTTCCTCCAGCGGAACAACCGCCTCCTTACCCTCGTCATCTGCCACAAGGATACTTTTATGTATTTCTTCCTTGATGCGCAGTTTTTCAAGCATCTGTTCTCGCGAGCACTCGCCTGTAAGGCGATTGGACGTGTGGAGTAACAGCACACACAGGGGCCCCCACAGCGGCACCAGAAGCATCACCGGAACAAAATATCCCTCCACCTCCAGTGTCCGTGTCCGGGCCAGCAGCCAAAGGCCCCCGCATACAACCAGATGCACCGTCAGCAGTACGAGGCCAAGCCAGAACCCGTTACACATGCGGTGCCTCCTGTTTTGCAGTCTTGATCAGCCGCAGCTGCTCATCCAGCGGCACCGCAGTGACATAAAGCCCTTTTTCACCCAAGCGCCGGGTCAGCAGCGGCAGATCTTCTTCATCGGCCTGATTCATCAGCAGGTAGACGGTGTTGTCTATTCCAACGCCTGCTACATCGGTACTGCGGATGGAGCGCCCCACCCGGTCGTTGAATTCGGCCCGGTCTTTAAACTCACCCGTCACCCGCAGCAGCAGATGGTGCGCCATTTTTTCTTCCTGCAGGGTACAGGCTGTAGCCAGTTGCTCCGCAAACACAGCCGGACGCAGCAGGCAGGTACCGGGCAGATACCAGTTTTCCCGCACAGCACTCTCGTACGCAAAGGCGCGCACCAGTGCTGTTTCCACCAGTCCGCAGAGGATGCGGAACAGGTTCTGGTAATACAGGGTCATCTGCTCTTCGTTGGCCGTATACAGGCAGATCAGTACCACAAGGCTGCCGTTCTGCCGCACGCCGGCAGCATACATCGGATGTCCGGGGAGGAAGCCGCGATTCACCCACAGCCCCTCCTGTTCAATGGCACGGATCACATCCAACCACTGCTCCACCTCCAGCGAATGCGCCGGCTCCGGCGTCATTCCGGCACTGGCGGCTGTAAGGCGGGCAAACCCATGGTTTTTTTCCATCCGGTAGATGGTGAGGCTGTGATTTTCCAGCACATCCTCCATGATCTGCACCGTCTTGCGGTAGATCTCTTGCGGCTGCAGCATATCCAGCTGCTGGGTCACAGCATAGATCTTGCCAAAGCTGTCCCGGCGGCCAAGGATCTGGCGGCGGAACATCTGTTTATCCTCCAACGTATCCTGATACAGTTTCCGGGTAAATTCAAGCCGCTTACGCAGCAGCTTGTTTTCTTCCTGCACGAAACGGGCGGTCTCTGTATTACGCAGCTGCACATAACCGCAGGACGCTCCCACCACAAAATATACAATGAACGCCAACCAGTTAGCAGGTGCATAAAACAGCAGCATCAGGGTAGTGCCCTGCCGCAGATAGCCCGCTGCCAGAGAAACAGATGCCAACACAGCAGACAGCACACCTGCATTGAGGCCGTAGACTGTGCCGATCAGCACGACGAACATAAGCCGGAAATCGATCATCTGGAACTGAGCGTCCGTGCCTGTAATACGCACCAGCAGCTCCGTGACCAGCCACGCGGCAGCGATCTCTACCAGCCGCAGCAGACGCGGGCTCTGGCGGATCTTATCCACCGTTTTGCGTGCAAAGCTTTTTTTCTCTGTCTGCTGGGCACACCACACATTATAGATTGCGGGCAGATCATCCAGAATGTTGTACCGCTGGAACCAGCCGTACCTGCGACGGACAGTATTATCCGCTGCGGGATAGGTCTGGATGGTATCGGTGCCGTACAGCACCTTCAGCCCGGGCTGCAGCTTTTGCAGCACCTCGCCCAGCTGCTCCTGCGTATTCCCAAAAACATCCGGCAGCGTAAATCGCTCCGGCTTCGGCGTCCATGTATCGAACACCCGGGCAACGAGATCAGCCAGTTCTTCTGTACAGAGCGCCAGCAGCGGCTGCGCGGCCTGTTCATCCATTTGAACCGTACCGGCAGATATCTGCTCGAACAGCCGTGCAAACTGCTCCGCACCGCTGGCCGAGACGGCATACAGATAGGGCAGGCGGAACACCTTGACCTGAAGTTTGCTGGTTTTCGCGTAATGGAAGCAAAGTTCCTCTGCCGCATTGGCCAGCAGCGTTTTGCCGGAGGACGGCGTCAATGCTGCCTCCGGCCCTGAGAGGTACAACAGCTCCACCTCCCGCTCGCGGCAGGATTGCAGCACCCGGCGCAGACGGTCCAGTTCACCTTCCTGATTCCCGTGTGGCAGCAGATATTCAGAAAAATAGACAACCCGGTCAAACTGGTAGGTTTCTGCAAGTTGATCCAACAGCTGCTTGCTTTCCAGCATCACCGTCTTGATCCGGGTGTCCAGCAGCGCTTCCTCTTTTGTGTGGGTGGTCAGCACATGATCATCCGGGAATGCCGTCTCGATCCACTCCTGCGTCAGGAATGCTGTAAAACCTGTGAGTAAAATCTCCATTGCATTTACCGTTGCTGCCCGTCCGGCCTCTTTTTAATGGCTGGCGGCGCGTATTTTTTCTTTAATGGAACCATTCTTTCATGGTAATGATAATATCACCCTTCGCCAAAAATAACAATAGTTTTTTCAATCCAGCCGCCCGTAAAAAGCGCATTTTCCCTTCGAAGAGTCCACTGCACTTTGCAGATTACAGAGGCGAAAGTGTTATATCGAGTTATTACATTTCTGCACCGCGGCCACAGGCGCGCTCCGTAGAGCAACCGCCGCAGACAGTTCCTACCGCATCTACGACTTCGGCCGTCCGAGTGCAGACGGCAAACCCCAACACCCCTTGCCAATGCGCAAAGAGAAAGTTCTACCCTCTGGTACCCCGCCCGCCGCCTGAACAATGGCATGGATGCGGATACTGCTGCCGCATTGAATGCACTGTTGGAGAAGCTGGGGTGAGGTTTGCGAGAGCATCTAGCCTGTATCGGCACGGTGCAGTTCACGGGTTTGGGTGTCCCCAACAAGCGTTTTGCAACGAAAATGGTGTTTGTATAGACAGACACATTCTCTATGATTGCTCTGCTGGAACTTCTGAAGAATGCAGACCCCGAAGTAAAGGCGCAGCTCCGTCTGGCTCTGCTGACCTAATGTAAAATTTACCACGCATTTCAAAGCAATTCCAGCCCATGCAGAGTATTCCTTTGAAAACACCAACCGTGCAAAAATGTGCAGAGCCAAAATCAGCCCCTTAAAACAGGCATCGGATTTTTATGCAAAGCCGGGAAACTGGTCAGGTTCGAGCCCAAAACAGCAGCTGAAATCTTGCCTGTTTAGACCAAGCATCAAATGTACATCAACAACTATGATTCATGGCAGGGATTTGGACAATCGAACAGACATCACCTTAATATAGAAAGAGGTTTCCTTATGAACAACCTGCTTTCCTGCCGCTACAACATGGACACCAATCGGGTGGAAGCCCGGTTCGAGTGTGGCACTACCCTTGCCATCGACTGCATCGCCATCGAAGACGAGTACGGCAACACTCCGGAGCAACGGGCGGAACTGGGCTGGCTGCTGTACCATAAGCCTTTGGAGTATGCACAGCTTGCATTTGCCCTGCAATTTTTCAGAATGGAACGCCCTAAGGGCATCCGGTCTATATCCGGCAGATTTTTCAGAATGAATCTGCCGGGTATTT
>OCSH01001834.1_pt1 | contig 14313 bp, 12 predicted proteins | sample 1538371 | NCBI WGS metagenome assembly OCSH01 (sample SAMN04571687, study PRJEB22368) | human gut metagenome | biome: human gut; material: stool | host: Homo sapiens | place: Luxembourg | collected 2012-06-01 | reverse complement strand
CCATCGAGGGCTACATCACCAAGGGCCACTGCACCATCTCCGATATGTTCCATCTGGAAGCCATCAAGCTCATCAGCGAGAACCTGCGCGGCGCTGTCCAGAACACCCCGGAAGGCCGCGAGGGCATGGCTCTGGGCCAGTACATCGCCGGTATGGGCTTCTCCAACGTGGGTCTGGGCATTGTGCACTCCATGGCACACGGCCTGTCGGCCCTGTATGATACCCCCCACGGTGTGGCTTGCGCCATCCTGCTGCCGGTGGGTCTGGAATATAACAAGGACGTTGCCGGGGAGCGTTACCGCGCCGTTGGCAAGGCCATGGGCGTGAAGGGCATCGACGAGATGAACGATGCCGAGGCCGCCGATGCGACCATCGCCGCCGTCAAGCAGCTCTCTGCCGACGTAGGCATCCCCGGAAACCTGCGGGGCATCCTGAAGGAAGAGGACATCCAGTTCCTCGCCGAGTCCGCTTATGCGGACGCCTGCCGCCCCGGCAACCCGCGTGATACCAGCGTGGAAGAGATCGTCGCATTGTACAAGAGCCAGCTGTAACCGAGAAGCAGAAAGGGTCGGGAACCGGAGTTCCCGGCCCCTTTTTGCTTCTCTGAGAAAGGAGTCCTATGAATCTGAATTTCTATACCCTCAGCGTCATTTATCTGGTCTACTCGTTCCTCGGCTGGGTGGGGGAGACGGTCGTGGCCACCATTAAGGGCCGCCAGTTCACCAACCGCGGCATGGCGTCCGGCCCGTTCTGCTTCGTCTATGGCACGGCAGGGGTCTTGCTGGCGGTGGGTCTGGCCGACCTGCGCACCAATTGGCTGGCACTGTTCGCGGGCAGCTTCCTCATCGCGACGGTGGTGGAGTGGGTCACGGCGAAATTTTTGGAGCGGGTGCACCACCGCCGCTGGTGGGACTACTCCGGCAAAAAGTTCAACCTTGACGGCTACGTCTGCCTCCAATATTCGGTGCTGTGGGGTGTGCTGGGCGCGGTGAGCGTCCGCTGGGGCAACGACCTGCTGCTGCGGCTCTGTGCCGTTTTCCCGCCGCTGCTTTTCCATATTGCGGTCTGGGTCAGCATGAGCATTGCGGCCCTCGACCAGATCAGCGCGGCGGTGGTCGTGGAGCGGTATGCGGCCAAGCACCCGCGCCTTGAGCAGCTGGGGCAGGAGCTGGGCAAGGGGAAGAGCCGCCTCCAGCAGAAGATCGCGGCCAGCGTGGAGCGCCGCATCCAGAAAGCCTACCCCGAAGCGGCCCGCCCGGAGCCGACCACCACCGCCGAAAAGGCCATGAGCTTTTCCGACCTTGTCTGGCTGTTCGTGGTGGGAGCTTTCCTCGGCGACGTGGTGGAGACCATTTTCTGCCGGGTCACGGCGGGGGTCTGGATGAGCCGGTCCAGCCTTGTGTGGGGCCCCTTCAGCGTGGTGTGGGGGCTGGCGCTGGTGCTGGCCGCCGTCCTGCTGCGGGGCAGCGAGCGCAAGAGCGAGAGCCGCATCTTCTGGTTTGGCGTCATCCTCGGCGGCGCGTATGAGTATGTGTGCAGCGCCGTCACCGAGCTGCTGTTCGGCACCGTGTTCTGGGATTACAGCGGCTTCAAGTTCAACCTTGGCGGACGCATCAACCTGCTGTACTGCTTTTTCTGGGGCATCGCGGCCGTGGCATGGATCCGGTATGGCTACCCGCTGGTGGCCAAGGGAATGAACAAACTGAAGACTCACATCCGCCCGTGGATGACGGCGGCGCTGGCCGTCTTCATGGCGGTGAACATGGGGGTGTCGGCGCTGGCGATGGCCCGGTACGACGCCCGCACCAGCGGCGTGGAAGCAGCGACCCCGCTGGCGGTTTTTCTGGACGCTCATTTTGACAACGCGCGGATGGAGCGCATCTATCCCAATGCCAAAAAAGTGGAGAAAGCCGGGTAAAATCTGCTGTGGCGCTGGGCACCTCCCTGCCGGAGCTGGTCACGGCCATCACTTCGCTGGTCATGGACCTGCCCGTGATGTTCGCGGTCATGCTCCTCCTGACCGTGCCCGCCCTGCTCAAGGGCAGGCTCTCCCGCTGGCAGGGCGTCCTGATGCTCTGCATCTACGCCGCCTTCTGCGCCGCACAGTTTGCGATGTGATCGATCTTGTATAGCAAAACCCCCGCCGACCGGCGGGGGTTTTGCGTTTTATAAAATTTTACTGCTGTGCGAAGAGCTTCACTTCGTCCTTGTCCATGAAGGCAGCACCGGCGAAACCGGCGGCTTCCAGCTGGCCCAGCTGCTTGCCGAGCTTCTTGCCCTGCGGCAGGATGGTGACGTTGTAGCGGTCGCGGAGGGAAGCGGCCTTGGCGAGGACGGCGGGGAAGTCGGCCTCCTTGCCGTAGAGCAGCGCGATCTTCTGCTTGGCACCGGGGATCTGGTAGCCCTGCTCCAGCAGGATGCCGCAGACGCGCTCGAAGCCGATGGAGAAACCGACGGCGGGCACCTGCGTGCCAAGGAACTTGCCTACCATGTTGTCGTAACGGCCGCCGCCTGCGACTGCGCCGCTGAACTGCGGGCAGGTGATCTCAAACACCATGCCGGTATAGTAGCCCTGACCGCGCACGAGGCTGGGGCAGTAGGCCACCGAGAAGCGGCCGCCCGCAATGGCGTTGGCCGTGGCGAGGACGTACTTCAGATCGTCGGCGATGGCGGGGTCGGCGCAGCGGGAAGCAACGGCGTCCAGCGTGACCTCTCCGGCAGCGATAAAATCAGCCAGCGCGTTGATGGCGTTTTCGGGCAGCTGCTTTTCGGTCAGCTCGGCCTTGACGCCGTCGGCACCGATCTTGTCCATCTTGTCGAAGGTGATGCAGACGGAATCCAGCGTGTCGGCGGCAAAGCCCATGCTCTCCAGCATCCCGCGCAGGATGCGGCGGTCGTTGATGTTGACGGTGAAGCCGTCGAAGCCGATGCCCAGCAGGGCGCGGGTGGTCACGTCGATGAGCTCGACCTCGGCGTTGGGGCTCTCGTCGCCCAGAATGTCGATGTCGCACTGGACGAACTCGCGCAGACGGCCCTTCTGGGGACGCTCGGCGCGGAAGACGCGGTCGGTCTGGATGACCTTGAAGGGGTGGGGGAGCTTGTCCTTGTTGGCGGCATAGAAGCGGCTCAGGGGCAGGGTCAGGTCGTAGCGCAGACCCATATCGGAGAGCTGCTTGGGGTCGCCGGATCCCAGTGCGCTGGTCAGCTTATCGCCGCGCTTGAGCACCTTGAAGATCAGGTTCAGGTTGTCGCCGCCGTCGGACTTGTCGAGGTTCTCCATATCCTCCAGCATGGGGGTGGAGATGCGCTCGAAACCGGAAGCGCGGTAAGTTTCCAGAATCTTGCCCTGAATGTAGTCGCGCAGGGTCTGCTCGGCGGGGAGCAGGTCACGCATCCCTTTCAATGCTTGTGTTTTCATGGTTGCAATTCCTCTCTTTACGGTTCAAATTCTTCCCAATCACTCTAATTATAAAAGAATCTGTTCGTTTGTCAATCAAAAAGGGCAGACTAAAGGGTGAGGTGAGACAGATGCAGAAGCTTTCCCAAAAACATCCGTGGGCCATTCTGGCGGCAGGAGCGGCTATTCAGGTGCTGACGGGTCTGCCCGCAGCGTGGGGCGTGTTCCAGCAGCCGGTGATGGAGGAGTACGGCCTGAGCGAACAGGGGGCCGGGTATGCCTTTGGCATTTTGATCGCGGCCTTCGGCGTCGGGTGCGTCATCGGCGGCTTTTTGCAGGACCGGAAAGGCCCCCGCTGCGCGGCGCTCTGGGGCACGGCCCTGCTCTGCGGCGGGTTCTTTGCGGCGGCTCTTCTGCCGGGGGAGAAGGACGGCTTTTTCTTTGGGGTGTTCAGCATCCCGGCGGGGCTGGGCACGGCGTTCTTGTACCCGTCCATCCAGTCCTGCGCCCAGAAGTGGTACAAGGGCCGGAAGGGCCTTGCCACCGGCGTCATCGGCGGGGCGGTGGGACTTTCCGGTGCGTTCCTGACCGTCTTTGTCCGAACGGCGCTCAAGGGCTTCGGGCCGGTGCAGGGCATCCGGGGGGCTTTCTGGGCGCTGGGGGCGCTGACGCTGCCGGTCTGCTTTGGGGGCAGCATGCTGCTGGTGGACCCGCCGCCCGAAAAGCCGAAGCCGGAACAGCAAGGCAAAGGCAAAACGGCTCCGCCGCTGGATTTGGCCCCTTTGCAGATGCTCCGCACCAAGCAATACTGGCTCTGCGCCGGGGCAGTCTGCTTTTCCACCCCGGCGGTGCTGCTGTTCAGCCCCATCATCCTGAAGCTGGGGATGGAGCGGGGCTTGGACGAGACGGCAGCGCTCTGGAGCGTGGTGCTGGGCAGCGTGGGCAGCGCGGCGGGGCGGCTGCTGATGCCGATGCTCAGCGACAAGATCGGCCGCCGCCCCACCGATCTGATCCTGTTCGGGGCATCGCTGGGGCTGTCCGCAGCCTTTCTGTTCGCGCAGGGCTGGGCCGTGGTGGCGGTGTATGCCAGCCTGACGTTCTGCTATTCGGCGCTGGCGGCGGTGCTGCCCGCCCTTTCCACCGACCTGTTCGGTCTGCCCCATGCGGGGGTCAACTACGGCTTTCTGGCGCTGGGGCAGAGCGTGGGCAGCCTTGCCTTCCCCTTTGCGGCAAACCTCTGGGGGCTGGAAACCGGGCGGCACTGGCTGGCCATGGGCGGCGCGGCGGCGGGCTTTGCGGCCATCTGGGCGCTGCGGCCCGTCCAACCGCCCCGCCCGCCCAAGGAAAATTAAGCCTTTGAGCAAAGCTGACAAAAAATTATCAATCAAGAGGGCAAAAGCATAAAATGCGGCGGTTAGCTACGTATAACCGTCAAAAAGTTTGCGGGAAAATTGTCATAAACGTCTTGCAAATTGCGCCAAGGTTCTCTATAATAAAATCATGCGTGGTAGTACCGGCGGCGCTGATGAGAGCAGCGGCAGCCGGTCAAATGCAAACAGCGGGGGAGCCCCCCTGCTGCATGGCATCAATTTGTCAAAAGGAGAGTATGATTATGACCTATTCGCAGCAAGTACAGAATATGTGCCCGATCACCAAAGGTCCTAAGCATGGTCCGGCCCCCATCCCCGAAGAGGGCGCATGGGTCAAGGCCTATGAGATCAAGGACATCAGCGGCTACACCCATGGTGTGGGCTGGTGCGCACCTCAGCAGGGTACCTGCAAGCTGTCTCTGAACATCAAGAACGGCGTCATCGAGGAGGCTCTGGTGGAGACCATCGGCTGCTCCGGCATGACCCACTCTGCTGCTATGGCAGGCGAGATCCTGCCCGGCAAGACCATTCTGGAAGCTCTGAACACCGACCTCGTCTGCGACGCCATCAACGTGGCTATGCGCGAGCTGTTCCTGCAGATCGTCTACGGCCGCAGCCAGACCGCTTTCTCTGAGGACGGTCTGCCCATCGGCGCAGGTCTGGATGACCTGGGCAAGGGCCTGCGCTCCATGACCGGCACCATCTTCTCCACCAAGGAGAAGGGCGTCCGTTATCTGGAGCTGACCGAGGGCTACATCAACAAGCTGGCTGTGGATGCCAACGGCGAGGTCATCGGCTATCAGTTCGTCAAGCTGGGCAAGATGATGGAGGACATCCGTCACGGCAAGACCCCCAACGAGGCTTACGAGAAGAACGTGGGTACTTACGGCCGCTTCAGCAAGGAAGCAGGCGCTGTCAAGTACATCGACCCGCGTGAGGAATAAGAGAGGAGGAACAACTCATGGCAACTTTTGAATCTATGGATCGCCGCATGCCGAAGATCGAGGCATGCCTGAAGGCCAACGGCCTCGAATCTCTGGACGCCTGCAACGAGATGCTCCTCGCTAAGGGCATCGACTGCGACAAGATCGTCCGCGGCGTGCAGCCCATCTGCTTTGATAACGCTGTCTGGGCTTACACCCTGGGTACCGCTATCGCCGTCAAGCGCGGCCTGACCGATGCTGCCGAGTGCGCAGCCGCCATCGGCGAAGGTCTGGAAGCTTTCACCATCCCCGGTTCTGTCGCTGAGCAGCGTCAGGTCGGTCTGGGCCACGGCAATCTGGGCGCTCGTCTGCTGAGCGAGGACACCACCTGCTTCGCTTTCCTGGCAGGCCACGAGTCCTTCGCCGCTGCTGAGGGTGCCATCGGCATCGCCCGCACCGCAAACAAGGTCCGCAAGACCCCCCTGCGCGTCATCCTGAACGGCCTCGGCAAGGATGCTGCTTACATCATCTCCCGCATCAACGGTTTCACTTATGTGCAGACCGAGTATGACATCCCCTCCCAGACTCTGACCGTCGTCAAGGAGATCCCCTTCTCCACCGGCGAGCGTGCAGCCGTCAAGTGCTATGGCGCCAACGACGTCATGGAGGGTGTTGCCATCATGAAGAAGGAGGACGTCCAGTGCTCCATCACCGGTAACTCCACCAACCCCGTCCGCTTCCAGCACCTCGTTGCCGGCACCTACAAGAAGTGGGCCATCGAGAACGGCAAGAAGTACTTCTCCGTCGCTTCCGGCGGCGGCACGGGCCGTACCCTGCACCCCGATAACGTGGCCGCTGGTCCTGCCAGCTACGGCCTGACCGACTCTCTGGGCCGCGTCCATGGCGATGCTCAGTTTGCTGGTTCTTCTTCTGTGCCCGCACACGTTGAGATGATGGGTCTGATCGGCATGGGCAACAACCCCATGGTCGGTGCAACCGTCGCCTGCGCTGTTGCTGCTGCTCAGGCAAACGCCTAAGTTCATCCTGAAATAAGCGTTTTCGCGGCCTCCCGGAGTACTTCGGGAGGCCGCTTTTGCGTTTCAAGAGGCAGAAACTCCACAAAACCTTACTTTTTTGTTGAAAAAATGGTGAAATGAAATTTGGACGCTTGTGCAACTTGAAAAAATGCGATACACTACACTTATACATATCCGGAATCCGCCGGGCGGAACGGCCGACCCGGACCAATATAGGAGGAACAGTGATCATGAACTGGAAAAAGAAGAAGGACAACCCGGAAGCGCAAGCGCCCGAAGCTGCAGCAGCGGGCAAGGGCCCTGCCGCGTTCTGGAAGAAAAATTGGAAATTGCTGGTGCCGGCAGTCTGTGTCATCGTGGCGGGCGGTGCCTTTTTGCTTTGGCCCAAACAGGCCAAACCCGCCAGCGTGGACGCCAGCTATACGGAGGCGGCCCCGGAGTACCGGAACGTTTCCAACACCCTGAGCGGCACCGGTACGCTGAACCCGGCCAACACCTACACCGTGAAGTCTCTGGTGGACGGCAAGGTGCTGACCAGCACCATAGAAGAGGGCGACACCGTGGATGAGGGCACCGTGCTCTACACCATCGACAGCTCGGACGCTTCCACCAACTTCGAAAAGGCTGAGATCGCCATGCAGCAAGCCCAGCGCAGCTACGATAAGGTCGTGGACCGCCAGTATGTCCGCGCCGAAGTGGCGGGCACCGTGAGCAGCCTGAAGGTGAACAAGGGCGACGAAGTGACCAGCGGGCAGGAGGTGGCTGTCATCCGCGACAGCTCCAAGATGCTGCTGACGCTGGAGTTCCCCGCCGCCGATGCCGCCAATTTCTCGGTGGGGCAGAGCGCCGACGTGACGCTGGACGGCACCTTTGAGCAGTTGACCGGCACCGTCACCTCCGTGACCGGCACCGACGCGCTGAGCGCGGGCAACCTGCTGACCCGTACCGTGACCATTGCTGTGCGCAATGCGGGCGGCCTGACCACCGCACAGGCAGCCACCGCCTCCATCAACGGCGTCAGCTCCATCGGCTCCGCCGTCTTCGGCTATCAGGCCGAGCGGACCCTGACCGCACAGGCTGCCGGTACCGTGACTGCCATCAACGTGCAGGAGGGTGCCGAGGTCGCAAAGGACGATATCCTCATTGGCCTTTCCGGCGATGACCTGACCGAGTCCATCCAGTCTGCATCCGAGTCCCTGCGCAGCGCCGAGATCTCGATGCAGAATTTGCAGGACGCCATGAACAACTACACCATCACCGCCCCCATCAACGGCACCATCATCGAAAAGGATGCCAAGGCGGGCGACGCGGCAAAGGCGGGCGATACCCTTTGCATCGTCTACGACTTGAGCTACCTTGAAATGAGCATCAACGTGGATGAGCTGCAGATCAGCTCCATCTCGGTGGGCCAGAAGGTCCAGATCACCGCCGACGCCGTGCAGGATAAGACCTACGTCGGCACCGTGACCCGCGTCTCCATGAAGGGCACCGCCAACGGCGGCACCACCACCTATCCCGTCACCATCCGCATCGACGACACCGACGGTCTGCGCCCCGGCATGAACGCCAACGCCGAGATCGTGGTGGCCGAGGCCACCAACGCCCTCTGCGTGCCCAACGCAGCGGTGATGCGGGGCGGCTATGTCCTCGTCACGCAGGATTCCCCCAGCGCTTCCAACGCCGAGCAGGGGATGGAAGCCCCGGAGGGCTTCGTCTACGTCGCTGTTAAGACCGGCGTCAGCGATGACGACTACACCCAGATCGTCAGCGGCATTCAGGAGGGTGATACCATTGGCTACGACCCCAACTCCATCAGTTCCGACGACTACTATGACGACGGCAGCGGCAGCAGCATGATGATATTCTGATAGGAGGAACGATGAGCGCTCTGATCGAATTTGATGAGGTCTGCAAGTATTACCAGATGGGCGACACCACGGTAAAAGCGGCCGACCACATCACCATGAAAATAGACAAAGGCGAGTTCGTCGCCATCGTCGGCCAGTCTGGCTCCGGCAAATCCACCTGCATGAACATCATCGGCTGCTTGGACGTGCCCACCCACGGCACCTACCGGCTGAACGGCAAGGACGTAGGCAAGATGAGCCGCAACGAGCTGGCTGCCATCCGAAACGAGATGCTGGGCTTCATCTTCCAGCAGTATAACCTGCTGCCCCGGCTGAACCTGCTGGAGAACGTGGAGGTGCCGCTGGTGTATGCGGGCATCCCCCGCGCCGTGCGCCACCGCCGCGCCCGCGAGGTGCTGGAGCGGGTGGGCCTTGGCGATAAGGTCAAGAACAGGCCCAACCAGCTTTCCGGCGGCCAGCAGCAGCGCGTTTCCATCGCGCGGGCGCTGGTGCGCAACCCGGCGGTCATTCTGGCCGACGAACCCACCGGTGCGCTGGACTCCCACACCGGCCGCGAAGTGCTGGCGATGCTCCAGCAGATGCACGAGGAGGGCCACACCGTCGTCCTCATCACCCACGATAATTCCATCGCCGTACAGGCCGACCGCATCATCCGCTTGGAGGATGGCCGGGTGGTGTACGACGGCGATTCCCACGCGCCGGAGGCCTTCGTCCAGCCGACGCTGGTGCCGGAGGCCCCGGCGGCAGAAAAGGAGGCGGAAGCATGATCGTTGAGACCTTCCGGCAGGCCATCCAAAACGTCTGGAGCAACAAGCTCCGCACCTTTTTGACCATGCTGGGCATCATCATCGGCGTCATGGCGGTCATCGTCATCGTCGGCCTCGGCAACGGCATGACCCAGAGTATGCGGGACAGCTTCTCGGCCATGGGCACCAACACCCTGTCCATCAACATCTGGGGCTACGGCTCCCGCACCGTGACGGTGGAGGATGTGTACGCCATCGGCACCAAGAACCCGGACCTCATCCGGTCCATCTCACCCCAGATCGATTTCAGCAACAACACCCCAAAGGTGGGTACCACGACCTACCGCTACAGCAATGTTGCCGGCGTGGACGAAAATTTCACCTCCATGAAGAACTACACCGTCGCCCAAGGCCGCGGCTTGCAGTACATGGATATGAAGGACAACAAGCAGGTCTGCGTCATCGGCGATTACCTCAACCGCGTGGCCTACGGCGGGCGGGGCGTGGGCCAGACCATCAAGCTGGGGCCCTACAAGTTCCGCATCGTGGGTGTGCTGAACGCCAAGGTGAACAACACCTCCATGCAGCAGGGCTCGGACGATGACTGCATCTACCTGCCCTACACCATCGCAATGCGCCTTTCCAATACGGCCATGGCCAGCAGCTACATCGCCATCATGAGCGATGAAAGCAAGGCCAATGAGGCCAAAGCCGTCGTGGAAGCGTACCTGACCGATCTGTTCAAGAGCGACAGCGCCTTCTACGTTTACAGCGCGAGCGAGTGGCTGGAAGAGATGAACAACATGATCAACATGGTCATCGTCATCCTCACCGGCATCGCCAGCATCTCGCTGCTGGTGGGCGGCATCGGCATCATGAACATCATGCTCGTCTCCGTCACCGAGCGCACCCGTGAGATCGGCATCCGCAAGGCGCTGGGTGCGAAAGAGCGGGTCATCCTTTCCCAGTTCGTTGTGGAGGCGGCTACCACCTCCGCGCTGGGCGGTGTGCTGGGCATCGTGCTGGGCTACATCGTCTCGATGGCAGCCAACCACGTCCTGCCCATGATCTCGTCGGACATCGATGTCACGGTCAGCCCGTCCTTCAACTCCATTGCAGTGGCCTTCGGCATCTCGGTCTTCATCGGCGTGCTGTTCGGCTACCTGCCCGCCAAGCGGGCGGCCCGGCTCAACCCCATCGAAGCCCTTCGTTACGATTAAGGAGGTTTCCCTCATGAAAAAACGTCTTCTCGCATTCCTGCTCGCGGTCAGCATTGCCGTGTCGATGCTGGCGCTCCCGGCTTCGGCTGCGGGCAATGCCAACACCGCCGTCCAGTTGTCCATCACCCTGAACGGCATGGACTCCACCCAGACCGCCGCCCTGAACGCTGTGGTCACCCGCGGGGCCTTTGCCCGGATGCTGGTGTCCTACTCCACCTTCCGGGAGAGCGTCGGCTCGCAGGGGGCCGTGGGCACCCTGTATAAGGACCTGCCCGGCACCTCCGCTTACGCCCCCTATGTCCGCATCGCGGTACAGCAGGGCTGGCTGAGCGGCTACACCGACGGCACCTTCCGCCCGGACAACGCCGTGACACTGGAAGAGGCCGTCACTGCCGTCCTCAAGCTGCTGGGCTATAAGATGACCGAGCTGAGCGGCTCCTTCCCCCAAGCGCAGCTGAACAAGGCCAGCGAGCTGGGGCTGCGCAACCAGCTGGACCGACAGCAGGGCGAGGCGCTGAACTATGAAGAGTGCGCCATCCTGATGTACAACACCCTGACGGCCAACTCCGCCAGCGGCAGCGCCTACGGCACCTCGCTGGGCTTCACCGTCTCCAACGGTCAGGTGGATACCTCCAGCGTCATGATGAGCAGCCTGAAGGGCCCCTTCATCGCGGACGGCACCACCCAGCTTCCCTTCACCCCGGCCAGCATCTACCGCAACGATAAGGTCTCCGGTTCTGCCGAGTTGAACCAATACGATGTGTATTACTACAGCGAGAGTTTACAGACCGTCTGGATCTACACCCGCCGCGCGGCGGGCCGCATCACGGCCGTTTCCCCCAGCGCCAGCGCCCCCACCTCGGTGACCGTCGCGGGCAGCACCTACACCCTCGGCTCCTCGGCCGTGGCGTCGCAGGTGTCCTCCCTGAACGGCGGCGGCGTGGGTCAGGTCGTGACCCTGCTGCTGGGCATGAACAATGAGGCCGCCGGTATCGTGACCGGCGAAGAGGCCGACAGCGTTTTCTATGGCGTCGTCCAGTCCTCATCCCGCAGCCTGATCGAAGAAAACGGAGCGGACGTGCTGCAGAAGGTGGCTGTCTACTGCACCGACGGCATCACCCGCACCGTGAATGTGGACAAGAGCCTGAACTTCCCGGCGGGCTGGCTGGTGGAGATCACCGTCAGCCCCGACGGCGAAAACGTGGAGCGGATCGACAGCCGCTCCACCAGCGGCACCATCAACGAGGCAGCCACGGCGCTGGGCAGTGCCGCCCTTGCCGACGACGTAGAAATTCTGGATACGACTTCGGAGGGTGTGGCTGGGACGGTTCGTCCCAGCCGCCTATCGGGGGTAACACTGAGCAGCTCCGACGTCCGCTACTACACCGTCAATGAGGCGGGCCAGATCGACCGCCTGATCCTGAACGACGTCACCGGCGATCTGTGGAAGTACGGCGTGCTGGACGACGTGAAGAACCTCGCCGCCAACTACACCGATCTCAAGAGCTTTATTGGCAGCTTCCAGACCAGCGACGATTCCTCCGGTACCGCTGCCACCCCGAAGACGACCACCACCACGACCACTACCGGTGCAGCCTCCGGCACCACAGGTACTGCGGGAACCACCGGCAGCACGACCGGAACCACGACCACCACGACTGCTGCCACGGTAGCCGGGCAGGTGTCGAACCTGCTGGTGCCCACCACCAGCGAGATCTTGTGGGGCATCGTCTCCGGCGATATCCTCTCGACCTCGTGGCAGAAGCTGACCAGCAACACCGGTTCGCTGCTGAGCATCGGCTTCAAACAGGTGGCGGAGATCACCGGCACCCCCTTCAAGCAGATCCTGAACTTCATCGGCGGCGGCGCGACTTACGTCTGCTACGTCAACGGTTCGCAGGTCAGCTTCACCACGGCCATCAAGTACCCGGTCATCGCGGGCGGCGTTGCGGCCCGGCAGGAGACCACCGGCTCGATCAAGACTATGGTCCAGTTGATGCCCCTGAAGATCGACCGGGTGGGCGCGGCCTCGGTGCTGTCGGGCGGCACCCGCTATGAGATGGCCGACGACGCACAGGTCTACCTGTGGTACAAGGGCCAGTATTACCCCACCAAGCTCAGTTATGTCAACACCGACGAATACAAGCTCACCGGCTGGTACGACAACTTTGGCTGTGCGGCGGGCAAGAAGGTCCGCGTCATCATCGCGGTCAAGAACGATTGAGCCTAAAATCGAACAGCGGCGTTTGCCGCACACTGCGGCAGCTGCGCTGGGTGCTTTACCCGCGCCGCTGCCCTTTTTGCGACCGGGTGCTGGGAACGGTGAGCCCCTGCCCCGATTGCTGTGCGGAACTGGATGCGCTGCGCCGCAAGCCGACCATGCGCCTCTCGGCGGGGCTGCACTATCTGGGCCGCTTGGAGGGCGCGGCGGCTCCCTACCGCTATGCGGGCTGTGTCCGGCGGGGCGTGCTGCGGGCGAAGTACCAAGCGGCCCCGTGGGCGGCCGACGAGCTGGGGGCCGAGATGGCCCGGCTCCTCTTCGGCAGCGAAGCAAAGATGGGCACCTTCGGCCCGGAGCTCCAGCCGGTACCGGGCCTTGCGCTGAGTTACGACTGCATCGTGCCGGTGCCCGCTTCCAGCCGGGCACGCGGCTACAACGTCCCGGAGCGGATGGCCCGCCCCATCGCCCGCGCGGTGGGGGTTCCGCTGGAACCCAAGGCCCTTGTCCGGGTCCATGCCGCCCGGCGGCAGGAGGGGCTTTCCCTCGACGAGCGGCTAGCCAATGTGGCCGGGGCCTTTGCCGTGCCCGACCCGGAGCGGGTGGAGGGCAAGCGCGTCCTCCTTGTGGACGATGTCATCACCACCGGCGCAACAGCCGCTGCGTGTGCACAGGCTCTGCTGACCGCCGGTGCCCAGAGCATCTTTGCCGTGGCCTTGGCCACCGTGGAGTTCGACGCCCGCCCGCAGCCCTCCGCGCAGATCCATGAAAATTCCGAGGAAGAAAATTGAAAAAGTGCTTGACAAAACAGCCTTCGTCGGGTATACTAAATGAGCTGTGAGCGGCAGAACGCTGACAGATATCCGGGTGTAGCGCAGTTTTGGTAGCGCGCTTGAATGGGGTTCAAGAGGCCGTGAGTTCGATTCTCGCCACTCGGACCAAACAAAAATAATCCGAACTTGTTTCCGATAGGAGATGGGTTCGGATTATTTGTTTTCTTCGGAAAATTAGCGTTTGCGAAGCAATGAAAGCCCCAGTGGGGCTTTTAAGCGACGGAACGGTCTGCGTTAGCAGATGGAGGGGCTTTGCCCCGACAAGTTCCATGCAGGTGTCCGTGGACGATGAAATCCGAAATCATAGATTGACCGACATAAGCCACAACATGATTTCGGGAGGATACGAACATGAAGTACGATGCAAGAGCTTGTCATTTCAATATGGACACCGGCTGCGTGGAGCTGTTGCTCCGGGATGGAAGAAAAATTTCCATCAACTACACCGGGGTCGAGGATGTGCTGGATGTTACTATGGCGCAGAGGTTAGAACTGGATTATCTTATCTACAATGACCCGCTTGGCTATGCCAATTTGATTTTGAATGGTGACCCGGAGAAATACTTAAAAACCGTGACTGGGAGCCATGGGTTAGAAGATTAAGAGAAATGCCGTTCCAAAAGCAACTGGAACGGCATTTCTTATCTTTCGATATTCGGCATCTTCTGTCCCCGAAGCTCCTGCCGGATGGCACGGAACTG
>OCSH01001775.1_pt1 | contig 14617 bp, 18 predicted proteins | sample 1538371 | NCBI WGS metagenome assembly OCSH01 (sample SAMN04571687, study PRJEB22368) | human gut metagenome | biome: human gut; material: stool | host: Homo sapiens | place: Luxembourg | collected 2012-06-01 | reverse complement strand
AGGCACGAGATGAGATGCAGGAGTTGATGAAAGCTCAGAAAAATGTAGAGATGTTTTTTGCAGAGGAAAAAGACACAGCCGAAAAAGAGCCAACACGATAAACGAAATCCGCCGAGGATTCTTCCCGTTTTTTCGGGAGGAGTCCTCGGCGGATTTTTTAGTTTATGTTTATCGTGGGTATCAGCTCAACATTACTTTCAAGTTCGACCTTACGCCGTACATTGAAGGGGATGATGCAGCAGCCTGCTGAAAAACCGGCCTGCAAACATTCCTTTTTGAAAACGGTGTAAAGTCAAAAGTTGGGGGTTGTATAGGAACCGCCTGCAAAAGCCTAAAAACGGTGCAGGAGAAGCCATGCAGCCCCCAAAAACCAACTTCAGCAAAAAGAAAAGCACCGTACTTCCAACGAAGTACAGTGCTTTTTTGGTGGAGAATAGCGGGATCGAACCGCTGACCTCTTGCATGCCATGCAAGCGCTCTCCCAGCTGAGCTAATCCCCCATAAGCTGGTGTTGAGGTGTCGTGTTCCTGACGACGTGTATTATTATACCAGCAAGGTCGTACCTTGTCAACGCCTTTTTTGAATTTTTCCAGAATTATCTGTACAAATTTCCGGCAGGGTCATGCATCCGGATTTTGGGGCACCGGGCTGTGCGGCTGGAACTGCCGTCACACCTTTTTCGCGTTGTTCCCGGAGCTGGGCGACCCGCCCGCGTGGACGCGGGACCAGCTGGAAGAGCTGAACGCCCGGAACATCGAGTATAACGGCAAACGGTACACCCGGTACGAGATCAACCAGATGCAGCGTGCCAGAGAACGCAATGTGCGCAGGTGGAAGAAACGGTATCTCGCCGAGACGGAAGCCGGGGTGGACACCACCGACAGCGCTGTGCGCCTGAAAGCCGCCCGGCAGAGCCTTGCCGAGTTTGCCAAGGCCACCGGCAGACGGGTGGACAGCGCACGGGTAAGCGTGCCGAAGTTTGGCAGGAGCGAGGGCAGTAAAGCGGCGTGGGCGGCGAAAATTACTCCAAACGACTTCAAAATCTCCCGAGGAATCGGTGCGAGGGCAAAAAACTACGTTGTTGTTGACAAATCCACCGGAGAGGAATATTATTTTGTTGAGGGAACCAGAACACAGAATGCACAGGTTTTTGCCGGAAAAGGCGGCGTAAATCCACTGCGTGAGGAAGTTGCTCAGGGTCTGTCTGACGAATTTGGCGGCAAACCGGAGGACTGGCAGCACTGTAAGGCGAAAGGCTGGCTGGATGTCGACGGCGAAGCGGTGAAAGCAGAGGTTCACTGGTTCCAGAATGGCAGTGAAAAGGTCAAATTCAAGGTAAAGAGGTGGCTATATGACGAAGATTGATACCGTCCGTTATATCGGCGAAACATCCCCACTGGAATTGACCAACGGCAAGATTTATAAAGTCCTTTCCGTAGAGCGCGGATGGTATCGCGTTGTCGATGACACTGGCGAAGATTATCTTTATCCAGCTGGAAACTTTGAAATTATTGATTGAATCACGATGCACCCGCACCGTGGTTTTTGTTTACCCATCCAAAGCACTGTGCAAAATTTGCCCAGTGCTTTTTTCATGCCGTCTTAGCTCATTCGGGAAGAGCGCCGGTCTCCAAAACCGGAAGTGGGAGGTTCGATGCCTCCAGACGGTGCCACGCAGCGGGCGGTGCGTACCCCGCCCAAGACCAAATACTGACAGCGAACAGTGTAAAAAAACTGTGGTCACACAACCTGAAAGGAGTTTCCACCATGAAACGCGAAGATGTGAAGAACAAGATTCCCGGCATCACCGACGAGCAGCTGAACTGGCTCATGCAGGAGAACGGCGCGGACATCAACCGGGAGAAGTCCGCCGCCACCGCCCTGCAGACCCAGCTGACCGCCGCAGCTGTTCTCATCCACCCGCTGTGTCCGCCGGAAAATTGTGCAAAACAAAAAGTTCAACGCACTTTCATACGTTGAACTTTTTTGGTGGGCGCGGGTGGATTCGAACCACCGAAGCTGAAAGCAGCAGATTTACAGTCTGTCCCCATTGGCCACTCGGGAACACGCCCATATTCTTTTGTGTCCGCCGCGCGGACTGCCTGTATATATTACCACGCGCAAAGCAGTTTGTCAACCATCTGCAACAGATTTTATCGCAATTTCTGCACCAATCTCTCCAACAAACTCGCCCCATGGAAAAACCGCCCGGGAATCAATGTTCCCGAGCGGTTTTTCTTGGAGCTGGTGACAGGAGTTGAACATGTTCGCGGACGATTTCGGGCAAAAATCCGGGATTTTTTGCGCAGAAATCAAACGAAAAAGCGTTGAATAAATTTTTGTCCGGGAACGCGGTTCCTGCCCACCGCCCCAGAAGTGTGTTAAAAAGTGTGTTATTTTTTCAGCCGCTGCCAAGCAGCTTGATGAACCTTGCATCCACATCACGAGCCGTGTTCTCGGCGTCGCCCGTCAGTTCATGGCTGTACCAGCCGAATGTGTCCATGCTCTGACTGTGGCCCACAAGGCCCTTTATTTCGCCCTCTGGCAGGCTCTTCACGATGGACACGAACGTGTGCCGCAGCGAGTACAGCGACACCGGCGGCAAGTCATTGGCCCGCAGATAGACCTGCCAGCGCTTATAAAAATAGCCCTCCGACTTGATTTCAAACACGCTTTCCCCCGCCCCGGTAACGGCCCGCTGCTGTTCCAACACGGAACGGGAGAAGCCAGACAGGGCAAAGGCCCGCACCGCGTTTTCGTTTTTGCCGTGGGTCTCTTCCCCCAGCACGTTCACGGCGCGCCTGATCGTGACGGTATCGCCCCGCACATCCTCCCAGCACAGCCCCAGCAGCTCACCGGGCCGCATGCCCGTGAGGATGGCAAACCGGTATGCACAGATAAAGTCATCGTGCACGCGCTTGCCTCTGTACAGGGTCGTATCCACGCTGAACAGCACCTGCAGGGCATCCGGCTGCATGATCGCCTTGCCCTTGAGACGGGCCCCGGCGGGGACGTGCAGCCCTTCCGGGTTGAACGTGGTCAACTTCCGCGCCCGGCAATACCGGCAGAATGCCCGCATATCAGCGCACAAGGATTGCAGGCTCTTCTTGCTCAGGCCGTCCGAATAGGCATCATCCACCACGTTTTGCAAGTCCTGCTCTGTCAGGCTGGTAATGCGCTTCTTCCCAATCGCGGGCAGAATGCGCGTGCGCCAACGGCTTTCAACATTGCGGCAGTTGCCGGTGCCGTTCGTCTTTTCCAGTGTGGCATACCAGTCTTTATACAGCTCATCCACCCGGCGGGCCTTGACGCCTATCCCATCATCCAGCCAGGAATCTGCCTTTGCGTTCGCTTCCCGCTGCCCTGTGCGACCCGGCTTTGAGCTGTAGAACTGTTTCCGGATCCCGTCTTTCTGCACGGCAATGCGCCAGCGGCTATATTTTTCTTCCCAGACGGCTGTGTTGGTTCGCTTGCCCATTATGCTGCACCCCCTTCCTTTGTGCATTTTGCCCCCGGCAGCGCTCTGATCGCGGCCCGATCGGAGACTATCAGCCGTCAAAATGACGAATCTCCCGTTGTCGCATTGTGCGACAACGGTTTTATATTGCCGAACTGTTCGGCAACATCCAGCGTTTACAGTTGTCCAACAATTGGACAACTGTAGCGATGGAGCTTGTCGCAATTTGCGACGAGCTGCCACTATCGGAGTTTTCGCAAATTGCGACAACTCCACCCTTTACCGTCGTGTTTCACGACGCCCTGCCCCGATTTAGGGCAGAATCCCAAAATGGGAATGTGCCCCCGTTGCCGCACTGTGCGGCAACTTAAATGGTCAACAGTTGACCATTTAAATCCGCAACTGTTGCGGGATTAAAACTCACAGCTGAATTTTCAGCCGTCACACGCTCACAGCTGCCCGCTGTGGGCGTTTTATTTTTCGGCGGGTTCTTTATCGTCTGGTGCGGCGGGCGCGTCCTGTGGGGCGTCTGTGGTGCGCTGGTACTTCGGTATCTGGGCGAGTTCTTCCACACGCTCGGCGGCAACTTGCTTTCCGTCAGAATTCAGCTTCTGCAAGTATTTCACAGTATCGAATACACTGTCTTTCTCGGCTGTGTCGAGTGTTTTATACCACCGGGAAAAAACGACGGTGAACGCTTCGTTTTTGTCTGTTGTCCCATAAGCAGCCATCATTAGATTATTGCCAAGTTCCTTGACGTCAATCTGACTTTCAATTGTCTGCCTTACAGCTTCCATCATTTTGTTTGTGCCGGCTGACAGGCTATCGTCCAGAACAGCCACATCACAGCCCAGCGCGTCGGCAATTTTGCGCAGCGTCCCTATTTTAGGGTTCAATACACCCCGTTCATATTTTCCAATCGTCGATTGGTCTATCCCCGTTTTTTCGGCAAGCTGCCGTTGTGTCATGTGAATTTCAGTCCTGCAATAGTAAATTCGTTCGCCTACTGTCATCTGAATGCACCGCCCTTCCCTTGCAGTATATCACACGAAAAACGGAAAAGGAAGAAAAATTCTTTAATCGCCCATTGACAAGAAGAAAAGTTCTTGCTATACTGCATCGTGTAAGAACAATTGTTCTTCAAGAAAGGAGGTGCACACAAATGGCAAAATCCATCATTGTTGACCGCGTGAAGGTGATCACCGAAATGGCCCGCCAGAACCTGACTAGTGAAGAGCTGTCCCAAAAGGCCGGTGTGGGCCGTCAGGCTGTTTGGAAAATGCGCAAGGGTCAGCCGGTATGGCGTACCACTGCCGGACACGTTGCCAGCGCTCTGGGCGTGACCGTTGAAGAATTGAAGGAGGATTGACCATGTACATACCATTCAAGAACCTGCGCATGCGGATGGTTCAACTTGACTACAACCAAGAAGAGCTGTCCAAGGCGTCAGGCATCCCCAAGGGCACATTAAGCCCGCGCATAAACGGCAAGAAGCCGTTTGACGCCTACCAGATCAGCGCCATTTGCAAGGTGCTGGAGATCAAGCCGGAAGAGATCGGAAAGTATTTTTTCGAGCCGACGGCCCAGAAAAAGGCAGGGTGATACATTGACCACGGAAGAAAAAGAAATCAGCCCCGGCAGTTATGTGGACTTCCTGCACTATCTGGACACCGTGACCACCGAGGAAGCCCTGTTTTCCCGCCTGACATACTGGTTTGCATTCCAGACTTCCCCGGATGACGTGCACAGCCGCATTGACCTTGTAGAACAGCGTGCGCGGGAGCTGAGACTGTGGAACGGCCTTGACCTGAAGGTGGAACGCTGGATGCAGGCTTGTAAGGAAGAGTTTAACACCATGGACCGGGAAGCGTTCACCGCGTTTGTCACGCAGGATTATACCGCCTACCGGGACGGCGCAGCGGGCCAGAAGGGCGGCAAACCGGAGCTGAAAGCCACAACAGCCGCGGAGCTTTCCGAAATGCTGATACCGCCCATCCGGTACATTGTTGACGAACTGGTTCCAATGGGCCTTGGCGTTCTGGTAGCAAAGCCGAAGATTGGCAAAAGCTGGATGATTCTTGACCTGTGCCTGTCGGTGGCCGCCGGTAAACCGTTTCTGAACTTCCCCACGCACCAGCACGGCACCCTGTACCTTGCACTGGAAGATGGGCCGGGCCGCATGAAGCGCCGCATTGACAAGCTGATGCAGGGCCAGAAGTGGCCGAGCAACATGTACGCCATGTTTGACGCGCCCCGCATGGACGATGGCCTGTTGTCCGCTCTGGGCAGCTATCTGGACGAACACCCGGACATTCACCTTGTGTGCATCGACACGCTTTCCAAGATCAAACCGAAATCAAAGCCCTTTGAAAACGTCTATGATGCAGATTACGACTATATGGGCGAGCTGAAAAAGTTTGCCGACAGCCGGGGAATCTGCCTGCTGATCGTCCACCACACCCGCAAGGGCAAAAATCCGGAAGATGCGTTCGACAACATCAACGGCAGCACCGGAATCATGGGTGCAGCGGATTTCACCATCGTGCTGGACAAGCAAAACCGCATGGATGACAACGCGAGCTTTGTTCTGACCGGGCGCGACATCGAGCAGCAGGAACGAATCATCAACTTTGACAAGGCACAGTGCCGGTGGGTCATGAAAGGCACGTCCGCAGAGGTTGCCGCCCAGCGCCGCATTGCCGAATACGAGATGAACCCTATTGTGCACACCCTTCGGGAGCTGCTGCAGCAGGGCGACGGAACATGGACCGGCAGCGGAAAAAAGCTGCTGGAACTGGGCCGGCAATACACCCGCACCGAGCTTGCGCCCAGTTCGCAGGCCCTTGCAAAGGCAATTGCCGAGATCGAACCGCTGTTGTGGGAGCGGGACGCGGTCCGGCATTGGGTAAAGCCCAACCCTGGCGGGGGCAAGAAGCATATTTTTAGAATGAACCGCACCGACAACACCGACGAGACGCCCCCGTCTGAACAGTTATCGTTAAAGACTTAATTTTCGGGATTTTCGGGTTTTTCGGGATTTTTATATAACGAAAGTCCCGTTTTTCCCGATTTTCCCGAAAAAATCAAACTACCCGAAAGGATGATTTCATGAAATGGACCCCGATTTCGGAAAGTCAACCATGGATGAACACCGGCAGCATGCCGCCCAAGCGCGGGCGGGTGCTGGTCACTGTCAGACGTGCCCACGGGAAGAGGGCCGTAGAGCAGGTGTTTTACAATGCCAGCGGCCGCGGTTCATATGCCTTTGGCAAGACAAGCGGCGAGATCATCGCATGGGCACCCATGCCGGAACCTTACACCGGGCTGACACGGGAGCAGATCGGACCGGAAGCAACCGAACTTGAAACCGCAATGTACTGAAAGGAGATCAAACCATGAACGACCGCATTTGTCCCATTGACGGCAAGCCCTGCGAAAAGGACTGCCCCGACCGCTTTACCGATACACCGGACGGCGGCTGTCTGTTGACCCTGTTTCAGGACATGGAACTGCCGGTGCTGTACCTTGATGATCAGGGTGCCCGGCTGCTGTCCGATGATGAAACGCAAAGGAGGTGACCCCCATGCATGAGCCAACCACCCGCCGGGCCTTGACCGGCGCAATCGTCAAACTGTTGGCCGCTGCCGATTTCCGGCAGTTACGCCTTGTGTGGGTGTATGCGTCCCACCTGATCGGCTGAACCCCGACCGAACAACGAGCGAACCAAAAGAACACCAGCCCAAGCAACAAGAAAGCCGCCTTTCCTGTTACCAGCAGGAAGGGCGGCAGATGGGCGGTATAGTTTGCAACGACCAATACCGCCCCCAGTTTAACAAAACAGGAGGATTTTTGCAATGACTATGTATCACTTTACCTGTGTGGCGCCCTTCCTTGCGTGGTGCCTGATCGGCGCTGTGGCCTGCTGGTTCAGCGGGAACCGCTAAGGAGGTGGGCGAGATGGAACAGACCGTGAACGCCCCGGCGGATATTTCGGCGGATTATTCGTTCATCATGGACGATGACAGCATGAGCGGCGACGGCATCCGCGCGGGTGACATTGTTTACTTTGCCGCCTGCGATCATGTGGACAACGGCCAGATCTCCGCCGTGCAGACGCCTGACAGCGTGGAGATTTGCCACGTCTGGCAGTATCGCCGGTACATTGCCCTTGTGACCACAGACATGAAGCGCAACAGCACTGTTCTTCAGGACGCCGACCGGGACCGCGTGAAGATCATCGGGCGGGCCGTTGCCGTGCTGCACATGCTGAACACCAAGACAGAGAAAGGACAAGACCATGAAGAGAAATGAACTTCGCGCCCTGGGTATGACCCCGGAGCAGGAAGCACCCCGGCGGGGTCAAAACCACCCCCGCCCCGAATGACAGGGGGGGGATCCGAATGAAGATCACCCTGTCGTATACTCTGGGGGAGGTCAAACAGGCCCAGATGGTGCAGGCCGTGCTGGTGCAGCTCTTCGGCTCCTGCCGCGTGCACAGCAGCCAGACCGGAGACCGCTGCATTGTGTATTTGACGTTCCGGTTCTGATGTGCTATACTGAAAGGGCATAGAGTACCGACCGAAAACGGTTTGCCATAGAGCACAGGGAAAACGCAATTGCGCGCTTTCCTTGTGCTTTTTTGTTTGCCTGTGGGCCTGCTGCCTTGCTCTGTTTGGCTCTGTCCTCCACCACGTCCACCACAGCCAGACCGTGCGCACACTGGAAGCCGCAAAACGTGCCCGCGTTCGCTGATCGTAGCCGATGCGCACGAGCGCAGGCGCTTTTTTTGTTGTTTTATCCCTTGAAAAGCCCGTTTTTCGTGTGTTTTCCGGTGTATTCCGGCGGCTGAAAAAGGGGGGTGGGGAGGGTCCCCCTCCCCCGCCCACGGCGACCCCCACACTGTCCAGCGCCGATTTACACACGGGTAAATTTTCGCAGAGGGTGCAAAACGGGTGTATGGCGGCCCGTTTGAACCCCTCCGGAACACTTACACACACGCTTTTTGTCGTTCTGTCTTTTGCAACAGAATGTGGATAGAAATACACACGGGCTTGACGAGGGCTAAAAATATTACCGCATACGGCCACGGAACAGGCCGGGAAAGGAATTTATCACCATGGAAGAAACTGTGAAACAGGAAGCAACCCCCACCGCAGGAGAGCAGCAGCCCACCGGCCGCACTTTCACGCAGGACGAAGTAAACACCATCATTGCCGACCGCCTGACCCGTGAGCGTGCCAAGTATGCCGATTACGACGATCTGAAAACCAAGGCCCAGCAGTTCGACACCACAAAGGCCGAGCTGGACGCACTGAACGCTGCCAACGCCCAGCGGGACATGCGCGCCCGCGTGGCAGCTGCTACCGGCGTCCCTGTGGAGCTGTTGACCGGCGACACCGAGGAAGCCTGCACCGCTCAGGCACAGGCCGCTTTGAAGTTCGCAAAGCCGGTGAACAGCTATCCCGATGTTAGGGACGGCGAGCCGTATCTTGCACCCTCTGCGCCGAATTACGCAGCGGAAGCTTTTCGCAGCGATCGGAAGCACACGCCGAGGTCTTACCCTCATTCTATCTACTAACACATAAACGAGGTTGAAATATATGTCCGTTGAACTTACCACCAAGTACGCCCCGCAGACCGACGAGCTTTTCAAAGCGGAAAGCAAGATCAGCCTGCTTACCAACACCGACTTTGATTGGACCGGTGCCCATGCCATCAAGCTGTACAAGATCAGCACCGCGCCCATGAACGACTATTCCCGCAACCGCAGCACCGAACCGGCAGACAGTGAAGGTCTGTCCCGGTATGGCAAGCTGCTGGACCTGTCCGCGACCACGGAAGAGATGCTTCTGAAGCATGACCGTTCTTTCATCTTCAACGTTGATAAGCTGGACAACGACGAAACGCAGGGCCAGCTGGAAGCAGGCACCGCGCTGGCCCGTGAGCTGCGCGAGGTCGTTATTCCTGAGGTGGACACCAACGCTTACACTGTCATGACCACTGGCGCAGGCCACAAGCCCGCCGCTGCAGCGCTCACCAAATCCAACATCTACGCCGCAATTCTGGCTGCGTCTCAGGCGCTGGACGATGCAGAGGTACCCGAAACCGAGCGCGCGTTGGTAGTCACTCCTGCAACTTATGCCATTCTGAAACAGGCCGTTGAGTTCGATCATACCGAGATCGGCGCAGAAATGCGTGCACGCGGCGTTGTTGCCATGCTGGACGGTGCAGCCGTGGTAAAGGTGCCCTCTGCCCGCCTGCCGGAAAAGTTCGGCTTTATGCTGGCCCATCCGTCCGCGACCGTGGCCCCTGTCAAGCTGGAAGATTTCGGCATTCACAATGATACCCCGCTTTCCAGCGGCAGTATTGTGACCGGCCGCGTCTGCTATGACGCCTTTGTGCTGGACAATAAGAAATCCGGCATCTACTATCAGGCCACGACCTGATTTGTGCATCTTGCCCCGCAGCGCGGCCCGATCGGCGTGTGCTGCATCGCTGGTTTTCGTCAAAATGCCAAAATTAACGCTCACAGCTGCCCACTGTGGGCGTTTTTTCTTTGGAAGGGAGTTCGGTATCATGGAAAAGCAGCAGAAGGCCACCGGCCAACAGGACACAAACGCAGCCCTTGCCGCTCTGGCCGCTGCCGGGAACAGCTTTGCGCTGGGCCAGTTGTGGGAGATCAACAAGGGCCTGCTGCATCGCTGGTTCTGGCAGTGGTACAGCAAGAACAAGGCCGTTGCGGACAGCGCAGGCCTGACTATAGAAGATTTTGACCAGGAGGCGTTTTTTGCGGTCCAGGCTGCTGCCCAGGCCTTTGACCCGGAAAAGGGCACCTTTGCCACCCTGCTGGCCTACTATGTGCAAAGCCAGATCAACAAAACCGTGTGCGGAGATCATGCCAGGATCATCACCACCGCCGAGGGCAAGCAGCTGCGGACCGCTGCCGACCCCCTGAACGACTGCACCAGCCTGGATACCCCGATAGGCCCGGAGGACAGCGGCAGCGTCCTGGGAGACCTGCAAGAGGACTCGGGAGCCGCCCAGGCGTTCCAGGCTGCCGAGGAGGAAATCTATACCCAGGAGCTCCACGCAGCCCTGGAGGAGGCTTTGGGCAAGCTGGCAGACCGGGAGGCCGACGTGATACGCCGCCACTACTACAAGGGCCAGACCCTCCGGGAGATCGGGGATGCGATCGGCATTTCTGGCAACCGCGTGAACCAAATCGAACGGCACGGCTTTCAATGTCTGCGCAGAGATACCGCCCTTGCCCGCTGGCGTGATGAGGTTATTTCAACCAGAGCGTGGCGCGGCACCGGCTGGAACGCATGGAACCGCTATGGCAGCGTCCAGGAACGCACCGTGGAATACCTGGAAAAGAAGGAGGCTGAACATTTTGACTATTACGCCTGGCGCAATCAGATGATACGGGAGCATTATGCAGCCTTTGAAGCGGATGGCTACTTTGACCGCCACCCAGAGCAGCGGCCAGAGCCCCAAAACGGTTGATAGTGTGTTATAGGCCCAAAAGCGTGTTAAATAGTGTGTTAAAGCAAAAGGAAAGAGCCTAGATTTTAACGAATCTAGGCTCTTTTCGATGGAGCTGGTGACAGGAGTTGAACCTGCAACCCACTGATTACAAATCAGTTGCGCTGCCATTGCGCCACACCAGCTTATTTTATTGTTTTCCGAAGGGCGGTCTGCCGATTGATAATGCCTTCCGCCTGTGATAAATCACTGGTTTATAGGATAGCAGAAACCACGCAAATTGTCAATATCCACTCGTGTTCTCGGATGGGAAGCGTCGGGCAGCGTGAGCACTTTTTTCCTGTTCGTTCAACGGTTCGTTTCCCGGGCTGTGCAGCGGCAGCAGGCATGTTCCGGCAGGCAGAGCCATGCCGCGCCGGCGCGGGCTGCAGGCACAGCGCCCCGCCGGCAGCGTTTTGGCCGTATCAAACCGATAAAACCGCTTGCAAGGCGGGGTTTGCAGCGCTATAATTAAATTGGGATATTATGTAGAAATGCCGTCTGCTTCCCGGTGCGGCGCCTGCGGCAGCAGCCTTGACGGCGGACAAACCCAGAGGATTTCTGTGAGGAGAGTTGTTTATGTGTCAGATCAGGGTGAATCTGCGCCGATGGGCCTGCCTTCTGGCAGCGCTGGCGTGCCTGCTTGCGCTGCTGCCGCTTCCTGCACACGCAGCGGGAGCCGCGTCAAAAGTGGTGCGTGTGGGCTGGTATGAGGACGCCTACAATATCACGGGCAAGAACGGCGAGCGCAGCGGCTATGCCTACGAATACGAGCAGTCGGTCGCGGCATACACCGGCTGGACTTACGAATACGTCAAGGCCGGCTGGTCGGACCTGCTCCAGATGATGAAAAGCGGCGAGATCGACCTGATGGCTGGTGTTTCCTACACCGAGGACCGTGCACAGGACATGCTGTTCAGTGAGCTGCCGATGGGCCGGGAAATCTATTATCTGTATGCCGACCTGGCCCACACGGACATTTCGGCCTCGGATCTGCGCACTCTGAACGGCAAACGCATCGCCCTGCTGAAAACCAGCGTGCAGGCCGCCCAGTTCTATCAATGGGAGGAGGATCACGGCCTGCATCTGCAATATGTGTGGTCCAACAGCTTCGAGCAGGGCAAGCAGCAGGCGCAGGGCCGCGAGATCGACTGCGTCATTTCCACCGAGACGCCTGCCTGGGTGGAATACGGCATGTCTGCCATTGCCCAGACCGGCGGCTCCGACATCTACTTTGCCATCAGCAGGACCCGGCAGGACCTGAAGGAAGAGCTGGATCACGCCATGCGCAAGATGGAATTCGACAAGCCGTTTTACGCTGACGAGCTGTACCAGCGGTATCTTTCTGCCTCCTATACGCCTGTGCTGTCCAGCGAGGAACAGGACTGGGTCACGCAGCATGGAAACATCCGGATCGGTTTTCTGACCAGCGATGCCGGCATCAGTACCTATGTGCCGGAGAGCGGGCAGCTGGTGGGGGTGATCAACGACTACATCACCTTTGCATCCGACAGCATCAGCAACCAGAAGCTGGATTTTTCACTGGTCGGGTATGATTCCATGGAAGAGGAGGTCCAGGCCTTGAAAGACGGCCAGATCGACCTCATCTTCCATTTTGCCCAGAACCCCTATGTAGCGGAAGAGAACAACTTCGTTCTGTCCAACACGGTCCTGACCCTGAACATGGCGGCGGTCACGGTGCAGAATTACTTCAACGAGAACCATGCGAACACCGTTGCTCTGCTGAAGGATGACCTGCTGCTGAAATGGTACGTTTCTTACTGCTATCCGGACTGGAACATCGTCGAGTACAATTCCCTGAAGGATGCCGAGGCAGCCATGCGCAGCGGCGAAAACGACTGCCTGCTTGCCGAATCGGGCGAGGTCGTGAAGTACCGTGAGGACAAAAGGCTCCACAGCGTTTTCCTCACGCAGGACGGCAATGTCTCTTTTGCCGTGGCACGCGGAGATGTCACCCTGATGTCGATCCTGAACAAGACCCTGCGCACGATCCCGGCCTCCATGCTGACGGGTGCGCTGCCCATGTACGAGGCCTCGCTGGAAAAGGTGACCGTGACCGACTTTGTAAAGGATAATTTTCTTGTCGCCTCCGTGATGTTGATCACCTTCTTCGGGATGATCCTGGCGGTCATCCTTGTCTCGCTGCGCCGGTCGCGCATCGCTGAGGCAAACGCCAAGGAAGCCGCCCGGCAGGCCCGGAAGCTGAACCAGAAATTGCAGGAAAGCCAGCGAGAGCTGCGGGCGGCCCTGCAGCAGGCGGAGAGCGCCAGCTCGGCCAAAACCACCTTCCTGAGCAACGTGTCTCACGACATCCGTACCCCGATGAACGCCATCGTGGGTCTGGCCAGCCTGATGGAAAACGACCTGCAAAACCCGGGCAAGCTGCAGGGCTACATTGACAAGTTGAAGACTGCCAGCTGGCATCTGCTGAACCTCATCAACGAGATCCTGGACATGAGCAAGATCGAAAGCGGCAAGGCCACCCTGAACATCCAGCCCTTCCGCATGGCCGAGCAGCTCGCGCAGGTGGACAGCGTGATCCGCCAGCAGGCCGTGCTGCGGGACCAGCAGTTCACCGTACAGGTCCACGATCTGCTCCACGAGAATGTGGAAGGCGACGCCACCCGCCTGCGGCAGGTACTGCTCAACATCCTGTCCAATGCGGTCAAGTACACCGGCCATGGCGGCAGCATCTCGCTGAATGTGGAGGAGATCCTCCGCAGCGGCCACTATGCCCGCTACAAGTTCACCGTTACCGACAACGGCATCGGCATGAGCGAAGCGTTCCAGAAGCACATTTACGAGTCCTTCAGCCGGGCCGAGAATTCGGTGACCAACAAGGTGCAGGGCACCGGTCTGGGCATGGCCATCACCAAGAACATCGTGGACATGATGGGCGGTGTCATCACGCTGCAAAGCCAGCTGGGCAAGGGCACCCGCTTCGAGGTGGTGCTGGACTTCAAGATCTGCGAAGAAACGGTGCAGGCAGCACCCGCCGTCTGCCCTGCCCCGGCGCAGGACAGCCCGTCGCTGCACGGGATGCGCTTCCTCTGCAGCGCTTCCGCTACGAACCGTCTGCGGAGCAACCGCAATAACCGACAGCATAAAAGCCCTGCCGCTGAAAATCAAGCGGCAGGGCTTTCTGTTTGCAGTCCGGTCAGGCAAGGGCCTGCTGGATCTTTGCAAAGTCGGCCAGGGTAAGGGCCTCGGGGCGGATGCGGGCGTCGAACCCGGACGCCTCGATGGCGGCAATAACCTTTTCCTTGGGCAGGTTCAGGCCGCCTGCAATGGCGTTGGCCGCAGTCTTGCGGCGCTGGCCAAAGGCCGCACGGATCAGTGCAAAGTAGCCTTCCTCGTCCTCCACCTGCACGGCGGGGGTGGGGCGGATGTCCATGCGCACCACGGCGCTGGTGACCTTGGGGGCCGGGTAAAAGCTGCCCGGCGCAGCGGTGAACATCAGCCTGGAAGTGGCGTAGTAGTTCACTGCACAGCTGATGGCGCTGGAAGCCCGGGTGCCGGGCACGGCGGCCAAACGGTCGGCGGCTTCCTTCTGCACCATCACGGTCAGGCTCTCGATGGGCAGGCGGTCGCCCAGCAGCTTCATGACGATGGGGC
>OCSH01001755.1_pt1 | contig 14736 bp, 10 predicted proteins | sample 1538371 | NCBI WGS metagenome assembly OCSH01 (sample SAMN04571687, study PRJEB22368) | human gut metagenome | biome: human gut; material: stool | host: Homo sapiens | place: Luxembourg | collected 2012-06-01 | reverse complement strand
TCTCGGAAGGCACGTGCAGACCTTTCGTCATGGCCTCCTACCTTTCTTTCGGGCCTTTCGGCCGAATCTCTCAGCGCCCTTCCATAGCGGACGCTGCTTGCTGACAGCTCTAGTTATATCCAAATTCCACCCGCAATTCCACCTCGCCCCCGAACGGTCAACAAAGTGCGATGAACGGTATATCGCATGAGATTCCCCCATAATGTACTTCGGCGTTCTAAAGTAACTTTTCTAAGGTAAACGCTCTTTTTTCCTAAAAACTATTTGCAATTGCATCTCTAAACTTTTGATTCAGAATTGCATAGCTAAATCGGTTTTATGTATATAAATGATGTTTGTTTACGTTTCCGCCTGCATTCAATGATATTCAGCTATCCATCATTCTTATTCACACTTACGTACCAGTTGAGTGAGGATATAGACCGCTTGCAGACGAGCAGGGCGTCAGTCCTATGACTTGTCAGCGTAAGAAGTAGGTAAAGATACCGTTCGCACAATACGTCCGTGCCACAAGTCGACTAAATTGAGACAATAGTGAATAGGGTTAGGCTACCGTCCCCTGCGGGGACTGAACGGACAGATGCATATGCCGAGCAAAATCGAAAAAAAGCAAGCCGCCGCAAAGCTGCGCAAACCGCCTCGCGACTTCTCGTACACGCAGAACCGAGAGCTCAGCTGGCTACGCTTTGACAACCGTGTGCTTGACGAAGCCTTCGATGAGACCGTTCCGCTGTTCGAGCGTCTAAAGTTCGTGTCGATTTTCGAGTCTAACCTCGACGAGTTTCTCATGGTGCGCGTGGGCGGCCTGTCCGATCTGGCAGAGCTCAAAAAGCAACCTGTCGACAACAAGAGCAATATGACCGCCTCCGAACAGGTCGATGCTGTCATGGCCGAAATGCCCGGGCTCCTTACCCGTTGGGAGTCCATCTTTAAGAGCATCGAGGGCAAGCTCGACACCTTGGGCGTTCACCGCGCCCGCATCGATTCGCTTACGCCCGAGGAGCGCACCTTTGTAACCCGCTACTTCCAGGCCTACGTGTCGCCGGTCATCTCGCCGCTGGTCATCGATCCTCGCCACCCCTTCCCCAACCTACGCAATGGCGCGCTCTATCTGGCCTGTGGTCTGGACGGCGCCACCGACGAGGAGAGCCTGCTGGGCCTTATCGAGATTCCCGCCTCGATGAACCGCGTGGTCGAGATCCCCTCGCCCACCGGCACCTACTCCTACATCTTGCTCGAGGACGTCATCCTCGCCTGCCTGGACAGCTGCTTTGGCTCCTATAAGCCGCTGGATCGTGCGCTGATCCGCGTCACCCGCAACGCCGACATCGATCCGGACGGCGAGGGCGTCGAAGAGGAAGAGGACTACCGCCAGCACATGAAGCGCATCCTCAAGAAGCGCCTGCGTCTGCAGCCGGTAGTGCTCGCGGTCTCGGGGTCGCTCGAGAAGGCAACGCTCAAGACCATCCGCAAGGCGCTCGAGCTTTCGCGCCGCTCTGTCTTTACCTGCGATATCCCGCTCGACCTGGGCTACGTCTTTGGCATTGAGGGCAAGATTCCCGAGCACCTGCGCAACGAGCTGCTCTTTACGCCGTTTAGGCCGCAGCCCAATCCCACCATCGACATGACCCGCTCCATCCGCGAGCAGGTGCTGCAGCACGACAAGCTGCTCTTTTATCCCTACGAGGCCATGAACCCCTTCCTGGATCTGGTGCACGAGGCCGCCTACGACCCCGAGTGCATCTCGCTGCGCATCACGCTCTACCGCGTGGCCAAGCAGAGCCGCCTGTGCGAGTCGCTGATCGATGCTGCCGAGAACGGCAAAGAGGTCACGGTGCTCATGGAACTTCGTGCCCGCTTTGACGAGCAGAACAACATCGAGTGGGCCGAGCGCCTGGAAGAGGCCGGCTGCACCGTCATCTATGGTTCCGAGGGCTTTAAATGCCACTCAAAGATCTGCCAGCTCACCTATCGCGAGGGCATGGCGCTAACGCGCCTCACGCTTTTGGGCACCGGCAACTTTAACGAGAAGACGGCCAAACTCTACAGCGACTTTATGCTCATGACAGCCCATCCCGGCATCGGCGAGGACGCCAACCTGTTCTTCCGCAATCTGTCGCTGGGCAACCTGCGCGGCGACTACCGCTTCCTGGGTGTGGCGCCCGTCGGACTGAAACCGCTCATCATGCGCGGGCTTGACCGCGAGATCCAGCGCGCCCTTGCCGGCGAGCCCGCCCGCGTGTTCTTTAAGCTCAACTCGCTGACCGACCGCGAGGTTATCGACAAGATCGCCGAGGCATCGTGTGCCGGCGTGCGCGTAGACATGATCATCCGCGGCATCTCGTGCCTCAAGCCCGGTGTTCCGGGCAAGACCGAGAACGTGCATGTCCGCTCCATCGTCGGACGCTTTTTGGAGCACGCGCGCGTCTATGCTTTCGGCGTGGACTCGGACATGATTTACCTGAGCTCGGCAGACATGATGACGCGCAACACCGAGCACCGCGTGGAGATTGCCTTCCCCGTGCTCGACCCCACCTGCCGCGCCCTGGTGCATGAGTACATGGGCATGCAGCTGCGCGACAACGTGAAGGCCCGCAGCCTCACGAGCGACGGCACCTGGGTCCCCGTGGAGCGTGCAGAGGGTGAGAAACCCTTCAACTCGCAGGAAGCCCTGCTGGAGCGTGCCTATCGCAACGCCGAGGCCGCCGCGCAGCAGCGCGCACAGGAGAAGGAACGTGTGGCCGAGGAGGCCATTCAGGCCGAGGTTGAACACGGGGCAGCTGCCAAACCGGAAGCGGTTGCAGCTCCCCCGGTGAATGAGCCCGAGGCTGCCGCAGAGCCCGCCGTGGAGAAAGCGCCCGAGCCCGCTACTGCGACTCCGGAGCCCGCCGCCGAGGCAAAGCCCGCCCCTGCTCCTGAGCCGCAGCCGGCCACACCCAAGGTCCAAGAGGTCCAGGCGACCGTCATTGAGCCCGAGCCTGCACCTGCACCTCAGCCCGATCCGCAGGTCATCAAGCCCGCACCCGAGACGAGCGCCCGTCGCGATAAGCCCGCCGGCAAGACCAAGGCCATCGAGCGCCATCGCCCCGGCCGCGTGCGCATGGGCCTGGGTCTGATCGGCCTGGGTCTTAAGACGCTCATTACCGGCAAGACGAAATAGTCGTTTGTAGAAGCAGTTTGTAGAAGCGCCCCGCATTTGAGGAAAGCCTCGGATGCGGGGCGCTTTTCCCTGCTACCATGGTGCGAACAACAACGCGAATGACAGGCAGGAATATGAAGCTCACTATAGAATCGATGACCTACGGCGCCGACGGGCTGGCGCACGCCGACAACGGCAAGGCCGTCTTTGTGCAGGGCGCCGTGGCAGGCGACACCGTCGAGGCCGAGGTCGTACAGGACGGCAAGTCGTTCATGCGTGCCCGCACCACCGAGATTCTGGAGCCAAGCCCCGATCGCATTCAGTCTCCCTGCCCCTTCGTGGGCATCTGCGGCGGCTGCTCGTGGGGCAATCTCTCACGCACGGCACAGCTCGCCGCCAAGGAGCAAAACCTGCGCTCCACGCTCGAGCGCATCGGCAAGTTCGCTCCTGAGCTGGCAGATGAGTTGGTACAGCCCATCTGCCACACCAAGGACGACTGGGGCTACCGCAATAAAATCGAGCTCGAACCGACCGTCGTCAACGGTCGCGTGCGCCTTGGCATGCACGGTGTCGATCCTCGCAAGATCGTGACCGTCGATTCGTGCCCGTTGTTCGACAAACGCTTCCCCAAGGCACTCAAATCGGTCGTCGGCGCGCTCAATTATCTGAGCGGCAGCCACGACCTGGGCCTTGAGCGCGTGGGCATTCGCGCCTCGCGTCGCACCAAGGCACTCGAGGTGGCGCTCTGGACGCCTACGGGCTCTTTCCCGCGCTCGCAAGTCTCGCGCGTGTTGGCAGACGCCGCGCACCCCACAAGTGTCGTACGCGTGATGAGCAAGGGCGAAAAGAAGGCCCGCCGTGTTTCCAAGGTCGAAATGCTCGCCGGAGAGGGCTCATGGACCGAGAATATCGCCGAGGGTCAGATGCGCTTGTCTGCCCCGTCTTTTTTCCAGGTCAACACCAAGGGTGCCGAGATTTTGATCGAGCTTGTCATGGAAACGCTCGATCCGCAGGAAGACGAGCTTGCCGTGGACCTGTACTGCGGTGCCGGCACCTTTACCCTGCCGCTCGCCCGCCGCTGCGACTTTGTCGCCGCCGTCGAGGCCTACGGCCCCGCCGTGCGCGACCTGCGCCGTAACCTGGAGATCAACAAGCTTGATAACGTCGACGTCATTGGCGGAGACGCGGTGCGCGAGTTCCCCGACCAGGATGCCGACGTCTTGGTGGTCGACCCGCCGCGCGCAGGCCTCGCCCCCGAAGCGATCGACCTTATCGCCAGCACGAGTGCCCACGATGTCGCCTACGTGAGCTGCGACCCGGCCACCCTGGCGCGCGATCTCAAACGCTTTGTCGAAGAAGGCACCTTCTCCCCCGTAAAGATCACGCCAGTCGACCTGTTCCCACAAACCTTCCACTGCGAGACCGTCGTCCACCTTAGGCGCAACTAGCCGCTTAATCATTGCTCAGAAAATCATTGGGAAATCGAGCGTGGCAAGCGGAGGTCTTCGGGGTATAAGACGGCTAATTGTATGCCGCCTATGAAAGGAACCCTCATGCCCAGCGTTGCCGTTCTCGCCGCCGATGGCTTTGAAACTATTGAATGCTTGACCATGGTCGATGTCATGCGTCGCGGCGGCGTGCGTGCCACGCTCGTCTCGATCATGCCCACGCGCGAGGTCGTAAGCTCGCTGCAGATCCCCGTGACCTGCGATGCGCTCTTTGATGAGATCAACTTTGACGAGTACGACTGCGTCGTGCTGCCCGGCGGCCTGCCCGGTGCCACCAACCTGCGCGCAGATCAGCGCGTCTGCGACGTGGTCTGCGAGTTCGCCGCAACCAAGCACGTCGCCGCCATCTGCGCCGCCCCGTTTATCCTGGGCGAGCTCGACCTGCTCGAGGGGCGCCATGCCACGTGCTTCCCTGGCTTTGAGAAAAGCTTCCCCGAAGGCGCCTATACCGGCGAGAAGGTCACGCAAGACGGCAACATCATCACTGCCAGCGGCATGGCACAGTCCCTCCCCTTTGCATTGGAGCTGCTGCGCACGCTCGCCGGCGACAAGGCCGTCGAGAAGGTCGCCGAGGGCATCCAACTATGATTTTGGCTTCGCAATCGCCGCGCCGCATAGAGCTGATGCGCGAGGCAGGCTACAACATTCGCGTGATTCCCGCGGATATCGACGAAACGCCCTTTGATGGCGAGGCCCCGCTCACGCTTGTCGAGCGCTTGGCACGCGCCAAGGCGGCTGCCGTTGCTGCCGAGTATGCCGAGCCCAATGAGCTGACGGTCGCGGCCGACACCATCGTCACCTTTGACGGCATGATTCTGGGCAAGCCGGCAACCGAGGACGAGGCGCGCACTATGCTCCGTGAGCTTTCGGGCCGCACGCACCAGGTCGCAACCGGCGTCTGCATCGTTAAGGCAGGCGATACGGCCGCCCCGCATGCCGCCGAAAGCCTGTCCTTTGTCGATGTGACCGACGTGACGTTCTACGAGCTCACCGACGAGCAGATCGAGCACTACGTCGCCTCGGGTGAGCCCATGGACAAGGCCGGCGCCTACGGCATTCAGGGCACAGGAGGACGCATGCTCGTGCACGATATTTCGGGCGACTTCTATAACGTGGTGGGCCTACCCATCGCCCGCGTCGCGCGCGCGATTCAAAAACTCTCGTAATTGCATCTGGCGCTGGGTATCCCCCGGCGCCTACAATTTTGGCGTACCGTACGGATCCCGACCGGGCACAAGGCGCGGCGGAAAACCGATAGGAGTTAAACATGGATACACTGCTCGAGGCCATTGACGTCTGCGATGTCGATGGCTTTTGCTATGGCAACTATACGGACGAGGAGGCCGGCACCGGTTGCACCGTAATCGTGGCACCCGAGGGCGCCACCGGCGGTGTTGACGTTCGCGGCGGTGCTCCCGCTTCGCGCGAAACCGACCTGCTGCGACCTGAGAACACCGTCGACAAGGTCCACGCCGTCTGCCTTTCGGGCGGATCGGCCTTTGGCCTCGAGGCTGCAAGCGGCGTCGCTCGCGAGCTTGAGAGCCGCGGCATCGGCCTTCCCGTCGGCCCCACGCAGGTGCCTATCGTGTGCTCCAGCTGCATCTTCGACCTTACCTTTGGCGACCCCACCGTGCGCCCCGACATTGAGGCCGGCATCGCCGCCGTGTGCGAAGCACTCGACCACACCCCTACCAAGCTCGAACAGGGCAACGTAGGCGCCGGCACGGGCGCCACCGTGGGTAAGCTCATGGGGCCCGCCACCTGCATGAAGGCCGGCCTTGGAGCTGCCGCCGTGGCACTCGGCCCCATCAAGGTGGGCGCCGTGGTCTCGGTCAACGCCTGCGGCAACGTTGTCGACCCCTTCACCGGCGAGTGGGTCGCCGGTATGCGCGCCGCGGCCGATAGCGACCAGATCGTCGACATGGAACTCGCAGTCTTTGCCGCCGCCGGATCCATGCAGATGCCGCTCGACCGCACCAACACCACCATCAGCTGCATCGTCACCAACGTGGAACTCACTAAGGCACAAGCCACCAAGGTCTCCCAGATGGCCGCAGACGCCTACGCACACGCCATCCGTCCCACGCACACCACCAACGACGGCGACACCATCTACACCCTCGCCAGCGGCAAACTGGGCGCCCAGGCAAGCGCCGCCGTTCCCCTAGACCTGCTGGGCATGCTCGCCGTAAGGGCCTTGGAAACCGCCATCGTAAACGGAGCCAAAACCGCCAAAACCTCCCACGGCATCCCCGGCGCCGCGAAGTAGCCTAACCTGACCGGTTGCCCGGTGGGGCTTGGTTATGTTTGCTGCTCTACAGTCCTGGCTCGCACGAAGAGCACATTAAGTGCTCTTCGGCTCGTGCGGAACTCGCGACAAACATAACCAAGCCCCACCGGGCAACCTACCAACCAGATTCTTTTCAGCCCAGGCCCCTGTGTACCGCGCGTCGAAGATCTTCAAATTCAGGCAGCCTGACAATCGATTCTTATAGCAGAGGCCCCTTGGCCTTTAGTTTGATACAAGTTCCGCACGAGCCGGAAAGCACTTAATGTGCTTTCCGTGCGAGCAGGACTGTTCGCAGTAGCAAACTAAAGGCCAAGGGGCCCAGTCAACCTATCAGCAGCGATTACTCGGCAGCTAGTTGAATTTGAAGATCTTTGAGGCAAGACGGTATAGGCCGAGTGTGGTTTTGTCTCCGGCCCGTCCGCGCAGATTGGTGAAGAACCCGACCACGCCGTAGCGGGCACGACGATACATGCGCTCGTCGTAGGCCTTCAAATCATTCCACAGCGTCTTTAGGCGCTCGTCGGCGCAATCTTCCTCGGAAAGCTTGGTGAGCACCGAGCAGATCGCCATCATCATGGTGAAATAGCCCATCATGTACGAGCGCAGACGCGACGACTCAACATCGCTGTACAGGTGGTACGACTCCATCATGATGCGCGTCACACGGAACTGCTGGTCCAGACGCTTGACCATCGTGGCCTCGTTGACACTCTGGCCCTCGCGACCGATAAAGTAGCGATAGAGGTCGATGTCGGCGTAGTACATGGTCTTGCAACGCGGCAGCGGCACGTAGGCGTAGATGTTGTCCACATAGAACGTGTGCGGCGGCATGGGAAGGTTGGACTCGCGCAGCACATCCGTGCGATAGCACAGGCTGTGCATGAGTAGGTTCTGGTCCAGGCGGAAATGACCGATCTGATCCCAGGAAAAGATCTTTTTGCGCGGCAGGGCAAATTTGTAGCCAATAGCGGTATGCGTGCCCTCGTAAACCTTCTCGTACACGTAGTTCGAGATAAACAGGTCAACGCGCTGGTCACGCTCTTCAAAGCCACGCAGAATCGACAGCATAGTCGAAAGAGCCGCAGCATCGAGCCAGTCATCCGAGTCGACGACCTTGTAGTAGGTGCCCTGTGCCTCGCGCAGACCCGAAAGGACGGCAATACCGTGGCCGCCGTTCTCCTGGTGCACCGCGCGAATGATACCGGGATAACGTGCCTCCCACTCGTCGGCCTTATCGGCCGTCTCGTCCTTGGAGCCGTCGTCCACTACGATAATCTCGATATCGGTGGCGTAATTGCTCCCCTCCAAGATGGAGGTGATGCAATGGTCCATGTCCTTGGCGGCGTTATACGAGGGAATACCGAATGTTATGACTTTATGCATGGCAGGCGATAATCTCATCCGAAAGATCGAGGGCGGAATTGGTCACAGCGTCCATATCGTAGTAACGATACTCGGCCAGACGACCCACCGGGTGGAAGTTCGTCAGGTTCTGGACGCGCTCAAGATAGCGCTCATAGAGCTCACGGTTCTCGGGCTCAAGAATGGCGTAGTACGGCGTCTCGCCCGAGCCGGGCGTATAGGCCTTGGAATACTCCTTCATGATGGTGGTCTTGCCGGGCAGGATCTGACCGGTCATGTTCTTGAACTCGGTAATGCGCGTGTAGTCCTCGCTCGTGGTGTAGTTGACGGTGCCCACGGGCTGGAACTGGTCCATATCGAGCGTCTCGAACTTCATGTCGAGCGTGCGGTACGGTAGCGCGCCCAGATCGAGATTGAACAGCTCATCGAGCGGACCGGTGTAGACGATCTCGCCACCATAGACCTTGCCGTCGATCTTGACGGTAGTCTCGTCGATTTCAAAGAGGTCACGGGCGTCCACGTCGCAGAACACGTCGATCAGGTCGTGGTCGAGCATGTGCTCAAAGAGCGCCGTGTAGCCCTCCTGCGGCATGCCCTGGAAGGGAGCTTGCGGGAAGTAGCGGTCATCATCGCCCACAAAGACGGGAACGCGGCCGGTGATCGAGGGATCGATCTGATCGGGCGTCTGGCCCCACTGCTTCATGGTGTAATGCAAAAAGACGTTCTCGTAGACGTAATCGGCGACCTCGGCAAGATCCGGGTCGTTCTTCTTACGCAGCTCCATAATGGGCACCTTGACATCCTTGCCAAAGGTCTCCACGAGCTTCTGATACAGCTCCTCGCCGCGCTCGTCACCAAAGGCGAGCTTGAGACTCGCATGGTTGAAGGGCACGGGCATAAGGGTACCGTTGATGTTGGCGAGCACCTTGTGCTGATAATCCGTCCACTTGGTAAAGCGCGACAGGAAATTGTGCACGCGCTCGTTAAAAGTGTGATAGATATGCGGACCGTACTCGTGGATCAGGATTCCGGCCTCGTCAGTGCAGTCATAGGCATTGCCCGCAATGTGGCTACGGCGCTCCAAAACGGCAACACGATAGCCGATGGTCTCGGCAAGACGGCGGGCGCAAACGGCACCGGCATATCCAGCACCGACGACAATCATGTCGTACGCGCCGGCGTTAAAGCCTTCAGGCAGGCCTGAGGTAATCTGCATCGATACTCCTTGTCAAAAGCCACGGGCTCGTTAGCTGGGCTTTTCTCGAACATTCTTCGAGACATATTTATCAGAGCGATTATAGCGCTAATGCGTCCTATAATGAGCTTGCCACACAAGGAAAGCTCAAGCACCGCGGCGTACATAATTGAAAGGTAAACCCGCTAGCAGCGGGTTTATTCGTGAACAGCCGGGTGCCTGGAGCTTAGCGAAACGCTTGTAAGGAGTAACATGAGCGATTTCCTAAACCGTATGAAGTCTGCCGCCAAGGCCGACCTTAAGACGATCGTCCTGCCCGAGGGCGAGGATCCGCGCACTATCGTCGCGGCCACCAAAATCATCGAGGAGGGCCTGGCAAAGATCGTCATCCTGGGCAACCCCGACGAGATCAACGTTCCCGGCGCTACCGTCATCGACCCGCGCAATGCCGAGAAGCACGAGGAGTACGCGCAGAAGTTTGCCGAGCTCCGCGCCAAGAAGGGCGTTACCATCGAGCAGGCTCGCGCCCAGGTGATGGACGCCACCTACTTTGGCACCATGATGGTCAAGATGGGCGATGCCGACGGCCTGGTCTCCGGCGCCTGCCACTCCACCGCCGACACCCTGCGCCCCGCGCTTCAGATCCTCAAGACCGCCCCGGGCACCAAGCTGGTCTCGGCCTTCTTCGTGATGTGCACCGACACCCCGCAGTTCGGCACTGACGGCACGCTGATCTTCGCCGACTGCGGCCTCAACATCAACCCGTCCTCCGACGAGCTCTCCGAGATCGCCATCGCCTCCGCTCACTCCTGGTCCACCTTCATGGGCAACGTTGAGCCGCACGTGGCCATGCTCTCCTACTCCACAATGGGCTCCGCTGGCGGCGAGGTCGCCAAGAAGGTCCAGGAGGCTGTGAAGTTCTGCAAGGAGAAGGCTCCCGAGCTCGCCATCGACGGCGACCTGCAGCTCGATGCCGCTATTGTCCCCACCGTCGCCCAGCTCAAGGCTCCCGGCTCCTCCGTTGCCGGCAAGGCCAACGTGCTCGTGTTCCCCGACCTCGAGGCCGGCAACATCGGCTACAAGCTGGTCCAGCGCTTCGCCGGCGCCGACGCCTACGGCCCCATCCTGCAGGGCATCGCCAAGCCGGTCAACGATCTGTCGCGCGGCTGCTCTGCTGACGACATCGTGGGTGTCGTGGCCATCACCGCCGTCCAGGCTCAGATGGCTGAGTAGCGGACATATCCCCTCGGGACCCTACAGGGTAAAGCTCTGAAAACGTCCTCGGACATGCATGAAACCCCCGCTGCGCACTTCGTGCGGCGGGGGTTTCATGCGTCCTGCGGAATATTTTCAGAGCTTTACCCTGTAGGGTCCCTGCCGCCACGTAGCAATCAGGGAATCCGGGGTGGACGGCGGCTTGGCTACGAGCTGGAGCTGAAAATCTGAATGGATGGGTGCCGTTGCTGGGAGCGCAGGCGTTGCTGGCGGTGATCACTTTGGAACTGGAATTTCCGCCTACTAGTAAAAAGGCCTCCGGAGCTGTTGCTCTGGAGGCCTTTCGTTTACTTGCAAATGCGCGCGTTAGTTGTTCTTGGTCAGGCGCTCGACGTCGTGGGCGATCATGTATTCCTCGTCGGTGGGGATGACCATGACCGTGACGGCGGAACCGGCGGCACTGATGACCTGCGGGCCGTTGCCCACGGCCTCGCGGTTCTTGTTGTTGTCGATGCGTACGCCCAGCCACTCAAAGCAGTCGCAGAAGGCCTTGCGAATCGACCAGTCGTTCTCGCCGATGCCGGCGGTAAAGGTAATGGTGTCCACGCCCGCCATGGAAGCGATCATGGAACCGGCCTGCTGCATGGCCTTATAGGCGAACATATCGAAGGCGAGAAGGCAGCGCTCGTCGCCCTCGGAGGCGCGCGTGCGGATGTCGCGGGCGTCGTTGGAGATGCCCGAGATGGCAAGCAGACCAGACTGCTTGTTCATCATGTCATCGACTTCCTGATAGCTGTAGCCGCCCTCGCGCTGCAGGTAGCACACGGTAGCCGGGTCGATGGAGCCGCAACGGGTACCCATCATCAGGCCGTCGAGCGGCGTGAGGCCCATCGTGGTATCGCGGCACACGCCGTCCTCGATGGCGGCGAGCGAAGCGCCGTTGCCCAGATGGCACGAAAGCAGACGGTGGCAGCGCGAGCCCAGGATCTCCTTGGCCATCATCCACTCGTAGCGGTGGCTCGTACCGTGTGCGCCGTACTTGCGCACGTGGTACTTGTCGCACACGTCCTTGGGCAGCGCGTAGGTGTAGGCGACCTCGGGCATGGTCATGTGGAACGAGGTGTCGAAGACCGCCACGCTGGGCAGCTCCGGATACTTCTCACGGCAATACTCAATCGCTGCGGCCTCGCCGTAGTTGTGCAGCGGAGCAAGCGGTGCCACCTCAAGAATCTTGGCCATAACCTCGTCGTCGACAACCGCGGAATCATCGAAGTGCCAGCCGCCCTGAACGATACGATGCCCAATGCCATCAATCGTAAAGTCGGTCTTCTCGAGCTCCTCGAGCACGCGAGCGATAGCAGAGCGATGATCGGGGAAAGGGACCTCCTCGGTCTGCTTAGCGCCACCGTTCTCGGAGTGGCCAAAGATGCCCATGTCCGATCCGATACGCTCGCAGTTGCCCTTGGCGAAAACCTCGCGGGTATCGGTATCCAAAAGCTGATATTTGAGGCTTGAGCTGCCGGCGTTGACAACAAGTACGTTCATGAGACTCCTTTGCAGTGCAATACGGTCGACGCAGACCCCTTAAGGCGGCCGCATGTTAATAAGAAGTTATCATAACTTAATAAATAGCTATCAGGCATATCGCCCAACGAGCACAAAAGAAGGGCCGAACGGCACTCGGTCGTCCAGCCCCTCCCCTCTTGCAATTACTTGCCGTTGACGATGCGCTCGACGTCGGAAGCGATCATGAACTCCTCGTCCGTGGGAATGACGAAAATCTTGACCTTGGAATCCTTGGCAGACAGGCACCAAGCGCCGTCACCACGCAGGGCGTTGCGCGCATGATCCATCTTGACGCCCATAAAGGCCAGACGGTCGGCAACGCCGGCGCGAACAGCCGGAGCGTGCTCGCCGATGCCGGCGGTAAAGACCAGGGTGTCCATGCCGCACATGGAAGTGGCCATCTCGGCAGCCTTGGCGGCAATCTTGTAGACGAACATATCGAAGGCGAGCTGAGCCTCGGGGTCACCGGCAGCGGCGAGCTCCTCGACGTTGCGGCAGTCGTTGGTCTTGCCGCCGGTCACAGCCAAAAGGCCGGACTTCTTGTTCATCATCTCATCGACCTCGTCGAAGGTGTACCCGCCTTCGCGCTGCAGGTAGCACACGGTAGCCGGGTCGATGGAGCCGCAGCGGGTGCCCATCATGACGCCGTCGAGCGGGGTGAGGCCCATGGTGGTGTCCATGCACTTGCCGTCCTCGATGGCGCACAGGGAAGCGCCGGAGCCGATATGGCACACGACGACCTTGCGAGCCTCGCCGTTGGTCATCTCGGCGACCTTCTTGGAGATGTAACGGTAGCTGGTGCCGTGGGCGCCGTACTTACGGATGTGCAGCTTGTCGCAGACGTCCTTGGGCAGGGCGTAAGTCTTGGCGACCTCGGGCATGTTGAAGTGGAAAGCGGTGTCGTAGACCGTGACGTTGGGCAGGTCGGGATACTGCTCCAGGCAGTACTCGATAACGTTGGCCTCGGGGTTGTTGTGCAGCGGCGCCAGCGGAGCGACCTCGCGGATCTTGGCGAGGACGTCCTCGTCGACGAGGGAGGAATCGCCGAAGTACCAGCCACCCTGAACGATACGGTGACCAATGCCCTCGATCTTGACGCCGTTGGCCTCGAGGTCCTTCAGAACGACCTCGATGGCGACCTTGTGGTCGGGGAACTCGATGTTCTCGGTCACCTTCTTGGAACCGTTGGCAGCGTGGGTGAAGGTACCGCCGGTAAAGCAGACGCGCTCGCAGGAGCCCTTTGCGGACACCTTGTGGGACTTGGTATCGATGACCTGATACTTAAGGGTCGAAGATCCTGCGTTGACGACCAGAACGTTCATGTGTCTCCCTACTAACAGGCGGTGTGGCGCCGCCAGGTTACATACGCTTCAATAATAAACCCAAACGCCCTCGCGCTCGGGTTTATTGCGTTGATATATAAGTTATCGGTGCCTAAATACGCATGGCCTTTGACTTGTAAGACGAAATAGCGCGGGGATATACACCAAAGAAGAAATCCCGAGCGCGACAAGCAATATGACTCGAATGTCCGCGATGCTGCTCAACGCAGCATTGAACAGATAGAAAAGGATGGCACCCACCGCCACCATCTGGCTTTGAACCGAAATCAGTGAACAGCGCATCGAAGAATCGGCAGCATTTTGAAAAATTGAGTATTTAATTGGAGCAAATAACGAGTAGGCGACCGTCTGCAACACATAGAACACGGGCAGCAAATAGACCGGAGTAAAGGGAATCAAAAATAGAGCAGTCAGGGAAAGGCGCACGATGCCGCAAATACGCGCAAAACGGCCCTTGTCGACATGAGCAATCACACTGGGCACAATAAGCCCCATGGAGGCCGAGGCAAGGAGCTGGACCGCAATGATCACACCCGAAGCGACGGCATTCATTCCGCGACCCGCAAGCAACAGTGAGAAAAAGTCTTCCAGGGCGACAAAAGCAAATGCCTGAGAACAGTCCATGATGAACGCTGAACGAAGAATGCCATTACACGCAATAGCAGCACCGATCATCTTCGGGCTAATTCCACGCTCAGGTGTCCCCGCAGTGCTCCCTCTTTGCATCTCAGGAATGCAGACAACGACAACCAACGTCAACACCATTGCGATGGTATCTGCCGAAAGACCAATAAGATATGCACCGACAGACGAAATGAAACCGCCCACGCAAGCGGAGATGGCATAAGAGGCATAGAAAACAAATCGCTCAACGACATTAAGTCTTACGAGCTGGTCCTGAGAGACGCTGTCAATGTAAATCGCTTCGATGGATCCGCTCACACATGCAACGGCAAAACCTTTAAGAGCAAACGCACCGATTAAAAGCAGAGGAGAACGGACGAGAAGCAGGGCGGCGTAGTATCCAAGCATTCCCACGACGCCAACGAGGCCGCTTGTCTTTCGTCCAAACCTATCAGCAATATAGCCAATGGGAACTTCAAGGATGAACTTGCTCA
>OCSH01001742.1_pt1 | contig 14815 bp, 10 predicted proteins | sample 1538371 | NCBI WGS metagenome assembly OCSH01 (sample SAMN04571687, study PRJEB22368) | human gut metagenome | biome: human gut; material: stool | host: Homo sapiens | place: Luxembourg | collected 2012-06-01 | reverse complement strand
ACATCAGGATCAAGAGGGTCATAATAATCCAGATCGATCGTTTTTGTCGTAGTGTGGGTGTCAGCAAATTCGCCTCCATTCAATATGTTGATAACTAATTTATTATTATCTTTTGTCCCATCCTCTTCAGTATAAGCAACCGCATCAAATGAAACAAGCAGTACAGAGTCTCTTACAATGTCAGTAATGTAGGGTGTGATAAGATCAGCACCATGTCCTTGATCGTCACCAAGGCGGATAAAGCCGAATTTACCATAACAATAAGCTTTGTCTTCCTCCTTTGCGATAGTTGACGACCACTGATACTCTTTCTGTGCTTCCGTCCAGTCGCCAATCAATTTCTCATTCGTAGTCACATTGGGAGAGGCGGTAGATGAACCATACTTCAGCCATTCAAAATCTTCACCTAGCCGGGTTGTGAATCCCTGGCGAATGTTGATAAACCTACCGTAGTCGACCTCGGGGGAGGTGATTGAAACGGTTGCGATACGGCGTTTGTAATCTTTGGTTTGTGCTTCCCATGCGAGATGCCATTCGTCTTCACCAGTCGCTTCGTTCCGGCCCACTTTTTCTGCTTTCAACCAATTTTCAATTACTTCTTCTTCCTCCTGTTCGTTAGCAGGAACTTTGCTTTGTACTAAAACTGAATAATTCGTATTAGTCTTAACAAAGATTGAAAGCTGTCCTGCCTTAGGAGGAATATTGAGAGCTTCATCAGGCTTCATCTCTACTTTCTCTCCTGTCTGGTTGTCCACATGACTCACACTAATAAACTCGTTTCTTCCTTCTTCGCTGTCATCGCAACTCCAGTAGGAAGGAAGTAATAAGAATAAGGTTAACAGAGGTAACCACCGCCTCCATTTTACATTCTTGGGCAAATGTTTGCACAATAAATTAATTTCCATCATATAAAATATAAATTAATTAAAAATAAAATACTCTTTGTTTTAAGTGCAAATGACTATATAATATATTGCTTAATAATGACGGAGGATTTACAGTTCTGTTAAGAGGTTATCTATTAGAACAAAATCGGAATAATTTAGCATGGGTTTCATGCAAAATTCACATCGGTAAAGTGATAAGTGTTTCTTTCTTTTCATAGCGTTTGTAGTTTCTACTTTTATCTTTTATTATAGGTTGACGCCACAAATATAAATATAAAAAGCATATAAACAAACTTTTTAGAAATAAAACAAAAGAAAATAGATGTAATGGAAAGAAAAAGAAAGGGAAGGTACATGAAAAATAACTTTTTATTGTGATAGATTGTTTTCTTGGAGATGATTTATCGAAGGTGTTTGCCACAAAAAACAAAAGCTACGGGAGTTTCCCCGAAGCAAAAGTCTTGAAGCTTCGGGGATGTTTTTATATTGATGGAAAAAGTATTGTGGTAGCACGAAACATCGTCGGTGCTACATATTCTTGTTTATTACTTGTTTTCACCTTCGGACGAATATAGTTGGGATAGTGGTCAGACAATGCATGCGTATTCTTTTTCACGTCTTTGTGGATGAACCGGCATAAAGCCGACGTAGATAACATATTTACCTATCTTTATGTGTTGACAAAAAACAAGGCGATCGATATGAAACGAAAAGAAGTGCGCTGGGATTATCTGACTTTAGAAGATGTACACGATGACTTATTTCATTGTTCAGTTACTCCGGAAACCACCATCGTCTCGAAAGAAGAAATCAGCCTGATTCATTCAATCATTAAAAGCTTGCCGGAGAAAAGAAGAAATGTGTTAATGCTAATCAAGTATCATGGTCTGAAGAATAAAGAAGTGGCGGAAATCTTGGGTGTTTCGGTTAAAACAGTAGATAATCATTTGGCTGCGGCTATTCGCGACGTACTGGAGGCATTACAAAAGCAAGATATAGATTCCGGTAGCCGGATGAGGCTTATAAGTTGGTTACTTTAGTTTTTCTTATAAAATTGCGGAGACGAATCCTCGTTCCATTTATTTTTCGTCAATCTAAGAAGCTGTTTCCTTTTTTTTGTCTTACTTTGCATATCAAATAGTTATATTCCATTTTTGATATGCGTTACTCCGTCATAATCCCCGTTTATAATCGTCCCGATGAAGTGGATGAATTATTGCAAAGTCTTACCATGCAACACTTTAAAGATTTCGAAGTCGTTGTTGTAGAAGATGGTTCCTCCATTCCCTGTAAAGAAGTAGTAGACCGTTATGCAGACCGGTTGAATATAAAATACTTCTCTAAACTTAACTCCGGTCCGGGACAAACCCGCAATTACGGGGCAGAACGTAGCGAAGGAGAATACCTTATTATATTAGATTCTGATGTCATTCTTCCCGAAGGATACTTCGATGCGGTAGAGAAGGAACTTCTCGCTTCTCCTGCCGATGCTTTCGGCGGTCCCGACCGTGCGCACGATTCTTTCACGGATATCCAAAAGGCGATAAACTATTCCATGACTTCTTTCTTTACGACCGGAGGGATCCGTGGCGGAAAAAAGAAGATGGACAAATTCTATCCCCGCAGTTTTAATATGGGAGTTCGCCGGGCAGTGTATGAGGCTTTAGGCGGATTCTCAAAGATGCGTTTTGGAGAGGATATTGACTTTAGTATCCGTATCTTTAAGAACGGCTATACTTGCCGGCTTTTTCCGGATGCCTGGGTGTATCACAAACGCCGCACTGATTTGAAGAAGTTCTTCAAGCAAGTGCATAACTCCGGCATTGCCCGTATTAATCTTTATAAGAAATACCCGGACTCTCTGAAACTGGTGCATTTACTTCCTGCTGTATTTACGCTGGGAGTGGCACTCTTATTATTAGGAACCCCATTCTGTCTTTTCAGTTTTACGCCGATCATTCTTTATGCATTGCTGGTATGCATGGATTCTACTATTCAGAATAAGAGTCTGACTATTGGCATATATTCCATAGCCGCTGCATTTATACAACTTATCGGCTATGGTACAGGCTTTTGGCGTGCATGGTGGCAGCGTTGTGTCAGAGGGAAAGATGAGTTTGAGGCTTTCCTAAAGAATTTTTATAAGTAACCTACTTTTAATTTGTTTACTACCATTCCTATTTTTACTTAAAAGGAATGTTGCATGACACCCGGGTCTCAATACGTCTGACACCCGGGTCTCATGCTACTCAACACCCGGGTGTCAGGTATGCTGAGACCCGGGTGTCGTACAACTTGTCTCTGCATAGAAAAAAGAAGAAGCCTGCAACCAATTTTTTTCCCATTGCCTCTATCATTAAATTAAATAAGCCTACCTTTACACCTTCAAAACATAGCAAATGGAAAGTAAACACAAACTATCCATCAACCAATGGGCACTGGAGGACCGCCCACGGGAGAAAATGATGGAAAAGGGAGCAGCAGCATTGAGTGATGCCGAACTACTCGCTATATTAATCGGCTCCGGAAATACGGAAGAAAGCGCTGTCGAACTGATGCGACGCCTGCTCCTGTCTTGTGATAACAATCTCAATTCTCTGGCAAAATGGGAAGTCTGCGATTATTCCCGTTTTAAAGGTATGGGACCGGCGAAAAGTATTACAGTGATGGCAGCATTGGAACTTGGAAAGCGTCGGAAACTGCAAAACACAAAAGAAAGGCCTCAAATCACCTGTTCAAAAGATATTTATGATATTTTTCAACCTTTGATGTGCGACCTCGAACAAGAAGAATTCTGGGTTCTTTTATTGAATCAGGCAACGAAACTGATTGATAAGGTGCGTATCAGTACCGGTGGAATAGATGGAACATACACCGATGTACGCACCATCCTTCGGGAAGCATTGCTGCAAAGAGCCACCCAAATAGCTGTGGTCCATAATCATCCTTCAGGGAATATCCGTCCTAGTCAGCCTGACAAAACACTGACAGAACATATTCGTAAAGCGGCAGATACAATGAATATCCACCTGATAGATCATGTCGTCGTTTGCGAAGACGGGTTCTTTAGCTTTGCGGATGAAGGATTGCTTTAATTTTCTCTGCATCTTTATTCCCTTTTGCAACAATTTACCATCTGGGTACGTTTTTCATATTAGTGAAGATGGAGAATAGATGTAATATTCTTTAGGTACACGATGCTCATTCCGTACCTAATTTTTTATGTTTCATTTTTTATCTCTATCTTTGCGATACATAACAAAATGAGAAGACGTATGGAAAAGATTGAAATAGAAGAAAAGATTGTAGCCATGCTAAAAACGGTGTACGATCCGGAAATTCCGGTGAATGTATACGATCTTGGACTGATTTATAAGATAGATGTCTCCGATACTGGAGAAGTGGTACTTGATATGACATTGACAGCCCCTAACTGTCCGGCTGCTGATTTTATCATGGAAGATATTCGTCAGAAAGTGGAATCGGTGGAGGGTGTGACTGCGGCTACCATTAATCTGGTGTTTGAACCGGAATGGGACAAAGATATGATGAGTGAGGAGGCGAAACTCGAACTCGGTTTTCTCTAGTTACGAGTGATAACCTCATAATCAATCTCTTATAACTAACAACTCAAAACTCATGAAGAACGTTTATTTCCTTTCCGATGCGCATCTTGGGTCCCGTGCTATTGAGCATGGACGCACGCAGGAACGGCGTTTGGTGAACTTCCTTGATAGTATAAAGCACAAGGCTTCTGCTGTTTATCTGTTGGGAGATATGTTTGATTTCTGGTATGAATTCCGGCTGGTCGTCCCCAAAGGATATACCCGTTTCTTGGGAAAAATCTCCGAACTGACGGATATGGGAGTGGAAGTGCATTTCTTTATTGGCAACCATGATATATGGTGTGGGGATTATCTCACCAAAGAATGTGGTGTCATTATGCACCGTGAACCGCTGACTACCGAAATATACGGAAAAGAGTTCTATCTTGCTCATGGTGACGGACTGGGCGACCCGGACAAGAAGTTCAAACTGCTTCGTTCCATGTTTCACAGCAAAACATTACAAACATTGTTTTCCGCTATTCATCCCCGATGGAGCGTGGAACTTGGTTTATCATGGGCGAAACGCAGCAGGCAGAAACGGACTGACGGAAAGGAACCGGATTATATGGGGGAAAATCAGGAGCATCTGGTACTATATACAAAAGAGTATTTGAAAAGTCATCCCAATATAAACTTCTTTATTTACGGACATCGCCACATTGAACTTGATTTGATGCTAAGTGTCACTTCACGTGTGCTGATACTTGGAGACTGGATTAATTTCTTTTCTTATGCCGTATTCGACGGCGAGAACCTTTTTCTTGAAGAATATATAGAAGGAGAGACGCAGGTTTGAGGCGGATAGTTTCATCCCGGTGTGAAACAAAAAGTTTCCCGGTGTGAAACGAATGGTTTCCCGGTGTGAAACACTTCGTTTCTCGGTGAGAAACAAACAGTTTCAAGGCATGAAACAACTAGCTCGCTTAAAAGGATTGAAAAAAAGCTCATGCTTGAAGAGAAAAATTTCTACCGATAAGAAATAATTAAAGCAATAAATCCCTGCTCCAACATTGTGGAACAGGGATTTATTACATTATTATGGGTTGTTTTCTATGATAACTCTGATTACAACCGTTCAATCAATTGTTTACTGGAAAGTTGGTGTATAACTTGAAGCTATTAGCAGGTATAACAACAGGCTGTTCAGAACTGTTAGTCACATTCAATGTTTCACCATTCAATTCATACCAATCTCCCGTGTTACCAAAGTACACACCTGTATTAATCTGTTCATTCTTGAAATTGCCTACTACAACCAGTTTCTTTGTAGTGGATTCCAATCTTAGATAACGACCTTTATCCCAATCGGAAACACTTACTTTCCAGTCTTTGAATGCGTTGTCGCTGAATAAGTCCGGATTATCATTGCGTAATTTCAGCAAAGTGCTATAAGTGTCGTATAATCCTTTCCGATATTGGTCAGTAAGATAATCCCATTTCACAGGCTTGGCATCAGTATTCTTTTCAGTTCCCATTGTTCCATCGTACTTATACATTATGGAATAATCATATCCTAGTTCGCCAAACTGCCAAATCATTTTCGGTCCTGGAACGGTCAGGAAGAAGGCTGCATTTGTTCCCAGTTGTTTCATGCGGATATCAAGACTTGCATTTTGAAGATTGCCAAAAGCAGTTTGCTTGTATGCAACTCTTTCTTCATCATGGCTTTCCATGAAATTAACCCATCCTTCGGCAGGCATTCCGCTATTTCGCATGTATGAAAAATCAGAATTGCTTGATTCTCCCATTCCGGATTGGCAATAGCTTTCATTCATATTATGCCATAGTTTCATCCCTGCTTTAGCCAATTCTGACTCTTCATCCAAATTGCAGAAGTGTTCGAGAATCATCACTGCATTAGGATTGGTCGTATTCACTGTTTTATAGTAATCTTTCAAGATAACAACACGGGAGTCATCTTTGTTGCTTGCCGTTGATTCATTGCTCTTGTTTTGAGTAAATCCTTTGGTTAAGTCAAAACGGAAACCGTCAAACTTATACTCTTCCAACAAGAACTTCAAGTTACGTTTTACAAATTCACGTACAAGCGGCGATTCGTGATTGAAGTCATGGAATACGCTGAATGGATGCGGAGCATCGACATTGAACCACGGATTATTCTTGGCTGTCTTGCTTTCTTTCGAATTCCAATAAAGTTTAGCAAATGGATGACTGCCAGTAGCATGGTTGTAGACTACATCCAGTAATACTGCAATGCCTTGTTTATGACATTCATCAATGAATTGCTTATATTCCTCTTTCGTTCCATATGCTTTGTCCATTGCAAAATAATAACATGGATTGTATCCCCAGCTATTATTCCCGTCGAATTCTTGTATAGGCATCAGTTCAATCGCATTCACTCCCAGACTCTTGATGTAGTCCAAATGTTTAGTAGCCTCTTTGATTGTACCCGTAGCAAGTTCGGAACCTACTTGTGTGAAGTCACGGAATAGTAACTCATAGATTACCATATTGTCAGGATTATCAATCTTGAAGTCGGATACTTGCCAATTGTAGGATGCCGGTTTTGTTTGGAATACGGAGACAATGCCTGTTGTCTTTCCATTCGGATACTGTATGGCACTAGCCGGATAAACTCCTTGTTCTACAAGATATTTATCGTTCGAGCCATCCAGCACTTTTTCACAATAGGGGTCGCCAATACGAACATTGCCGTCTTTTTCACTACCCATGTAATATTGGAAACCATACTCTTTGGCGGGGTCGATGCCCGTAACGGTGTACCACCAGAAGTGTTTGTCGTTATCACGCTTCATCTGATATTCAGTACTAAGTTCCCAATCATTGAAGTCGCCAATGAGACAAGCATAATCCTTGTAATTGTTATCCGTATCCAAATCGTATAGTGCGAAAGTCACAGACGTTCCGTCAGCCGATGGATGGATACCCGCTTCTTCTACCGGGCAGGCAGCTATCTCTACCGGAGCCGGTGTGAAAGTCTTGTCTCCTGTTACTGTGATAAAAAAGTCGCTGGTTTTCTTTTCGTCAGTCAACGCTTCATCATTGCGGAAGAGGATGCAGACATTTTGAATGTTTGCTGCATTTTCCGCGCCAAACCATTCGCGTACTGTCGGGGCAAGTGTAAAGCACCAAATATTATCCGCCACTTTCTCTGCCTTGTATTTATCTTCATTTACCCCCCATTCCGTAGGAACATACATCCAGTCATTGATACCGATGTGAACATATACATCACCTTCATAGCCGTACAAGTCGTCGCCGGCTGCTGCTTTATACCAGATTTTACCTTGCTTGTCGCCCTTGAATTTAGTGGGGTAATTATTGATTCCTTCTACCAATTCTTCGATAGACGGCTCGTGATCCAGTTCGGGGATTTCCGGACCGGTGATTAACATCTCATGGTTTTCGTCGGAACATGCTACTATCGTGAATAGACAGAGCAGCATCCAGAATATATGTTTTATATCTTTTTTCATAATGTATTTTCCATTTATTATTCTTTGATGAGGACTAGTCTACCGTTCAGATAGAATTTGATGGTATAGTTACCGGTTGCGTCCATTGAAATATTATCTCCAGCAAAAGGACTGGGTGTATCTAATGTTCCCCCGAAACTAACACCGGAGTCCCAACTGGAATTGACGCGGAGTTTAAATTCACCCACTGCCATTTCAGTCTTTGCAGTCCAGCATTTTTCTGTTGCATCATAAGTTAATTCTTTGCCGTTTTCCCATCCTCCTGTGGCTGTACCTATAATATCCATAGATGTTATTTCTGTTGCAGAGACGTACTTGTCGTCCAAATTGACTACAATGTAATAAATACCCTGTGGTAAAGATAAGTTTCCACCATCATTTGTCATACCTTCTTTCGAGGTAAAATAGTCATATCCATAATCAAGTCCGCCATTCGAACCATCCGGCCAATAGGGCTGTGCGGTAAACTTAAAGCCACCGTTCAATTCCGACATTCCCCAATAAGCATTGTTTCCTTCTGGCTTATATAAAGTCGGTGCTTGTGAAGGCTTCCATTCCTGATGATTTCCTGGTATCCATAAATGAGGTGCATCCATTGTTTTCTCAATCTTGTAAGTGCCTTCCATCATGTTGATGGAGATTCTAACTGATTTATAATCGCCACCGGATATTTTGATAGGATTTGCTGTTTCTGATAAAATGAGATTGCCTTCTGGAGCATCGTTGTCTGCATCAACCGCGCCAAGTGATTTGCCTGAGTTGGATTTAATCAGGAAATAGGCATCTTTTGCACCGGTGTTATCTGTAACCAGAGCAGGAACTGTTGTTGTAAAGACTGAATTGGTATAAGGATCACCACTTGTATTAACAAATGCTACATTCTGTTCCCAAGTCAGAGAGCCATTAATATAATAAGCGCTTTCAATAACCGGTGCTTCCGGAGTAACTTTCAACTCATAGCTTTCAGCCGGTGCCGCATATACTGTCTTTCCGACAGCCACGTATGACGTTAATACTGCATTCATGGTACGTTCTACCGGACGGATACCATATATTTGCGCCACTGCATTCTGCAAATCTTCCGTTGCTACGTATCCTTTGTCGTCTACAATTAAAGTCACTTTATTATCTAACTTCATTTTATAAGATAAAGTGGCTTCTTCTTCAACGGCAGGAGTTGTAAATACGGCAACCGCTACGGATTCTTCCTCGACATTTCCAAGATTAATCGGGGCTACACCTGTAGCTGTAAAAGTTATTTTGTCAGCAGCTTCTTCCTGTCCGTAAGACTGTGGGGAAGCTACCCCTTCATTAAAATCTTCGTTGCAGGCTGTTAGTGCGGCAGCCAGTAACACGGTTATATATATTGATAATTTTTTCATATCTATCTGCATTTAAGATTAATCTATTTAGCTTTGAAGTAATAGCACTCGTCCAGTTCGTTGAACAGTACGGTATAATCACCCGGTTTGCAACTGATGGTAGCTCCATCAACAAATGAGCCAAACGGGAATACCTCTCCACCCCAAGTCTTGTCGCCGGAAGTAAATTTGGCTTTGCAGCTTGCCGCGATTGTTATGTCGGCATACCATACATGTGAATGCTCCATGGTAACTTTGGTCATGTTTACAGATTCCGAACCATAAATCAATGTGACGGCATCATATTCTGTCGGTTGAGTTTCAAAAGTAGTAGCTTTCATTGTCAGTTTATTTTCAAGCGTATTGAGATGAAGTGTGTACCAGCCGGCCGCATTCACTTTAATATTCTGAGAGTTCTTGTCATTTACCAAATTGGTGAATCCTTCGCTGTCAGCATTTCCCCATTGGTCGTCCCATGCACCGGGAGTAGCCACTACCTTAAATCCTTTATCTGCTGGGATATATCCTGTGTAGGTAAATTCTCCTTTACCAGTATTGGCATCATACGCATATCCTTTTACCAGTGACATCGGGAAATAAGCGGTACCTGCTGCCATTGTCGGATTTCCCCAGGGAACTTCACCGATGAAATCGCCCAGTAAATAATAAGTGGCAGGAACGGCATCAGATATATCCATATAATAAGGTATAACTTTCAATTCTATCGAATTGGAATGTATAGGATACCCTTTATCTCCGATATGTGCGTACAAACGTACAAATACACTCATCGGTTCGCCGTCATAATCATTCTCCGATGTCCAGCCGGCAAGTTTTACGATTGCCTTATTCAATTCCTGTGTGTTGGCATCCACTTTGGCTGATGTAGATATGGAAGGTAGTGTCAGATAAGAGGCGTCTGCCGTTTCCGTTTCATCAGTCCATTTGTCTGTTAAATCCGCTTGCACGGTGTAAGTCACTACGGCAGGATAGCCGTAGTCCGGTTGCGTACAAGTCAACTCGATATTCTTGGATTGATTTAGGTCATAGACGTTGTACGTTGCATTGGCAGGGGTGTTCAATACAAAAGTTGTAGGTTCCTGTATGGTAGGATTTGAGTCCCTGTCATCCTCGCAGGCGGTCAGCAGGGCTGTCGCTACTAGTATGGACGTCAGTATATTTATTTTTTTCATATTACTCTGTTTTTATAAAAGTATAACTTCGGTCTGGTTTAATATTCCGGGTTTTGCTCCAGATTCGTATTCGCATTGATATCATTGGCAGGAATAGGATAAATGTTGCGGAACTCTTTTATTTCAGTACCTTGTTTTTCTCCACCTTTCCAATCCCAGTTATAGTCGGTGTGTCCGCCGAAATCGCCGAAACGAATCAAGTCAATGCGGCGGCGACCTTCAAACCAGAACTCACGCGCCCATTCGTCACGGATGTCCGTCAATGTATATGAAGCAGATTCGGCGGCGTTCGCACGCTTACGGATTTCATGCATAGCGTCTATGGTCTCCTGAGTAGAAACACCATTGTTGGCACGGATACTGGCTTCTGCTACAATCAGATAAGCTTCTGCCATACGAAGAAGAGGTATATCCATATCAGGATTATCCGTATCGCTTGTCAGTCCGTTGTCTGCACGGATGTTCGAGAATTTGGCACATGCGAATCCGTCCGTAAAGCTCATATTGTCTCCTGTCGACGTACTTCTCTGCACTCCGCACATCAAGGCACGGTCATCTTTTGCTGCCACTACCATCTGGTCTTCCAATACGGAAGGAGCATCATTTACGTTCGGGAATTTGGCTACCATTGCCTGACGACAATGCGGGCCGCCCCATCCTTGCTTGCTTCCCCAGGGATTCATGCCTGTGTCACTTTTGTGCGTACCTGCAATCAAGAACAGCGAACCACCCCAACTCTTGGTTCTCACACCATCCTGCAAAATGGGAAGTATCACTTCCTGTCTTGCCTTGTTGACATTGCTGCCATCATTATCTGCCATGAACAGGTGTTTGTAGACAGGAGCCAGCTTATAGCCGGAGCCAATCACCTTCTGGGCATATTCCTTGGCTTTTCCCCATTGAGGCGTGCCGGTATAGACTTCTGCGTTGAGATACATACGTGCCAGCAATAACCAGGCGGCAACACGGTCTACACGGCCGTAAGTCGTTTGAAGCGGCTGTGCTAGTGTGGCGGTAGCGTCGTCACCGATTTCTTTCAACTCTTCTTCAATCTTCGCGAAAAGATCCGCACGTTGTATTTGCTGAGGCTTTTCTGTCGATACTTTATCGCAATAAGGCGGATTGCCGAACATATCCATCAGGTAGTAGTTGTTCAAAGCACGGATAAAACGTACTTCTGCACGTTGGCGTGTCGTTTCATCATCTGTCAGTCCTTCCGTTTGTTCCAGGAAGTAGTTGCACAAAGTGATGTCGAATGTCAGACGGTAATAGAGTCCTGTCACGATTTCATTGGAAGAACTCCAACTGCAATCGGCAATAGTAGCGACACCGGCATCGTTCCATGAATTGACAATCGCTTCATCTGTCATCAATTGGTTGGCACACCAAGTCATACGGTAGAAAGAGGAAGTACCTTCGTCGATGTCGTCCAAGTCACCGCTTCCGTCGGGGCCTTTCTGACCTGTCAGTCCGAGGGTTCCATATATCTTGTTAAAAACGCTCGCCTGGTCAAATGTCATCACTATATTCGGGTCGATAGGAGTCGCATCCAGGTCACCGATACATGAAGTCACGCTGACTGCCAGTAATAGTGAGGCAGCCGATAGGATTGATTTTATATATCTGAATTTCATAATTGGTATTTTTAGTAGGTTTAGAAATTAAGGCTTAAACCGATTAATGTAGTCAGAGGACGCGGATAAATATTGTTATCCAATCCCTTTTCTACTTCAGGGTCAAGTCCTTTGTATTTGGTGATAGTGAATACGTTCTGTACGGCTGCATATACGCGTCCGCCAATCGGAGCGCCAAACAGCTTTTTGAACGAATATCCCAAAGTGATATTGTCACATTTCATGAAGGAGGCATTCTGTACGAAGTAATCGGACAGTAAGGTGTTGTCGTTCTTGCTTTGGATATTGTTTGCCACTCCCATCAACGGGCGGTTGTTGAGTGCGCCGAATGAATAGACAGAGGTCGGGTTGCAGTCGGAACCGCCTGCTTCGACAGAGTTATACACATAGTTGTTCAGGCTGGCGCGCAGTGAGAAACTGAAATCCCATGACTTGTATGAAAGACGGGAAGTAAGTCCCATAAGTACGTCGGCTGTCGGCTTTTTGTAGAAGTAGCGGTCGTCACCGTTAATCGTTCCGTCTCCGTTGCGGTCTACAAATTCGTTCTCTATAGGCTTTCCATTCTCGTCATACACTTGCTGGTAAACATAGAAGGAAGAAGCCGGATGTCCTACGGCGTGCGCCATTGCTTTCATATCACGTCCGCCACCGATATTGTCTCCGGCAGCAACATAATAATTTTCGCTATCTCCGGTAGTTAATTTGGTGATTTCGTTTTTGTTGTAAGTGATATTGAAGCCAAGATCCCATGTCCAGTCGGTAGTTACAACCGGTTTTGAATTAATGGAGAATTCGATACCTGAATTTTCTAATGAACCGACGTTGGACAATACCTTGTTTTTGAAGTTCGTTCCGGCAGAAACGAATACGCTGTTCAGCAAATCGGTGGTCTTACGATAGTAATAATCCACAGCACCGTTGATGCGGTTGTTCAGGAATCCGAAGTCCAGACCTACATTATAAGTGGTCGTCTTTTCCCATTTCAAGTCCGGGTTGTATGCATTCGGGCGGTAAGTGATTCCCTCTCCCAGGATAGGATAGTAAGCCCCGTCTTTGTTTGTCTCATAAACAGCCAGGTACGGATAGTCGCCCGAATTGATATTCTGCTGACCGGTAATACCATAGCCAAGACGAAGTTTTAAATCCGAAAGTACATCAACATCTTTCAGGAAAGCTTCTTCTTTCAACTTCCATCCCAAGGCAAAAGACGGGAACAATCCCCAACGGTTGTTTTTGTGGAAACGGGAAGAACCATCCTGGCGTACGGTTGCCGTAAACAGGTAACGGTCCAGCAGTGTGTAATTGACACGACCGAAGAAAGATACAAGATAACTTTCCGTAGCCGAACCACTTGAGGTATTGTTGTAACGCTGACCTCTGTTCTCTACCACGTTGTTCGACAGCGGATAGAGTCCCCAATATTCCTGGTCGGACGTATCATGGAAGTGCTGCCATTCATAGCCTGCCATTACATCGAAACGATGTTTGTCAGTAAAATCTTTGCTGTATTGCAGGTAAGCATTCAAAGAGAGGTTGTACTTGTCTTTCTGTTCCCAGCCATAGCTGCCATAATAGTTGTTGGTCGAAGAATAGGGAGAGACATCCGTATATTGCTTACCCGTAGAGAGGTCCATGCCACCGTTCACGTGTGCGTGCAAGTCCGGCAAGAAATGAAACTTATAATCCAGTTCCAGATTACCGATTAAAGATTTGGAGATGGCACGGTCGTCCTTTTCTTCCAACAAGGCAACCGGATTACCCGGAGCATTGCCGTTGAAAGTACGTTTCCATGTGTCGTCATTCAAAGAAGAAGCGTCCGTATTCCATTGGAAATATCCGTCGAAATAATATTGATGGTAAGGATCGTCGGAGCGGACGGACTGTGTGGGGTCAAAGCTGACCGCAGAACCTACCGCACCACCGTCAGCGTAGCGGTTCTTGGCAATCATACCTTTCAGGTTGGCGTTTATTTTCAGATGGTCTTCAAAGAAAGAAGGAGCCAAGCTGACAGAAGCCGTATAACGTTCGAACTTGGATGTTTTCACAATACCGTTCTGGTTGGTATAACCGAACGATACACGGTAAGGCATATTCTTCAATCCACCGGAAATGGTGAGGTTATGGTCTGTACTTACGGCTGGGCGGAATATTTCTTTTTGCCAGTCGGTGTTGGCATTTCCTAATTTGCTATAAGCTTCGCTGTCTTCTCCCCAGATGTCTTTGATGAAAGAACGGAACTGGTCTCCGTCCATTACGTCGACGGTAGATTTCACAGTGCTGACAGATACATTGCCGTCATAAGAAATGGTAGGACGTGCGCCTGCCTGACCTTTCTTCGTTGTGATGATGATAACGCCATTGGAAGCACGCGAACCGTAGATGGCGGTAGCCGAAGCATCTTTCAATACGGTAAAGCTTTCAATATCATTCGGATTGACCATAGACAGAGGATTAGCCAAACCTTTCACCCCCTTATTATCCATTGCCAGACCGTCGATTACAATCAGCGGGTCGTTTTCCGCAGTCAGTGAAGAACCGCCACGAATACGAATCGTTGCTCCCTCGCCCGGAGCTCCGCCTTTGCTGATAACGCTTACACCGGCAATCTTACCAGTCATCATGTCCTGTGCGTTGGTAATCAAACCTTTATTTAGTTTGTCCGGTTTGATGG
>OCSH01001708.1_pt1 | contig 15047 bp, 9 predicted proteins | sample 1538371 | NCBI WGS metagenome assembly OCSH01 (sample SAMN04571687, study PRJEB22368) | human gut metagenome | biome: human gut; material: stool | host: Homo sapiens | place: Luxembourg | collected 2012-06-01 | reverse complement strand
TTACCGGAAAAGAAATTCAGGACAATTTCGAGGAAGATTTACACGAGTTAGCCGAGGCGCAGAAAATGACTTACGAGGAAGCCAAAGCCGAATTGAAAGCCTGTTATGACGGTTATCATTTTGTGGAAGATTCCGAAGGCATATACAATCCTTTCAGCCTGCTCAATACTTTCTTCAAAATGAAGTTCGGCAGTTACTGGTTTGAAACGGGGACACCGACTTACTTGGTGGAATTGCTCAGGCGCTACCACTACGACTTGGAACGCATGGCAAACGAGGAAACCAACTCCGATGTGTTGAATAGCATTTACGGCGACGAGCAGCCGATACCCGTTATTTTCCAAAGCGGGTATCTTACGATAAAAGGGTATGACAAACGATTCGATCTATATCGTCTTGGTTTCCCGAATAAAGAGGTAGAAGAAGGTTTTATCAAATTTTTAATGCCTTTCTATACCCGTTTCAACAAAATAGAAGTTCCTTTCGAAATACAACAATTCACCCGTGAAATCGAAATGGGGCAACCGGATGCCTTTTTCAGGCGTTTGCGAAGTTTCTTTGCCGACACGCCCTACGAGGTGGCAACCGACTTGGAACGTCACTACCAGAATGTATTATTCATTGTCTTCAAACTGGTAGGATTCTACACGGAGACGGAGTACCGTACTGCTGAGGGGCGGGTGGATCTCGTGGTGAAGACTTCAGACTATATCTATGTAATGGAATTTAAACTGAATGGAACGGCAGAGGAAGCCCTACAACAAATCAATGACAAACGTTATGCCCTTCCTTTCGAGGCAGACAGGCGCAAGGTGTTCAAAATAGGCGTCAACTTTAGCGCGAAGACACGAAATATCGAGAAGTGGTTGATAGAAGTTTCGGAAAATGTTCTATAGGCGGCATCCCCTCCAGGGAGGCCCAATCGGACGGGGCACCTCTGTACCTGTTCTTCGGCAACATAAATCCGGACTGTTTCTCCCCGAGCGAGTATGCGGTAATCTGATACCATCTCAGCCCTTCGAGGCAGACTGCTCGAGGTGTTGTTAAAATTTATTTTTTTTTTAAGTTTCATTCATCCTTTACCTGCTTCTGCGGTGTCTTAGTATAAAAGGACATGAAATGGATTTACAAAAGGCATATCGTTTAGCTACAATTATCATTCGGGTAAAACTGGGGAATGTGACGGAAGAGGAGCGTTCGGAATTGCTGGACTGGCTCGACGAGAGCGAGGAGAATCGCCGGACATACAAAAGGATTATTCGCGGAGAGGCGATTCGCGAACGGATAGCAGGAGAAGAACGGATCGGAAAAGAGACCGATTATGAGAAAATACGAATTTCGGTCGTCCGGAGTTTGGTGGGACGCAGACGGAGCCGGCGTGTGCGCTTATGGAGGAGTGTGGCTGCTGCGGCTTGTATCTGTGCTGTGGCGGTGACTGTTTTGTGGGAATTGTCCGGTGTGCGGGCGGTACCGGAGGCTATGCCGCTGGCCGGACAACAAACAGAGACTGCTAAGGTAAAACTGATCCTGCACTCCGGTGAACAGATTGCTTTGGAGCAGAAGAAAGAACAGAGAATCGAAGCAGGGGATGCAGTGATTAAAAATGAACACGGACAACTGATATATGAAAGTAAAAATAATCTGGCGACCGAAGAGCTGTTCAATAAAGTGGTAACCGCTATCGGGGGAGAGTATGCCTTGATTTTGAGCGACGGGACCCGGGTATGGCTGAATGCGGACAGCGAGTTGGAATATCCCGTGGAATTTGTTAAAAAAGAACGTATCGTGAAATTGAGCGGGGAGGCTTATTTTGAGGTGGCTCCGAATCCTGAACAGCCTTTTATCGTGGAAGCCGGAGGGATACAGACCCGGGTATTGGGAACTTCATTCAATATACAGGCTTATCGTAATGAGAAATCGGTATATACGACCTTGCTGACTGGAAGTATCCGGGTGGCGGTAGCAGACGGCGGTGATGCGGTGGTGCTGACTCCGGGACGGGAAGCGATTTGGGAAAAGGGAAGCGGGGCTATTCAGGTGGAAGCTGTCAATGCCGAGGATGCGATTGCCTGGAGATATGGGAATTTTATTTTTGAGGAAGAAGATATCGAAGTGGTTATGCGGATGTTGTCCCGCTGGTATGAAGTGGAATTTGTATTCGACGGAGGAAGGAAAGAAAAGCATACTTTCAGTGGACGGATGAGTAAAGACGAATCCCTGGATACCGTGCTCGAGACCATTGAATTAGCGGGAGGACCGGAATTCCGCCGGGAAGGAAATATCATACATCTGATTGAAAAATAAACCGGAGTTGTTTTGGCCAGCAACTCCGGAATAAAGACCTTGTCCCAAAACAAGGTATTGTCTAACTATTTTATGTACAAATTTATGAAAAAAAACGAAACTAAAAAATCGTTTGGAAAGCTTTTGTCCTGGCGGCAACTATGGTGTTGCTGTCTGATGCTGATCGGAGGACTACTACTAACAGACCGGCCGGCTTTTTCACAAGCCACAACCCAAGCCAATGTGTCTTTAAAATTAAAACAGGTGACGGTATTGGATGCGCTGCGGGAATTAAACCGGCAATACGACCGACAGCTGATGTTTAAGCGGGAGGAAGTGGAGCAGGTGAAGGAACCGGTCTCTGTCGATGTAAAAAAGGTAACTCTTTTGCAAGCCGTAGAGGCCTGTATCCGGGGAACCGGTTTGGTGGCAACCGACCGCAACGGGATTATTGTCATCGGTCCTGCGCGGCAAACCACACCTCCTGTTTCCCGGGTGATTCAGGGTATAGTGAGGGACGAGCAGGGAAATCCGTTGCCGGGGGCTACGATTAAAATCAAGGGTACCCGGATGGGTACTGCGACCGATTTCGAAGGCCGCTTTCAATTGGCTTTAGCCGGAGATGCACAGGTGCTGGAAGTATCTTTTATCGGTTATCGGACAGTTGAAGTAAACGTACAGGGGAAAAAGGAAATTGAAGTCAGGCTGCAGCCCGATCAGGCTGAAATGGAAGAAGTGGTGGTTACCGGTTATCAGACGATCCGGAAGGAACGAATGACCGGTACGACGGCGACGATTACCGCCAATCAGATTGCAGGCCGGGGATTACAGTCGATCGACGAAATTCTGAATAGTACGATCTCGGGGTTGAATATGATCAGTAGTGGCCGGCCCGGACAGGACGCACAGATCCAGATTCGTGGGGTAAATTCGTTGACGGGGAGTACCGAGCCGATGTGGATTGTCGACGGTATGCCGTTACAAGGAGAGATTCCCAACATCCAAAGCGGTTCTACCGATTTGCAGGCGACTATTTTTACGACCGGAATCGGTAATATTGCACCGGACGATATCAAATCGATCACCGTATTGAAAGATGCTGCCGCTACAGCGATTTACGGTGCCAGGGCTGCGAACGGGGTGATCGTCGTCGAAACGAAAAGCGGACTTTCCGGGAAAACCCGGTTTAATGCTTCGGTGAATGTGGGGATTACCGAACGACCCCGGAATAACATCGACATGATGAATACTGCGGAGAAAATCCAGTTCGAACGCGAGATCTTTTACGATCAGCAAGGATATATCTATACCCCCGGGCGGGTGACTAAATTATTGCAGCAAGCAGCCTATGGAGAAATTTCTTCTGATGAGGCCGAACGGCGAATCGGCGAATTAGCTAAAATCAATACCGATTGGTTTAAAGAAATTTATCGCACGGCGATCAGTCAGCAATACAATTTCAGCATGTCGGGAGGTAACGAGAAAACACAACATTACGTTTCCTTGAACTACCTGAAAGAGGTCGGTACCGAACCCAATAATAAGTACGATCGGTTGGGGATGAACATTAAATTAACCCATAATCCTTCCGAAAAAATCCGGATTACCGGCGGGTTGGGAGCCACTATGAAAAACGACAGAGTGACGGCCAGTAGCGTAAATTCCCTGGAATATGCAATGTATGCCAACCCTTATGAACGATTGAAAAATGAGGATGGTACAAAGGCTTACGATATCAGCTACAATGCAAAGGAAAGTAGTATCCGGGACGGGCTGGATTGGGATACCTTCAATATTCTCGACGATCTGAACCGAAATACCAATACCAACCGTTATCTGGATGCCGAGCTTTCATTGAAGGTGGAATGGGAAATCGTCAAAGGCCTGATGTTTACGACCCATGGGGTTTATAATGCCAATTCCAACCATAACCGGATTATCGAAGGAGCGGATACCTATACCAATTTTATCAATAACTGGTATTCCTACAAGGGAGAAATTCCGCATGACATGGTGAAGGGCTCTTTGCGGGAGGCTACAGGATATACCAATGCCTATACATTTCGGAATACACTTCAATATACGGGGGAATATGCCGGAAAACATTATATCTCTTTGTTTGCCGGGCAGGAAATACAGGAGCGGACCGCTTATAATTCCTTCAATTATTCTCCGGTATTCGACGAAGAACACCGGATCGTCGGATTCCCTGAAATGGACGGTATCGACGGATCGGAAATCAATTATAACGCCTTGGGAGGGACAGGAAAGTCGGTCAGCAAAATGTCTTCCTTTTTTGCCAATGCCTCATATTCCTACCTGGATAAATACATTTTGACCGGAGCATTGCGCTATGACGGTTCGGATATCATCGGAAACGACAACCAGTTTACTCCGCTATGGAATGTCGGTTTACGCTGGAATCTGCATCGGGAGGAATTTATGAAGCGGTGGATGTGGGTAGACCAGTTCGCTGTCCGGGGTGGTTTCGGATATACCGGGAGTATCGACAAGAATGCACTGCCTTTTGTGGTGATGACCCTCGGACAAAGTGTGATTTATGACGGGCAAACTGTACCGACTTCTTTCAGTTACCCCAACCCGAATGTAAAATGGCAGACCAAACAGGATATGAATGTCGGCCTGGACCTTTCGCTATTCGACTATCGGTTGGAATTGGGGGTGAATTACTACCACAATATCACCCGGGATGTGCTCGACCGGAAAGCTTTACCCTATTCTTCCGGACGGAGTGAGGTGACGGAGAATGTAGCCGATATTTATAATAGCGGATGGGAAATCGATCTGGGAGTAACGCTGTTGAAAAATAAATCTTTTCAATGGTATGCCAAAGCGAACATTGCGATCAACGATAATAAAGTGAAAAATACGTATTATAAGGACACGGAAGATCTACCGAGAGCAACCTTGAGTAATGCACATCAATTTGTAGAGAATCAGCCGGTGAACGGTTGGTATGGGTATAAGTTTGCAGGAATCAATCCCATCAACGGAGCGGTAATGACTTATACCGGCAATGGGGAGGCGACCTTGGATATGTCGGTTAGCGGAGCTACATGGCCTACCCCTTCGGTGTTTTATTTAGGAAATCTTACTCCTCCGGTCGTGGGCGGATTTTCAACTTCTGCCAATTGGAAACAATTGATTTTTTCTGCTAATTTTGAGTTTAAGACCGGACATAAAATCAAATCGTTCAATACCTTCCGAAGCCTGGATGCCCGTAATCGTCACACCTCCGAAGCGAATCGCTGGCGTGAACCGGGAGATATCACCAATGTACCTGCTATGTCGGAAGCCTTTACCACCTATTCTTCCTATATGTACGATATCTTATTGGAGAAAGGAAACTACCTCCGCTGTAGCTATATGACGCTGGGATATAACCTGAAACCCGAATGGCTGCATAAAATAGGTTTCAGCACTGCCCGGCTCAGTTTTACAGCGAAAAATCTGTTTACGATTTCCAGTTATAGCGGGATCGATCCGGCACTGATGGGTTCGTTCGGTTATCCGAATTCCCGGAAATATACGATTACTTTAAATGTTGGATTCTAAAATTGAAAGAGATGAAGAAATTATTCTTATATGTCACCCTGATTCTGAGTTTTACTTCGTGCGAGAAATATCTGGAAGTGAAACCTTCGAATATTCTGGCCTTGAAAACTTATGACGATGTGAAATCTTTATTGGGGTCGCATTTGAAATTATACACCGTGACTTTTTTCAGCTCCCATGAATTGGCAGGAACGAACGTTCCCTGGAGAACGGACGATTTGTATTTGTTTTTCGGTTTTTATAGTGACGATTTGAATACCGATACCTGGCTGAACGGAAATTGGATGGCTAATAATAAAAGAGCGTTGTATACAAACAGTTTGAACTGGCAAAATACCACAATGCCCGGGACGATCTGGGGAAACTATTTCAGTAATATCGGTTTTTATAATACGATTATCGACGAACTGGCGAATGTCAGTGCTTCACAGGAAGAAAAAGATATCGTCGAACAGGAAGCCCGTTTTCTGAGAGCCTGGTATTTGTTTAAAGTGTTGCAATATTTTTCTCCCTATCACAGCAATGAACTGGGGATACCGTTTAATACCGATTCGCAAGCAGTCGGAAGTTATAATAAACAGCGGAAAACGCAGGCTCAGGTATATCGGTTTTTGATCGATGAGTTGACTACGGTCATTGATTGTAAGACAGAACCCCGGGCGACTTATAATATTTTTTACGATAAGAATCTGGCCCATGCTTTGCTGGCTGAGATCTACCTTTTTAAAGGCGGTTCGGGAGCTGGCGAGAAAGAGGATTATGTTCAGGCAATTACGCATGCACAGGCGGTTATGAAAAATTATCCGTTGCAGGGGATAGATGAATTCAAACCTTTTGAAACCTATAAGACAAGTGAGGGGGGAGTATATAAAAATAAAGATCAGGCCTTATTGTCCTTTTTGTGGTATACCGGAGATGCGGGCATGTACGGGACGATGGAGGCTTATGGTTTACTCGAATTTGTCCGGGATGAACTGTTCGAATTGTTCGATGAAAACGATGTTCGCCGTTCCCTTTACTTTAATCCCGAAAACAAGGCTATCCGTAAATTCAAGGATCTGCCGAATTCCTATGGGGTGTTACACTTTTTCCCGGTTTCCGAAATGTATCTGATCGAGGCTGAAAGTTATGCCCGTAACGGACAGGAAGGAGAAGCCCGGCAAGCCTTGGAAGAGTTCCAACGCCATCGGATCAGAAATTATCAGGGATACAAAGGAGCGGATTTGTTACAAGAGATTATGAATGAACGGCGGAGAGAGTTTTGCCTCGAATACGATATGCGGTGGTGTGATCTGATCCGGATTCAGAAGGGATGGTCCAGAAATTCTTACCAAAATCCGGAAGAAGCCGTCTATATGCTGGAAGATAATGATTTCCGTTTCTGTTTCCCTATCCCTTTGCTGGAAGAAATGCAGGAAAATAATCAGATCGAACAAAATCCCGGATGGAATATGTTGTAATCCTAAAATGATGAATAAGATGAAAATAATAGGTTATATTTTGCTGATTGTTTTGCTTTTTTCGTGCGAAAAGAGTGAATATGAAACCTGGTTGTACGAACCCGGAATCGAAGCCGTCGATTCGGTGGCTATTTATCCCAATAGTCCCGTTTTGATCGCGAATGGTAAAGCTCAATTGAGTTTTCTTGTAAAAGCTTATTCGTTTGTGAAAGATAAACGGACGATCGAACAGGTGATCGATGGGGAACATATTGTCAAAGACTCTGTGTTTACGAAGATTTCTGCAATGAAAATGGATCGTTTCGAAGCATCTGAAATACAGATTAAGACCAGGGATGGCAAGTTGATCGAGGGACAGAAATTCTCGGCCACCGAAGGGGCTGGAACGGATGTTGAATTTGTATGTACTATTCATGGGATAGAAAGTGAACCTTGTAAAGTGCATTTGATCGCCGATCCGGTAATGGATTTTCCGACTATTACTGTTCCGGTTGTTTTCCATCTGTTGGTTACAGATAAAAATATCAATAGGTATGATGGCATAACGACCGGGTTGTTACAGGGATTTATCGATCGGGCCAACAAGGTGTTTGCGGGAACTTATGCCGACGATCCGGTAGCCGTCGACAGTAAAATTCGCTTTGAATTGGCTACGGTGGATGTACGAGGGAATAAACTCGCTACCCCGGGAATAAACAGAGTGGAAATGGGAACTCCTGCTTATGGCGAAGTTGCCGGTTATATTAACAAGAATTTACTATGGGACCCGAACCGGATATTGAATATCTGGGTAAACGATGAAATTTATGGGACCAATGCTTATGCTCCGGCTTATATTTTGGATAACGGAACCGCTGTACCCGGTTTGAAAATGAATTCGGTTGCTACAGCTGATGAAGTAAGTTTTACTTCGTATAGGGAAGTAGGCATTACTCTTACTGTGAGTTCGATATTCTCGATCAATAAAGGGGGCTATGAATATTATCTGGGTACACATTTCGGATTAATGCCTACGGTGTTCAGTACTTATTCGGGAATTCCCTTTGTTAACGGAGATGTAGATTTTTGTTCGGATACTTATACTTATGAATTAGGGCCTATTGCTTTGGAAAAGAATACTTATTCGGATGATAAACAGGCTCCGGTGATTTATTATAATTCCTGTAATATCATGGATGAAAGTTCGGCATCGACTTCCCTGACCTATGAACAGGTTTTGCGTATGAGGAAAGTGATTGCTAATTGTCCGGGACGGATGTTCGATTAATATAATAACCATGTGCTGATGTGCTCCCGGGAGTTACTCCATAATGAGCACATCAGCACATAAATTTTATCCCATAATCCAACGAGCCTTTCTACCCAATAATCGGTACATCAGGGCTGTGAATCCCCACGCACACAGGAAAATAAGAATTGCCATTACCGGCACCTGTAGCGGAATCGGCAGATTGAAATTACCGATCAGTAAAAAGGCCGGGCCGACTGGAAAGTAATGTACCATGTAAATGCCGAAACCACATTTCGTGATATTGGCGAGCGAACGGCGTAGAGACGACTACTTTTTGCAAAGCCAGAAAAACCGCCAGAGTCATACATAACACGTTAGGGCTGCAAAAAGTGAAGAATAATTCCATATCCGATTCGGTAGCTGCCGGATTATGGGCTGCTGCACTAAAACCGGTAAAAGTGACGGAATAGCCGGCTGCAAATAAGAGAGCGGATAGAAGCAGTGTTTTTCCGACGGACCAGGAATTTCCTTGTTTGACATAATGCCCGAGCAGGAGATAACCGTTGAAACCTGCAAAATAATATAGTGTCCCGAATTCGTTCCAGGTGGCGGTGCCATAGAGATAATGCGAAATATATTCGCCCATATACGGGAGAAATAAGCTGATCACCCAAATCCACAAGTAAGTTTGTTTCATTTTACGATCGGCCTTATCGATCCAGGCAGAGAAAAAGGGCATATACAGATAAAGTCAGATCAAAAGGTAAATGTACCACATATGATTCTCTTTAAAGGAGAAATTGAAAGGAATCATGGCGATGTCTTTCAGCGAATCGCTGAAAGACTGGGATTCATTTCCTTGTACATAACAGAAAAAATCGCCGATAATGGATTTCGGAAGCCCGACAACTCCTGTAAACCACGGGAATAAGTTGTAAAGCACCGACCATATCAAAAAAGGAAATAATACCCGGAAAATTCTTTTCTTGTAGAAAACGCCTAACGGTTGTTGACCAACTGGGAGTAAGAGTAATCCGGTCATCATGGCAAACAGGGGAACCGACGGACGAAATAATGAGCCGTATACAGAAGCCCAGAATTTATATTCGGGTAGGGTTCCCAGGGTCGGGGAGATGTAAAAGGGATCGATACAATGTACGCCGATTACCATAAGCATTGCTGTAAGCCGGACGATATCCAGCCATACGATGCGTGAAGGAGAGGGTAAATCGTGATTCATGTTATTCATTATTTGTTATTCGTCTGATTATTTAATGTCGCAAAAGAATGAAATATTTGTCTCAACTTCCGTGAAATATTGGCCAATAACTAATAAAAATTGGTCATACCGGAAAAAAATTCTGTATCACTTCAAAGTTAAAAATGTTAAATCTTGTCGAATAGAAAAGGAAATGAGCGATTATGCGTTTACTTTTGTATAAACATAAATCGGTGATGAAGAGGATTTTATTCATGATTATATTAGGGCTGGGAGGACTGATGCCGGTAAACCGGATATTAGCCCAGAGAGCTGTCGACTTGTTTCAGGATTATAGTTGGGAACAGGCTAGTTTACAGGCAGCCCGGGAAAATAAGCTGGTTCTGGTCGAAGTGGGACCGATCGACCTGAAAGTGGAGAGAGGAATACAGACGAAACCCGATCTGGTGAATTATTTGCAGCGGAATGTGATTGCAATCCGGCTGAATGCGAACGATACGAAAAACAGTGGATTTCAAACGCGCTTATTGATGTACGAGCCTCCCCTGTTTGCTTTTTTTATGCCTTATGGAGATTTGCTGGAAATGATAAAACCGGGGGAGGTACTTCAAGATCCTTCTGCTTTAAGAGAAACACTCGAAAAGGCGAAGGAACGGGCTGCAGTGAAAAAAAGAAATAGCCGCTCTGTTCGTTTCGAGGATTTGCCGTTCGAAGAAGCTTTGGCAAAAGCGGAGGAAGCGGAGCAGCCGGTATGTATTTATTTTACCGCCGACCGGTGTCAGGCTTGTTTGTTATTGGAGAAAAACGTGTTGAACCTGGACGAGGTGGCCGATTATTACAATGACCATTTTGTCAATCTGCGGGTGAATACCTCGCGGACACAAGAGTTGGCCCGGCGATATGGGATAAAACAGTGTCCTGCTTTTCTGTTTTTGAATGCCAAAGGGAAAGTGATTTACCAGGGTGAAGGGGCGGAAACAAAGGAGCAATTGCTGGACAATGCTGCTCTTGCTTTGAAAAAAGCCGGAGGAATTTCGTTTCAGGAATTATCGGATGAGGAGGCTCGGGCTAAAGCGCAACAGGAGAATAAACCGGTGTTTATCGATTATTATATTCCGGGTGGTGCACATAAAGAGATGTTGCGTACCGTATTTGCCGACCCGGAAGTGGCTGCCCTTTTCGAGCAGCAGTTTGTCAATGTAGCCCGCGAATCGGGTCAGGCGGTGTTGGTTTTTACGGATGCGGGGGGAAACGAATTGCACCGGGTGAGAAATATCATGAGTCCCGAAGATTTGCTGCAGGAGGCCCGGATGGTGTTGGAAGGAAAAGGATTGGCCGGAATGGAGAAGGAATTCCGTCAGGGAAGTCGCCGGCCCGAATTTCTGAAGAGTTATATGGCGATGTTGGGGCGGGCTGATAGATACAGGGAAGCCGGAGAGATTGCGGCGGTTTATTTTTCGGCTTTACCTTCGGATTGTCTCCGGGATGCTGAATATTGGGATATTTTCGACCGCTATTATATGCTTGCCGATACAGACCTTTTTCAATATGTATTGACTCACCGCAAAGAATTGTACGACCTTTACGGAGAAGATAAGGTTCGGAAAAAGATAGCGGCGGTCTGGATTGCCGGGGCTGAAAATTTTGTTCAGGACGGCGTTTTTGATGAGGTCGGTTTCAAAGCTTATACCAAACGACTGAAAAAAGAAAAAGTCGAAGAGTGGCGGCAAATTGTCCGGAATGCCCGGATGCATGCTGCCGAACGCACCGGGGACTGGCGTACATTCGTCGATTTGGCAGAGGAAAAATGGTACGAAGAAAAAATTCCCGATGCCGAATTGTACAGCTGGGGAGTGAAAATCAATGAAAATTGTCCTGACGAAGCTATTCGTTACAAAGCGGCACACTGGTTTGTACAAGCAGCTCAGGAAATGGAACGAAAAGAACGGGTCACCGGAAAAGTAAGCATGAGTTCATATAAAGGCTTTTTTGAAAAACTGGCGGACGACCTGGTGGGAAAAAAGTAATTGCGTTTGTGTTCTAATCGTTGAAGCTGAATTTGACACGATTGACAATGGAACGTCCCAAAGTCAGCTCGTCGGTATATTCCAGATCATTGCCGATAGAGATGCCTTTGGCAATGGTGCTGATGACGAGATCTTCTTTATTCTTCATTTTTTTGAAGATATAATAGCCGGTAGTATCTCCTTCGATGGTGGCACTGAGGGCAAAGATGATTTCCCGGATCGGTTCCTGCTCTACCCTTTCAACTAAAGAAGTAATGTGCAGATCGGCAGGACCGATACCGTCCATTGGAGAGATGATTCCTCCGAGCACATGGTATAAACCGTTGTATTGTGAGGTGGCCTCGATCGATAAGATGTCTTTGATGTTTTCTACGACGCAGAGCGTCGTGTTATCTCGTTTCGGGTCTGAACAGATCTCGCAGATTTCACCGTCGGAAATATTATGACATCGACGGCATTCCTTGATGTTTTTCTTCAGGTCACCGATACTTTTCAAAAAGTCGTCGACTTCCTGCACATCTTTCTTCAGAAGATGTAATACGAATTTCAGAGCTGTTTTACGCCCTACTCCCGGCAGGGAAGCAAACTGATCGACCGCTTTATCTAATAACCTTGAAGAATTCACCCTTTTTTCCTTTCTCCTTTTTTCTTTCTCCCCCTCACTCCTCCCTCAAACGAATATCTTTCACTATCATCTGAATATCGTTTTTCCCCATAAATTCATTTTCCTGGAGCGTATAACAGATATCGAAAAATCCGCCGGAGTTCACTTTATCATAGAGATGCCCCATGCCGAAACCGATGCCGCTCCGGTCGTTACAGGCCCTGGTATCGTCGACAATGACCAGTTTCAGGTGTTCGTTGTTACGTCCCACCCGTTTGGTGCCGATGAAGTTTGTTACTTTCTCGGTCATGAAGACCGGGATGGTATTGTTGGGACCGAACGGGGCGAATTTTTGCAGCATATGATACAGATCGGGAGTGATATCGGTCAGCTTGATTTTAGCGTCGATATTGATCTGAGGGGTCAACATTTCATCGTCGATCGTTTCCCGGACAATACGTTCGAATTTTTGTTTGAACGGTTCTATATTTTCGATTTTCAAGGTCAATCCGGCAGCATATTTATGCCCGCCATAATTCTCCAGAAATTCACTGCATTGCGAGATAGCGTAATACAGATCGAAACCTTCGACCGACCGGGCTGAGCCTGTCGCCAAGCCGTTCGATTCGGTAAGAATGATCGTCGGACGATAGAAAGATTCGGTCAGGCGTGAAGCTACGATCCCGATCACTCCTTTATGCCAGTTGGCATTGAACAATACGGTCGTTTTTTTCGACGGTTCGAGTTCCGATTGGTTGATGTGACGAATGGCTTCCTCAGTGATATCGTGATCCAGTTTTTTACGTTGGTCGTTGAAAGTATTGATATCCGAAGCGATACCGGCAGCAGAGCATTTCTCGTCGGCTGTCAGTAACTCCACCGATTTCCGGCCTGATTCGACCCGTCCGGCTGCATTGATCCGGGGACCGATTCTGAAAACGATGTCGTTGATCGTAATTTCTTTATCGATCCCGGAAATTTTTATAATCGTTTTTAATCCCAGACTGGGATTGGAGTTCAACTGCTGTAACCCGAAATAGGCCAGAATCCGGTTTTCTCCCGTGATCGGGACGATATCGCTGGCTATGCTGACGCATAACAGGTCCAAAAGCTTGTAAAGCTCCGACATCGGAAGATTGTGCTTCAGACTATGTGCTTGTACCAGCTTGAAACTGACCCCGCAGCCGCTCAGCCATTTGTAAGGGTAGGGACAATCCGGACGTTGGGGATCGAGCACCGCAATGGCTTCCGGCAACGTATCTCCCGGAGTATGGTGGTCACAAATGATGATATCCACCTGTCTGGAATTGGCATATTTGACTTTTTCGACTGCTTTGATTCCACAATCGGTGATCAGCATCAATGAAAAACCGTTTTCTGCGGCATAGTCGATTCCTTTGATCGATACCCCATATCCTTCCGTATAGCGGTCGGGGATGTAGTATTCCAGATTATCGCTGTTACAGTGGTGTTTCAAATACTTGTATAGCAGGGATACTGCCGTCGTCCCATCGACATCGTAATCTCCGTATATCAGTATTTTTTCATCTTGGGCGATCGCCCGGTCTAAACGTTCTACTGCCTTGTCCATATCTTTCATTAAGAAAGGATCGTGCAGCATATTCAGGGATGGATAAAAAAAAGATTGTGCCTGTTCCGAACTAGTAATACCCCGTTGCAGCAGTAAGTTCGCTATAACGGGGTGACAATTTAGTTTTTTTGAAAGTTCCTCTATCTTAGTAGCCTCCGGCGGAGTATTGATGACCCATCTTTTTTTCATTATACTTTTTTCCAATTCTGCTACAAAGTAGCGGAAATTCCTTGTTATTTCAAAGTGTAATCTAGATTAATTTCATATAACAAAATCTGAAAATTGAAAATATAAAATTAAGAAGCTCTGTTACAAAAATTTGCACGATTCGTTTTTTTTATTCAGAATTGCATTCTCCGGATTATGAATGCCATGTATATTTGCTTTGTCTCCCCCTGTCCTATTCAGTGCGATAACTCTCACATCGGAGTATCCGGGAGGCAGTCTCAAGAGATGGGACATTTCCAGATGCATCGGCTAAGTTTCCTCCCATTTGTTTGCAGATGTCGAGAAATTTCACTTATATTGCATAGAAGTTGTGCATACGATACTTGTGAATCAGAGAATTATGTGTTATTAATTTGTTGGATATCAAGAATATGTGCAATTTTTAAAACATAGATATTTTAACTTTTTTATTCCGTTAACGAGTAGTGAATGTATTATTTTTTTTTACTTAAGAAATTACAATTTTACAAATTTGCCCAAATAAAGGTTCGTTTAATTTAGTCGAAAGTTTATAAAGTTTATAAAGTCCTTGGTCTCTGCGGGTGCTTGGTCTATTGACAAGGAATAATTGACAATCGACAAGGATGAATCACAGTCTTAAGTTTATTCTATCGAATTATAAATCAATGGATATACATTTAATTTTCCTTTCTGCTTTTCTTTATTAATCTGTTTTTTCATGGAAGCGAAGCTTCCGGTAATTCTCCATGATCAATTGTCATCTGTCGATTATTCTTGTTGCAGATTCCCGCAAAAAGAATCGAACGAGTATTATTGTTGCTGGTCGCCTCGCAGTTCTTGGGGATTTCTCGCATGGATGAACAGGAT
>OCSH01001695.1_pt1 | contig 15130 bp, 15 predicted proteins | sample 1538371 | NCBI WGS metagenome assembly OCSH01 (sample SAMN04571687, study PRJEB22368) | human gut metagenome | biome: human gut; material: stool | host: Homo sapiens | place: Luxembourg | collected 2012-06-01 | reverse complement strand
GCTGATCTGAAATTCTTCATGTTCAGACTGGCTAGGCTATACGCTTAAAAGAAAGATTACCAACCAGGAAAATCCGCTGACCCCATTTAGACGGCAATACTCTTGCCACAATCTGTGACTCTATCATAAAAAAGAACTCTTAAATAACGGTTGTACCAACCTTAAAACTAATATCAACGCAAATATAATAAAAAAAAGCGAGAAGAATGAAGATTTCTTCGTCCTTCTCGCTTTTCCGAGCCTCTTGTCGGATTCGAACCAACGACCCCGAGATTACAAATCACGTGCTCTGGCCAACTGAGCTAAAGAGGCGGGTGGGTAAGCTTACTATATCGCGCCGCTACAACCAACTACCTTTGCTGCGATCAAGCCCTGGAGGATTCATCAGGAGCCGGCCGTATAGGACTTACCCATTTTTGTTTTGCGAGTGCAAAGGTAGACATTATTTTCAAAACTACAATACTTTCGAATACTTTTTTTTGATTTTAGCAGAAAAAATACATTTTTCACCCATAACTATAGGACGGATTCCCGTAAAAGAAGTACTTTTGTGCACTTATTAATAAAGAATGACGAATTATAAACCGACTTTGCAGGAATGCGCCATGCGCTATGGTACGGGCATGGGTCTTTTATGGGCCTTCAAATTCATGCTCTTCCCGTTAGGATTGAGAATACCTTTCCTACAATTACTTTTTATAGTCCTGACTATAGGAGTACCCTTTTTAGGATACATATTTGCCAAAAAGTTCAGAGAACGGCATTGTGACGGAAGCATCACTTTTTCACGTGCGTTTCTATTCACTACCTTTATGTATATGTTCGCCTCTCTGTTTGTTGCGGTAGTTCACTACATCTACTTCCGCTATATAGACGGTGGATTCGTATTCGAGGCATACCGTTCCATCTTAAATCAGTTCAAAGAAACTGCCGGAGCCGAACTGACAACCTCACTGAACCAATTCGAAGAAGCGATAGATTTACTGTCGGGACTTACCCCGCTGGAAATGACATTTCAACTGATATCACAAAATATGTTTTACGGGATGCTAATGGCTATCCCTACGGCATTGATCGTGATGCGTAAAAAGAAAAATGAATAAAAGATGGATATATCTGTAGTTATTCCTTTGTATAACGAAGAAGAATCTTTGCCGGAACTATTCGCATGGATTCAACGTGTAATGGATGCCAACCACTTCAGCTATGAAGTAATTTTTGTCAATGACGGCAGCACCGACCACTCCTGGCAAGTGATAGAGAAACTACGCTCGGAGTCGGACAACGTAAAAGGTATCAAATTCCGCCGGAACTACGGCAAGTCCCCTGCCTTGTATTGTGGTTTTGAAAAGGCGCAAGGTGATGTGGTGATTACAATGGATGCCGACTTGCAGGACAGCCCGGACGAAATACCGGAATTATACAGAATGATTACAGAAGATGGCTACGACTTAGTATCGGGATACAAGCAAAAACGCTACGACCCGTTATCAAAAACCATTCCGACCAAACTATTCAACGCCACAGCACGTGCCGTTTCAGGCATCAAGAACCTGCACGACTTCAATTGCGGACTAAAAGCTTATCGTCGTGATGTCGTAAAGAACATCGAAGTATACGGTGAAATGCACCGCTATATCCCCTATCTGGCAAAGAATGCAGGTTTTCCTAAGATAGCCGAGAAGGTAGTACACCATCAGGCACGAAAATTCGGTAAAACAAAATTCGGCGGATTAAACCGTTTCTTCAATGGTTATCTAGACCTCATTACTCTGTGGTTTTTATCCAAATTCGGTATCAAGCCGATGCACTTCTTCGGGTTTATGGGATCATTGATGTTTATTCTTGGTTTCATTTCCGTCATTATCATCGGAGCGAACAAACTATATGCCTTGTCACATGGTTTACCTTATATATTAATTACTGATTCTCCTTACTTCTATCTGGCCCTAACTTTGATGATTTTGGGAACCCAACTGTTTCTGGCTGGATTCATAGGAGAATTGATAGCCCGGAATGCTCCTGAACGCAATAATTATAAAATAGAGAAAGAGTTTTAAAATGAAGAAACTACCAGCCATTATCTTATTGCTCCTGATTACCGTAAGCACCTTGATGCAAAGCTGTGGGGAAAGCGATTGTCCGCTTACCACCAATTCCTTTGCCCATTTCGACTTTCTGGATGCAGAGACACACCAAGCTGTAAAATTCAGTCCGGCTTTTGACGTCACTGGATTTATCACTACCGATGTGATTGTACGTGACACACTGGAAGATGGAACTATTAAGGAAACCGTAGTAAAAGACTCATTGATGAATGACACGATATTCAATAAAGCGGAAAGCAGTATGAGCCTGCCTTTGAGTTATACATCAAAAACTACCTACGTATTGCATTATACGGAAAAGATGCGTGACACTATCACACTCATTCACCAAAATATCCCCTACTTGCAGAATATAGAATGTGGCACCATGATGTTTTATAAAGTGGAAGACATTAAATACACCACCTATAACCTAAAATCTATCGAGATTGTAAATTCGGACATCAATAATGAAGAAAAAAAGAATTTCAACATATATTACGTTGTTAACGCTACTGAGTAGTATGCTGTTGTACAGCCCCACACTGGCGGCACAAGAAAAAAAAACAACCATAGAGGAAGAAAAGGTACCCTTCTATCAGGGAACTACTATCGGTGTAGATATATTTGGCCTGGGAAGCAAAATTTTTGGAGGTGACATTACAAGTACAGAAATCAGCGTGGAGGTCAATTTGAAAAACCGTTATGTCCCCGTAGCTGAAATTGGATATGGAACCACCGACACTACTGATGACGGTACCAATATACATTATAAAGCCTCAGCTCCTTATTTCCGCATAGGCATGAACTACAACTTCTTTTTCAAGAAGCCCTATCTGCCTGGTTTTCTATATGGAGGCATACGTTACGGATTCACCTCTTTTTCATACGATGTAGATGCTCCGACAATGAAGGATCCTACATGGGGATTTCCTGAAATTCCTTTCAGTTATGACGGAATTAAGACCACAGTAACCTGGGCAGAACTGCTGGCTGGAATAAAGGTAAATGTGTACAAGAATTTCTACATGGGATGGTCACTACGTTACCGTATACGCATGAACATAAAAAAGGCGGAACACACCGAACCTTGGTATATTCCCGGTTTTGGAAAAAACAACTCGACTAACTTAGGAGTAACATACAGTTTAATATACAAATTACCATTTTAACCAATGACAACTTTAGAAATATGGCTCCTTGCCATCAGTCTTGCTATGGACTGTTTCACAGTTTCCATAACAAGCGGAATTATCATGCGTCGCATTTGCTGGCGCACTTTTTTTATTATGGCATTCTTCTTCGGCCTTTTCCAGGCTGTCATGCCGCTTATCGGCTGGTTTGCCGCCAGCCGATTCAGTCACCTGATAGAGAATTATGACCATTGGATCGCTTTTGGGTTATTGGCCTTTTTGGGAGGGCGTATGATAAAAGAGAGCTTCAGCAATGAAGACAAACGCTGCTTCGACCCCACTAAATTAAAAGTGGTTGTTACGCTGGCTATAGCAACCAGCATTGATGCTTTGGCCATCGGTATATCATTTGCTTTTGTAGGAATAAACTCTTTCACTTCTATTCTTTCTCCTATTGTCATCATCGGCTTTACCTCTTTTGTTATCTCAACATTAGGAAGTCTGATAGGTGTATTTTGCGGCAAGCGTTTCAACCTGCGCATGGAATTATGGGGAGGTTTGGTTTTGATTATTATCGGCGTTAAAATTTTAATAGAACATTTATTTCTTTCTTAACTAAAATACAGGTATGAATAAAAAAAAATTAGCATGGCAATTGCCGTTTCTAGCAATTCTGATAATAGGAACAATTATTATTCTAAAAAAGCAAGCCCCTTTCCGTACGGATGAAGGCTTTGTATTCGGTACAGTATACAAAATCACCTACCAGTCCGAAGATAATCTGAAAGAAGAAATAGAAACTGAACTGAAGAAAGTGGACAACTCCCTCTCTCCTTTCAATCCGAATTCCGTAATCACCCGCGTAAACCACAATGAAAAGACGGAAGTTGACAGTTTTTTCGTACATGTATTCCATCTCTCAAAGAAAATATCCGATGAAACCCATGGAGCCTTTGATATCACCGTCGCACCTTTGGTAAATGCATGGGGATTCGGATTCAAAAAATCTACAGGAGTGGATTCACTGATAGTGGACAGCTTACGCCAAATGATAGGATATCAAAAAATAGATTTACAGAACAACCGGATTATGAAAAAAGACCCTCGTATAATGCTGGATTGCAGCGCTATAGCCAAGGGATTCGGAGTAGATGCAGTAGCAAGGCTATTGGAACGTAAAGGGATAAAAAACTATATGGTAGATATAGGCGGTGAAGTAGTGGTAAGAGGCAAAAATTCCAAAATGAACGCTTGGCGTATCGGCATAAACAAACCTGTAGATGACTCCTTGTCAGTAAACCAGGAATTACAGACTGTGCTTGCCATTAGTGACGTAGGCATGGCAACATCAGGGAATTATCGTAATTTCTATTACAAAGGTGGAAAGAAATATGCACATACCATAGACCCACGCACCGGATATCCAGTACAACATAGTATCCTGTCCTCCACTGTCATTGCAAAAGATTGCGCCAGTGCCGATGCATACGCCACTGCTTTCATGGTGATGGGACTGGACTCAGCCAAAGCATTTTGTGAAGCACATCCTGAACTGGATGCTTATTTTATTTGCTCAGGCGAAGGAGATAAATATGAAACTTATTTTACAGACGGAATGAAGAAATTCATCATCAACGAGAAATAGACACCAAAGGAGCGTATCAAAATATCAAACAGCTACCATTCAAATGGAATGATACCGGAACTCACCACAGATTAATATCCATTCAACACAAAGCAGTTGGTTTCCAATAAAATATCTATGGTGAGTTCCGACATTATTATCTGCAAAAAAACAGCATATTACTGAGCTTTCTGAAACTGCTCTATCAATAAAGTCAGATTAGCAGTAAATAAACGCGCTGATATTGCCAACAAAATGATTCCAAAAAACTTACGAATAACATAAATTCCACCTTTACCCAAGAAACGTTCGATGCGATCTGTCAACTTCAGCACCACATAAACCCAAACCATATTCAATATCAAGGCTATGACAATGTTGACAGGAGCATACTCCGAACGTAGGGAAAGCAACGTAGTAAACGCTCCCGCACCAGCCAATAACGGAAAAACCAAGGGGACTAAAGTCGCTTCCTTGATAGGACCTTGATTCTTGAATATCTCGATATCCAGAATCATTTCCAAAGACATGAGAAAAATAACAAAAGCACCCGCCACGGCAAACGAAGCAATATCAACTTGAAATAACTTCAGCATCATATCCCCTGCATAAAAGAAACCTATCAATAAAGCAAAAGAAATGCCGGTAGCTTTATTAGCATTGACATTTCTCCCTTTCTGCTTAAGATTCAATATAATAGGAATAGATCCGATAATATCAATGACAGCAAAAAGCACAATAAACGCACTTAAAAATTCTTGAAAATCAAATGATCCAAACATAAACTCCTCCTTTTTTTGAATGCAAATATATTTATTTTTTATACAGTCCGCAAGTATTCTGCTTTTAAACATTAGGAGACGGTAAGAAACAATAAAAAAAATAAAAGTTCTTCCACCTATAAATAATAAATCTCGTTTTATCGTTACCTTTGTATGTTAAACTATAACTTAACGAACAACAGAACTTATGGAAATTACAATGTATGATACACTTTTACAACTCCCTCTCTTCCAGGGATTATGTAAAAATGACTTCACCAATATCATAGGCAAGGTAAAGCTACATTTTCGTAAATACAACGCCGATGATATCATTGTGGAACAAGGTGCACCTTGCACTCAATTAATCTTTCTCTTAAATGGGGAGATAATCTCCCAAACAACCGATAACCGACATTCATACGCCTTATTTGAAACTTTTGGAAGTCCTTTCGTTATAGAGCCCTATTCATTATTCGGCATGCAAACCAACTATACAGCGACTTACAAAGCACGTACAGATATTAACATAGTTACCATAGACAAGTTATTTGTATTGAATGAACTGAACAACTACGAAATCTTCCGCCTTAACTATTTAAATATTCTGAGTAATAGAGCACAAGTGGCATACGAAAAATTATGGAACAGCCACATAGGTAATACAGAAGAAAAAATACTGAATTTTTTAGTGCTGCGCTCCATGAAGCCCGAAGGAAAAAAAATCCTTAAAATCAAAATGGAGGATTTGGCGAGTTTGATTGATGAGACACGAATCAATGTGTCAAAAGTGCTGAATGATTTACAGGAACAGGGATTGGTACAACTCAGCAGAAAGGAAATCTCCATTCCGGCGTTGGAAAAACTGACTGAAAAGAATAAATAATCAGGTAAAACCCCATAAAAATGAAAAGCATAGGCATTTCTGCTTGTGCTTTTTTATTTTTAACCTAACTATTTAATATACTTTGTTAAATAAGTAAATAGAATGAGGATAGTGATGCTTTTTTTTAGCAAATTTGTAAGTCAAATAAAATAGTGCTATGACTGAAAATAAAAATCCATTTTTAAAACCCTATAACACCCCTCATGACACGGCTCCGTTCCATCTTATCAAGATAGAACATTATGAACCTGCCTTGTTGGAAGGAATGAAAGAACAAAATGAGGAAATTGATGCAATTGTCAATAATCCCGAAGCACCGACTTTCCAAAATACCATTGTTGCTTTGGAAAAATCAGGTGCGTTGCTAGACCGCGTAACTACTGTTTTCGGCAATTTGATGAGTGCCGAGACCAGTGACGAGATGCAGGAATTGGCAGAAAAAATGATGCCCGTACTGTCCGAACACAGCAACAACATCAGTCTGAATGAAAAACTTTTTGCTCGTATAAAAGCCGTATACGAACAAAAAGACCAGTTACAACTGAAAGGTGAAGACGCCCAACTGCTGCAAAAGACATACGATGGTTTTGTAAGAAGCGGTGCCAACCTGACCGGTGAGGCAAAAGAAAAGTTCCGCCAACTGAATACCGAATTAAGCATATTGACCTTACGTTTTTCTCAGAATCTGTTGAAAGAAACAAATAACTACGAATTGGCTTTGACGGAAAAACAATTGGAAGGATTACCCGAAAGTTCATTGGAAAGTTATGCTCAAACAGCAAAGGATAAGGGAAAAGAAGGCAGCATCATTACATTGGATGCTCCCAGTTTTGTTCCTTTCATGAAATATTGTGATGACCGTTCACTGCGCAGAGAAGTCTATATGGCTTATAATACCCAATGTACACACAATAACGAATACAACAATGTGGACATCATCAAGCAATTGGTAAACATTCGCATGGAACTGGCTCATTTACTAGGCTTCTCCACTTTTGCCGAGTATAAACTGAAAAAGCGCATGGCCGAAACGAGTGATGCCGTATACAAACTGCTCAACCAATTACTGGATGCCTATACCCCTGTCGCCCTAAAGGAAGTGGCAGAAGTTGAAGCATTGGCACGCGAAATGGAAGGCAATGATTTCCAGCTGATGCCATGGGATTGGGCCTATTATTCAGAAAAGCTGAAAAATAAGAAATTCAATCTGAATGAAGAAGAGCTGCGTCCTTATTTTGAGCTGAGCCAAGTAGAGAAAGGTGTATTCGGTCTGGCTACCCGTCTGTATGGCATCACATTTAAAGAAAATAAAGAAATTCCGGTCTATCATCCCGATGTAAAAGCTTATGAAGTATTCGACAAAGACGGAAGTTTCCTGGCTGTACTTTATACAGATTTCCACCCCCGTGCCGGAAAACGTTCGGGCGCATGGATGACCAGCTATAAGGAGCAGTGGATAGAAAACGGAGTCAACAGCCGTCCCCACGTATCCGTTACCATGAACTTCACCAAGCCATCGGCTGGGAAACCGGCATTGCTGACTTTCTCAGAAGTAAACACTTTTCTACACGAATTCGGACACGCCTTGCACGGAATGTTTGCCAATACCACCTATTCAACCATGAGTGGTACCAGCGTATATTGGGATTTTGTGGAGCTTCCATCACAAATTATGGAAAATTTCGCCACAGAAAAAGAATTTCTCAATACATTCGCCAGACATTATCAGACGGGAGAACCCATTCCTGCCGAACTGATCCAAAAAATTGTAGATGCATCCAATTTCAATGTGGCCTATGCCTGCCTGCGTCAAGTAAGTTTCGTCTTGCTGGATATGGCATGGTACACCCGCCGGGAAACATTTAACGGAGATGTCCGCGCTTATGAAAAAGAAGCATGGAAAAAAGCGCAAGTACTGCCCGGAGTGGAAGACACCTGCATGTCCGTACAGTTCTCACATATTATGGCGGGGGGATATTCTGCCGGATACTACAGTTATAAATGGGCGGAAGTACTGGATGCGGATGCCTTCTCCTTATTCAAGGAAAAAGGAATCTTCAACCAGGAAGTCGCTGCTTCTTTTCGGGAGAATATTCTCTCGAAAGGAGGAACGGAACATCCGATGACCCTTTACAAACGCTTCCGTGGACAAGAACCCAGTATCCATGCCTTGCTGAAAAGAAATGGAATCATCAACTAAAAAACCAAACAATATGAAACTAAAGTCTATTCTTTATATACTAATGCTACTCCCTTTCTTATGGAGTTGCAACAATGAAGACGATGTAGAGGAAATCTTTGCAAGCGGCACATGGCATGTAGTGGATTTCTATGGTAAAGCAAATTGGGACAAACGGAACGGAGAGCCCAAATACAATGCAATGGCACACAATCCGGATAAGACTATCGCAACCGAAGGAAGAAAAGCCTTGGATATCATTCATGGTTTCAACATCACTTTCAAAGCGGATGGTACTTTTACAGGAAGCATACAAAATGGAACCATTGAAGGCACATGGCAAGCGGACGGAAAAGACCGGACAGTAAACATAAACTTTACCAAGACTCCGCCTTCAACAAGCTATAACAACGAGTTCATAGAAGCATTGAATAATGCAATATTTTATCAAGGTGACAGCAATGTTTTATTGCTAGCTCCCGAAGGGAAAAAAACTTATATTCAATTTGCACATAATAAGCAAGACTGAAATAATGGAAACGAAAGAAGAGAAACAACTCAAACTCGACAAACGATACATCCGCATGGCTAGTATTTGGGCGGAAAATTCATACTGTGAACGCCGTCAAGTAGGAGCATTGATCGTAAAAGACAAGATGATCATCTCCGACGGATATAACGGAACTCCTGCAGGATTCGAAAATGTATGCGAAGATGCCAACGGAGTCACCAAGCCTTACGTACTACACGCCGAAGCGAATGCTATCACCAAAATAGCACGAAGCAACAACAGCAGCGACGGAGCAACCATGTACGTCACCGCATCTCCTTGCATAGAATGTGCCAAACTCATCATCCAAGCAGGAATCAAACGTGTAGTTTACTCAGAAAAATACCGTTTGGAAGACGGGCTTGATTTATTGAAACGCGCAAATATTGAAGTAATCTATATCAATCCCAATGAATAATAGCAAATAAAGATATGAGCAAAAATCGAACATCCCGTTTTATGCCGGTAATCGTTGCAGTAAGCATCGTAACCGGAATATTGATTGGAACTTTTTACGCCAACCACTTTTCAGGAAACAAATTAGGTATCATTAATACTTCATCCAACAAACTGAATGCATTGTTGCGTATCATTGACGACCAATATGTAGATACAGTGAACATGGGTGAACTGGTGGAAGATGCTATGCCGCAAATTCTAGGTGAGCTGGACCCCCACTCTTCTTATATTCCGGCAAAAGACCTGGAAGCTGTAAATTCTGATTTAAAAGGAAGTTTCAGCGGAATCGGTATCCAGTTTACCATCCAGCAAGATACCATCCATGTAAACAATGTCATCCAAGGCGGACCATCAGAAAAAGTGGGTCTGATGGCAGGAGACCGCATCATAGAAGTGGATGACAGTGCCTTTGTAGGAAAAATTGTCACCAACTATGAATCCATGAAAAGACTGAAAGGTCCCAAAGGCAGTGAGGTAAAACTTGGCGTTTTTCGTCCGGGAGAAAAAGAAACTTTACATTTCACCATTGTTCGTGGTGACATACCGGTAAAGAGTGTAGATGCCGCCTATATGCTGAATGACAAATTCGGTTACATAAAAGTAAACAAATTCGGTGAAACGACTTATCCCGAATTATTGATTTCATTAGCCAAGCTAAATCAGGCAAACTGCGAAGGAGTGGTCATCGACTTACGCGGTAACACCGGTGGATATATGGGTGCAGCAATTCAGATGGTAAACGAATTCTTACCCAAAAACAGACTCATCGTTTATACACAGGGACGCAAGTCTCCACGCGAGAACTATACATCCAACGGAACCGGAAGCAGCCAGAAAATGCCCATTGTCGTATTGATGGACGAAGGTTCGGCTTCTGCCAGCGAAATTTTTGCCGGAGCTATCCAAGACAATGACCGGGGGACAATCATCGGGCGCCGCTCTTTCGGAAAAGGGCTGGTACAACAACCTATCGACTTCAGCGATGGTTCAGCCATCCGTCTGACAATTGCCCGTTACTATACTCCGTCAGGACGCTGCATACAGAAACCGTATGTAAAAGGTAATGACGCAAATTATGAAATGGATATCCTGACCCGTTACGAACACGGAGAATTTTTCTCACAAGACAGTATCAAGCAGGATCAAAGCCAAATCTTTGAAACTTCTTTAGGCCGTCCTGTATATGGAGGTGGAGGTATTATGCCCGATATCTTTGTACCACAGGATACTACCGGCATGACTTCCTATTATCGCATGGCTGTTAATCGCGGACTGACCATCCAGTTTGCTTTCCAGTATACGGACAACCACCGTGCCGAAATGCAAAAATATGAAACAGAGGAAAGCCTGCTGCAATATTTGAAGCATCAGAATATTTTGGAACAATTCGCCCGTTTCGCTGAGAACAAAGGGCTAAAACGTCGCAACATATTGATGTATAAATCACAGAAACTGTTTGAAACAAATTTATACGGAAACATCATTTATAACATGCTGGGCATGGAAGCTTATATAGAATACTTGAACAAGAGCGACAAGACTGTCCTCAAAGCATTGGAAGTATTGGATAAAGGTGAATCATTTCCCAAAGCTCCCGAACAACCCATAGAACCGAAAGTAAGCGATGAAGGAACTAAAAAAACAACTGCGCAAGCAGATAGCGCAAGAAAAGCGCCGTCACGGCATCACCGAATTAATAACGAAGTCCGCTGCTTTGCTTGAGAAACTGGAACAGCATCCCAAGTTTGCATCGGCCCGTACCGTTTTGCTCTATTATTCATTGGATGATGAAGTACAGACACATGACTTCGTTGAAAAATGGCACCGGCAGAAAACAGTTTTGCTGCCGGTAGTCAAAGGAGATGAGTTGGAACTTCGTATTTATACAGGCAGGCAAAACCTGAAAACCGGTGAGGCTTATCACATAGAGGAACCGACGGGAGAAGCATTTACAGCGTATGAGAAGATAGACCTCGCCATTATACCGGGTGTTTCTTTTGATGCCCGAGGCAACCGGTTGGGAAGAGGAAAAGGATATTATGACAAATTACTGCCTCTTCTTCATTCCTATAATATAGGTATATGTTATAACTTTCAAGTAAACGAAAAGCTGCCTGTCGAACCTTTCGACCGGAGAATGGATGAAGTCTGGACTGAGAATGGAATATTAAAATAGAATCTATCGTGATACGAACTGTTCCATAAGCTACTCTTACACATTACACTTCTTCAAGTGCGGACTTTACGAGAAAGATAAGAAAAATCCGTCAAAATCCGCACCTGACAAGAAGTATTGCAGGAAACTTCGGGAATACCAAAGAAACTGCAGAAGACCATCCTGTCAACGGAAAATAATATTGACTATCACTTGTGCGCCGACCTGCTTATTCAGATTTTTCACCAATAAATCACGCCCCATCATCAACTCTTGACGAAGCACGGATGAAGTGAGATGTACATAAAGAATTTGATTCTTAATATAAAGATTACTCGTATATTTAGTAATGGCAGGTCCCACCACATCTTTCCATGCCTGTATCAGACGATACTCGTTCAGTGGCGCCTCCAAAGCATTCTGCCGGAAGAATTTCCGAATCATTTCCCCTATTTGTTCCGCATCATTACGTTTCATTCAGCCATTTCCTTTCTTTCTGTCACTTCTCCATCTTCTACAGCAAAGACTTTGTATTCTCTTTCTATCTTCTTCAATATTTTATCCAAATGATCCCGATTGGTATCCGTAATGAAAATCTGCCCGAAACGATCTCCGGCTACCAGTTTTACAATCTGTTCCACACGAAAAGCATCCAGTTTATCAAAAATATCATCCAACAACAATAAAGGAGTAGTATTGCCGCCCGTTTTCTTCAAAAAGTCAAACTGAGCTAATTTCAAGGCGATAAGATAAGTTTTGTTTTGTCCTTGTGACCCCTCCCGCTTTATCGGAAAATCCCCCAACTGCATAATCAAGTCATCTTTATGAACTCCCTTCAACGAATATCCCATTACACGGTCGCGCCGACGGCTCTCCTTGATAATATCCAGCAATCCCCCACTCATAGCATGAGATTCATACGCCAGATTCACTTTCTCTTTATCTTGAGAGATATAAGAATAAAAAGACTGGAAAGTAGGTATAAACTCAGCAATAAACTCACTACGCTTCTTAAAGACGACCTCACCCGCAGATGCCATCATCTCCTCCCATACCAGCATTAATTCCTCATCGAATTCCTGTTCCGATTTCAACAAAGCATTACGCTGCGTCAATGCTTTATTATAACGTATCAGCGCATCCAAATATTCCTTATCATATTGCGATATCACCACATCCATAAAACGACGGCGCCCGTCACTACCTCCTGCAATCAGCTCCGCATCAGCAGGAGACACCATTACAAGGGGAATAAAGCCAATATGATCCGATAAACGGTTATATTCCTTTTTATTCCGCTTGAATTGCTTTTTCTGACGACGTTTCAATCCACAATATACCTCTTCCGGCTCACCTTGGTCTGTTTCATAGAAACCCTGAATTACAAAGAATTCTCCTTCATGACGGATATTTTGCGAATCAATAGGATTAGTGGCACTCTTACAAAAAGAAAGATAATAAACCGCATCCAGCAAATTTGTCTTCCCCATACCGTTTTGTCCGATAAAACAATTCATCTTCGGCGAGAATTCCAATTCCGCCTGCTCCAGATTTTTATAATTCAATATCGAGATGCGTTTCAGTATCATAGAACTTCTATTTAATTGAGGATACAAAATTAGAGATAAAAACGGGAAAAACTAAAAAAATATGCCCGTAAATTTCATTAATACATAGAAATGAACTACTTTTGCTGACCGAAAAAGAATATCCGAAAAATAATAAAAAAGTAAATATAAAAATGGCAGAACAAAAACACACTCAGGACCCATTAGATATGGAAGAAGCACTGAGTACCTCAGAAGCATTCCTTATCAAGTACAAAGGAAGAATCCTTGGAACTATTGCAGCAGTAGTGATTATCATAGCTGGTTTCATGGGATATAAGCATTTTATTTCTGACCCCAATGAAGTAAAAGCATCAGAAGCTTTATTTAAAGGAGAACAATATTTCGGAGCTGATAACTTTGAAACCGCATTGAATGGTGACAGTATCGGTTACAAGGGTTTTCTGAAAGTAGCAGATGAATTCAGTGGAACCGCTGCTGGTAATTTGGCCAATGCTTATGCAGGTATCTGCTATGCACAGTTGGGTAAATATGAAGATGCAGTGAAATATCTGGATAAATTCAGCGCTAAAGACCAGCTGGTGAGCCCTGCCATTTTGGGAACTATCGGTAACTGTTATGCTGAAATGGGACAATTGGACAAAGCTGCAGGAACTTTGCTGAAAGCAGCGGATAAAGCAGACAGCCAGGCATTGAGTCCTATCTATTTGATCCAAGCTGGTCAATTGTTCGAAAAGTTGGGCAAGAATAGTGAAGCCGTTAAAGCATACACTTTGGTGAAAGAAAAATACTTCAATTCTTACCAGTCAATGGACATTGATAAGTACATCGAACGTGCATCCATCAAATAAGAAAAGAATATACCTTAATGATATAAAGAGGTTGTCTGCACCTGTGTACAGATAACCTCTTTCTTTTATTAAACCACTAAAACTAAAAAACAATGGCAACAGCGTATCATAACTTATCTGATTACGATTTCAATTCAGTTCCTAATGCAGAAAATATGCGTTTCGGTATCGTAGTATCCGAATGGAACAATAACATTACCGGCCCCCTATTGGAAGGAGCCATAAGTACCTTAAAGAAACATGGCGCAAAAGATAAAAATATTTTAGTACAAACAGTACCCGGCAGTTTTGAACTGACTTTCGGTTCTGCACAAATGATAAAAAGTGGAAAAGTAGATGCAGTGATTGCAATAGGCTGCGTAGTTCGTGGCGATACTCCGCACTTTGATTATGTATGTGCCGGTACCACTCAAGGTATTGCCCAACTGAATGCCGAAGGAGATATTCCTGTAATCTATGGTTTGATTACTACCAATACTATGCAACAAGCAGAAGACCGTGCCGGTGGGAGATTAGGAAATAAAGGGGATGAATGTGCAATAACTGCCATCAAAATGCTCGATTTTAAAGAGAAATTGCAAAAAACACAGATTTTTTGAAAAAAAGTTCTTGCATAATTTGCATATTCAAAAAAAAGCCGTACCTTTGCATCGCAATTGAGAAACAAACCTACTCAATGAGAGAATTGAGATAGACTCTTAAAAGCGAATGGGCAAATACCAGAGTGGCCAAATGGGGCAGACTGTAAATCTGCTGTCTTTCGACTTCGGTGGTTCGAATCCATCTTTGCCCACAAAAAATTGCGGAAGTAGCTCAGTTGATAGAGCATTAGCCTTCCAAGCTGAGGGTCGCGGGTTTGAGCCCCGTCTTCCGCTCT
>OCSH01001675.1_pt1 | contig 15290 bp, 8 predicted proteins | sample 1538371 | NCBI WGS metagenome assembly OCSH01 (sample SAMN04571687, study PRJEB22368) | human gut metagenome | biome: human gut; material: stool | host: Homo sapiens | place: Luxembourg | collected 2012-06-01 | reverse complement strand
GGAGCGTCTTGAAGCGTCTGGAGGATGCCAAGCTGCGGCAGGACTATGAAGCCGCAGTTCAAACCTTGAACCGAATCCCAAAAGAAGTGCTTGACTTCTATTGTCAGGCAGGCAATCGAGAGGAGGATGATCGGCAGAATGTCAATGCTCGATGAATGGAGTGCATTGGCAACATTTCTGGCAGATATGATTGAAAAATACGCAGATGTTTTGGAGGTGGATAAAATGGAAACTGCATCGAGAATTTCTGACGTGAAAGTTCCGGCACAGAAGAATGAAAATCCGCAGATTTCGGTTGAGAATGTTGATGCGGCATGATATAATAATGACATGAGATTCATGTCCAAACTCCACACGGAGACACTTTTCCTGTGTGGAGATACATATTCCGAACAAGACGGTACGAACGGGAGGTGCTGAAAATGGCAGCAGAAAAGACCAAGGTCTACACATACACCCGTGTTTCAACTGCGATGCAGATCGATGGCTATTCGCTGGATGCACAGAAGGCTCGTATGAAAGCCTATGCAGACTTCAACGACTACCAGATCGTCGGCGAATATGAGGATGCCGGCAAATCGGGCAAATCCATTGAAGGCCGTGCTTCCTTCTGCAAAATGATGGATGACATCAAATCTGGCAAGGATGGTGTTGCCTATGTGCTGGTGTTCAAGCTCTCCCGGTTTGGCCGCAATGCTGCGGATGTGTTGTCCACCTTGCAGGTGATGCAGGATTTTGGTGTGAACCTGATCTGCGTGGAGGATGGCATTGATTCTTCTAAAGACGCAGGCAAGCTGATGATCTCGGTGTTGTCTGCTGTCGCAGAGATCGAGCGTGAGAACATCCGTGTCCAAACCATGGAAGGCCGCATCCAGAAAGCACGGGAAGGCCGCTGGAACGGCGGCTTTGCACCCTATGGCTACCGTTTGATTGATGGCAAGCTGGAAGTTAACGAGGAGGAAGCACCTGCCATTCGGACGATCTTCGATCAGTATGTAAACACCGACATGGGTGCGACAGGGGTTGCCAAGTATCTGGAAAACCATGGGATTTCCAAGATCCAGCGACAGAACGGAAAGAACCCCCTGTTTTCTTCCAGCACGATCCAGAAAATTTTGAAGAACCCTGTCTACTGCGGGAAAATCGCCTTTGGACGGCGCAGAACGGAAAAGGTCAAGGGCACAAGAAACGAGTATAAGCTGGTGGAACAGGACAGCTACCTGTTGGTGGATGGTCTGCATGAAGGTCTGGTGTCGGAAGAAGTGTGGCAGGCCGCACAGGTCAAGATGAAAGCCAATGCACAGAAGTATGAGTTGGTAGCTCGTCCCAAAACAGACCGGGTGCATCTGCTGTCCAATATCCTGAAATGCCCGGTCTGCGGTGCGGGAATGTATGGCAATAAGTCCATCAAGAAGCGACCGGACGGGACAAAGTACAAGGATTTCTATTATTACGGCTGCAAGCACCGCAATATGCAGCGGGGCTACAAGTGTGATTACCGCAAGCAGATTCAGGAGGAAGTGCTGGATGCAGCAGTTGCTGAAGTGGTGTCCAAGCTGGTCAGCAATCCCCGCTTTGCCGCTATGATGCAGGAAAAGATCAACATGAAGGTGGATACCACTGCCATTGAGCAGGAAATCGCCGCCTATGAGAAGCAGCTGCGGCAGCACTACTCCACAAAATCCAGGCTTATGGAGGAGATCGACAGCCTTGACCCGGACGACCGGCACTTTATCGCCCGAAAATCCGACCTTGACGACCGCCTTTATAAGATGTACGATAAAATCGAAGAGGTGGAAAATGGACTGATGGATGCCCGGGCAAAGAAGCAGGCCATTGAAGCCGACAAAATCACAGGTGACAACATCTATAAGATCCTGATTTGCTTCGACAAGCTCTATGCCACCATGACCGAGGCAGAACGCCGCAGACTGGTGGAGATTTTGATCGATGAGGTGCAAATTTACCCGGAACGCCAGCCCAACGGACAGTGGCTGAAGTCCGTCCGGTTCAAGCTGCCTATCATCGACCATGACCTTGAATTGAGTTTGGACAATAAGGATCGTGTCGAAGTGGTCTGCGCCCTTTCCAGAACGTCCTCCGGGAAGCGCTGAAGCATCTCCAAATGATCCGGATATAAGAAACTGTTTTTCATAAACGGGTGATCGCTATGAGTGACTTTTCACACTTAAAAAGCAAACTGCTCGCGGAGCAGGTCGAAGACCAGATCTACCACTACATTCTGGATACCCCCATCGAACCGGGCTCAAAGCTTCCCAACGAGTTTGCTCTGGGCGAAAAGTTCCGCGTGGGGCGCAGTACCATCCGGGAAGCCGTCAAGCTGCTGTCCAGCAAGGGCATCGTGGAGGTCCGGCAGGGTTCCGGCACCTATGTAGTGACCACGGTAAAGGGGCTTTCCGACCCTTTGAACCTGCGCAGCGTGCAGGACAAGAACGCGCTGGCTTTCGATCTGGTGAACGTCCGGCTTCTGCTGGAACCGTGCATTGCAGAGATCGCAGCGCAGAACGCCACCCCGGAGGATATTGAGCGTCTGAAGCGGCTCTGTGAGCGAGTCGAAACGAAGATCCATAACGGCGACCGTTACATCGAGGACGACATCGCTTTCCACACCTGCATCGCAGAGAGCAGCAAAAATCTGGTGGTGGGGCAGTTGATCCCCATCATCGACACGGCGGTGATGATGTTCGTCAACGTCACCCACAAAAAGCTCATCGATGAGACCATCATGACCCACCGGATGATCACAGAGGCCATTGCCCGCCACGACCCCATCGGAGCAAGGTCCGCCATGGTGATGCACCTGAACTTCAACCGCACTTATATCAAAAAGGTCTACGATGGTGAGGACCCCGACGACGGCACCATCGGGATGGCCGCTTTTGTAAAATGAGGAACGCCCTGCACGGAAAGATCCATGCAGGGCGTTTTCACTGCAAAAGTCATCTGACGACTTTTTTGAAGTGAATCGAATGGAAGCGCGCCAAAAAGGCGGATTTTGGATGATGTATCCCAAAGAATTGGGCGAAATGCTAGATGTATCCCAGTTTTTTTGCACAAATAGTAGGACTACCATGTGACAACTTGCAAAAAGTCAACAGCAGCTTTACAATAAAATCACAAAAAGCTCAACGAAAAAAAGGACGAAAGCAAGCAGTATTTGGAGGAAATGATCATGGAGTTACGTTCACAGGAAGTCCGCACATTAGCACCCGAGAATGATCCGCTGAAGATGGGTATGGGCTGGAAGGTCGATGACCTTGCAAAGCCCCAGATCATGGTGGAGAGCACCTTTGGTGACAGCCACCCCGGCAGCGCCCATCTGGATCAGTTCGTCAAGGAGGCTGTGCAGGCCGTCAACGACAACGGCGGCAAGGCTGCCCGTTATTTCGCCACCGATATGTGCGACGGCATCGCACAGGGCCACGACGGCATCAACTACTCGCTGCCCCACCGCGACGCTATCGTGAATCTGGTGGAGGCACAGGCCAACGCCAGCGTCTACGACGGCGGCGTGTTCATTGCCAGCTGCGACAAGTCCGTACCTGCCATGCTGATGAGCATCGGCCGCCTGAAGGACATGAGCGCCATCGTCGTCACCGGCGGCGTCATGGAGGCACACACCCTGCCGAAAGAGTATGTGGTCAGCGACCCCGCCTGCGCCATCAACGAGCTGCTGACGCTGGAACAGATTGGCAAATTTGATGCATGGGAAAAGACCGGCGTCATCCCCAACAGCCAGCTGGACTACTACAAGCACAACGCCTGCCCCAGCTGCGGTGCCTGCTCCTTTATGGGCACTGCTTCCACCATGCAGATCATGGCCGAGGCACTGGGTCTGATGCTGCCGGGCACCGCTCTGATGCCTGCCACCGCCCCGGAGCTGAAGCAGGCTGCCTACGATGCCGGCAAGCAGTTGATGGAGCTGGTCAAAAAGGGCATCAAGGCAAAGGACATCGTGACCAGGAAGAGCTTTGAGAACGCCATCATGGTACACGCCGCCATTTCCGGCTCCACCAACGCCACCATGCACCTGCCCGCCATCGCCCACGAGTTCGGCATCGAGATCGACGCCGACACCTTTGACCGGATGCACCGCGGCGCACACTACCTGCTGAACATCCGTCCCTCCGGCGACTGGCCCGCCCAGTACTTCTACTATGCAGGCGGCGTACCCCGCGTGATGGAGGAGATCAAGTCCATGCTGCATCTGGACGTGATGACCGTCACCGGCAAGACGCTGGGCGAGAATCTGGAGGAGCTGAAGAAGAACGGCTTCTACCAGCACTGCGATGCCATTCTGGCCGAAAAGACCGCCGGTTTTGCCCGTCCAGTCAGCCGCGAGGACATCATCCACAGCTTCGATAACGCCAAGGGCACCGACGGCAGCATCGCCATCCTGAAGGGCAATCTGGCCCCGGAAGGCTGTGTCATCAAACACACCGCCTGCCCCAAGAATATGTTTGAGGCCACCCTGCGCGCCAAGCCCTACGACAGCGAGGAAGAGTGCATCGCTGCTGTGCTGCACGGCGATGTAAAGCCCGGCGATGCCATCTTCATCCGGTACGAAGGCCCCCGCGGCAGCGGTATGCCCGAGATGTTCTACACCGGCGAGGCCATCTGCGCCGACCCGAAGCTGGCTTCCAGCGTGGCTCTGATCACCGACGGCCGCTTCTCCGGCGCAAGCCGCGGCCCGGTCATCGGTCATGTCAGCCCGGAAGCTGCGGTGGGCGGCCCCATCGCACTGGTGGAGCCGGACGACCTCATCCAGATCGACGTACATAACCGCAAGCTGGCCATCGTGGGCGTGAAGGGTGAGCCCAAGACTCCCGAAGAGATGGACGCCATCCTGGCCGAGCGCCGCGCCAACTGGAAGCCCAAAGCTCCCAAGTACACCAAGGGTCTGCTGAAGCTCTACTCTCAGCACGCCGTCAGCCCCATGAAGGGCGCATACATGGAGTAATTTGCTCCACGCAAACAACAAAAAGTAAACTGCCTGGGCGTTTTCCCGGACGGCTTGGATAAGTGCAATCAAAAATCGAAAAACGGAGGAAATTTCTATGACAGCAGTTGCGACTCCCGATGCGGCACGACTGGTTTTTGCTGCCGTGGCAGGCCTGATCCTATTGCTCATCCTTATCATCAAGTTCAAGGTCCACGCGATGATCTCCATCCTGATCGGTGCTGTCGGCATCGGCCTGATGGCCGGTATGCCCCTGTCCGACATCATCGGCTCGGTCAACGAGGGCATTGGCAACACCTTAAAGGGCATCGCCCTTCTGGTGGGCCTCGGCTCCATGTTCGGTGCCATTCTGGAGGAATCCGGCGGCGCGCAGACGCTGGCCGTGACCATGGTGCGGAAGTTCGGTGACGAAAAAGCCGCATGGGCACTGGGCATCACCGGCCTTGTGGTGGCCATGCCGGTCTTCTTCGATGCCGGCCTCATCATCCTCATCCCGCTGGCCTTCTCTCTGGCAAAGCGCACCAAGCGCTCCGTTCTGTACTACGTCATCCCCCTGCTGGCCGGTCTGGCTGTCGGCCATGCATTCATTCCTCCCACGCCGGGTCCTGTGCTGGTGGCCTCCATACTGGGCGTTGACCTCGGCTGGGTCATCCTCATCGGCATCTTCTGCGGCATCTTTGCTATGATCGCCGCCGGTCCCATCTGGGGTTCTATCTGCGGCAAAAAATACATGATCGAAGTCCCCGAGCATGTTGCTCAGCAGGAGGACATCGACGAGAGCAAGCTGCCCCGCTTCGGCACCATCGTGGGCATCATCCTGATCCCTCTGGTGCTCATCATCGCAAACTCTGTGGCTAAGGTCGTGCCTGCTCTGGCTGGCATCCAGCCGGTCCTGGCCTTCCTCGGCGAGCCGTTCATGGCTCTTCTGCTGGCTACCATCGCTGCCATGTATCTGCTGGGTACCCGCCACGGCTATAACAATGCACAGCTGGAAAAGATCATGACCAAGTCTCTGGAGCCTACCGGCATGATCCTGCTGGTCACTGCCTGCGGCGGCGTGCTGCGCTACATGCTGCAGAACTCCGGTCTGGGCGATGTCATCGGCAACGCTGTGGCAAACGCCAGCCTGCCGCTGGTTCTGGTGGCCTTCATCGTGGCCGCTCTGGTCCGCATCTCCGTGGGTTCTTCCACGGTGGCAATGACCATGGCTGCGGGCATCATCTCTGCAATGCCCGGCATCAGCGAGCTCAGCCCCCTCTACCTCGCCTGTGTCACCGCTGCCATCGCAGGCGGCTCCACCGTCTGTTCTCACTTCAACGACTCCGGTTTCTGGCTGGTCAAGAGCCTTGTCGGTATGGATGAAAAGACTACCCTCAAGACCTGGACCATCATGGAAACGCTGGTCGGCGGCGTAGGTTTCCTCGTCGCACTGATCATCTCCTTCTTTGCCTGACCGTTATCCGGATACTGCACACCAGATAACTGTTTGGATGTTCTCCTAATCATTTACCTCCTTAAAAATGCAGCCGCCCTGGTTTATGCTTTGCCTGGAGCGGCTGCATTTTTTGCAGAGAAACACAAGGCCCCGGAGGCTTCACACGTCCTCCGGGGCCTTGTATTCATATTCTTACAGCCCGAACAGGGCCAGCAGGCGGTGCCACAGGCGGAGGAAGAAATTGCCCTCCGAGGCAGTGTCTGCCGCCGTCTCCACCGGAGCCGTTTCGGCGGGCGTCTCGGCGGTCTTGTAGAGGAACTTCACCCGGCTGGACGCACCCTCGGGTACACCGGCAAAGCTGGTGTAGTCGGCGAGACGGCTGGTCATCTCTTCCACCACGGTCTGCAGGGCGTGGAGCTGGTCGGCGTCCAGCGCACCGGTGAGCTGAGAAATGCCCTCCTCATTGAACTGCACGAGGCCGCCGCTGAGCTGGTCGGTGCCGTTCTGGAGCTGGAGCACACCGTCATACAGGGCGGATGCGCCGCTGGCCAGCTGAGCGCTTCCGGCCTTGGCGGTGTGTGCGCCGTCAGCGGCTGCGGCCACGCCGTCGGCGTACTGGCCGACGCTGGACACGAAGAACTGTATCTGGCCCAGATTTTCTTTCAGGGCGCGGACGCTGGCCATATCCTCGCTGTTGGCGGTCTGATAGACCAGCTCGTCGTGGATCTTCTGCTGGGCGTCGCTGTCGGTGAGCTTTTTCAGCCAGCCCATGATGAAATCGGGCGAAAAGCTCTGCATCAGGCGCAGGGCGGCCTCAAGGTCGTGGTCGGTCCTGGTGGCCGCGAGGTAGAGCGCGATGTCCAGCTGGCTGGCCTTGAACTGCGGAGCCTGCTCCCAGATGGTGCGCACCATCTTTTTGCGGCCTGCCGCCAGCGTCTTGTCGCCCAGCGAGAGGATGTCGTCAATGACGGCTTCATACGTATCCCACGTCATGGGGGTGTCGATGAGGCCGTTCTCCATGAGGGTCTGGTTGGCGGAGTCCAGCACGCCGTCGGCCACCTGCTGTGCGCCGGAAGTCAGGGCGGCGTTGTTGGACGTCAGGGTGTCCAGCCCTTCCGTCAGCTGTCCGAGGCCGCTGTCCAGCTGGTTGACCCCATCCAGCAGAGCCAGCGAACCGGCGGCAAGCTGTGCCGCACCCACTTTCAGCTGCGACGCACCGTCCAGCAGCTGGTTCATGGCATCATTCAGCGCCGCGATGCCGTCGGTCAAATCGTTGAGGCTGTCGAGGTCGAAGACCTCATCCCCCTGCCCCAGTGCCTCGGCGCTCGCCGCGCAGGCCAGCAGGATTTGAGGTGCCGTCAGCGACTCCACGTCGGCCTCCACGGTCACGCTGTCCTGTAAGTACTCGGCGACGCCGTTCACCTGTTCGGGAAGCAGGCCGTCGAGGGACTCTTTCACGCCCGGCAGGGTGACGAAGGCCGCGACGCTGCTCTTGGCCGCACTTTCCAGCAGGCCGTTCACGGCGTTGACGTTGCTGGCGTCATCGCCCAGCACGACGCCCACCGCCGTGACCAGCGGGGTGACGATGGTGCGCTCTTTGCCGTTCACGGTCACCTTGCCGGTCTCATTGTTGGTCAGGTCGATGGTGAGCACGAGGTGGCCGCTCTGGCCCAGAAGCTCGCTGAGCGGGGCGGTCCTGCCGTCCAGCGTGTAGGTCACTTTAGCAGAGATGGGCAGCTGACGGTCCGTGTCGCCCTTGTAGTAAACATCGGTGTCGTCGGTGTTCCAGACCAGCGTATCGCCGTTCTGGGTGTACTCGGCGAAGCTCTCGGTGTTCACGATGTTTTTCAGGGTGGACTTGTCCTCCACACCGGCGAGGCCGTCGGCATTGTAAAGATGCTCGCTGACGGTGGTCTTGGTGACAGAGCCGTCCGCTGCCATGACGGCATACACCGTCTCATCCTTTGAGAAGGGCGCCTTGGTCGCCGCAAAGGCGGGCTGACAGAGGCTGACCGTCAGGGTCAGGGCAAGCGCCGCAGAGCCAGCGCGGCGCAGAAAATTCTGAGTTTTTCTCATAGCATTCACTCCTTTGCAGCGTTGGGGGCGTTGAGCCAGTGGTAGGTGGTGCGGCAGATGAGGCCGTCCAGCAGCATCAGGCCGGCGGGCAGCACCAGCAGGATGACCACCATACTGATGAGCGCACCGCGGGAGATGAGCATACAGATACTTTCCAGCAGCTCCACCTTGCTGATGGCCGCGACGCCGAAAGTGGCCGCGAAGAAGGTCAGGCCGCTTGTCAGGATGCTCTGGCTGCAGTGCTCGAGGGCCTGCTGTGCCGCCGCCTTGGGCGAGCGGAGGGCCAGCCGCTCTTCGCGGTAGCGGGTGGTCATGAGGATGGAGTAGTCCACCGTCGCGCCCAGCTGGATGGTGCCGATGACGATGCTGGCGATGAAGGGCAGCGAGTCGTCGATAAAGTACGGGATGCCCATGTTGATGGCAATGGCCGCTTCGATGCTGGCCACCAGCAGCACCGGCACCGACAGGCTGCGGAAGGACAGCGCGATGATGACCAGCACCGCCGCGATGGACCAGATGTTGACATTTTTGAAATCCTCGTCGGCGATCTCCACGAGGTCTTTCATCATGGCACCCTCGCCGGTGACAAGGCCCTCGGGGTCTGCCTCCTTGACGAGGCGGACCAGCTCGTCCACCTGCGCGTTCAGCGCGTCGCTGCCCGACTTATAACGGCCATTGGCAAGGATGAGCTTGTAACCGCCGTTCTGGACGATGTTTATCAGCTCGTCGGGCAGAAGTTCCGTCTCAAAGCCCGGGCCGGTGATGGAGTCGAGGCTCACCACCTGGGTGATGCCGTCCACCTCCTTTATCTCATCGCAGAGGGTGGACACCTGGGAAGCGGTCAGCTCTTCCCGTACGAGAATGAAGTGGTTGGTCATCATGCCGAAGTCTTCGCCCAGCTTGTTCGTACCCACGATGCCGGGCATATCCTGCGGAAGAGCGGCAAAAATGTTGTAGTAAATATCGGTCTTGCTCTGGGCCAGCCCGAAGGGGATCATCAGCAGGATGAACACCACCACGACGGGCATCGGGTGCTTCGAAACAAAATGGCTCAGGTGGGTGAGCTTGGGCATAAAGGTGCGGTGGCGGTATTTTTCCACCCACTTATCGAAGAAGAGAATGAGCGAGGGCAGGATGACGATGGTGCAGATGACGCCCAGCGCCACGCCCTTTGCCATGACGATGCCGAGGTCTGCGCCCAGCGTCAGCTGCATGGCACAGAGAGCCAGAAAGCCCGCAATGGTCGTCAGGCTGGACGCCGTGATGGAGCTCATGGTCTTACAGATGGCGTTCTCCATGGCCTCTTCGTTGGAGGCACAGAGCTTCTTTTCCTCGTCGTAGCGGTGGAGCAGGAAGATGGAGAAGTCCATCGTCACGCCCAGCTGTAAGACCGCCGCCAGCGACGCGGTGATAAAGCAGACCTGACCGAGGAAAATATTCGTGCCAAAGTTATAGACCAGCGGGAAGAGCAGCCCCAGCATGAACAAAAACGGCGTGAGCCAGCTTTCCAGCGAGAGGAACAGCACCAGCAGACAGCCGCCCACAGCGCAGAGCACATACCAGGGCATCTCGCCCATGACCAGCGCTTTGGTGTCGCTCAGGATGACGCTGATGCCGCCGAAGAAGCAATTCTTCCGGAGTATCTTCTTGATTTGGGCCACGGCCTGCATTGTCTCCTCGCTGACGCTCGAGCCGCCCAGCTGGACGATGAGGATGGTGGAGTCGTTCTTGCCGAACATAAACTGCTGGACATCCGCCGGCAGCATCTCCGTCGGCACCGCCGGGTCCAGCACGTCACTGAGCCAGAAGGTGTTCAGCACGTCCGGCACCTCGTCGATCTCGGCCTTCATGGCCAGCAGCTCGTTGGTGGGCATCCCCTCCACGGTTATCATGTTGGTGGACGCCAGATGGTAATCCGTTTCCAGCAGCAGCTGACCCACGCGGGAGTCCAGCTCCTGAGGCAGGTAAGAAAGGATGTCATAGTTGATGGGCGTGGCGATGGCTCCCACTGCCGCCGGGATGAGCAGCAGGACCGCCGCGATGAGGATGAGCCTGCGCATCTTCACGATGGCCCTCGCTAATTTTTTCATTCATTTCCTCCCATTTTATCGTTCCGAAGAAAAACAACTTTTCTCGTTTTTCCGACACACATTATTATAGTACACTCACCCGGGGTGTCAAGAGACAGCTCTGCCGACGTTCTGCCTCTCCCTTTGCAAAACAAAAAGCGGGGCGCACAGGTGGTCAAGTCTGTGTGTCCCGCATTTTGTACTTTTTTTGCACAGAGCGCCGTACCAGAGCGCCCCGCGCTGCGCGCAGGGAAAGCGGAGCAAACCATAAGCCGCTTTCTCTTTTTAATAAATAGGAGAATGGAATGGAGGAACCGAATCGCCTCAAAGAGAGTTGCAGGCATCCCTTTGCAGTGAATCGGAGGAGCTTTGGTTAGATTTAACTAACCTCGCCGTGACAACAGGATACCATAGTTTGTCATGACTGTCAAGCCTGTTTTTCAAATTTTCAAAAAATTTTTCTCCGGCGGCCTCCATGAGCATTTTTCATAACAAAAACCGCCATCTCTTGTAGAAAATCCACAGGTTCCCTCTTGCTTTTTCTGAGAATCACTGTTATTATATTGTCAGGCCGTTGCAGTCGGACTCGATTGCCTGTCTGCAGCGGCTCATAAACAGCGCAGGGGTTGCCATCCAAATACCTCTGCGCCCTGTACCACCCTGTCTTTCAGAAACCGCAATCGGCGGCTTTTTTAAGACGGAACAGTTAGACTGCTCTAACTAATTATTGCAAAGCAGATTGGTCGGAGCGTCAGGAACGGAGCAAGGAGGTTCCAATGATCGATTTTGAACAGTGGGAAGGCTTTGAGGGCCGCATCTGGAAAGAGGAAGTCAACGTCCGCGACTTTATCCAGAAGAACTACACCCCTTATGACGGCGACGAGTCTTTCCTGGCTGGCCCCACCGAGGCCACCGATAAGCTCTGGGGCGCACTGCAGAAGCTGCAGAAGGCCGAGCGTGCCAAGGGCGGCGTGCTGGATATGGAGACCGAGGTCGTCAGCGGTCTGACCGCGTACGGCCCCGGCTACATCGACGAGAGCCTGAAAGAGTTTGAGCAGATCGTCGGCCTGCAGACCGACAAGCCCCTGAAGCGTGCATTCATGCCCTACGGCGGTATCAAGATGGCGGAGCAGGCCTGCACTACCTACGGCTACCAGCCCTCTGAAGAGCTGCACAAGATCTTCACCGACTACACCCGCACCCACAATCAGGCTGTGTTCGATGCCTATACCCCCGAGATGAAGACCGCCCGCCACACCCACATCATCACCGGCCTGCCCGACACCTATGGCCGTGGCCGTATCGTCGGCGACTACCGCCGTGTGGCACTGTACGGCATCGACGCCCTCATCAAGTTCAAGCAGGAAGACTTCGCCAACTGCGGCGACGGCACCATGACCGATGACGTCATCCGCCTGCGCGAAGAGATTGCACGCCAGATCAACGCCCTGAAGGGCATGAAGAAGATGGCCGAGGCTTACGGCTACGACATCTCTCAGCCCGCTAAGACCGCCAAGGAAGCCTGCCAGTGGCTGTACTTCGGCTATCTGGCCGCCATCAAGACCCAGAACGGCGCCGCTATGAGCGTGGGCCGCATCTCCACCTTCCTCGATATTTATATCCAGCGCGATCTGGACAAGGGCATCCTGACCGAGAGCGAGGCTCAGGAGCTCATCGACCACATGGTCATGAAGTTCCGCATGGTCAAGTTCGCCCGCATCCCCAGCTACAACCAGCTGTTCTCCGGCGACCCCGTCTGGGCAACGCTGGAAGTGGGCGGCATCGGCATGGACGGCCGCAGCATGGTCACCAAGAACTGCTACCGCTTCCTGCATACCCTCGAGAACATGGGCCCTGCACCAGAGCCGAACCTGACCGTTCTGTACTCCTCTGCTCTGCCTGAGAACTTCAAGAAGTACGCCGCCAAGGTGTCCATCAACACCAGTTCCGTCCAGTACGAGAACGACGACGTCATGAAGCCCGTCTGGGGCGACGATTACTCCATCTGCTGCTGCGTGTCTGCTACCCAGACCGGCAAGGAGATGCAGTTCTTCGGCGCACGTGCCAACCTGGCAAAGTGCCTGCTCTACGCCATCAACGGCGGTGTGGATGAGAAGAGCCACGAGCAGTGCGGCCCCAACTACGCCCCCATCACCGGCGAGTACCTGAACTACGACGAGGTGCTGCCCAAGTACGTCCAGATGCTGGACTGGCTGGCCGGCCTGTACGTCAACGTGCTGAACCTCATCCAGTATATGCACGACAAGTACTACTACGAAGAGGCTGAGATGGCCCTCATCGACACCGATGTCCGCCGCACCTTCGCCACCGGTATCGCCGGCTTCTCCCACGTCATCGACTCCCTGAGCGCCATCAAGTACGCCAAGGTCAAGGTCGTGCGCGACGAGATGGGTCTTGCCACCGGCTTCGAGGTCGAGGGCGACTTCCCGAAGTATGGCAACGACGATGACCGCGCCGACGAGATCGGCGTCTGGCTGCTGCGCACCTTCCTTGAGATGATCAAGAAGCGCCACACCTACCGCAACTCCGAGGCTACCACCTCCATCCTGACCATCACCTCCAACGTGGTCTACGGCAAGTACACCGGCGCTCTGCCCGATGGTCGTGCCGCATTCACCCCGTTCGCACCCGGTGCCAACCCCAGCTACGGCGCAGAGCAGAACGGCCTGCTGGCCTCTCTGAACTCCGTGGCCAAGCTGCCCTACCACTGGGCTCTGGACGGCATCTCCAACACCCAGACCATCAACCCCGACGCTCTGGGCCACAGCGAGGGCGAGCGCATTGAGAATCTGGTGCAGGTCATGGACGGCTACTTCGACCAGGGCGCACACCACCTGAACGTCAATGTCTTCGGCAAGGAGAAGCTCATCGACGCTATGGAGCACCCCGAGAAGGAGGAGTACGCAAACTTCACCATCCGTGTCTCCGGCTACGCCGTCAAGTTCATCGACCTGACCCGCGAGCAGCAGATGGACGTCATCTCCCGTACCTGCCATGCAGCTCTGTAACCCCATCGGATACGTCCACTCGCTGGAGACTTTCGGTTCTGTGGACGGCCCCGGCGTCCGCTTCGTCGTCTTTTTGCAGGGGTGCGCCCTGCGGTGCAAATACTGCCACAACCCGGAGACATGGGCTGAGGGCGGCGAGGAATGGACGGTGGACAAGCTCTTCCAGCGGGTGTGGCGCTACCGCAACTACTGGGGCAAAAAGGGCGGCATCACGGTCAGCGGCGGCGAGCCGCTGCGCCAGATGGACTTCCTGACCGCTTTCTTTGAGCTGGCCCGTTCCAAGGGCGTGCACACGGCACTGGACACCGCCGGGCAGCCCTTCCGGCCAAAGGACCCGGCCTACCTGGCCGACTTTGACCGCCTGATGGCTTCCACCAGCCTGGTCATCCTTGATTTAAAGGAGATCGACCCGGAGCGCCACCGCCGACTCACCGGCAAGGACAACGCCAACATCCTGGCCATGGCCCGGCACGTCTCCGACCTGGGGGTGCCGCTGTGGATCCGCCATGTGCTGGTGCCCGGCCTGACCGACGATGAGGACGGCCTGCGCAGAACGGCCGACTTCATCCGCAGCCTGAACACCGTGCAGCGGGTGGAGGTACTGCCCTACCACACGCTGGGCCTGTTCAAGTGGCAGAAGCTGGGCATCCCCTATCCGCTGCCCGACGCTGTGCCGCCCACCCCGGAGCAGGTAAAGCGTGCCGAAGAGCTGCTGCAGGTGCAGCGCTACCCCGGCTGACCCCCATTGATCTGACCCACACCGACCCGCCCGTTCCCGGCTGTTTGCCGGGAGCGGGCCTTTTTTATGCGGTGCGGCAGGCCAATTGCAAACTTTTTGTGAATTGTGTTTCTGGCAGGATTTTCCTCTTGACATTGCGATTGCTTTGGAGTATATTCTTAGCAGTCGAACAGATAGAGTGCTAAAAGTAAATAAGTTAGTCCGACAGGAGGTGCACAAAATCATGAAACAGCTTCTTAAAAGCATCTGCTTCCGGTTCTGCCGCCCCTTGGCGCGGAGTTGTTAGCAGAGTGCCTGTCCGTCCGCTAAATCACAACCTTCCGGTATGAATGGAGGCTTGACTTTATGAATACCAATCAATATACTCAGAAAACTCTGGAAGCTCTGCAGGCAGCCCAGCAGCTGGCTGTGGAGTACCAGCACAACGCTCTGGAGCCTGAACATCTGCTGCACGCCCTTGCTTCGCAGGAGCAGGGCCTGATCCCGCAGTTGCTCCAGAAGCTGAACGTGGACCCCGGCAGTTTTGCCGCTGCTGTTGCCGAAAAGCTGTCGGCCATGCCCCGGGTGTCCGGCTCCGGCCGCGACCCGGACAAGGTCTATATCTCGCAGGCCACCGACAAGGTCCTGAGCGCCGCTGCCCGTGAAGCCAAGGCCATGAAGGACGAGTACGTCAGCGTGGAGCATGTGTTTCTCGGCCTGCTGGATGAGCCTACCCAGAACACCACCGAGCTGTTCCGTGCCTTTGGCATCGCCAAGGACAAGTTTCTGCAGCAGCTTACCGCCGTGCGCGGCAACCAGCGCGTGACCACGGATAACCCCGAGGACACCTACAACGCCTTGCAGAAATACGGTCAGGATCTGGTGGATCTGGCCCGCAAGCAGAAGCTGGACCCGGTCATCGGCCGTGATCAGGAGATCCGCAACGTGATCCGCATCCTGTCCCGTAAGACCAAGAACAACC
>OCSH01001646.1_pt1 | contig 15497 bp, 14 predicted proteins | sample 1538371 | NCBI WGS metagenome assembly OCSH01 (sample SAMN04571687, study PRJEB22368) | human gut metagenome | biome: human gut; material: stool | host: Homo sapiens | place: Luxembourg | collected 2012-06-01 | reverse complement strand
CTTCGAGCCGATGCGCGCACTTGCAGACGATGATGAGGATTACGAAAATTGCTTTAATATTCTGAATGAAATATCGCCGGATATAGCTGTGCAGTATCTGTTGCTCCTATGGATGGATACGGTGTGCTATAATATGGACCGCCATACAGAAAACTTCGGGCTGCTGCGGGATGTGAAAACCGGTAGGATAATATCTCTTGCACCGAACTACGATAATAACATTGCCCTTATAGCCAAAGGCTATCCTACGGATGTCCGCAGGGAGCATGACGGTCTGATTGGATTTCTCAAAACATTTATACAAAGCTCTGAGGAAGCGCATGAAATGTACCGACAGATGAAGCCACCGGAGATTACCGAAAGAATGATTGACGAATGTATGGATGAAATTCCGATCAAGGCAGATAGGGATTATATCCGCAGCTTTGTACTTAACGGTCAGGAAAAGGTGCGTGAAATTATCTGTGCGGATATTGAACCCACCGAAGACAATGCAATCGGAATAATGTTATAATAAAAAACGCAATAAAAGCGGCGCTGAAAACGGCGTCGCTTTTTGCTGCCTTAAAGGAGCTGAAAACATGAAAAAGACAACATTTAATGTTTCATTTGATGAGGACAAGGCATCAGCCCTTGTCCTTTATCTTTCACAGAAAGGTACGACAGTAGAAACGGAACTTGAAAAATCGCTTGATACACTCTATGCAAAAACCGTGCCTGCGGGTGTGCGGGAATTTATAGATATGCGCTCCGGCACTGTTTCCCCCTCTGCCGTGCCGAAGCCGAGAAAGCCGAAGCCCATGAAAACAGAGCATACCGAAGTAAGCGAGGTGAGTGCAAATGAGCGACATTGATATTGCCGCCAAAGCCCCGTCCGTAAGCCCCTGTGTCGCCCCGTGTAGCGAGATGTAGCCCCGAATCGGGTAAACACAAGCCCTGCAAAGCAAAGAACCGTTTGGGGCGATTTTCGCCCGACTTTGCGAAAATCGGCAGGCGGTACGAAAATAAGCAGGTGAAAGCCGAGGGGTTGCGCCGCTTCCCCTCGGCGGTTTACAGCGGACGGCAACGCCGACCGCATAAGGCTTTGCAGGGCTTTTGAGGACGACAACAAAAACTACGATTTAGGGGTTGCACGGATAAAAACCTCGCAAGTTTAGGGGTTGCGGTTTTTAGGCTGGTGAGAGCCGAGCTCGTTACGGTTTGGGTGTCCGCCTTTTCCCGTCGGCCTTGCACTCATTTTTGAAATACGCCGAGTATTCCTGCAAATTCGTGACTTCGCCGAGCAAAAAAAGGCGGAGACACAAACTCTTCGACCTGCTATTTAGAAGAATTTTGATTCGGGCGAAGTCGAAGAACGCCGTTATACTGTCGTATTACAAGAGATGAGACAAGTCCGAACAGAATTATTCAAATGTCAGGCGTGACGGGTTCGACTCTTGCCAGCCTAAGCCCAAAATACGGCAGGAAAAGGAGATGATTTGAGTGCCGACACCGAAAAACAAACGCAAATTTGCACTGTGGCTCTATCCCGAAACGCTTGAAAAAATCGGGCAGTTCTATACCGCAGATGACTGCCGCAGTAAATCCGAATTCATCGAAAAGGCTGTGCAGTTCTATATCGACCACCTTACTGCCGAGGATCAGCGCTCCATGCTGCCTGCCGCCATTCTCTCATCGGTCAAGGGAATCATCGCCGAGAGCGACAACCGCATCTGCCGATTGCTTTTCAAGATGGCAGTGCAGCTTGCCGTCACGATGAATGTGGTGGCGGCGAACAGCGAGATTGACGATGTTTCTCTCGAACGGCTCAAGGGTGAATGCGTAAAGGAAGTAAAAAGGCTCAACGGCAATTTTACTTTCAAAGATGCAAACGATTGGCAGAAAGGCTGATAAATGGCTCGGCTAATTACGAAATTCAAATATCTGAAGCCGGAGGACAGAAAAAATGTCGGCGGCTATGCGGAATACATTGCTACCCGTGAAGGTGTGGAAAAGATAGACGAGTCAAGAAAGTTTGCTCCGGCGACCGAGAAACAGCGGCGGCTCATTCAAAAAATACTCGCAGACTTTCCCGACAGCAAATCCTCGTTGGAGTATGAGGACTACCTCAATGATAAAACGGTCGGTGCGGCTTCGGAATTCATTACCCGTGTGCTTGAGGAAAACGCCGATGAAATGATGCACACCAAAACCTATGCCGACTACATCGCCACCCGTCCCCGTGCGGAACGCTTCGGCTCTCACGGACTCTTTACCGACGACGGCGTGGCGGTGGATCTGAAAAAGGTGTCGGACGAACTCAATGCTCACACGGGAAATGTGTGGACGGCAATCGTCTCACTGCGCCGTGAGGATGCCGAGCGACTCGGCTTTGATAACGGCAGCCGATGGCGGGATATGCTTCGGTCGCAGGCACAAACGCTCTCCGAAAACCTGCGAATCCCCATGAGCAACCTCCGTTGGTTTGCTGCCTTTCACAACGAAAGCCACCATCCTCATATCCACTTGATAGCCTACTCGATAAATCCGAACGAAGGATACCTCTCGGAAAAGGGCGTGACGGCTTTGCGTTCGTCCTTCGCCAAGGACATATTCGCACAGGACTTGCTCTGCGAATATAAAAAGCAGACAGAACACCGTTACGCACTCAAGGTGCAGAGCCGTGAGGTACTCGCCGAACTCATTACCAAGATAAACAGCGGCACCTATGACAATCCACAGGTGGGGGATCTGTTGCAGGCACTCGCCAAGAGGTTGGCTGTGACCAACGGCAAAAAACAATACGGCTATCTGCGCAAGGACATCAAGGAAATCATCAACAGCATCGTTGACGAACTCGGCAAGGATGAACGCATCGCAGCTCTCTATGACTTATGGTACGAGTCAAAGGAAACGGCGCTGAAGGTCTACACCGAGAGCCGACCGGAACGGCTGCCGCTGTCGCAAAATAAGGAATTCAAATCCGTAAAAAATATGGTGATAGCCGAGGCGATGAAACTGAATCTGCCGACAGATGAGATTGAGGAAACGGATAAGCCGACAGAGCCGGACCGTGAGCCGCCGAGGAAGCCGAAAGTCCCGATCCGCCTCCGCCTATGGATGAATATGAAAGAACGGTCGCAGACGCTGATAAGGGCAACAAGTGGTCGCAGTACCGTGCGGCAAAATTTATGCTCGACCGTGACGGCGACCACTATGATCCGAAAAAGGCTGTGGAGTATCTCACCAAATCCGCCAAGCAGGGCTACACCGTTGCAAAATATATGCTCGGAAAACTGTATTTGCGTGGCGAGGATGTGCCGAAACAAATGCTCCACGCTCTGCATTGGCTTGAAAGCGCCGTCAAAGACGATAACCAATACGCCGAATATCTGCTCGGCAAGACTTTCCTCAAGGGCGAGGACATAGAAAGAGATACCGAACGAGCCGAGAGTCTGCTGCGTCGCTCCGCAGAGCAAGGCAACAAATATGCGGCGTACACCCTCGGCAAGGCATATCTTGACGGAGATATTCTTGCCCAAAGCATTGACAAAGCCGTGCGCTTGCTGAATCTGTCGGCATCAAAGAACTTTGCTCCGGCACAGTTTATCCTCGGCAGGCTGTTGTACAAAGGCGAGGTCGTACCGGAAGATATCCGGCAGGCTGTCCGTTGGCTTGACCGTGCCGCCGCACAGAAAAATCCCTATGCAGCGTACCTTGCAGGCAAGATATATCTGACCGAGGATGAGGTCAAGAACATTCAAAAAGCCATCCGCAGCTTTAAGATTGCCGCCGAAAACGGCAACGACTATGCCGAATACCAACTCGGCAAAATTTATCTTTACGGAAAAGACATACCAAGAGACACCGATACGGCAATGTACTATCTTCATCTTGCCGCCGAGCATGGCAATCAATACGCAGCACAGCTCATCCACAGCATTCGTGTCAACGGAAACTGGACGGCGGCGATTGCCTCTCTCCGTCTGTTCGGGCACATCGCCCGCATTATTAAAAACCGTATTGAGGATAAACGCAAAGGCGGCGGTACGGACCGGAAATTGCTCAGAAAGATTGAGGAAAAGAAACAAGCGCAGGGACTAAAGCAATAGCATTTTGAACTTTGTATGCGCAACCTCAAAAAAACAAGCCTGCGGAGCGAGTCCCGCAGGCTTTGGTTATGCTTTGATATATTTCTGATTTCTGCTTGTAGGATTGTCAGGTTCGGTCATTTTTATAATTCCATCTGCTACTAATGGAGCAATGTATCTCCTCGTCAAATTACCGATATCCTTGTATCCCAAGAATGCTGCAATCTCTTTTTTTGATCTTGCTGTTGAGCAAAAATCGATAATCCTATTTGGAATAGATTCTTGGTGGTTTTCTTGGTGACTTACTTGGTGGTTTTCTTGATGGCTGACATCGGAATCCATACCCGGACCAACCTTTGCGGTTGCAATCGGCTTCAACGGAATTATGGTTCGAAATAAATCGCCTTCAATAAACTGAGGCTCTCCGCCCGAATACAGTTTGGTATATTTGTAGGTGTTACGCATACCGGAACCAAGTTCGTCGGCAAGGGATACTTCACGGAAAACCTTTGCAATCGGCGGATTTTTGGAAAATGGCTCAAACTGCGAAAAATTCAAAACGCCGTTACCATTTGCAAGGTTACCGTTTTCGGTATACATTCTGTCTTTTTCTATAACAAACTTCGCCACATATCCGGTAGAGTAATCTCTGTGTGCAAGAATGTTGGAGAAAATTTCACGCAAAATGGCATCCCTTGCACTGAAAGCTTTGTCTCCATCTAAGAAAAACGGATCATTCAAGTGCTTTCTTGCAAAGGCAAAAAGACGATCGTAGGTGTCAAACAGATTAGTGATAATCACATCACGATCATCATAGCGGTCAATATTTTCAATACGGTAAATGGCATCGGTTTTATGCTGGGGAAGCACAGACATAATCGTTGAATCCTTACCAAACAGCAAAATTGTTGCAAGAGTAATACCTTCTCTGCCTGTATCGGCATCCGTGAGAATCAATCCGGCACTGCGAAGAAGCTGTTCATCAGACATGGTCAGCCACGGATGATTTCGGTTGCGGCCTCGTGTCATTTGCCTTGCTCTGTCGATGATATCCGGACGAAGGGCGTCTGATCCGATATTCGGATAAACCTTATTGACAAAGTAGGAGCTTTGTTTACGGGCATAAAGCTGGTAAACCAAGTTCGCATTATCGGTAATATCCACATCCGAGTCGTGGTTACGGTCATAGATTCGCCCACTGCAGCGACAAACCTGTGTGCATGAAGGTACATGAATACGGATAATCAGTTTGTCATCGTATTCCATATCTTCCGGCTGAATATAAAGCGGCGGGAAGATTTTATCCGGATTATTGATTGAGGTAACAAAATTTTTCTTAATCTTGTCAGCGCAGGAACGATCAACGCCGAGAACCGTACCGTTATCTTTTATACCGAGAAAAATATCTCCGCCGTCTCTGTTTGAAAAAGAGCATACGGTTTCGTAAATATCCTTCGTAATGTCCGCTGTGGATTTTTTGAATTCAACTGTTCGGCTCTCGCCTTTGGCAAGAACGTCTGACAATTCTTTCTCTGTCATTCGGGTTATCCTCCTTTTGGACTTGATATAATTTCCGCTTTTGATTCAGGCGTCATGTCTTTGGCTTATTGAATTGAGCCTCAAGAGTAAAAAACGGTTTGGCCATAAATATCTCTTAAAAGTAAAGGGAGTCCCTGCAGGAACTCCCCCCGGTCGCAGGCCTCGCGGGTTTCTGCAACTCAATCACTGAGCATATTATACGCGGGAAACGGACTTTTGTCAAGTCTTTTAACCCGGAATATGTTTAATGTCAGTATATGCGGTATGACCGGTCTTATTCAAAACGATACCAATATCACGAAAAAGCAAGTTTGATATATCTGTATTTTCACGAAAAAGCAAGTTTGCAAACTTAAAATTAACACTTAAAAGCATAAAAAGAGAGGAGAAAATATGTCAACTGAATATATCCATTTCACCACCGAACAAAGGGAAGCTGCTCGGCAGACAGACCTGGTCGCACTCCTGCAAAGCCAGGGTGAATACTTAAAACGCTCCGGCAAGGAATATGTGTGGCGTGACGGCTCAGAAAAGGTAACGGTCAGAGGAAACCTGTGGTTTCATCAGTACGAGCGCATCGGCGGCGATGCCGTTGACTTTGCTCGGCATTTTTATGATATGGACTATCCGCAAGCCGTCAATTACCTGCTTGAGAACAATTACGGCACACCTCCGCAGGCCGAGCCGGTCAAGCGAGAGTTGCCAAAGCCGTTCACCCTTCCGCCGAAAAACGATAATATGCGGCGGGTATATGCATATCTGCTTAATCGCCGAGGGATAGACCAAGAGATACTCTCTACTTTTGTTTATAAAAAAATGATCTATGAATCTGCCGACTATCACAATGCCGTATTCGTAGGTTATGATAAAAAAGGCGTTGCCCGTCATGCCCATAAACGCGGAACGGGCTCTGACAGCAAATACAAAGGCAATGCGGTAAGCAGCAATCCTCGTTACAGTTTCCACTGGACGGGTACGGACAACACGCTCTATCTCTTTGAGGCTCCCATAGATATGTTGTCTTTTATTTCTTTGCACAAGGAAAATTGGCGCAGTCGCAGCTACGCTGCCGCCTGCTGTGTCGGAGATCAAGTGTTGTTCCAAATGCTGAAAAACAACCCAAATATTGATACCGTCTATCTCTGTATGGACAATGATGCCGCAGGTCAAGCGGCGAACAAAAGAACAGCTGAAAAGCTCTCTATACAGGGCATAAAACACGAAATCCTCGTTCCGACCCATAAAGATTGGAATGAGGACCGGCTGGCAGCCGGTGGCAATGCTCCGCACATCCGTGCGGAGCTCTCTTTGCCCCAAGAAGAAAGCGAGGAAGAAGAAATATGCCAAACATTGCAGTTTTAATCACCGTTGCCGCAGTTATGTTTGCCGTCCTCGGTGCGATTACTCTGATTGCTCGCATCTATAACCTCAACAACATCAAGAGCAAAACCGTAGGCGACGGTCAGCACGGAACGGCTCGGTGGGCAAACAAGACGGAAATACGAAAGACTTACCGCCACATCCCGTTCACTCCGAAAAAGTGGCGTAAGCAGGCAAAGCAAAATCAAACGCCCACCATAACGGCGACAGCACCGAGAAAACTGCTCCGAAAAAAGACCGAGCCGATCGAGGAGGCGCTGCCGCAGGGCATTGTGGTCGGGTGCAAAGGCGGCAAGCACAGCACCACCGCCATGATAGACACGGGAGATGTCCATGTGCTGATGATAGGTGCAGCGGGTGTCGGCAAAACCGCCTTTTGGTTGTACCCGTGCATCGAGTATGCCTGTGCTTCGGGGATGTCCTTCCTCTCCACCGATACCAAGGGCGATGTCATGCGTAACTACGGTAATATCGCCAAGGATTACGGCTATATGGTTTCCGTTATCGACCTGCGAAATCCAACCCGATCAAACGGAAATAATATATTGTATCTCGTAAACAAATACACCGACCTATACGCAAAGCATCCCGACCAAATCGTCTATAAAGCGAAAGCGGAAAAATATGCGAAAATCATATCCAAGACCATTATCCTCTCCGGCATGGACGCTGCCTCCTTCGGGCAGAACACCTATTTCTACGACGCGGCCGAGGGCTTGCTGACCGCAACCATTCTGCTGGTAGCGGAGTTCTGTGCGCCGGAGAAACGGCACATCGTGTCGGTATTCAAGGTCATTCAAGAGTTACTTGCGCCATCAAAGAAAAAGGGCAAGAATCAGTTTCAGCAGCTTATGGAGTTACTGCCGAACGAGCATAAGGCAAAATGGTTTGCAGGTGCGGCTCTGAACACCGCCGAGCAGAGTATGGCAAGCGTTATGAGTACGGCGCTGTCGAGGCTCAACGCTTTCCTCGACACCGAGTTAGAGCAGCTCCTGTGCTTTGATACCGAGATAGACGCCGAAACCTTCTGCAATCAAAAGTCGGCTATCTTCGTAATTATGCCGGAGGAAAATCCCAACACCTTTTTTATGATCTCGCTCATCATCCAACAGCTATACTTGCCGTTGCCGATGAAAACGGCGGTAAGCTCAAGAACCGCTGTGTATTCTTCTGTGATGAATTTGGAACTTTGCCCAAGATAGAGTCTGCAGAGATGATGTTCAGTGCATCGAGGTCAAGGCGTTTACAAATCGTTCCCATCATCCAATCCTTCGCCCAGCTCGAAAAGAACTACGGCAAGGAAGGTGCGGAGATTATCGTAGACAATACGCAGGTCACGCTGTTTGGCGGCTTTGCTCCAAACAGCAGCTCCGCCGAAACATTATCCAAGGCGCTCGGCTCTCGCACAGCTATGAGTGGATCTGTCAGCCAAAGTAAAAATGATCCGTCACAGTCGCTCCAAATGATAGAGCGCCCACTGCTGACGCCGGACGAACTTAAATCTCTTCCAAAGGGCGACTTTATCGTAATGAAAACAGGTGTGCATCCGATGTGGGTACACCTCAAGCTGTTCTTCAAATGGGGTATTGAATTCGACGATGAACACCCATACGCCGTACCCGATCAAGGCAACCGTGAGGTCAAGTATGCCGACAAAAAGGAAATTCAGGACGGCATCCTCGAAAAATATCCGCCGGAGTGGAAAGAGGAAACGCCTGCACCGAGCGACGCTGACGGCGGCGGTCAGGCTCAGCAGGACAGCCAAAAGCATGAGCCGCAAAAAACGCCGCCGCACGGCAACCGCAGAAACGGCAGTCCTCCCATACGTACCTCGCCGCCAAAAAAAGAAGCTGCTCCCGATGTAACGGAAGCAGAGATTATAAAAGACTTAACAGAAACGGAGGTGCAAAGCAATGAGCCGTCTTGATTTTCTTTACCGCACCGAGCTGCCGCACCGCGCCGTGGCGGTGTATATCTACCTTGTCGATCGAGTGAATGAAAACGGAGAATGCTGGCCTGCCATCCCGACTATAGCGGCCGACCTCAAGCTCTCGCCCTCCACCGTCCGCCGCGGAATCCGTGACCTCAAAAAAGCGGGACTGCTCGAAACCGAGCAGCGATACCGTAAGAAAGGCGGCAAGAGCAGTCTGCTGTTTCGGCTGAAAGCGGAATAAAGAGGACCGCTTGTCGGCGGTCAGCGTTTAATCACGGCTATTACAATTCGTTCAATACCGTGCTTTTCTATATACCGTAGCACAGCGTATAAATCGCCGAACGAGAGTGCTTCGTTAAAATATTCCGTGTAGTCCTGCGGCGTTTTCAAAAGCGGATATCTGTCACCTGCATTAACGGCTATGTAGTATTTTTCGTTTTCCATCTTCATCCCTCCGAAATCGCACAAGGTTTATTATATCGGCAGCGGGATGTTTTTTCAAGAGGTTTTTCCGCCAAGGGGCAACTGCGCCTATATGCTGACAGGTGCCACCTGTCATGATGGAAGGAGAAAGTGAACTGCCCAACAGAAAAATAATTACAGTGGAGAAAATATTAACTGCATGAAAAAATTTTAATATTTGAATGTTTTTAAATATTGTGAAGGTGTATAGCCGGTCATTTTTTTGAAAATTCTACTGAAATTACTGAAATCGGAGAAACCACACTGTTCGGCAATTCGACCAATAGGCATATCTGTTTTTATCAGTTGGCTTTTTGCTTCTGCTATGCGACAAGCAAGAAGATAGTTCATAACTGACATACCGGTAATTTTTTTAAAACTGTGAGAAAGTAATGACGGACTTACTGATAGGGCATCAGCAAGTTGCTTGAGTGAAATTTTTTTATAATAGTTAACACTTAAAATGTTCTCTGCTTTTAAAATTGTTGAAAATGAAATTGAGTCGTAATGGGGAAAATCTAATTTTATATGTCGATATATGTATATCAAAAGTTGGTTGAAAAGCAATTCTGTCATAGTTTTGCTCATTGGTGATGTACTGTCAAACTCCGAAGTAAGTCTTTCAAATGTAAATTTTATTTTTTGAAAATCTTCTTCACAATCAATTATATTGATGAAGTTGTTTGGTCTGTTTAGTATTATTGAAAAAAGTCTTGGATCTCCCGAATATTGTGCCTGTGGTTCAATTCTTAATATGAAACGCTCGTAATTTTCAGATGGACTTTTTATACTATGTTGTTCAAAGCGGTTTAAAATCAGTATTTTTCCGCTTGTAAGCGGTCGTTCTTTATCATTCAGTACAACAGTTGCATTTCCCTGTGTCACAAATAGTATTTGATGACAGTTGTGATAATGGGCAGAACAGCTTATTTTTCCGCTTGAATATTTAATAGAATGAATTGTATTTTTCAATAATCACACCTCATTAACAGTATACCACAAACAGATAAAAATGCAAGATTTACATAATTGTGTGCAATTGCATTATAACACTGCTACACTTCCATATGTTACAATATTGGCAGAAAGGAGCATGCTTATGAAGAATACTGTTTATTTAAACAACGATGATTTTAAGAAACAAAATGTCGAACTTGGAACAGATTTGCCATATAGCGATGATATCAGCAAATTGAATGAGAGCTGTGAAATCGGAGGACATCATTTTGCTAACAGACTTGTGTGTCAGGCAATGGAGGGTTGTGACGGAACTTTTTCGGGAGAGCCTGATGTACTTACGAAAAGACGATATAACAGATTGGCGAGCGGCGGAGCAGCTGCAATATGGTTTGAAGCAACAGCGGTAATGCAGGAAGGCAGAGCAAATCCACGACAATTGTATATAACGGAAAAAAATCTTGATTCATTCAAACAAATTGTTGAGGAAATAAAAAATACTGCTCTTAAAACTAATGGTATTGAACCGCAGATTTTTGTTCAGCTCACACATTCGGGAAGGTACAGTAAGCCTAACGGTATACCGGAACCGCTCATAGCATATAATAATCCGATTTTTGAAAAAGATTCACCGATAAGCAGCGACAGAATAGTGAGTGACGACTATCTTGACAGCGTGAGTGAGGCTCTTGTAAACGGCGCCCGACTGGCAGAAAGAGCAGGATTTGACGGCTGTGATATTAAATGCTGCCATAGATACCTAAATAGTGAATTGCTTTCAGCGTTTGAACGCAAGGGCAGATACGGTGGTAGTATTGAAAACAGAACTCGGCTTTTGCGCGAGGCAGTAATCGGAGCGGAAAAAATAACAGGAAGTGACTTTTTAATTTCATCGCGTCTTAATATCTATGACGGATTTAGACATCCTTACGGTTTTGGTGTGAAAACGGACGGAAGCCTTGAATTTGATTCGACAGAACCGATTTGGCTTATAAAAAAATTATATGAGTCAGGCGTAAAGTTGCTTAATATTACAATGGGAAATCCTTATTTCAATCCCCATGTAGAGTCACAGGTGTTTACGATACCATTTTAATGCAAAAAGAGGACGATCCGAACAACATATACATTCTCTGGACGGCAAGCGTCAACGGAAAATATTACCGCCTGTACCGCATATTCAATTTGGAAACCGAGGAACTCGGAGAAATCTGCGTCAACCGTTTCAAGGTTGGAGACGTTACTAATGATTTCAGCTCGACAGGTATCCAAAACGCGCTTACGGCAAACAATATCGGATATAAGGAGTTTTTCAGCGATATAGGTATTATGCAGAAGCTCTCGACGCGCATTGAAAACGGCGTAACATATTACTACACAGGCGCATACACCGGAAACTTCACCTGCATTATCAAGAGTAAGGACCTTATTACCTGGGAGTATGTGGCTCAGCCTAACGAGGGTGCTAACGGCACGGGCTTTGCAAACGCTACAAAGTGGGAAAACGCCGTTTATGTATTAGGCGACAAGGTTTACTATTTTGTCAGACAGTGGGATCCTGACTCTTCGCAAACGCTAGGAACAAACTACGGAATACTCACCTGTTATAATCTGATTACGGGAGAATGGGCAAAGCCTGTTCTTGTAGGCGACTGTCAGTCCCACTCCGACTTTATTTACTACAGGGATAACCTTTATCTGTTCTATGCCCCGACCGACAGAGAACACATCGGAATACTTAAAATAAATACAGATGATATTACTAAGACCGAGGTAGTTCTTCAGGCGTATATGAACGGAAGCTGTTTCTATCCCTTCGTTCAGTATAACAGCAACGGCGAGCTGTGTATGTCTTATACCGTAGACCGTCAGCATATCAGATTGGCGTCGTTTACCCTAAGCAATTATATTAATTAGCTACCTGAATTTTTAAATATAGCTTTACAAAGCAGACGGATGCCGTAGGGTTTTCCGTTTGCTTTGTTTTTAAATACTATTCTTCGCTTTAAGTATAAAAGGGTGAAATAAATGAATATATTGGCACAGCTTTTCGGAATAGGGGCAATGATAGCCTTATTCTCTGTTTATCAGCAAAGCGAGCGGAAAAAGTTAATTGCCGCAAAGTTGTGCGCTGATGTGTGTTGGGTAATTCATTATCTGCTGCTCGGCAGCATTGCGGGAATGATTCCGAATTTTATCGGCATATTCAGAGAGCTTGTCTTTATGAAGAGAGAAAGCAAAAAATGGGCGGATAAGCTTGTCTGGCCCATACTGTTTATCCTTTGCGGCTGGGGTATGGGTATTTATACCTTCAGCTCGGCGTTTAATATATTGCCGATAGTCGCCTCAACCTTTGTTACAATTTCACTCTGGATTAAAAATCCAAGGCTCACAAAGCTTATAACCATTCCCGTGTGTACGGCGTTTATGGTATACGATTTCCATAAACGAATGACATATAAATAAAAAATACGCCTCCGAAATCGGCATTAGACTTGCCGATAGATTTCGGAGGCTTTTTTTACTTTAAAAGGTAATTTTTTGGATTAATTTACAATTTTTTTAACTTGAATGCCAATTGTTTAGAATATATAATATAAACATAAAGTGATTGTTGAAAAAAGCAATTGAATATCGGTCGTTTGCCATAAAAGCTTAACTGCCGATGTATGTTTCAATATACTGCTTTAATTTTTCTTCCGAAATGTACTCTGATACTTTCTCAATAAATTCGGCGGTGTTATTTACATTTAGAGCTTTACGCATTGCCGAAATGTGATAATGCAAGGTCTGTGGGGTCAAAAACAGGCTGTCGCATATTTTTGAATTTGAATATCCGCTTATCAGCATAAGCAGTATATTGAAATCAATTTTCTTCATCGCGGTGAGCATCGTGTCGATAGCTATTAAATCTTTAAACTCGGGATCGTCGGTGTAATCTATTACTTTATTTGTCTTTCCGCTCAGGTCCAGTGTTTTATCGGATAAGGCTAAGGGGGGAAGCTCATAATCGGTTGTAATCGGTAAATTACAGGTGGATTGCCGAGTGTAAATATGTCCGTACAGCGTAATGTTTATAGCGGCGAATGAGCTGCGATGCTTTGCGTAAATACTGTATATGCTGGCGAGCGCCTTAATTAAATCATCCATACTGTAGGAACAGCTTGTGAGAGATATTTTATGCAGTCGGGCGATAATGGTGTCCATAAATCCGATAACGAAGCGATCTCTTAAATATTTCGGATCCCTTTCATTCATTTTTTTAAGGAAAGCGATACCTGCGTAGTCATTAACGCAAAAAACGGTATCATATTTATACCGATTTTCATAAAAGCTGTCAAAGCTTTCCGAAAAACTGTTTTCGGATAAAAAAACATCATTTCTACTGAAGTTCGGATAAAACCTGTAAAGGGTCTGGACATTGTTGATATCATAAACGCTTAAAATATTAACCGCGAAAAAGGAAACCCGTCCCTTGTTGTTGGATTTTATATAATTTATTAAATCCATCATACATTTCGAGGTGTCTCCCATAATAGTGCTGAAAAAATATTTGGTGTGAAAATACGGGGGATTATTTGCGGCGATAACAGGAATAGAGTGTTTATTGCAAAAACCCAATATGGGCTCGTGATGAGAGGTGAGGGTGTCTAATATAAACAGTACGGACTGATCGTCGTTGAGAAGACCGGAAAGATTTTCAGAGCTTTTAAGTATTATCGTTTTAATTCGTTTTTGGTTAAGCGAGGCGGCATATGACACCTCTTGATTATGCCGCGAAAAGTTTAAAGATTTTTTGCTGTCCGACAGGATATATAAAGCCATATAAACATCTCCTAATAATCTCTTTTCGGTATAAGAATAACATATTTTTCTTCAATTTGCAAATTTATATATTTGGAAAAATTTGTCGGAGCTTTAGCTGTCAGCCTCTCAAACGGCTTAAACAGGGGATTCACAATTTTCTTATGACAAAATGAGTGCTTTTTTTTGATTGCATATCATTGTGAAAAACGCTATAATTAAATCAAATAAGATTTGATATATTGTTGGTATTATCTACTAATAGTAAGGAGTGCTGAAAATTGAAAAAAATTAAAAATGTTGGCATCATTATGCTTGCAATGGCTTGTATGGCAACAGCAGGCTGCGGCGGAGGCGGTGATTCGGATAATCCTTCGGGAAGCACAAATGCAAATACGAACACATCTTTTTTTGAAGACATTCCAGCCGAGCTTGACGGTACTACGGTGACATTCGCTACCTGGATAGACCACAATTCAAACGAATCGGCAACGGTATTATCCGATTTCACCGATATTACGGGAATCAAGGTTGAAATTTTACATATTCCGCAAATGGAATATGTATCCAAGCTTTCGGCTCTTGTTGCATCGGGCGAATCGCCGGACGTTGCGGTGTCGAATTCAGAATGGCCGCGTATTTTGCCTATTCTGTCTCCTCTTGAGAATACAAAGGTTAATCCGAGCGATGAGTTCTGGGATCAGGAAGTTGTGAAATCGTATACAATCGGCGGACATTCTTATCTTGTGAACGTAAGAGAGGGCGCTTGGGATATGGGCTCGGCTTGCGTTTATTACAATAAACGTATTTTCGAGGATAACGGTATTACAACGCCTGATCTTTACTATACTGAAAAGCGTTGGACGCTTGAAAACTTCTTCAAGGCGGCTAAAGAGCTTAAAGCGGCTATCGGATGCGGTGTAGGTATTGATGTGCATTCATTTACATCGGCTTACAGCGATGGCTTTGTAACGTGGGATTCCGAATCCGCAAGCTTTAAGAGCAATATCAATCAGCCCGAATTTATTTCAGCCTGGCAGATGATGGCGGAAGCAAGGGACGGAGGATATGCTGAAGTAAGCGACGGTGGCACCCGTTGGATGTTTGAACAGCAGAAGATGGGTATGCTTTTGACAGGTGCCTACGGACTCAGAAAAACAGGATGGTTCAGCAATGATATTGATACCGAGGACTTAGGTTTTGTTCTGCTGCCGCGTGTTGAAGCAAGCAGCGAGCAGATTTACGGTCGCACAGGCGAACGTGGATACGGTATCTGCAACGGAGCGAAAAACCCTGACGGTGCCGCGTATTTCCTGCGTTATTTCCTTGACGCGGATAATTACGAGGAGGAT
>OCSH01001598.1_pt1 | contig 15983 bp, 14 predicted proteins | sample 1538371 | NCBI WGS metagenome assembly OCSH01 (sample SAMN04571687, study PRJEB22368) | human gut metagenome | biome: human gut; material: stool | host: Homo sapiens | place: Luxembourg | collected 2012-06-01 | reverse complement strand
AAAAAACTTACAGAGACGTAAACGTTACCGGGAACGATGCCGAAAACCGGCAAAAAACCGGAACTTCGGGGCAGAAAAACACATAGCCGTGCATTTTCATGCCCGGCGTCTCTTTACGGCACAAGTATAGTGCTGTGCCGTGGAGAATGTCAAGGCAAAATGCTGAATTTTCGGGGGGGGGGGGGTAGGCAATTTTGTGGAACGAGCACAAAATAAGCCGAAAATTTGCGACAGAATGACAGGGCAAACTTGCACAAAAATCCGGGAGCAGACGGAAAATAGGTCAAACCTGTACACAAAAAAGAACGACTTTACAGCAGTTTCAAAAGGTTTCGGGCAGGGGTTCGGGCGGAGCGGGCGAGGGCACCGCCCTGCGGAATGCAGGCAAGCGGAGGAGGGAGCATCTCCCGGCAAAACAAAAGAGCCTGCAAACGCACGCAGCACGTTTGCAGGCTCTGGAAGCAGCGGTTACACCCGCGCCGCACCCTGATCCAGAATTTTATCGAACCGGGCAAAGAAGGTGATGGTAGTGATGGTGGCCGCCAGAATGTCGCTGACCGGCTCCGCCAGAAATACGCCGAACACCGGGTCTGCCACGAGATGCGGCAGAATAAAGATGAGCGGGATCAGCAGGATGATCTTGCGCAGGCAGGCCAGCAGCAGGCTGACCTTCGCCTGCCCCAGCGCCATAAAGCTCTGCTGGCAGGCAATCTGGAAGCCCATGGCAAAAATGCCGGCCATGTAAATGCGCATGGCCCAGGTGGTGTAGGAAATGAGTGCGGAATCGGAGGTGAAGATGCCTGCCACGGCCCCGGGTGCCAGCATCATGGCCAGCCAGAACAGGCAGGTGTATGCGCCGCACAGTGTCAGCTGGAACCGGAAAGCCTCCTTTACGCGGGGCTTTTTGCCGGCCCCGAAGTTGAAGCTCATCACCGGCTGGCCGCCCTGGCACACGCCCTGAATGGGCAGTGTGCACAGCTGGGAGGCGCTGGTGATCACGGTCATGGCACCCACCGCCACGTCACCGCCGTAGCGGGCCAGACTGGAGCTGAAGCTGATGGAGAGCAGACTCTCGGTGGAAAGCATCACAAAGGTGGAGATGCCCAGTGCCAGCACCGGCAGGATGACCTGCTTTTCCGGGCGCAGATAGTCCTTGCGCAGGCGCAGGATCGTCTTTTTGCCGGTGAGGAATTGCAGGATCCACGCCGCACCCACGGCCTGACTGAGCACGGTGGCAATGGCTGCGCCCCGCACGCCCAGCCCGAACCCGAAGATGAGGATGGGGTCCAGAATGATGTTGATCACGGCACCGATCACGGTGGTGAGCATGCTGGTCTTGGCAAAGCCTTGGGTGGTGATGAAGGGATTCATGCCCAGCACCAGCAGCACGAACACCGAGCCGAGAATGTAGAGGCGGCTGTAGCTCAACGCATACGGCAGGGTGGTGTCACTGGCACCGAACAGCCGCAGCAGCGCGGGCGCACCCGCATAAAAGCCGATGGTCAGCACCACTGCAAAGAGCATCAGCACCGTAAAGCTGTTGGAGATGATCTTTTCGGCCTGCTGCCGGTCCCCCTGCCCCAGTGCAATGGCGGTGCGCGGTGCACCGCCCGCGCCCACCAGCATGGCGAACGCGTTCAGCAGCATGAGGATGGGGGTGAACAGTCCCACGCCGGTGAGCGCGGCTGCGCCGATGCCCTCAATGTGCCCGATGTAAATGCGGTCTACGATGTTGTACAGCAGGTTCACCACCTGCGCCACCACGGCGGGGATCATCAGCTGCAGCATCAGCTTTTTCACGCTGCCGGACCCCATGTCCTGTTTTGCCTGTGCCATGGAACAAAAACTCCTTTTGCTTCAAATTTGAACTATATCCTCTATATTATACTCAAAAACCGCAAAAAAGCCAGCCCTTTTTTGCAAAAACCTCTGCACCTCGCAAAAAATACCCCCAAAAAGGCCCGGCCTGCGCTGCAGACCGGGCCCGGCACCGGAGAGAAAAGTGTTGACGGAAGGAGACTTTTTTGCTATACTATATAAGGTTTATTCTGGACCGGGGCTGCCTCCCAAGGCAGGACAAAGCCCCTACACAGTCCGGAATTTCCGGCAAAAACATAACGTGGAGTAGTACTCAAGTGGTCGAAGAGGCGTGACTCGAAATCTCGTAGGCCCTGCAAGGGGCGCCAGGGTTCAAATCCCTGCTACTCCGCCAAGGTCACAGTTTCTCACGGAACTGTGACTTTTTATTTTACCGAAACAGCTGGATCAAATGGATAGGACCACCTTTCAGAGGCAAGCCCTCCGGCAGTTCCTTCAGGAACTGGGTCTCGGGGACCGTACCGGGTGAATTGCAAGGCTACCTCAAAACAAGCGGTTCTGGCTGTCAGAAAAAGCTCCTTGGAAGCGAAGGCTTTCAGGGAGCTTTTTTGCTGCCGGGAGAGCACCCGGGCGGTTTGGCCAGTCAGACACGTTCCAATAGGCTTGTCAGGGTGGAGGCAAAGGCTTCATCCTGCGCCTTTGTCCGCTTTGGGCTCCCCTTGGGGTGCTTGCCGGCACGAAGGAGCTTTTTGTTTTCGTACCGCCGCAGCATGAGGGCATCCATGTTGTCGGCGGTGTACTCCAAGCCGTTCTGGTTCAGCACTCTGGCACACCGGGCAAGGCACATGCTTGCCAGCCCATAGTCCTGTGTTACGACCACATCGCCGGGTTTCACTCGGTTGACCAGCGCAAAGTCTACGCTGTCAGCCCCTTTATCGAACACCAATGTCTGCGCACCTTCCCGCTCGATTTGGTGAGAGGTATCGCACAGGATAATGACCAGGACGCCGAACTGTTTTGCGATCTGCAAAGTCAGATCAACCACGGGACAACCATCTGCATCAATCAAAATGGTCATGTGTGTTCCTCCATCACCCATCGAAACGCCCTTGCCGTGCGCAGGTCGGCATCTTTGAAATGCCCGCCGCTGTTCCATTCGAGGGTGCAGTTCTTGCCGCGTTCCACAAGTTCACGGTGCAGGGCACGGATGTTATCGCCCACAGCAGCCATAGTTGCGTTCCTTGTGCGCTCTTCCCGGTCGCCAAGACTCAGATAAATGCACTGCGCCTGAATGGGGTGCTGTTGCTCAAACTCCATCCATCCCGGAAACCACACAGATGGCGAAGCGGCCGCAACACCGGAAAACAGAGCTGTCTGCGTGGATGCCCACAGAGCAAACAGTCCGGCCAGCGAGTAGCCGCCCAGAATAATCCGGACATTTTCCGGCAGTGCAAACTGCTGTTTCAGGGTGGGAATCGCCTGTTCTGTCAGAAAGCGTAGTGTGCCCGCCGCATTGCCGCCGAAACTTTCTTTGCCCCACACCGCGGGAGATTTCCACGGGGAAAGTTCATCGTTCCAGTTTTTCACAGGAACAGCGGCAAACAAAAACGAATGTGCCGAACCCTGCGCAATGGCTGAAATTTCATTGTCCATATGCTGCAATTCATGCTCGTCCGTCATCTGGAGCAGAAGATATTCGGCGCAGTCTGCGCCGTAAATACGGCAGGGTCTATCTCCGAATTTTAAGGGAAAATCAAGGCGATTAAGGGATTCTGCTTTATAGTTCATCGACAAAATACCTCCCATTGATCGGCACGAGAAAAAGGCGTGAGAAGATTGGCTGCTTCCATTATAGCATATTCGGGCGGAGAGACAAGAAGCCCGGATGTGCGGCACGCTCTGCAGGGACTTCCTGCAGTTCGGTATGAGAGAATCGACGAAAAAACGGTTGACATCCGCTGAAAGAAACCCTTACAATGGGAACAGAAAATGCGGCATGTAACGGAACAGGAGGAAAAGACGGATGGAAACCTACAAGACCCTGCGAGAGCTTTTTATGACCTTGTGCAACACGGAGGTCGACACGGCGGTGATCCTGGGCCACATCAACCCGGACGGGGACGCCGTCGGTTCGGTCATGGGCGTTGCCTATTACCTGCGGGAGAATTTCCCCTGCAAGTTCCGGGAAATCATCCCCTACACAGCCCCGGGCCTTGCCAAAGGGGTGCAGAACTATGTGGAGCAGGACACGACGTTTGACCCCTTTGCACTGCTGGAAGGGCGCGTCCCGAAGGACAGGCCCTATGTTGCCATTGCCTGCGACTGCGCAGCGCCGGACCGCATTGCCGGTGAGGAATGGTTCCGGCGGGCAGCGGTCCGGGTGACGCTGGACCACCACGAAACCAATACTGGTTACGGGGACATCGGCTGCATCGAGCCGCTTTCCTCCTGCGCGGAGATGATCGCCCAGATGATGGATTCGGACGAGCTGGTCCCTGTGGCGCAGCGTGCGCATGAGCAGGGGCTGCGCACAGCGGCAGATTACCTGTACCTGGGCATCCTGCACGATACCCGCCGCTTTTCGCACATTTCCGGCGGAAGGACGCTGGGCGTCGCGGCAAAACTTCTGTTCGGCGGGGTGGACCACGACGAGCTGGTCAAGACGATGGATGTGCGCACCCTGCGCGAATGCTGCCATCAGGGCGGACTGCTTGCACAGGCCCGGACTGCCGCCGACGGCAGGGTGGGATATCTGTGCCTGAGCGCGGCGCAGGCTGCGGAACTGCAGGTGTCCTATGAGGACATGAAGAAGGCTGCTTACCAGATGGCGGACTGCTCGGATATCCGCATCGCGCTGGCCGCTCTAGAACAGGGGCCCGGCCACTGGCGCTTTTCTGCCCGCACGAACGAAACGGAACTGGATGTGAGCCGCTACTTCCTGCCCTTTGGCGGCGGCGGTCACCCCCACGCAGCCGGGCTGATCCTGGACACGGCGGATGTCCGGCCCGCGCTGCAGAGCATCCTGAACGCCATGGCGGCAGACCTTGCCGCTGAGGAAACCCATCTGACAGGAGAAATTTTGGAATGAACAACACAGAAGCATTTGAGTTCTTGCTGAGCTGGAAGGATGACGTCCTGATGAACTGCCTTTCCGGGCGGCGGGATAAGGCCTTTGATCCGCAGGCTATGCAGAAGGTCCGGGCGGCCTGTGCCGTGCTGGCCGAGGACGGGACCTATCCGTTCGACCTGTCGGTCACAGACCCGGAGATCTACCGTCAGGTCAGTGCCTGGTTCACCGACCTGCTGCGCAAATCCTGAACCGTTCCGACACGAAAGATGCATTTATTTTCCACAAACGCTTGACATCTTGTGCAATCTGCATTATCATAAAGCCATCAAGTGTTTGTTCAGAGAAGCGAGCAGAACAAACAAGAGGGAGCCTGTTCCCTTTTGTTTGCTCTGCTCTTTTTTGTTCCCGCTACGCAAACGAGCATGCTGTGACAGGCAGAAGATCAGGAGGTTTTTATGCTGGATGTAGCAATCATCGGCTGCGGTGTCGTTGGCGCGGCTGCCGCCTATGAGCTCTCGCATTATCCGCTGCACACTGCAATTTTTGAGGCCGAGAACGATGTGGCCGACTGCACCACCAAGGCCAACAGTGCCATTCTGCACGCTGGGTACGACCCCGAGCCGGGCACCCGGATGGCACGGCTCAATGTGGAGGGCGTTGCACTGGCCAAAGAGATCTGCGCCCGGCTGGATGTGCCGTACCGGCAGTGCGGCAGTCTGGTGCTGGCCCTCAGCCCGGCGGAGCTGCCGCATCTGCAGAAGCTGTACGAAAACGGCCTTGCCAACGGGGTGCCGGGCATCCGGCTGCTGTCGGCAGAGGAAACACGGGCCATGGAGCCCGGTCTTTCGCCGGAGGTGGCCGGAGCGCTGTATGCACCCAGCGCGGCCATCGTCAGCCCGTGGGAATATGCGCTGGCCATGGCGGAGGTGGCGGTGCGCAACGGGGTGGAACTCCACCTCAGCAGCCCGGTCACCGGCATTCAGAAAACCGCGTCCGGATGGGTGTTGACCACGCCGTCCGGCGTGGTGGAGGCCCGCTACGTTGTCAACGCCGCCGGCATCCGGGCCGATGCCGTGCACGACATGGCCGCTCCGCACCGGTTCACCATCCAGCCCACCCGCGGCGAATATTACCTTCTGGACAAATCGGAAGGCACGCGGGTGCAGCATGTCATCTTCCAGTGCCCCAACGAAAACGGCAAGGGCGTGCTGGTGGCACCTACCGTTCACGGCAACCTGATCGTTGGACCCAATGCCGAGCCGGTGGCGGGCGACAACACCGCCTGCACCGCCGCCGGGCTGGCCTTTGTCAGCGCGGCCGCACGCCGCAGCGTGCCGGACATCCGCTTCGGCGAGTCCATCCGCAACTTTGCAGGCGTCCGCGCCAATGTGGACACCGGGGATTTCGTCATCGGCGAGGCGGAAGGTGCACCCGGCTTCATCGACCTGGCCGGTATGAAATCGCCGGGCCTGTCCAGCGCACCGGCCGTTGCCAAAGAGGTGGTCCGCATTCTGGAAGGCCACGGGGATCTGCCTGCGGTCAAAACGGATTACCGGGACGGCCGCACCCGGGTGCGGTTCAAGGAGCTGCCGCCGGAAGAAAAGGCAAAGCTCATTGCCCGGAACCCCGCCTACGGCCGGGTGATCTGCCGCTGCGAGACCATCACCGAGGGCGAGATCCTGGACGCCCTGCACACCGAGATCCCGGCCACCACCATCGACGGCGTCAAGCGCCGCTGCAACGCCGGGATGGGCCGCTGTCAGGGCGGCTTCTGCGGGCCCCGGGTGCTGGAGCTCATCAGCCGGACGCGGGGCATCGACCCGCTGGACGTCCTGCAGGACAAGGCAGGCAGCAACGTCTTACTGTGCGAAACCAAGCAGGAGGGAACCAACCATGATTGATCTGGTCATCGTCGGCGGCGGCCCTGCAGGCCTTGCCGCAGCCTACAGCGCATGGCAGCACGGCCTGCGCGATATTCTGATTTTGGAGCGTGACAACGAGCTGGGCGGCATCCTGAACCAGTGCATCCACAACGGCTTCGGGCTGCACCGTTTCGGCGAGCAGCTCACCGGCCCGGAGTACGCCGGGCGCTACATTGAAATGCTGCGCTCCACCGGCGTTCGGGTGGAGCTGGGCACCATGGTGCTGGAGGTCACGCCGGATAAAAAGATCCACTGTGTCAGCAAGGAGAAGGGCTACCAGATCCTCGAAGCAAAGAGCGTCATCCTCTGCATGGGCTGCCGGGAGCGCACCCGCGGGGCCATCGGCATCCCGGGCACCCGCCCGGCCGGCATCTACACCGCCGGTGCCGCCCAGCGCTATGTCAACATGGAGGGCTATCTGGTAGGCAAACGGGTGCTCATTCTGGGCAGCGGCGACATCGGCCTGATCATGGCCCGGCGGATGACGCTGGAAGGGGCCAAGGTGCTGGCCTGCGTGGAGGTCATGCCCTATTCCGGCGGCCTGACCCGCAACATTGTGCAGTGCCTGCAGGATTTTGATATCCCGCTGTACCTGTCCCACACCATCGTGGACATTCAGGGCGATACCCGGGTGGAAAAGGCCATTGTGGCCAAGGTGGACGAGAACCGCCGCCCCATTCCGGGCACCGAGATGGAGTTTGACGTGGACACCATCCTGCTCAGTGTGGGCCTGATCCCGGAAAACGAGCTGACCCGGCAGGCCGGCATCCCGATGGACCCCCACACCAAGGGAGCCGTGGTCTACGAGAACATGGAGACCGGCATTCCCGGCGTGTTTGCCTGCGGCAACGTGGTGCATGTGCACGATCTGGTGGACTTTGTTTCCGGCGAGAGCGACCGGGCCGGAGCCGCAGCCGCCGCCTATGTGCTCCATGGTGAGACCCCGGACGCGGCCGTGCTGGACCTTGTCCCGGGCAATGGCGTGGGCTATACCGTCCCCCAGCGGGTGCGCCCGGCGGACGTGGACAAGGGCGTGGAGATCTCGTTCCGGGTGCGGCAGAATTACGGCCCCAGCCAGATCACCATCACCTGCGGGGAGAAGCAGCTGGCCCGGTTCAAGCGCCAGCGGATGGCACCCGGCGAGATGGAGCACATCACCCTGCCCGGGGTCCTGCTGGCAAAGGCCGACGGCCCGCTGACCGTTGCAGTAGAGGAGGTCGTAGCAAAATGAACAAAAAGCGTGAGATCATTTGTATCTGCTGCCCCCGTGGCTGCCACTTGCAGGTGGACCCGGAAAACGATTATAATGTAACTGGCAATGCCTGCCCCAACGGTGCCGCCTATGGCAAGGAAGAACTGACCCACCCCACCCGTATCCTGACCAGTACGGTGCGGGCCGAGGGCGGGCGCTATCCGCGCTGCCCGGTCAAGACCGCGCAGGCGGTGCCCAAAGAAAAGATCGTGCAGGTCATGGCTGCGCTGGACGGCGTCACGCTGCACGCACCCATCCGCACCGGGCAGGTCGTGCTGACCGACGTCTGCGGCACCGGTGTGGATGTCGTAGCCACACGAGACCTGTAAAACCGCCCCTGAGCGAAACGGAGGTCGTTGAACCATGTCGACAAAGTATGTTCTTGCACTGGACCAGGGAACCACCAGCAGCCGCGCCATCCTGTTTGACAACGAGCAGAACATCATCGCGGTGCAGCAGCGGGAGTTTGAGCAGATCTACCCGCAGCAGGGCTGGGTGGAGCACAACCCCATGGAGATCTGGTCCACCCAGTACGGGGTCATGAACGAGGTGGTGGCCCAGAGCGGCGTGGATGTCCATGACATTGCCGCCATCGGCATCACCAACCAGCGCGAGACCACCATCCTGTGGGAAAAGGCCACCGGCCGCCCCATCTACAATGCCATCGTCTGGCAGTGCCGCCGCACCGCCCCGCTGGTGGACGAGCTGGTGCAGCAGCCCGGCATGACGGAATACATCCGCGAGAATACCGGCCTGATGCCGGATGCCTATTTTTCCGCCACCAAGATCAAGTGGATCCTGGATAACGTGCCCGGCGCGCGGGAGCGGGCCGAGGCGGGCGAGATCCTGTTCGGCACCGTGGACACCTGGCTGGTGTGGAAGCTCACCGGCGGCAAGGTGCATGTGACCGACCGCACCAACGCCAGCCGCACCATGCTCTACAACATCCGCACCCTGGACTGGGATGACACCCTGCTCAAAGCGCTGGACATCCCCCGCTGCATCCTGCCCCGCGTGGCGGATTCCAGCGAGGTCTACGGCACCACCGACCTGTGCGGGGTGCAGGTGCCGGTGGCCGGCATTGCCGGGGACCAGCAGGCTGCACTGTTCGGGCAGGGGTGCTTTGCCAAGGGTGAGGCCAAGAACACCTACGGCACCGGCTGCTTCTTGCTGATGAATACCGGGGACACCATCTGCCGCAGCCAGAACGGCCTGATCTCCACCATTGGCATCAGCCTGAACGGTAAGGTGGAGTATGCTCTGGAGGGCAGCGTCTTTGTGGGCGGTGCCGTCATCCAGTGGGTGCGCGACGGCCTGCGGATGATCCAGGAGAGCCGCGACGCCGAATACTATGCCCAGAAGGTGCCGGACAACGGCGGCATCTACATCGTACCCGCCTTCACCGGTCTCGGTGCGCCCTATTGGGATATGTACGCCCGCGGTGCCATCGTGGGCATCACCCGCGGCACCACCCAGAACCACATCATCCGGGCGGCGGAGGAGTCCATCGCCTACCAGAGCGCCGATCTTGTGGCCGCCATGGAAAAGGACACCGGTGTGCCCATCACCTCCCTGAAGGTGGACGGCGGTGCTTCCCGCGACCAGTTCCTGATGCAGTTCCAGGCCGACATCCTGAACAAGGACGTTCTGCGCCCGGCCATCCGGGAGACCACGGCCCTGGGCGCTGCCTATCTGGCAGGCCTTGCCACCGGTGTGTGGAAGGACCGGGACGAGATCCGCAGCCTGTGGCACTGCAACATGACCTTTACCCCCGCTATGCCGGAGGCCGAGCGCGCACGGCTGCTGTCCGGCTGGCACAAGGCCGTGGGCCGCAGCAGTGACTGGGCAGAGCATTAAAAGAATTTGTCTGGATTTTGACTGCTTCCAACAAAAAATCACGAATTTGTGAATTGTCTGTTGACAAACCGTTGAGAAATGGTATACTGAAAGCATCCCAAGAGAATTGAGATGGGGATGCACTGTGCCACACGACCGCAGTGCGTCCCCATTTTTTTGTTCCCATCGCACCCCTTGTCCGCCCGTTCACATCTGTTCCGGGGGCTGGTTCTGGAAGTGCAGCCGCCGGGCATGTCTCTGAAAAAAGAAGGAGGATCCCCATGAAAAGCACCGCAAAGGCCACCGAAAAGCGTTCGCGCACGGTCGTTGTGCTGGCGATCGCTGTGGCGTTGATGCTGCTGGGCAGCATTTTTGCCCAGATGTTCAACACCTCATTCTACAAGGTCAAGGTCTCCCGCATTTCCTTTGATACCGACTCCGGCACCCTTTCGGGCCTGTTGTACATGCCCAAGGGCGTGGACGCCTCCAACCCGCACCCCACCATCGTGACCACCCACGGCTACCTGAACAGTGCCGAGATGCAGGACGAGACCGCCATCGAGATGTCCCGCCGCGGCTATGTCGTGCTGGCACTGGATATGTATGACCACGGCCATTCCCACGGGAACGCCGACAATACCGGCGGCTTCTTCAACTTCTGGCCCACTTCGCTGTGGGATGCCGCACAGTACATGTACAGCCAGGACTACGTTGCCAAGGATGCACAGGGCAACGGTCAGATCGCGGTCAGCGGCCACTCCATGGGCGGCTTCTCCTCCGAGATGGCCATCTATCTGGATGAGCAGAACTACGCTGCCGCCGGTTACCGCATCATCAAGGCCGGTTTGAGCATGGGTGCCGATTACTCCTGGACCTCCTACCTGAGCCTGGACGAAGAGGCTGCGGTTGCCACCTTCGGCGGACGCACCATCGGCAAGATCTGCGGCCAGTACGACGAGTTCTTCTTTGCGGCCGACGAGCCTCCCACGAAGAGCGGCACCGTCTACCACAAGGACTATGTTGCCACCACCGCTGGCAAGACCCTGCTGGAGCAGGAAGCTCCGCAGGCTGACACCTGGTACACCGGCTCGGACGGCGGCCAGCGCATCATTTACCAGCCGCGTGAGATCCACCCCTGGAACCACTTCTCCAAGGCTTCCACCAAGGATGCCATCGAGTTCTACGCCACTGCATTTGCCGACCAGTCCGGTCTGGTGCAGAACATTGCTTCCACCAGCCAGATCTGGTACTGGAAAGAAGTCTTTGAGCTGGTCGCTCTGGTGGGCTTCCTGCTCATGCTGGCACCTCTTGCCCTGCTGCTGATGAAGCTGCCCTTCCTGTCCAATGCAAAGCAGGCCGTCGCAGCACCCACCCCGGCCGTCGGCACCCTGTCCGGCAAGCTTGGCACGATCAGCCTGTTCGTGGTGGGTATGCTGATCCCGGCCATCATCTTCCCCGCCGTATACGACGGCAGTCTGACCGCAGAGCCCATCCGCTGGATGCGCTACGCCAGTGACATTGCCCTGCTCCTGTCGGTGGTGGGCATCGTTCTGGCAGCCCGCAGCACCGAGGACGACCGCAAGACCTGGCTGTCCGGCTCGGTGTGCGTCCTGATCGCTTCCATCGTCCTGCGTGTGCTGGTGACCAAGAACATCTTCGAGACCAATGCCACCTGGCAGGGCCCCACCGTCAACAGCATCGTGACCTGGGCTCTCATCTGCGCCTGCATCTCCATCGTGACCATGGTCTGCGTCTACCTGTTCGGCGGCCGCAAGCAGAAGGGTATCACGCTGGAACAGTACGGCATTGCCGCAAAGCCGGTGTCTGTGGCCGCAGCCTTCTGCGTGGCACTGCTGGTGTGCGTGATCGCCTACGCCTGCCTGTTTGCCGTGGATGCCATCTTCAAGACCGACTTCCGCATCTGGACCTTCGCCTTCAAGACCTTTGAAGCCAGCGCCATCCCGGCGGCGGTCAAGTATATGCCGTTCTTCTTTGTGTACTACTTTGTCAGCGGTGCCGCCGCCATCTCCAACACCAGCAGCGAAAAGCTGCAGGGCGGCTGGGGCTACCTGCTGGCTGCTCTGACCAACATGGGCGGCATCCTCCTCTGGCTGGTGCTGCAGTACGGCACCCTGTTCCGTACCGGCGTTGCCTTCTACCCGGGACAGGCCCTTGGCGGCATCCTGCTGTTTGCGCTGGTGCCCTCGCTGGCCATTGCATCCTGCCTGGCCAAGTACCTGTACAAAAAGACCGGCAGCGTGTACGTTGCGGCCTTCCTGAATACCATCCTGATGACCATGATGACCGTGGCCAACACCGCGATCTATTTCCAGGCATAAGCACAACCGCAGACTGGGGCTGCACTTTACAGTGCGGCCCCTTTGTGCGATAATGAGAACCATCTGAGAGAAAAGGAGTCCTGCCCGATGCATCCACTTGCTGAAACTCTGCTGGACGAGCCGGTGATCGCAGCCGTCAAGACGGATGACGCTCTGACGGCCGCCCTGGCCTCGCCCTGCAGCACGGTCTTTCTGCTGGCGAGCACCCTGCTCAATGTGGGGGAGCTGGTCCGGCGCATCCACGCGGCCGGAAAGCTGGCCGTCGTGCACATCGACCTTGTGGACGGCCTTTCGGCGCGGGAAGTTGCCGTGAATTCCCTCATTGCGCTGTGCCACCCGGACGGCATCATTTCCACCCACCCGTCCCTGATCCGGCGGGCGCGCCATCAGGGCCTGCTGACCATCCAGCGGGCGTTCATCCTGGACTCCCTTTCCCTGAACAATCTTTCCGGCCAGCTGGAACAGGGCAAGCCGGACTTTGTGGAGATCCTGCCCGGCATTATGCCCCGGGTCATCACCGAGATCAGTACCCGCACCCGGGTGCCGGTGATCGCGGGCGGTCTGCTGCGGGACAAGGCCGACGTCATGGCCGCCATGCGGGCCGGTGCCTCGGCAGTGTCCACCTCTGCCCCGGAGCTGTGGGACATCTGAACCCCGGAAAACACAAAAATGCCTGACCGCTGTCGTTGGCGGTCAGGCATTTTTTATGGAAAGCAGCAGCGTTACGGGTGGCTCTTCTTGACAAGATCTTTGGTGTACAGGGCGCGGGTGGCGTTGAGCACGGCAATGACCATGACGCCCACGTCGGCAAAGATGGCTGTCCACATGCTGGCCATACCGATGGCACCCAGCAGCAGGCAGGCAAACTTGACCGCCAGCGCGAACACGATGTTCTCGTACACGATGCGCAGGGTGCGGCGGGCGATGCGCATGGCCAGTGCGATCTTGGCCGGGTCATCGTCCATCAGCACCACGTCGGCGGCTTCAATGGCGGCGTCGGAGCCCAGGGCACCCATGGCGATGCCCACATCGGCGCGGGACAGCACCGGGGCGTCGTTGATGCCGTCGCCCACAAAGGCCAGATTCTCCTTGGACTTCTTGGCGGCGATGAGTGTTTCGATCTGGTCCACCTTGTCGCCGGGCAGCAGACCGGCGTGGTATTCGTCCAGACCCAGCTGGGCAGAAACGGCCTTGGCCACCGGCTCGGCATCGCCGGTGAGCATGACGGTCTTGCGCACTCCGGCGGCCTTCAGGGCCCGGATGGCCTCGGCACTGTGGGGTTTGACCACGTCGGCGATGAGCAGGCAACCGGCGTATCTGCCGTCGATGGCAACGTGCACGACGGTGCCGGTCTCGCTCACGGCGGGGGCAGAAAGACCCAGCTTTTCCATCAGACGGGCGTTGCCGGCGGCAACGGGCTTGCCGTCCACCTTGGCGGTCACGCCGTGGCCGCCAAGCTCCTCCACATCGGTGACGCGGGCGGAGTCGATCTCCTTGCCGTAGGCGGCCTTGATGCTCAGGGAGATGGGGTGCTTGGACCAGCTCTCGGCCAGGGCGGCGGCCTCCACCAGCTGTTCGTCGGTGATGCCGTCGGCCGGGTGGACGCCGGTGACTTTGAAGGTGCCCTGGGTCAGGGTGCCGGTCTTATCAAACACCACGATGCCGGTGCGGGCCAGCTCCTCCAGATAGGTGGAGCCCTTGACCAGGATGCCGCAGGCGGAAGCACCGCCGATGCCGCCGAAGAAGCTCAGCGGAATGCTGATGACCAGTGCGCAGGGGCAGCTGATGACCAGGAAGGTCAAAGCGCGGTAGATCCAGTCCCCAAAGCGGGCAGGCTGGCCCATCAGCAGCAGCACGATGGGCGGCAGGAAGGCCAGCGCCAGCGCACCGTAGCAGACAGCCGGGGTGTATACCCGGGCAAAGCGGGTGATGAAGTTTTCGGCACGGGCCTTTTTCATGCTGGAATTTTCCACCAGATCGAGAATTTTCGAGACGGTGGACTCGCCGAATTCCTTGGTAGTCCTGACTTTCAGCAGGCCGGTCATGTTCACGCAGCCGCTGATGACCTCGTCTCCGGTCTGGACGTCGCGGGGCAGGCTCTCACCGGTCAGGGCGGCGGTGTTCAGGGCGGAGGTGCCCTCTACGATCACACCGTCAATGGGCACCCGCTCGCCGGGCTGCACCACGATCACGGTGCCGACCTCCACGTCATCGGGGTCCACCTGCTCCAGCTTGCCGTCCTCGTCCTCCACGTTGGCGTAGTCCGGGCGGATGTCCATCAGGCTGGAAATGCTCTGGCGGCTCTTGCCCACGGCCACGCTCTGGAACAGCTCGCCGATCTGGTAGAAGATGATAACGGCGCAGCCTTCCACGTAGTCGCCCAGCGCGAAGGCACCCACGGTGGCAACGGCCATCAGGAAGCACTCATCGAAGGGCTGGCGGTTCTTGATGCCCAGCAGTGCCTTGCGCAGCACGTCCCAGCCCACCACCAGATACGGAATGCAGTACAGCGCCAGCTCCACCGGCGTGGGGAACTGGGGCAGCAGCTTGAGGATGAGCACCAGCACCACCGCAGCGATGATGCGGTACAGGGTCTTTTTCTGCTTTTTGTTCATACAAAACTCTCCTTTTTGTGGGATCCTGGGCCGCATCCGCTGCGGCGGGCGGGGGATTTCAACAATTTTTCCCCATAAAAATGGATATTCCACGGTTTTACCCGGGTTTTCCACGCAGTTTTTCCGGCGAAAAAGCACTTTTAGCCGTCTGTTTTGTGGATTTTCCGCAAACAGTGTTGAAAACCGGGTGGAAAGTGTTGAAAACTGCGGATTTTTTCAACACGAAAATGCGGCGTATAAAAAACTCCCCCGAAGGGGAGCGGGGCATTTTGAAGGGAGAAAATGCACTTAAATGTCAAAGATCTCGCAGTCGTCCTCCACCTTCTTGCAGGCGGCCAGAACGTTCACCATGGTGTCGTGGGGGTCTGCGCCCTCCGCGAACTCCACCTTCATCTTCTGGGTCATAAAGCTGACGGTTGCACCGGCCACGCCTGCCACGGTGTTGGCGGCATCTTCCATCTTCTGGGCGCAGCTTGCGCAGTCCACTTCGATCTTGTAGGTCTTTTTCATAATGAGTACCAGCCTTTCGTTATTCTTCGATATGATCCATCCCCATGGAGAGGATGCTGCGCACATGGTCATCGTCCAGTGCGTAGAAAACGGTTTTGCCCTCGCGCCGGAACCGCACGAGCTTGGAATCCTTCAGCACCCGCAGCTGGTGGCTCACGGCCGACTGGCTCAGCTGCACGGCGCTGGCAATGTCCTGCACGCACAGCTCGTTGTCGTGCAGTGCATACAGAATTTTGATGCGGGTGGAGTCGCCGAACACCCGGAACAGATCGGCCAGCTCGTAGAGCACCTCATCGTCCGGCATCTCCACCGGCTGGTGTTCATTTTCCGGCACCGCAGGGGCGGCCTGTTCTAACCCGGTCATTGGCTCATCTCCTTCACATCGACATATGAATGTCTGTTCATGTGTTCAGAATAGCATGCGGAAAGCCCCTTGTCAAGGCTTTTTGCAAAGTTTCCGGGCAAAAAATAAAAATGCAGGTTTTTCGCGCTGAAACGCAAAAAGCCTGCATTTTTGATTTGCAATTAGGGTGCATTTTGGGTGGTGCTTCGCAGGGCGGAGATGTTCTCTTTTGACGGACAAAAGAGAACCAGAAAGGACGGCGGTGCCCGGAGGGCATG
>OCSH01001583.1_pt1 | contig 16103 bp, 16 predicted proteins | sample 1538371 | NCBI WGS metagenome assembly OCSH01 (sample SAMN04571687, study PRJEB22368) | human gut metagenome | biome: human gut; material: stool | host: Homo sapiens | place: Luxembourg | collected 2012-06-01 | reverse complement strand
CGGTACCGAAGGATACAACTCCCCCGTCACCGCCCTGGGCTCCAAAGCCAGCCTCCCGCCCGGATGGACCCCCCTCCGGTAAGGACTGAGGAAATACGGGATCCCGGGCAAGTCCCTACCCCTCCCTGTTCCGCTTTCCCTCTATGAAACAGATGAAACCAGAAACTGTGCCTTTCCCCTTATGATGGTCATAACACATGGCAGGGACAGGCAATGAACGATGGGATCTAAATTAAAAAAATATGTCATACTGCAAAAGACGCCCTGTCAAAGGCGTCTTTTGTCATTTCTCATGATTTTCTTCCGCCGGTGGGCAGTCCTCCGGCCGGATGGAAACCACTGTTTTTCCCTCTTTTTTGATTTCCAGGGTATACGATGCAGACACTGCTAGATGATTTGGATATAATTGAGCTTTACCAGCAGCCAGGTAAAGCCCATCATCTTTCAGAGATAACAAAGAAGCAGATGGCTCTGTATGATGCAATGGGAGTCGCAACCCGAAATAGATATAATTTCACGGGACTTCAGGCCTTAAGAACCCTCGGCCCTAAGGGCCGTCAACCCTCACCCCTAAAGGGGAAACGACTCACTATGATTTGTGCGTCGCTTTGCTCCTTCATATCATGTTCGCTGTGCACGCCAAAGGCGTGTCCATTTTATCTGCCACAATTATGGTATAATAATTCCATAGAAAGGATGTGATTTTATGCCCAAGATTATCCCCATCAAAGACCTGAAGGACACCGGAAAAATGTCTGAACTCTGCCACAGCTCCCATGAACCGGTTTTTGTTACGAAAAACGGCTACGGAGACATGGTGCTTATGAGCATGGAAGTATACGAAGAAATGCGCCGAAAAGAAGGCCTCTACCGGGAACTGGAAACTGCTGAAGCCCAGATAGCAGAAGGCAAGGTGGCACCGGCCAGAGAAGCACTGGCGGAATTGAGGAAGAAATATGGTCTATAAACTTCTGATCGCTGAGCAGGCAGAGAAGCAAATCGAAAAGGCCATCGCATATGTAACTGAAGTACTGAAAAATCCGAAAGCCGCTGCTGATATTCTGGACGATATTCTCCACGTCTACAATACCCTGGAAAAGGATGCTGCCAGCTTCGCCTTTTGTGAGGATAGTTACCTTCGTGCAAAAGGATACCGCAAATTCTCTCTTTATAAACATGACTACATTGTTATTTATCGCGTTAATGAAGATATTGTTTATATAGCAGGCTTTTTCCATATGCTTGAAAACTACAGAATGAAATTATAATAAATGAATGCAAAGGGCAGGAAGTGCTCCGACACTTCCTGCCCTTTTGTACTTCCAGGAGAAAGACGCCGACCACATTTACTCCGTGGACCAGGAAGATCCCTCCCGCATCGTCTACTACCCCACCGACCGCCCCGGCGCCGGTACCGAAGGATACAACTCCCCCGTCACCGCCCTGGGCTCCAAAGCCAGCCTCTCGACAGGATGGACCCCTTCCGGTAAAGACTGAGGAAATCCTCAGTGACACACAAAAACCTCTTATTTCCCTGCGTGAAATAAGAGGTTTTTTATATTTTATCGATTCAATCGACTCCTTCCACCCTTTCCGAAGGAATTTCGCCCGTAGTTTTATTTTCACCACCGATAATATACCGCTCCTTTTCAAAGTCCCGTTTAGCCCCCGATTTCTTCAAGGGTAGTCAGTCTCTCCTACAATCAAAACCACACAAATCTTCTCCTCGTCCCCATGTTTGGGGATTCTTTTTTCACTTTAAAATGATGGTGATGGGATTCTTTATTAAATCTGGGTCGTTTTCGTCCCCATGTTTGGGGATTCTTTTTTCACATTATGACAGCCAGCTGGGGATCATGCCCGCTGCTATTGAGTTTTCGTCCCCATGTTTGGGGATTCTTTTTTCACTAGTACTGATAATTTACTTTTTGCCAACTATTCTTCCAGTTTTCGCCCCCATGTTTGGGGATTCTTTTTTCACTATGATGAAAAGAACCGTTTCCGATTTAAAGAGAATGACCGTTTTCGTCCCCATGTTTGGGGATTCTTTTTTCACCGTAAATTATTTGAGTGAATGCGACACGCTTAAAACGGTTTTCGTCCCCATGTTTGGGGATTCTTTTTTCATCCGAAAACACCAGCACTTGATAGAAATGCTCGAGTTCATGTTTTCGTCCCCATGTTTGGGGATTCTTTTTTCACTCATCTACCAGGGCCGGGGGTCTTCTCAGACATTCACGGTGTTTTCGTCCCCATGTTTGGGGATTCTTTTTTCACAATGGACATGTACGGGATGAAACAGGCCCTTATTGAAAAAATGTTTTCGTCCCCATGTTTGGGGATTCTTTTTTCACAGTCATGTGTTTACAATGTTCGCCGATAATGGCGACGGGTTTTCGTCCCCATGTTTGGGGATTCTTTTTTCACAGCAGGCCTGGGGTGCCCCACGGGGTGGGCTCTCTATGGCCCTTTTGCGGCGGGGATTCCCAATTGATTGGAATTCTCATTATTTTCACCCTTTGACCTACTGTTTTCTTAGATTTCATGCCTATCGGCGGGGATTTTTATTACTGTAGTTTTTTCTGCCTATTCACTCTGCCTGAGACTCTCTATGATTTTATCATTTAAACTGTCATAGGTCCATGGAATATCTCTTCCCATAATCAGCCGGGCTGCTTCATGAAGTAAAGAGATAATATCCTTTGCCCGCAGCCCGCCAGGTATACCAGGCGATTTGTCCCAGCTTTCCGCCGTGGCTTTCTGTATCATTTCATCATCCAGATTCGTGATTTCGTGGGCCACCAGGTTTCTGGTTCTTTCTTCCACCACCCGAAGGCAGGTGAAGATGCGGGTAATCCTTTCATGTCCGCTGTTCCCCTTCAAATCATTGTTTTGCAGATATTCGCAAATCATGACCATGGTGCTGAAGTATAAAGGGCCATCGCGGAAGGTATTTCCCAGCTGTGTTTCCAGATAAGCCAGGAGTTTGGGATATTGCCGATTCAGCAGGTACCTTTTGACATAGTACTTTACATTTCTTTTCTTATCGCAGCAGTCCTCCAGGTGGAAGCAGGTCAGTTTTTTCATATATTTAATTCCTAAATCCATCAATACCGGTGACAGCTTGACCACAAATTCAGGATACTGCTTTTTTCTCTCACGAAGCTCCATGACCTGGAAATATTCTGAAAAATCATCGGGGCTGGCAATGAGCGGTTTCCCTTTGTATTGGGAAATGACCTTATTAGCCTGACGCCAAAGAAGGTCTCTCCGATACATGGCATGGTGGAGCATCTTTTTGGTAGTATCGGAAAAAAGGGTGGGATTCAGTCTCACCAGTTCATAGGCGCCGGCATATTCGTAGTTTCTTACAAGGGACTCGATCTGCATGGAAATCCCATGCCGTTTCAGTAGAAGCAGCGGCGGCTCTTCGCAGCGGTCAGGCGCCCCTTCCTCATTATCTTCATTGCAGTCCAGCATTTCCACCAGTTCTTCACTGGTCCGGCAGGGATGGTTGTCGCGGTTCGAGCTTCCCTCCGGGCTGTGCACCTGGATAGCTTTCGCCTTTGGATAGTCCAGCGCAAGAAGAGCCATGACCGTCTTAATCTGAGGCGTGCCGGAACTTACATTGAGAAGCCATTCTGCACCGGGATTCTCTTCATAGGCCCTGGCAAAGTCTTCCTGCATAACAGTCAGGCTTTCATACTTTTGAGGCTCTGTAATGCCGCTCTTGATATAAGTAATGGACGTATCTGGTGAGACAGAGTGTATGCCCTTTGTATAACAGGCCATGCCTTCTTCTTTTTTCTCCATATCCGCCGTCAGAAAAAGAATCACTTTGTCTACCTTATAATGCCTCAAAATATGAAGAATAGCACCATCGTGATAGCCTCTTACCGGGTCTGTATCACCGGCAGGGGTAAATAAAATACGCATTTATTTCACCTCCCTAAAAAATGAAATCTCCGCCTCTGTCCCGCCCATGCCAAGAGCCGTTTTCATGCCTGTCCCTGCATAGGTTGCAAAGTCCGTCAGCACCGCTGTAAGTCGGGAAGCCATATCATTCCGGAAAAGGCCATAAGACACGTCTCCCCGGAACGCCCGAATTCTCCTTCCCTCCAGCGAAAAAGGGTGCATGTGCAGATGGTAATCTACCACCTGCATTTCTTCATCCAGCTGATCCGCCGTGCGGTCAGAATCAATGAGGGAACTGTCCGTATAGACATTCCATTTACTCACCAGATTTTTCAATATAAGGTAGGGGAAAGGAAAAACAGCATAGCCTCCCTGGGTCTTACAGGAGGTGGAAGTCAGAAATCGGAAATGGATATGATGAATTTTATTATGATTCAGTACATATTTAGACTCTATGTCTCCGAAAGTCTCCTGCCTGACAACGCGGAAATGGGACAGTTCCAGGTCATAGTCTCTCTGCTTCAGGCGATATCGGTTCTTACTAAGCAGGGGATAAATCAGTCGTTCAAAGGCTTCATCGGTAATGGTCTGTATACGCCATACCGGTTTTCCCTCTACCACAGTGACATACTGGCTGTAGGGCCGTACCTGCTGGGTATGCATTTCCTGTGCCCAGGATGAGTCCGTCCTTTCCATCAGGAGTCCCTGGAGGAGAGATCCCATGGACTGATTCAGCTTTTCCCCCGCCGGAAGAGTCAGCTCAAATTCTACCTGTCTGAGCATAGTGGTTTCTCCCCTTCCAGATAGCAGAGGCCCATGAGATAGTTTACCCCATCCACCTCTGCCATTTTCAGAGCATGAGGTGAAATTTCCGTATCCTTACCATGATGGCCCCTCTTGAACATGTTCTCCATGAGCTTTCTGACCACATACACCGCATCCTCTTTGCTCGGCGCCAGAGCATACACCAGTGTTTTGGAAATGTATCCGGCACCGCCTCCCAGGACCAGGTCCGCATTCCTGGCGTTTTTAATATCCTGAAGTTCGTCCTTTGCATAGGGTTCAAAGGGCTTCTTCAGGATTTCATACTGGAATTTGACAAACTCCCTGAGTACGTCCACAAAATCCTTGAAGTTATGAATGCCAAAATGACCCATGGCTGATGCATCATCATCAAGGCCAAGAGTAAATTCCAGTGTTGAATCGGCCTTAAGGGTCTCCCGGAACAGAGACACCTCATGGGTACGGGGGGTATAAAGGCCCAGGTCTGTCTTAGGCACAACGCACAAGCCGCCATTGACCAGCCTGGCATCACTGACCGTAAGCCCCCGGAAATAGCTTTTGACCATGTCCCTTTTCCCGTTTTTATCCAGAGGAATGGCCGCCTCTCTTTCCAGGTTATCCATAGTTTTTCCCATGTCTCTTTTATTTCCGGCAGCTCTCCTGATATTTTCCCAGTCCATGCTGTATGCGCTGCGATTCTGCAGAATATGATGAGCCAGAATGGCTGTACGGAAAGCTCCTTTTAAAGAAGACCCGGGAATGTAGGGATTTCCTTTGGCATCCAGTACAAAGCCCGCAATTTCCTTGGGTGCTTTTTCTGGATTTCCCAGATAAGGCTCTGTACGAAGGACAGCCCTCTCCTTTTTCATGGCATGCAATATATTTCCTATACTGCCATATTCCCTGCACAGCCTGTCCTGATGAGACAAATAGCCAAACAGATTCAGATGGAGCGGATTGGCTAAAAGTGCATTGGAAAAATCATCCATGATTCCATGACGGCCAAGAAAGCGAATCCATCCTGATTCATCAAGGAAATATACTTCTCCTGCCTTTTTATCATAAATGTACTGACTTTTTTGAACCTTTTCACCGCTTCCCACAAAAACCGGCGACTGGCACACCAGTGATACCTTCCAATAATGCATACTCATTTCGGCACCCCCAGATACAGTCCTTTCCCATAGCGGTACACCGGATGACTGACTGCCCCGGTGCTGACGTCCGCCACCCGGCCATGGAGACGGGACGAGAAGCAGCTGCCCGATGACAGCATATAGACTGATTTTGTTTTGACAGGATTTTCCATGCCCGGTGTCCAAGTAAAGCCGCTCCGCTGCACCCAGAGCCCTGAACCGCGAGATGCTTCCTCTATTTCATCATCTGCCGGAAGAAATACGGATAATGCCATCTGGCAATCGGTCTTTCCATCTTCCAAAAGTTTGGCCAAGAACGCTTCATCCTCATTATCGCTTTTAGAGGAAAGGGAAATCCCATCCTGCTCCTTTATAAAAGTTCCCATGCCACTTGATTTTCTGCCACCGATTCCCGCTATACCTGTCAAGCAAATCAGTGACTCCAGCCACTCCCAATCAGCGGAATTCTCCAAACGGACCAGCACATACAAACCGGAATGGGGAGCGAAAAAATAGGAACCAGCAGAATAGGGGATCCCCGTTCTTCCGTTAAAATGCACCACGGACAGGGCCTCTCCAAAAACAGGCTCCTCCTCCAGTGATGCAGAGCCATAGCGCAGATCATCTATATAAAGGCCCAGATCAGAAGCCTTGAGGAAAGCTCTCTTCTTGCTTTTCTTACGGAAAGAAGACATGCTCCTTGCCTTTTGCAGGGACTCCACCTGCATATCTTTCGCAGGAATAGAAATCACAGGCTTGGGAATATACCATTCATAAATCCCATCTCTCCGAACCCAGGGAAATAAGTCAGAAAAAGCGATTTCCTCATGATTCACCTTTTGAACCAGCTTATCCAGTATCTGTCCACCCAGCCGGGCCGCTTCATTGCAAAGGGCGCTGAAAAAGGTGTCCGCCCTGCAGATGGGCTGCACCGCATCCAGTCCTCCCCCGCCGGATGCATCGCCAAAATGGACAGGAGCCGTAAATTTCAGGGGAAGAATGATATAGGTATTCATAAGGAAGCACTTTCAAACTGACCGGCCAGTTCTGCATCAGGTTTCGCTTTACCCGTATGAGCATCCACCCTGGTCACAGAAAAGCCGGAAAAAGCCACTCGTCCATACCCCCGAGAACCATGTCCACCCAGATAGTCCAACTGAAGCAGCCGGAAGCCATCTCTGAGCACATCCATGTCTTGCGTAAAATCTGCTTCCTTTTCCAAGTTGTAAACCAGCCGGAAATCAAACTGCATGCCTGCCGGTACCCTTTCAATCTGCCTTGGATTGGCCACACCGGTAGCACGGTTGATGGTATTTTCAAATTTCACTTCTCCCAGATAGGTATCCGTATCCAGGCTGGAAAACTGCTTTATCGATGTGTCCTTCACAAAGGAATCAGAAAACTGAAGTCGGGAGAAAAGAATGTGATTCTTCTGGGCGGAGCCAAAAAGGCGAAGCACCACTTCTTCATCATTGTCCGGAGAATTGCCTATACCACCGCCATTCCTCGTTTTAGCCAGAAGGGTACGCATTTTCCCTTTCACCGAGCTCCCCGGGATCATGGGCTGTTTGGTGAGAGGGTCCCGCACAAATACACTGTCTACGGCACCGATAGGAGCATAATCACTGGAACCGCCGATATGAAGACCGGTTTTCACAGTCAATACTGCGCGAATAATCACCTTTTCTAAAAGCTGTGTCTGTTCCATGATTAATCCTTCCCTCCGTAAAACTTATGAAATGCCACCAGCGCTTCCACATAGCGGGCAAAGTTTTCATACCTTTCCAGACTGTCTCCGATTTTATCGATTTCACCAATTAATCCTGATTTGTCTGCAAATTCTTTCACCGGATTTGCGCGATTCCGTCCAGAATCAGCCCGCCCAATCTGGTAAGCCAGTTTGACCTTCAGAAATTTGATTTCCATCTGTAAATCCTCTGGAATCCTGCCGGAGGCAGATGATTTATTCCCATTTTTAAACTGGTCTATCTTGCCGTTCACCCGATTCACAGCTGTCAGGAATTTCCTGATCTGGGAGGTCGTCACCATTTTAGAGCCATAGCTTTTCTGTGCTTCTTCGCTTAATGCACGCATGACTTTGTCAGCCCGATCTACATAGTTATCCATAATTCCTCCTTATTTATCCCGCATGCCGTAAATTACAAGACGAAGTGCCGTTTCCAATTCTGCCCGATCCTCTCCGGAGCTTCTCCCCCATCGGAAAAGAGCGTCACGGACTTCACTGTAGCACTTTTTCTCTTCTTCCCTGCATTTCTTTCCCCCACTGCTTTCCGGGTCCAGCCGGGCAATAGCATAGGCAAAATGAGCCAGATTAAAGGTCGGCTCCTTCAGGATTCCTAAAATGCGATAGAGAAGAGACTTCCCCGCCGGAAGCAGGGTCTGCTGATTTGCAGAATCATTCAGTCCAGCCAGCCGGAAATGAGTCAGAAGGAACTGCAGCTTGTTCCCCCGGATGCCCTCTTCCAGCTCCTTCCAACGGAAAACAGGCAGAGTGTCTTCCAGCTCATTCCTGCCAAAGAGGGCCAGGCTGTCTTTCACGGCATCATTCTTCTTCTTTGCCCGATCCTCCATCTCTCCCGTATCCGAAGCCATCCGTATCACCGGATAGGTGGGAGAAAAAAGCCCCAGACCAGCGGAGAAGGAAAGCTGCCCATTGGTATAGCTGCGAAAAGCTCTTCTAAGATCCACTGAGAGCTCCAGCAGATCGTCCCAGGCACCAGCTATAAAAATATCGTCGCCGCCGGAATAAACAATATGAACAGCGCGGCTGCCTTTCTTCTCATGGAAAAGATAAAAAGGCTGCTGTCCCTTTGGCAGTTCTTTTCTGCAGATATGGGAAATGATACCGGCAAAAAACATGGACAGGCTGCGTGACATGGAAGCATAACGGGAAAGAGTCCCATATGTCTTCGGAAGGCCTGCCATAAAGACAGCTCCCAGCCAGTCCACATCAGCCCGAAGGATGCCCAGCCGGCAAACACCCGTTCCACCCTTGCCGCCGGATCTTTCTGCCAAATCCGCAAAGTCAAGAATTTTTCCATCCTCCCTTGCTGCATAATCTCCTACCCACAGACGGGTGGCAATGACGTCTGAGGTGGTGGAATCATTCTTGCTATAAATCCGTTCAATCACTCCGTCCCTCATATATTCCTTACCTTCCGAGGGAGTCACTGCCTTCAGCCACTGGTCATGAAAGGGGGCAGGAAGAAGAATGCTGTCCGGCTCTTCCCGATTCAATACGACAAAGAAAGTGCTCTCCCTATCGGGATTTCTATCAATCATCATTTTTCCCAGATAATACATACCATTGCACTGCGGACAGACCTGGAGTTTTTCTTCATTGTCTCCCCTTTCCGCCATGTAATCGGAAAGAAGGGACTCTTTCAGGGAATGATGACAAAGACCGCATTCCTTCATACCGCTTTCCATGATGTTCAGCGGGCTGTCTTCAGAAGTCATGAGCTCTACCTGGGCCGGACTGTATCGGACCTGCTTCTTCTCTGCCACCTTTCGATTCACCTGGCGGAATATGGAGTCTTCCCCCACCTTTTCCCCCATCAGATCCTCCGCACATACCGGTACCCAGCCTGCGGCCAGATAAAGGCTTGTTCCATAAAGGGAGAGCAGCTTGTCATTCACCTTTTGGAAAGCCTCTTCCAAAACCTGTATTGTTTCCCCGGAATTGTCTGCCAACATGTAGAAATGACCGCCGCCGGAATAAATAAGGTTTGCCCTTGAAAGCCCCAGTCTACACAGTATTTCATCCACCACATTTTCCAGAACAATCTGCAGATAGAAAGACCGGCCCCGAAGCATACGCATGGCTCCTTTGGTGGGCACACGGTAAATGAATTTCTGGATACCGGAAAAATCACCGGAAATAAAGAGCATATTCTTCTCCCGGCGATGGTCCTTTCCGTGGGTAAAACAGTAGTCCTTGTAGTCATGATTCCCCTGACTTTCGAGATGCCGGAAAAGCGAGGTCCCGATAGCTGCTGTCATTTTTACGTGGTCATACAGGGAAATATCAGCCACCTGATTCCTGTCCGTGCTGGAAGGAACGAAACTGACCGTATCCTCCAAAATACGAAGCAGCTCATCAGGTTCCATATCCTGTGGCGCCTTCCGCTGGAAATTAGCTTTCAGGTCATTCACTATGGTCTGGTATTTCCCCGGCGTTGCCACAAGGCTCGGATTCCTGACCGGATAATTGGGTTCCTCCCTGGCATCCAGCTCCTTCAACGGGAAATAGGACTTTTCTTCCTTCTTTGTTCCTTCAAATACATTGAAAACATTCTCCAGGCATATGGACGGATCAAAGGAAAAAGTTTCCTTTCCATCCGCCACATCTCTCCGATCCGCACCGGCCGCTATATTATCCGCTTCATACACAAGATAAGCCAGATCATCCACTGCCAGATGAGCCCCGCTTAAATCCCTTCCATGATGATAGCGGACACAACGCAGGATGGACCCGCCTGCTTCAGAGCCTTCACAAAAAGAGCGCAAAAAATCAGAGCCTAAAAGGGAATGGGACTTTTTCTCTTTCCCGGCTCTGTAATTTACTTTTCCCACATCATGAAGCAAAGAAGCAAGTGCAACTGTCTTTAATCGATCAACCATTGTACCACCTCACAGCAAAACTGATGAGTATAAATGCATTTAACTGATTTAATTATAGCATGACAACATGCAGATAGCCATCTTATCAAAGAATAATAAGAACAATATTTTAAACTCGCTCGTCCCCATGTTTGGGGATTCTTTTTTCACCCCACCAAAGCGGGGAATGTAACAACGGCACTTATTGTGGTGTTTTCGTCCCCATGTTTGGGGATTCTTTTTTCACGATGGACGGGATTCCACCGTTCATCTATCAGGGACGCGGGTTTTCGTCCCCATGTTTGGGGATTCTTTTTTCACGGCAACATCGAACGGGCTATTCAGTTGGGGAAAGCGTTCCCGTTTTCGTCCCCATGTTTGGGGATTCTTTTTTCACTGAAGTAGCGGAGCTGAAAAAGCAGTTGGACGCCATCATGTTTTCGTCCCCATGTTTGGGGATTCTTTTTTCACTCGGATCAGAAGAATTGACAGGAATAGAAGAACGGGCTAGGTTTTCGTCCCCATGTTTGGGGATTCTTTTTTCACATCCTAGTGGCGTATGAGGATTTAGATGGGCGCTTGTAGTTTTCGTCCCCATGTTTGGGGGTTCTTTTTTCACGAGGAAATATCATGGAATACAAATTATACATCTCAAGCGTTTTCGTCCCCATGTTTGGGGATTCTTTTTTCACCGCTATGGAAATCTAGGAGGGCACGAAATGTACATGAATGTTTTCGTCCCCATGTTTGGGAATCCTTTTTTCACATTCAATGAGGTATTCGCAATGGTGATCTGTAGCTTCATGTTTTCGTCCCCATGTTTGGGGATCCTTTTTTCACGGCCGGGTGCACGGAATGTTCCAGTTCTACGAAGCCATGTTTTCGTCCCCATGTTCGGGGATCCTTTTTTCACATGAAAGCAATTATAGGATTGAATGTAGGTATCATAGTGTTTTCGTCCCCATGTTTGGAGATCCTTTTTTCACTTTCATTTACTTCAAAGGAAAGTTTGAGAATGGGGAACCGTTTTCGTCCCCATGTTTGGGGATTCTTTTTTCACATGACAGAAGAAGAACAGAAAACATTGATGGCCTATTTAGAGTTTTCGTCCCCATGTTTGGGGATTCTTTTTTCACAGCAGGCCTGGGATGCCCCACGGGGTAGGCTCTCTATGGCCCTTTTGCGGCGGGGATTTCCAATTGATTGGAATTCTCATGATTTTCACTCTTTGACCTTCTGTTTTCTTAGATTTCATGCCCATCGGCGGGGATTTTCTAAATAGGAAGAATCCGAACTGCAGACAGGAACTTTTCTATATTGTATCATTCTCTTCTTTTCCGGTCTATAGAAGGATAGGCAGCTGCATCACCCACTCCACCGCCATCCTGTCCGCGCCAAGCCAGTCCATATTGTCCAGTTCCTCTTTCTTCATCCACCGGAAGGCGGAATGTTCCAGGATGGTCAGTGTCCCCCCTGCTACGTGGCACAGGTAGCATTCCATGGTCAGGTGGAAATCGGGATAGTCGTAGTCCACGGTCCCAAGGAACTGATCCACTGCAACATCCGCCGCCAGTTCTTCTTTGATTTCGCGCTGGAGGGCGTCTTCCGGCGTTTCGTCTTTTTCTATTTTGCCGCCGGGAAATTCCCAGTATCCTTTGAATTCCCCATAGCCCCGGCGGGCAGCAAATATTTTATGATTTTCTACGATCACCGCCGCTGCCACATGAATGGTTTTCATCAGAATTTTCCTTCGATTTTCTTTTCGAAACGGTATTTCTGTTTCACGTCCGGATATTTTTCATGGTCCACTTCCGACAGGAACATGGCCAGAGGCCGAGCGTAGATGCCGTAGTCGCCGTAAAGGGCCCGGTAGACTGCCAGTTTTTCTCTTGTTTCTGTATGGGTGGCTATGGCTATGATCTGGTAGTCATGGTTTTTGAAGTGGTGCCAGATTTCTCCGGCTTTTGGATTTTCACGCATTTGGTCTCCTTTGGGAATATAGAGAATTGCCAGGGCGGCAGGTGGCTGCAGCGTCATGCAGTCGCTCTTCCCGCTGACTGGTATTTAACCGCTTATAAGTCATTAACGTCATGTACCGAGATTCTTCACTGCGTTCAGAATGACCCGCCCGGCGGGAAGGGGCTATGTCGTTAGAAATGCCATAAACCATTCTTAACGTAGTGCAGGGAGATTTCTCGTCTCTCTTTCACTGGCTCCATGGGAAGAGGGATTCATAGCGGCTTGTGCCTCCGCTCGAAATGACATGGGCGGCGGGAAGGATGGGTACGCAGCTCCCCGTTTCCCTTACAGCACGCCGGCGCTGTCGGTTTTGGTGATGTATTTGGCCGGGATGGGGTTATCCAAATGGTAGATGATGGTCATGGGCTGGGAGCCTTCCCATCTCATGAGGTGGGCGGGGCCCAGGAAGGTATAGGCCATGGAGGATTTGTAGGCGTCCTGTTTGGCACTTCGTACGAAAAGGAGCACAGTGGTCCCGTTGTCTCTCTGGTGGATATAGCGCTGTCCTGTTTTGGATTCCGGCGTGGTGGTACTCTGGCTCTGCCAGTGGAAGGTCTGTCTGTCTATGGAGTAGTCTTCATACAGGGTGGTATCGGAAAATTCTTTTTCCGATTTATTGAGAGTCACCAGAAATACATCGGTAGGCGCCGTGACCACATCGCTGTTTTCAGGAGTCAGATATTTCACGCCTTCCCTGATGCTGCTAGGTTTGGCAAAGCCCAGGGCGGCAAAGAGCTGATCCCTGCTGTAGTTGCAGTATACTTCCAGAGGCGTTTGGTAAGGGAGGTCCGGCTTTTCCGGAATGATATCGATGGAGTCATACTGCCAGCGAAGGAGTGCCTTGATTTCATCGGTCAGTTCATGCTGTCCCTGGAAACGACGCACTGCGTCTTCCGGTGCCGGACAAGTCCATTTCCCACCTTCCGGATACAGGGTGAGCTGCCACATGCGGAGATATTTTTTCTCCATCTCCGTCAAGGCAGGCGGCATAGTTTCATAACATTTTTCCATGAAGGAAATCCATTTGGGTGAGTCCATGGAAAGCACTCTTGGCAGGGCTTTCCGAAGGACTTCTTCCTCTTCGGTCACAGGAAAATCGGGAATGAGCCCGGCATCAGCCAAAAGGCGGGCAAAGGTATGTTTTTCATTATAAAAGGTATGGGGATGGATGGCGGTGGCTTTGAAAAATTCTTCCAGTGTAGGAATATGGCCGGTGGCCGAAGCCAGTTCCTTCACCATGTCCATGTAAAATTCATTTTTTCGAAGGCGGCTGTTAATATTTTCCAGTACATGGCGGGCAGCGATTTCTTCCAGCTGAATAGAGCAGCCCTTAGGTACATGGGGAAATCCATCCTGGATTTCTTTCTTGATGACCACATGACTTTTGCCCAGAAGAGAGGCATAGCGGGAGGCAAAGTCGTACTTCCTGTTGGCCTGGGCTACGAAATCCAGTACCGTGAGGCAGTCTTTCTCCGGGAAAAGGCGCAGGCCGCGCCCCAGCTGCTGAAGGAAAATGGTCATGGAGTTGGTAGGACGAAGGAAGAGGACTGTATTCACCGCAGGAATATCCACCCCTTCATTGAAAAGGTCCACTACGAAAATGATGGTGATGTCTCCGCTTTCCAGCTTCTGCCTGGCTTCATTTCGAACATCCTTCGGGCTGTCTGCGTCCAGGGCCAGGGCTTTGATGCCCTGCCGGTTGAAGTAGTCTGCCATAAAATGGGCATGTTTTTTAGAAACGCAGAAGCCCAGGGCTTTCACGTCTCTCATATCCGCTGTATACCGCTCCAGGGCCTGGATAATGGCACGGGCCCGCTGGCTGGCCAGGGCCCCTTCCCCGGTATATACATTTTCCAATTCTTCTATATCATAATGGCCGCCGGTCCACTTGATATTGGAAAGGCTCACAGGATCGTCGATGCCAAAGTAATGGAAGGGGCAGAGCAGGCGTCGTTCAATGGCATCGGGAAGCCTGATTTCTGCCGCCATATGACTGCCGAAATAGTTCAGTATGCTCTTCCCATCCATTCGTTCCGGCGTAGCCGTAAGGCCCAGCAGGATTTTCGGATGAAACCAGGTCAGAAGCTTCTGGTAGCCTTTGGCCGCCGCATGGTGAAATTCATCTACAATAATCATGTCATAGTAGAAGGGATCCATTTTTTCCCAGAACTTTTGGCTGTTAAAAGTCTGGATGGACATGAAAAGATGCTCACTGCGGGCGGCATGGTAATTTCCCACAGCCAGCTGTCCGAAGTTCGGATCTTTCATGACCTGTCGGAAGCAGGAAATACTCTGTTTTAGGATTTCCTCTCTGTGGGCTATAAAAAGAAGCTTAGCATTTCCTTTGCGGCTCTGATAAAAATTCCGATAGTCAAAGGCAGAAATAGCGGTTTTCCCTGTGCCTGTTGCCGCCACCACCAGATTATGCCAGCGGCCCTTACCCAGTCTTTCTGTGCGGAGGGCATCCAGCACGGCCTGCTGGTAGGGATAGGGCTCAATATCAAAAGAATAGGTGGTGTCGCTCCCCTCTTCCTTCCGTCCCCTTTCCCGGTCGATGGCACGGCTCAGTTTATCAAAGTCCGATTCCTGAAATGGTTGGAATTCGTCGGAATGCCAGTAGGTATCAAAGGTGGCTTTCATCTTGGCAATGATACCAGGCAGGTCCTGTTCAGTGACCTTCATATTCCATTCCATACCGTCAGCAATGGCGGCGCGGGACAGGTTGGAGGATCCTACGTAAGCCGTAGAAAATCCGCTGTCCCGATAGAACATATAGGACTTCGCATGGAGCCTTGTTTCCTTCACGTTATAGGAAATCCGAACCTCCGTATTGGGCAGCTCCGACAGCACCTTCACTGCCTTGGGATCTGTGGCACCCATATAGGTAGTGGTCACCACTCTGAGATGACCGCCGCCGGAAGTGAACCGGCGAAGGCAGGGCAGAATGAGGGATAGGCCGGAAAAGCGGATAAAGGAAATCAGCATATCCATGCGGTCACAGGTCATAATTTCCCGGTTCAGCTCATGAATCATGGATACATCATTCCGGGAATTGGTAAAGAGGAAGGAATTCACCAGTGATGTAGCCGGCACTTCCCATTTCTTCCTGGCAATCTTATTGGCCCGATGCTCCAGGGATTTCAAAAGGAACTGCTCCGCCGTCACATCATGGCCATCTCCCAGATTTGCAATCCGAGACGCCAGCTTTTCTACCAGCTCATTTGTCAGTGCCAGCTCATCTTTCACGCAGTGGTCCTGGTTCTCATCGGCAATCTCCTTCAGACAGAGCCGGATCAACTTTTCCAGATAAGAGGACAAATACCCCACTGCCTCCTGGGCATCCACATCCTCCCGATCCGCCCAGATTTCCTTATCCGCCAGCGCCTTTGTCAGCTTTTTATCAAAGTCCCGGGAAATAACCTTCTCATATACGCCGTCCTTCAAATCAATGATGTCAGCCATAGGAACCCCCTTACAATTACTACCTGTATTATACCAGGGCTCGTAGAAAAAATAATGAAATATGTTTCCTGCTTTCTATTATACAAAAAGGCATGACAGTCACTGTCATGCCACGCAAAAAAACAGAAAAGCCTATCAGGGGAGTCTCCAGGTAAGTTCAACCAA
>OCSH01001582.1_pt1 | contig 16108 bp, 16 predicted proteins | sample 1538371 | NCBI WGS metagenome assembly OCSH01 (sample SAMN04571687, study PRJEB22368) | human gut metagenome | biome: human gut; material: stool | host: Homo sapiens | place: Luxembourg | collected 2012-06-01 | reverse complement strand
GCCTGATCCACTTCCACGATTCCGATTACTTTGCCCAGCACATGCACAACTGCGATCTGGTCAATCTGGAAGATATGCTCCAGAACGGCACCGTCATCTCCGGCACCTATATTGAAAAGCCCCACAGCTTTTCCACCGCCTGCAACATTGCGACCCAGATCATCGCACAGGTGGCGTCCAATCAGTACGGCGGCCAGAGCATCAGCCTGACTCACCTCGCCCCCTTCGTGGATGTCTCCCGCAAGAAGATCGCCGCCGAGGTCGAGGCCGAGATGGAGGGCCTGAACGTCTCCGCCGAGCGGAAGAAGGCCATCGTCGAGCGCCGTCTGCGCAACGAGATCAACCGCGGCGTCCAGACCATCCAGTATCAGGTCGTCACCCTGATGACCACCAACGGTCAGGCTCCGTTCATCACCGTCTTCATGTATCTGGGAGAGGCCCGGAACGCGCAGGAGAAGGCCGACCTTGCCATCATCATCGAGGAGACCATCCGCCAGCGGTATCAGGGCGTCAAGAATGAGGCGGGCGTCTGGATCACCCCGGCCTTCCCGAAGCTGATCTATGTGCTGGAAGAGGACAACATCCGCCCCGGCACCCCGTATTACTACCTGACCGAACTGGCCGCCAAGTGCACCGCCAAGCGGATGGTGCCCGACTACATCTCCGAGAAGAAAATGTTGGAGATGAAGATCGACAAAAATGGCGAGGGCCATTGCTATACCTGCATGGGCTGCCGCAGCTTCCTGACCCCGTATGTGGACCCGGAGACCGGCAAGCCCAAGTATTACGGCCGCTTCAATCAGGGCGTCGTCACCATCAACTTGGTGGATGTGGCCCTGTCCTCCGGTGGCAACTTTGAGAAGTTCTGGAAGATCTTCGACGAGCGGCTGGCCCTCTGCCATCGTGCCCTTCAGGCACGCCACAAGCGGCTGCTGGGCACCCCCAGCGACGCTGCCCCGATCCTGTGGCAGTACGGCGCGCTGGCCCGTCTGAAGAAGGGCGAAAAGATTGACAAGCTGCTCTTCGGCGGCTACTCCACCATCAGCCTCGGCTATGCCGGCCTGTATGAGTGCGTCAAGTATATGACCGGCCGCAGCCACACCGACGCCGGTGCCAAGCCCTTTGCCCTGAGCGTGATGCAGCACATGAACGACAAGTGCAATGAGTGGAAGAAGGCCGAGAACATCGACTACTCCCTCTACGGCACCCCGCTGGAATCCACGACCTACAAGTTCGCCAAGTGCCTCCAGAAGCGGTTTGGCATCGTGCCCGGCATCACCGACAAGAACTATATCACCAACAGCTACCATGTCCATGTGTCCGAGCCCATCGATGCCTTCACCAAGCTGAAGTTCGAGAGCGAGTTCCAGAGGCTGTCGCCGGGCGGTGCCATCAGCTATGTGGAAGTGCCCAACATGCAGGACAATCTGGAAGCCGTCATGAGCGTGCTGCAGTTCATCTACGACAACATCATGTACGCCGAGTTGAACACCAAGTCCGACTACTGTCAGGTGTGCGGCTATGATGGCGAGATCAAGATCGTGGAGGACGACGGCAAGCTGGTGTGGGAGTGCCCCAAGTGCGGCAACCGCGACCAGAATAAGCTGAACGTCGCCCGCCGCACCTGCGGTTACATCGGCACTCAGTTCTGGAATCAGGGCCGCACGCAGGAGATCAAGGACCGCGTTTTACACCTGTAACCTTCTCAGGCGCATCGCGCAAGTGATGACGGAAGGAGTCAGTTTTCTGATATTTACCATGAATTACGCTACCATTAAATACTATGACATCGCCAACGGCCCCGGCGTGCGGACGAGTGTATTCGTCTCCGGGTGCCGCCACCACTGCCCCGGCTGCTTCAACGAGGTGGCATGGGATTTCGGCTACGGCAAGCCCTTCGACAAGGCCATCCGCAACGAGGTCTTCGCCTCCTGCCAGCCCGCCTACATCACCGGGCTGAGCCTTCTGGGCGGCGAGCCCATGGAGCCGGAAAACCAGCGAGAGCTTCTCCCCTTCGTCCGGAATTTCAAAGCCCTCTACCCGAACAAGACCGTTTGGTGCTACTCCGGCTATACGTGGGAGCAGCTCACCGGCAAGGACCCTTGTCCCGCCCGGTGCGAAGTTACCGACGAGCTGCTGGCCCTGCTGGACGTCCTCGTAGACGGCCGCTTCGTGGAGGCAAAGCACGATATCTCCCTGCGCTTCCGCGGCAGCTCCAATCAGCGTCTGCTGGATGTGCCCAAGTCTCTTGCCGCCGGGCAGCCGGTCTGGTGGGAGGATGAGAAGGTCTTCGCCACGCATACGATGTAACAACAAAGCGTTCTGTTTTCCACCGCCCGGCAGGGCAATGTGGAAACCAGAACGCTTTTCGTTTATCGTGACTCCACCGCGTCCTCGATGATGCGGAGGAAGTCCCGGCCATAGTGGGCGGCTTTCTTTTCGCCCACGCCGGTGATGTTCAGCAGCTCGTCGAGGCTGAGGGGCTTCTTCTGTGTCATCTCGCGGAGGGTGGCGTCGTTGAAGATCATATAGGCGGGCACCTTCTGCTTCGCGGCCAGCCGCTTGCGCAGGGCATACAGCCCGGCCAGCAGCTTTTCGTCGGCTTCGCTCAGCGGTTCGGCATCGGCTGCGCGGCGGCGGGCACCGGCCAGACGCTTGGCGCTGGCGGCGGCGCGCTCCTTGGCCTGTGCGGCCTGCTGCTGCATCTCCTCGGCGGCCTGTTCCGACATCCGGCAGTTGGAGCAGTTGCCGCATCTGGGGGCCGCAGCCTCGCCGAAGTAGTTGAGCAGAAAGCTCCGCAGACAGCGCGGCGTCGTGGAATAGAAGGTCATGTACTTGAGCCGTTCCTCGGCTTTGCGGGCCGCTTCGGCTTTGACGTCCGCCGGGAGGCCGTTGTCCGCTTCCATCTCCTTGTCGATGAAGAAGCGGATGGTCCGCACGTCGGTGCCGGAGTAGAGCAGGGTGCAGCGAGCCGGTTCCCCGTCGCGGCCCGCGCGGCCCGCCTCCTGATAGTAACTTTCCAGATCCTTGGGCATATTGTAATGAATGACGAACCGGACGTTGGGTTTGTCGATGCCCATGCCAAAGGCGTTGGTGGCCACCATGATCTGCACCCGGTCGTAAAGGAAGTCGTCCTGATTTTTCCGCCGGGTCTCCGGGTCGAGCTTGGCGTGATACGCCGCCGCCCGGATGCCCCGGCTCTGAAGCAGACGGGTCGTCTCGTCCACCTGCTTGGTGGTGCTGCAATAGATGATGCCCGCGTTGTCCCGCTCTTTGAGCACCAGATCCAGCAGGACCCGCGGCTTTTCGCTGGGCAGGGCGCGGCGGGTGCCGAAGTAGAGATTCGGGCGGTCGAAGCTGGTGATGACCTCATAGGGGTCGTGGAGATCCAGATGGCTGCGGATGTCGTCCCGGACATGGGCGGTGGCCGTGGCCGTGAAGGCTCCGATGACCGGGCGCTTGGGCAGGGTCTCCACGAACTCTTTGATGCGGAGGTAGCTGGGGCGGAAGTCCTGCCCCCACTGGCTGATGCAGTGGGCCTCGTCCACCGTCACCATACTGATCTCCCGCTCCTGCGCAAACCGCTGGAAGCCCGGCATCTCCAACCGCTCCGGGGCCACATAGATGATCTTATACCATCCCTCCCGCGCACGGCGGAGCATCAGGGCCTTCTGGTTATCGGTCAGGCTGTTGTTCAGGAACGCCGCCGCCACGCCGGCCTGTACCAGCGCCCCCACCTGATCTTTCATCAGGCTGACCAGCGGCGACACCACGATGGTGATGCCCGGCAGCAGCAGCGCAGGCACCTGATAGCAGATGGACTTACCCGCACCGGTGGGCATCACGGCCAGAACGTCCTGCCCGGCCAGCAGCCGGGAGACGATCTGCTCCTGTCCGGGGCGGAAGCCGTCATAGCCGAATACTTTTTTTAAGATCGAATGCGGGTTTTCCATGAGTTCCTCCGTTATAATAGATGAGCACTGCCTTTGGAGCCTTACCAGTATACCACAAAAAACGCCGGTTTGCGCGCCGGAGGGCCTCCTTTTTGGCAAAACGAACGAAATGTCACAAGGATTTTTTTACAATTGATAGCTTTTCAGGCGCGAAAATGATATAATGAGACTACATATCTCCATCCCGGCTGTTTTTTGTGCCGGACCCAACGAAAAAGGAGCATTTTAAACCATGCAGAAATTGATCACATTTGCAGTCCCCTGCTATAATTCTGCCGCTTATATGCGTCACTGCATCGAGACCCTGCTCTCCGCCGGAGAACAGGCTGAGATCATCCTCGTGGACGACGGTTCCGTCAAGGACGAGACCCCCGCCATCTGCGACGAATATGCCGAGAAGTACCCCACCATCGTCAAGGCCATTCATCAGGAGAACGGCGGCCACGGCGAGGGCGTCAATCAGGGCATCCGGAACGCCACCGGCCTGTACTACAAGGTCGTGGACAGCGACGACTGGCTCGACACCGCCGCCCTCAAGACCGTGCTGGCCAAGCTGCAGACCCTCGCGGCCCGCGGCACCGCCCCCGACCTGATGATCTGCAACTACGTGTACGAGCATGTGGAGGACAACACCAGCCACACCGTCCGCTACACCAACGTCTTCCCGGAGAACCGGCTCTTCACTTGGATGCACGTGGGCCATTTCCGCCCGGACCAGAACCTGCTGATGCACTCGGTCATCTACCGCACGCAGGTGCTGCGGGACTGCGGCATGGTGCTGCCCAAGCACACCTTCTACGTGGACAACATCTTCGTCTACCAGCCGCTGCCCTACGTCAAGAGCATGTACTACATGAACCTTGACCTCTACCGCTACTTCATCGGCCGCTCCGACCAGAGCGTGAACGAGAGCGTCATGGTCAAGCGTGTAGACCAGCAGCTCCGCGTCACCAAGCACATGATCGATTGTCAGGACCTCGACGCCCTCAAGAACGAGAAGCGTCTGCGCAGCTACATGCTGCACTACCTGTCCATGATGATGGCCGTCAGCGATATCTTCCTGCTGCTGGACGGCAGCGCCGAGGCCAAGGCCAAGAAGGCCGACCTGTGGAGCTACCTCAAGGCCCACACCAGCCCCGCCGTCTTCCACTCCATCCGCTACGGCTTCGGCGGCGTGACCAACCTGAACTTCCCCAAGGGGGATACCATCGTCATCGGCTGCTACCGCATCGCGCAGAAGCTCTTCAAATTCAATTAAAATAAAACTTGTTGTTTCTTTTGGAATAATGTTGCCGAACCGGGCAGCTGGGTCACATCCAGCAGCCCGGTTTTTATTTGGATACAAGCTCGTTAAGAAAACTTCAGAGTTGAGCCTTGTGAAATGTTGTTGCCATCGACGACGCCGTGGGTCTGGTGCTCTTTTCGGCTTCCTTCGGCGTGGCGAACGCGCTGGAGCAGGGCCGCATCGACCCCATCAGCGTCATCGTCGAGCCGCTGGTGGAGATCGTCATCTCACTGGGGCTGGGTGCGCTGGCCGGTTTCGTGCTCAACCAGCTGGAAGTCTATTTCCACTCCCGCTCCAAGCGCATGAGCCTCTCCGTCGCCTTTGTCCTGCTGACGGTGGGCCTCTCGATGCTCTCCTTCCAGATCGGGCCGGTGCACTGCAGCTTCTCGCTGCTGCTGGTCTGCATGATGACGGGCACCGTCTTCTGCAACATCTGCCCCACTTCCGATGAGCTGATGGACCGCCTTGACCGCTGGGTGTCGCCGGTGAACATCCTTTTCTTCGTCCTCAGCGGCGCAGAGCTGGACCTGAACATCCTGTCGAACCCGCTGGTGCTCCTCATCGGCGTGGTGTACATCACCTCCCGCTCGCTGGGTAAGATCAGCGGCTCCTACGTGAGCTGCCGCGCCACCCACTGCAGCGAAAAGATCCAGAAGTACCTTGGCATCACGCTGCTGCCGCAGGCCGGTGTGGCGCTGGGCATGGCAGCCGAAGCCGCCGAGCTTTCCGACGGCCACATGGTGCGGAACGTCGTGCTTTTCTCGGTGCTCGTGTATGAGCTGGTCGGCCCGACCCTGACCAAGTTCAGCCTGACCGCCGCCGGTGAGATCGAACCGGAAGGCCGTACCAGCGCCCGTACCGCCAACAAACCGGAGGCACCCGTCACCTTGGACTGATCTCAAGAAACAAAAAGGGGCTGCTGCACATCGTTTCGCCGAATGTGCAGCAGCTCCTTTTGTTCTCAGTAGGTATCCGAGCAGCCCAGTAATAATTTCATGTAGGCGAAGGTCCGCTCCTGCCCAAGGTCGCGCACCATTTTCAGCAGCTTTTCCAGCAGGGCGCGGGTCTCCGGGTGGAGCATGTAATGATCTTTGCTGTGCTCGTAGTATTCCCACGGGGAGGCATCGGTGTATTTTTCGCCCAGATAGATCTGGCTGGCCGCCACCCGGTCGCAGATCATCTCGCAGACATACCGCAGCGGCATCTTCATGCCGGTCATGCCGGATTTATTGGTGCTGTAGTCGATCCAGTATTCAAGGTGGTGCTTGTTCCGGCCCTTGTGGTGGAGCCACGCCGAAGAGTAGCCCTTGGCGTCCCGCTCGGCCTCGTTGGGGCTGTGGTCGCCCTGATAGTAGATGCAGCCGGGGATGAACTCCGTGGGGCTGTATTTGCTCAGGTCGTGGGCCAAGCCCTGCTCGTACAGGCCGCATTCAAAGCAGTATTTCATCACCAGCAGCTTGTGGCGGGTGATGGTCTCAAAATGGCCTAGGATGTTCATGCTTCGCCTCCGCGAAAACGCACTGTCACCTTCCCCGCTTTCAGCCCGCGCAGATCGTCGCTCTCCGAAAAATCCTCCCGGTCGCGGGTCAGGTTGGGGTTGTAGTAGGGGTCGTCGAGGATGTTTTCCTTCCCGTGGATGGTATAGAGCCGCTGCTGCTCGGCGGCAAAGCGGGCCGCCTTGGCGGGATCCTTTTCGTCGCCGCCGCGGCTCTTGCTCTCGTAGTGGGTCAGCTCGGCGTAGGGGGTCCATGCGATGCGGCAGCCCGCATCCCGCACCCGCAGACAGAAGTCCACGTCGTTGAACGCCACGGCGAACTGTTCATCCAGCCCGCCCACTTCGTCGTAGACGCTGGCCTTGACCAGCAGACAGGCCCCCGTCACCGCCGAGAAGTCCTGCACGGTGGCGATGCGGAACAGATAGCCGCTGCCGCCCTTCTGCTTGTACTTGTGACTGTGGCCCGCGTAGCCCCCAAGGCCCGTGATGACGCCCGCATGCTGGAGCGTCTCGTCCGGGTAGTAGAGCATGGCCCCACAGATGGCCGCACCGCCCTTGTGGGCGCACTGCCGCAGCAGCTCCGTCAGCCAGTCCCCGTTGCGGACTTCCACATCGTTGTTCAGCAGCAGCAGGTAATCCCCCGCTGCCGCTTTCCGTCCAAAGTTGTTGATGCCGGAGAAGTTGAAGCCCTTTTCCGGGTAGGTGACCACCTTCAGGCCGTCGTATCGCTGCTTCGCCTTCTCGTAGTAGGCGAAGGTGGCCGGGTCAGTGGAGTTGTTCTCGATGACGATGATCTCGTAGTTGTCCCACGTCGTCTTTTTCCAGATGCTTTGCAGACACTTTTCGAGGTCATCGGTGTGGTCCTTGTTGGGGATGAGGATGCTCACCTTCGGGTCGCCCTCGATGTCCCACTTCACCCGGTAAGTGCTGGGGAAGAGGCCATCCTCCACCGTACCGGTGCGGCCGGTGCGGGCCAAGTGGTCGGCCAGCGCCTTTTTGGCTGCTGCTGCCACATAGGGTTTGGCCTCGGTGCCGCCGGAAGTAGACCCCGCATGGACCCGCCAATAATAGAGCACCTGCGGCACATGGGCCGCGCCGCCCACCTGCTCGATGAGCCGGAGGAAAAGGTCGTGGTCCTGACTGCCATCGCACTCCGGCCGCTCGCCGCCCACGGCATCCCACAGGGCCTTTTGGAACACGGCCAAATGGCAGATGTAGTTGCAGCAGAGCAGGTAATCCGGCGCATAGTCCGGCTTGAAGTGTGCTACGATGGGCCGCTGGATGCTCTTGGAGAAGAGCGCTTCATCGCTGTAAAGGAAGCCATCCGGCTCCCCCCGCTCCCGCAATTGCAGGATGGCCTTGCCCATCGTGTACATCGCGTGGGGTGCCAGAATGTCGTCGTGGTCCGCAAGGGCCAGATAGTCCCCGGTGGCAAGGGAAGCGGCGGCATTGGTGTTCGCCGCAATGCCCTTGTTTTCGATCTTTTTGTATACGATGCGTTGATTCTTCGTCTGATATTCCTCCACGATCCGTTTTACGGCATCGTGTTCCGCGTCGGACGCATCGGCGAGGCAAAGCTGGCCGTTGGGAGCCGTCTGATCCACAAAAGAATCCAGAAACTCCCGCAGGTATGGTTCCGGCGTATTGTACAGCGGGGTCAAGATCGAGATGGTGGGCAGACCGCAGGAGTCCGCCGTCTGCCCGGCCAGTTCGGCCCTTTGGGCTTCCAGCACCTTTTTCGCGGGCAGATACCGGGCCTTTTTGCCGAAGCACCGGCGCTTGACGAAGCCGGCCCCCCGCGCCAGCATGGTGCCGAGGCCCTCATCTTTCGTCAGCTGGACAGCATAGCCCGCCAGCTCCTTGGCGCGTTTCAGTCGTACATTCATCTCATGCCTCGCCGCGCTGGGTCGCCTTGTAAGCGTCACAGACCGTCTTGGTGTCGCCGTTCATCTTCAGGTGGCCGTGGCTCAGCCATGCCACCTTGCTGCACATCCGCTCGATCTGCTCGATGGAGTGGGACACCAGAATGACCGTAGTGCCGCCCGCCATCAGCTCCTGCATCCGCTTTTCGCACTTCTGCTGGAAGAGGAAGTCGCCCACCGACAGCACCTCGTCCGCGATCAGGATGTCGGGCTTGGTGATGGTGGCAATGGCAAAGCCAATGCGGGCCACCATGCCGGAGGAGTAGTTCTTGAGCGGGACGTCGAGGAAGTTCTGCAGTTCGCTGAACTCTACGATCTCGTCAAATTTTTCGTCGAGGTACTTGGGCGAGAAGCCCAGCACCGTGCCGTTCAGGTAGATGTTCTCGCGGGCGGTCAGGTCCATATCGAAGCCCGCGCCCAGCTCGATGAGCGGGGCGATGGTGCCGTTGACGGTCACCTTGCCCTTGGAGGGCTTGTACACGCCCGCAATGGTCTTGAGCAAGGTAGATTTGCCCGAACCGTTCAGGCCCACAAGGCCGTAAAAATCGCCGGGCATGATGTCAAGGCTGACATCTTTCAGGGCGTAGAACTCGTCGTATTGCAGACGGCCCTGCACCATGGCCAGCAGGTATTCTTTCAAGCTCTCGTGCTTTTCGGTGGAAAGGTTGAAGCACATGGAAACATTGTCCACTTTGATGATCGGTTCCATTTTGTCCCCTCCTTAAATGTGCAGCACGAAGCGATCCTGCGTTTTGCGGAACATCCAGACGCCCACCACCATGGACAGCACCGCGCAGATGCCGCAGACCGCAAACATGTTGAAGTCCAGCGGGATGCCCCACATCAGGGTGCGGCGGAAACCGGTGATATACCAATACATCGGGTTCAGCTTGATGATCTGCTGCATGTTGAAGCCGCCGATGGAGAAGGTCATCTGGGTGGGGTCGTAGAAGATGGCGGAGAAGTAGAGCAGCGCCGTGGTGAAGACGCTCCAGATGTGCATGATATCCCGGAAGAAGACCGTTGCCGCCGCGAGGAAAAGCCCGACGCCGAGGCTGAAGAAGAAGAGGGTCACCAGCGGGTAGAGCGCCTCAAGGATCGTCAGGTGGAACGGTGCCCCGGTGAAGATCATCACCAACAGCAGAGCCACAAAGCTGAACACGCAGTTCACCATGGCGAAGCAGCACTTCTCCAGCGGGAAGATATACTTGGGGATATACACTTTTTTCAGCAGGGGCGCGGCGCTGAGCACGCTGGACATGCTGGCTGAGGTGGCCTCGTTGAAGAAGTTGAACAGCAGCTGGCCGCACATCAGGAAGACCGGGAAGTTGTCGATGCCGCTGCCCCGCATATCCATCAGGCTGCTGAACACGGCCCAGTACACAAGGCACATCAGCAGCGGGTTCAGCACGCTCCACACCACGCCCAGCACGCTGCGGCGGTATTTGAGCTTGAAGTCACGGCTGACGAGGTTCCACAGCAGATAGCGGTACCGCCAAAAGCCGTTGAGCATTCCTTTCAGTTTTGCCACAGGCGATCACCACTTTTCAAAGAATTCGAACTTCTGGGCTGCAAAGGACTCATGCAGCTTGTCCTTGGCGCTGGTCTTGTGCTCGCAGCCGCAGTCCGGCCACTGAACGTTGACGGTGGGGTCATCGTAGGGGATGCCGCCCTCGCTGGTGGGGTCGTAGACGTCGGTGCACTTGTAGCAGAATTCCGCCACATCGCTCAGCACGAGGAAGCCGTGGGCAAAGCCTTCGGGGATATAGAACATCTTCTTGTTCTCCTCGGACAGGGTCACGCCCACCCACTTGCCGAAGGTGGCGCTGTGGGGGCGGCAGTCCACGGCGACGTCATACACTTCGCCCTTGGTCACGCGGACCAGCTTGCCCTGCGTGTGGTTCTTCTGGAAGTGCAGACCGCGCAGCACGCCGCGGGTGGAGCGGCTCTGGTTGTCCTGCACGAACTCTTTGTCGATGCCGGCTTCTGCGAACTGATCCTTCTGATACGTCTCCATGAAATAGCCGCGGTCATCGCCGAACACCTGCGGTTCAATGACCACAACACCGGGGATCTCGGTCTGCGTAAAAGTAAATTTGCCCATATTTCGTTTCCTCTCTGTTTTCTTTTAAAAATTATTTTCGTTTTGTTGTATATGAAAAGTCCCGAAGGACTTTTGCGCAGGGTAGATAGCTCGCCCTCTCAGTCACGCTTCGCGTGCCAGATTCCCCACTCTGTCGCTTCGCGACATCTCTCCCCGGCCGGGGAGAGTCTTTCCTCAAAGTGGGAGCCCTTGGCATATCGGGCAAGTCTGAGCGCATACCGGCAGCAGCCGGGCCTTGCGCTCTATCGTCAGTGCTTACTTCTCGGCTTACGTTTTCTCTTGGCTCGGATGCGTATGATTGCAAACACCACCACCGCCGCCAGCACGGTGGCACCGAGGGAGATGGCGAGCAAGCCGCCCGCGGTTTTCTTGATATTGCGGGAGGCGGGGAGCTGAACGTTCGCGTTGGCCGCGACGACCTCTTCCAGCCCCTCGATGTTCGCCTTGACCCGGACGGAGGTGGATTCCTGTACATCGCCGCCCTGAATGGTATACACCGCGTAAGCCTCCGGGTCAACCCCCAAAATATAGCGTTCGGGCAGTTCAAGGCTCACCGACACATTGTCGGCGGTCAGGCCGTCGGCCAACAGCAGCCGCACACCGGGATCGCTGACGGTCACAGTACCCATGGCGCTGCCGCCGCCCACGACCTCCATCTGGGCCGTCACCCCCTGCGCGGGGATGTCGGTGTAGCCGGTAAAGGTCGCAAAGGCGTGATCCAGCAGGGTGCGGACGTCGTTGTACTTGTCGGTCTTCAGGTTGCTCTGCATGGTCACGCAGATGAGCCGGACGCCGTTCTGCTCCGCCAGACAGACGTAGCTGTAGCGGGCAATGTTGGTGTAGCCGATCTTCGAACCCAAAATGGCCGGGATATAGTACCGGCTGGACCCCACCCGCATCTTATCCTGCTGGTGGAAGTACCGGGTCACGGGCTGGATGTTGGTGGGGGCCATCGTGTACATCTCGTTCCGGGTGAAAAGGGTCTCAAAGCCCGGCTGGGTCAGCGCCCAGCGCAGGATCTGCGCCATATCGTAGCAGCTGGTGTAGTGGTCCTCGTCGCTGATGCCGTGGGGGTTCGCGAAGTGGGTGTGCTGCAAGCCCAGCTCCGCTACCTGTGCGTTCATCGCGGCCACACCGTCGGCGATGGTGCCGCCGCCGAAATATTCCGCCAGCAGGTTCGCGCCGTCGTTGGCGCTGGCCATCATGGTGGCGTACAGCGCATCCGTCAGGGGAACTTCCTCCCCTTCCTGCAATGCGATGTGGCTGGAATCAGTACCCGCCAGCGAGTAAACGTCCTCGTGGCTGACGGCCAGCTTCACGCCGTCCCACTGGCCCTGCGCCTTTTCACAGGCAAGGCCCAGCGTCATCACCTTGGTGATCGACGCCGGGTGCAGTTCCTCGTCCATATTCTGCTGCGCCAGCACCAGCCCGGTGTCCGCGTCAATGATGCAGTAAGCTTCGGTGGTCGTCAGGGCCGGGGCCGCCGCCGCGCCGGGCGCAAAGGCCGCCAACAGGCACAGCAGGGCCGCGCACAGCACGGTGATCTGTTTTTTCATCTGGTATACTCCGTTGTTCCTTTAATCTGTTTTAGTATACCACACTTTGCCCCGCCTGAAAAGAGAAATGCGCCCCTTCACGCCCCGATCCTCTCCCGCAGCAGGGGCTGGATCTGCCGCCCGGCCAGCGCCGCTTCCAGCGCATCGGGCAGCAGGGCGAAATCCGCCTTCAGGCTCTGCGGCTTCGCGGCCGGGTCATCCTGCCCGTAGGGCACAAAATAGTAATGTTTGCGCTGGCGCAGCCGGGCGATGTTCTCTCCCGATGCCCCCAGCCCGTCGTTGGTGGAGACGGCGATCAAAACCGGACACCCCACCCGCAGCAGACTTTTCGCCGCCAGCGTCACCGGCGTGTCGGAAAGGCCCACCGCCAGCCGGGCCAGTGTGGTTCCGGTGCAGGGCGCAATGACCAGCGCCTCAGCCAGCCGCTTCGGCCCCAGCGGCTCCACGGCTTGCAGGGTATCCAGCACCGGGTTCCCGGTCAGTTCCTCCAGCCGCGCCTTCCATTCCGCCGCCGTGCCGAACCGGGTGTCCAGCCGGGACGCTGCAAAGCTCATCACCGGCAGCAGCTCCCAGCCCTGCCGCACCAGCCGCCCGGCCTGTGCCGTGGCCGTGCCCAGCGTACAAAAGCTCCCGCAGACCGCAAACGCGATCCGCCCTCGCGGTGTGTTCATGCTCTCCCCTCCCGTTCCTGTATCATCGCGCAGACCGTCTGCGCCACAAACCCACCCGCCGTTTCCGGCGCACAGGCGGCGGGCAGACTCAGCGCATGGACCGCCGTATGGCCCAGCCGCTGCGCCGCCGCAAAGTCTGTTCCACCGGGCTGCGATGCCAGATCAACGATCAGGCTCCCCGGCCGCAGGGCTGCCAGCACCGGCTCGGTCAGCACCGGGGCGGGGACGGTGTTCACCACTGTATCAAATGCCGGGGCCGCCCCGGCCACCGCCGCCAGCGGAATGCTGCGCAGCCCCAGACTTTCGGCCAGCGCCCGCGGCCCGGCCCGCCGCGCGGCCACCGTCACCTGTGCGCCCAGCGCGGCCAGCCGCACCCCCAGTGCTTGCCCTACCGGCCCGAACCCGGCCAGCAGCACGCCGCTGCCCCAGAGCGTCTGGGACCGCCGCGCCAGCAAAATGCCGATGCACCCCTCCGCCGTGGGGATGGCGTTCCGCACGGTCAGCTCCTCCCGCGTGAAGTAATCCACCAGCTCTACCCCGGCCTCCCGCGCGATCTGCTGCGCCTCCGCCGACAGCTTCCCGCCCAGCGCCAGTGCCCCCGGCTTCGCCGCCCGCAGCAGCGCGGCAAGCGGCGTCCGCGCCTCGTCCAGCGGGAGCGGCAGCAGGATGTAATCCGCTCGTGCCACCTCTTCCGCGCCGCACACTTCGTACCCCGCCCGCGCCAGCGCCCGGCCCGCCGCCGCTTGCCGCGCGTCCCCGCCGATCACCGCAAACCGTTTCCGTTCCTCCATGCCCGCTCCCCCTCCCAAGGTTTACGACAGGCTATGCAGGGAGCCGCCAAGATGTGAAACCGCGCTTGACTTTTAGGCCCAAGTGCATATAATAGAATTAACGAATGTAAATAAGTCTCCATGGAGACACGTAAGCAAACAAGAAGCCCCCCGGTATCGCTACTACCGAGGGGCTTCCTGTTTTTAGTGCTTACCGCCCTTGAACTGGTCGTCAAGCCACTTGCAAATATAGTAAGCCACTATACCTGCTGCGACGGACAGAACGAATGTAAACACCATCTCCATGGGGATCACCTCCTTCCCATGAAAATGAGAGGAGTGGAGCGGCATTTACAGAATATCACATTACCAGCTAAATTTCAACAAAAAAGCGAGTAACCGCCATTGCATCCCCAAGCTCACGGTTACTCGCTCCACTACGGAATGAGTGATTGCCGGTAAGGAGCTAGCCGTTTGCGGGCCAGCGCCTTTTCTATTTGTAGAATAACCTTCCTACGTCCAATTGTCAAGCGTTCGGCTTGCTTTGGACGTTTCTTTTTGCGCAAAAATGCCCCGGAGTGAAACCGCAATGTTCATTCCGGGGCTTCGTTGATTCAACGGGTCATTTGGTGCAGTTCAAAGGGTATATTCATTGATGCAATGCCCAATTTGTTGTAGGAACTTATTAGTGGTTTACCTTCTGGGTAGGAATCTTAATAACTGCAACAGTGTACGTGGTTCCATTGATAGTGGTGTCTGCAAAGCCAATCAGCGACACAGCGCCATCAATTGCTTCGTAGCCAGGATTAAGCTTAGCATTGTTGAAAGTATCACTGTTCAAAATAATCGCCAAAGCATCAATGCCACTATCCAGCGTATTATACAGCTTGCTGTCATACTTTACCTTCGGAGCGTATCCAACCAGATACTGATTGGTAGTGTCATCACCTGCAACAGCCTTCTTAATTTCATCGTATTTATCAGTGCGCTGGCTCTTCAACGTAGTTTCATCTTTAACATCAGTTGCCAGAATCTTTGCAACGCTCTGTGCCTTTGCCTTCATGTCAGAATCAGCCTTAACAGACTCAATCTTGACATCCTTTTTATCCAGAGCCTCTAATGCCGCCGTAGTCTTCAGCGTATCATTGAAAATCTTAATGACTTCCTTCTCATTCACAGAAGTGCCACAGCCGGTCAGGACTGCCAGAGCCATAACGCCAGCGAGCGCAACGGCCATGAGTTTCTTAAACATTTTCATAATCGTATCCTCCAAAATAGTTTTCACACTGCACCCATTCAGGCGTTTTCTGTTCGCCTGATTTGTTAAGCTCATATTACCATTTTGTCACCATTTATTCAATACCCTTTTTGATTTTTGTTTCATTTGACAATTTCAGGTGGATTCTACTAGGCATTTTGCTGGAAGTCAAAGGAAAAATGGGCGGACAGAAAAAGCCCCTTGGCGGAGGTACAGCCAAGGGGCGAATGCCTTTTTCAATGCCTTTTGCAATCACACATATTGCATCGAACCTACATTAACTAATTCCAAACTCTTTCATCAATTCCGCGCGGCTCTTTTCATCTTCAGAAGCCCTCTTTACATCGTCAATGCGATTCTGGTCAAGAAGCTTCTTCACCAGTAGAGCCATTTTGTTTTCACCACGGCTCTCGCCTTTCACAATGCCTTTTTCAATGCCCTTTGCAATGCCTCTGCTTTCCACTTTATCAAACACATCACACATATTGCGCGGGCCTCCGGTCTTATCGAATGCCAAATTCTTTTATCAACTGATCGCGGTACACTTCATCTTCAGAAGCCCGCTTGACATCATCAATACGGCCTTGATCGAGGAGTTTCTTGACAAGGAGCGCCATTTGATTTTTGCCTTCAATTTCACCCTTGGCCTTACCTTTCGCAACGCCTTTTGCAATGCCTCTGCTTTCCACTTTATCAAGCACATCACACATATTGCGTGGGCCTCCTTTCCTGTCATCGGTGCTGGTATTATATGCGTCTTCAAATCGGTGGTCATTCGTCATGATGCTCAACAACTGAAGCGTCTCCTGCACATGCATCAGATCCTGTGAACTTGGCACATAATCGCCATTCTCTCTTTTCTGCACAAAGTAATCTGCAACCACCTTAGTAGATGTTCAGCATGGTATCACCTCGCAGATGTGAATCACTTGTTATTATTGTACCTTCTTTCTGCTCACAAAACAAGACGCAAAAAACGCCCCGGCTTTCTGTCATGGAAACCGGGGGCGCTGCGGTTTTATGGGAAACGCCTCAGGCGGCTGCAAAGCCTCAGTGCAGCAGAGAGCTGACCCATGCCCGGGCGGCCGTCTTGG
>OCSH01001580.1_pt1 | contig 16130 bp, 15 predicted proteins | sample 1538371 | NCBI WGS metagenome assembly OCSH01 (sample SAMN04571687, study PRJEB22368) | human gut metagenome | biome: human gut; material: stool | host: Homo sapiens | place: Luxembourg | collected 2012-06-01 | reverse complement strand
GATGGCGTCCTGAATGGGGTGGGCGAAGTCGTACATCGGGTAGATGCACCACTTGCTGCCCTGCCGGTGATGCTCGGCGTACTTGATGCGGTAGATGGCCGGGTCACGCAGGTTCATGTTGGGGCTGGCAAGGTCGATCTTGGCGCGCAGGGTCTTCTCGCCCTCCTTGAACTCGCCCGCACGCATCCGGCGGAACAGGTCAAGGTTCTCTTCCGGGGTGCGGTCCCGCCACGGGGACGGGCGGCTGGGCTTACCGGCGTCGCTGCCGCGGTACTCGCGCATCTCGTCGCGGCTCAGGTCATCGACGTAGGCCTTGCCCTCCTGAATGAGCTTCTCGGCGTACTCGTAGCACTTGTCGAAGTAGTCGCTGCCGTAGAAGATGCCGCCGTTAGGGTCGGCACCCAGCCAATGCAGATCCTCGATGATGCTGTTGACGTACTCCTCGCCTTCGCGGGCGGGGTTGGTGTCGTCCAGACGCAGGTTGAACTTACCGCCGTACTGGTTCGCGATGGACCAGTTGATGTAGATGGCCTTGGCGCTGCCAATGTGCAGGTAGCCGTTCGGCTCCGGCGGGAAACGGGTATGGATCTCGCTGATCTTGCCCTCGGCGAGGTCGGCGTCGATGATCTCAGTCAAAAAGTTTTTATCAGCCATGTGGCGTTCCCCCTTCATCCGGGCCAAACCGCCCGGAACTACTCATGATTCAATACCCATTATAATACACCATTTTTCGCTTTGCTTCAAGGTGGAAATGCAAACCGGGGCAAAATGGCGTTTTCTACCGCATTATTTCTGCGGGTAAAAGGCGTTTTGGTAGCTGACCAGCGCCCCGATCTGGTTGGACTTATTGTGGAAGGCGCACGCCACGATCTCCGGGTGGGCAAGGCTGCGGGCCTGTTCCTCGCTGAAGGGGTGGCCCTTCAGGATCTGCTCCTCATACACCCGGTCCAGCGTCTCGATCAGGAGGGGCTGGCTGCTGATACCGCCGCCGATGGCGACCTTTTCGAGATTCAGCAGGACGCTCAGATTATAGATCTGCACGTCCACGGCAAAGCAGAATTTTTCCAGCACTTCCAGCGCCTCCGGCTCCCCGGCGTTGGCTGCGTCGAAGAAGATCCTGCCGTTCATGGGCGCGTCCGGGGGCAGACCCTTGCGCTCCCGGTAGGCGTCCAGCAGAGCCGTGGTGCTGCACTGGCACGCCATGGTCTTTCTGCCGTTGTGCCACTCGTCGGCGTTGGTGTTCATGAAGCTGTACTCCCCCGCCGTAAAGTCCCGGCCCCGCACCAGCTGGCCATTGACGATGAGGCCGCCGCCCACGCCGGTGCCGATGATGAACACCGCCGCGTTGCTGCAGCCCTTGAGGACACCCCGCTGCAATTCGGCGATGGCGGCGGCTTTGCCGTCGTTCTCGATCCAGACCTTGCAGCCACACTTTTCGGCAAGGCGCGGGCCCACCGGCGTGCCGATGTTGTAGATGATGGAGGGGGCCCCGCCGCCCTTGACCACGCCGTGCTCGGCGTCGATGAAGCCGGGTAGACTCAGCGCGATGCCGTCCACCTCGTCCCTGTGGGGACGGTAGATCTCCGCCATCGTCTCCAGAAAATGCTCCTGACTGTCGCCGGGCGTGGGCACGCTGCCGGACTCATAGTAGTTCATGCTGTCATCCATGACCGAATACTTGATCTCGGTGCCGCCTACGTCAAAGACCATCACCTTCATGCAATTTACCTCCCGTTGGTTTTTTCTTTATTATAAAACAAACGCCGTGCAAAATCCACCCCATCGGTTCCACTTCATACGCTGGCGGAACCGTGAACCTTGCGAGGAAGACTATCAGGCCCCCTCCCAGAGGGGGCTGGCTGCGAAGCAGACTGGGGGAGTTACGGGCATAAAAAATCCCACGCTGCGGCAAAGCAAAACGCAGCGTGGGCACGAAGATAGCTTAACTTAAAGGAGAAATGTCAGCGCCTCAGCGGGCGACGACGTACTTGTGCAGGGTCTTGCGGACAGCGCCGTTGCCAGCGTACAGCTCCTTGACCATGCCTTCGATCTGCTCACCCAGACCGACCTCATACAGGTTGACACCGAAGATGTCGGCGCGGCTGTACAGGTTCTTCAGGCAGCTGAAGTCCTGCTCACCTTCCTTGACCTCCAGCGGGGCCACGATGGCCTGCAGCTCAGCCAGCATCGGATCGGGAGAGATCTCGAAAGCCTTGCCGTTGTCATCGACACCCTTCAGGTAGCGGGCATAACCGGCCAGCACCAGCGGGATCAGGACGAGGTTGGACTTATCCAGACCCCGTGCCTCGTAAGCCTTGATGGTCTCGCCGAAGCGGATGGCCAGCTTCTGAGAGGTATCGGTGGCGATGCGCTGGGGTGCGTCGGGCATGAAGGGGTTGGGCAGACGGCGGTTGATGACCGCGCCGATGAACTCGTAGGGGTTCAGGACGCCCGGATCCACGACAACGGGCATTGCCTCGATGTAGCCGATCTTCTGGATGAAGGAGCGCAGGTCCTCGTCTGCCATCTCGGCGGAGATGAGGGTGTAGTCCAGCATACAGCCATAGATGGACATGGCGGTGTGCAGGGGGTTCAGGCAGGTGCAGACCTTCATCTTCTCGATCTTATCGACGGTCTCGCGGTCGCAGTAGAGGACACCGCCCAGCTCCAGCGGAGGACGGCCATTGGTGTAGTGGTCCTCGATGCATAGGTACTGGGTCTCCTCGGCGTTGACGAAGGGAGCAGTGAAGGTGTGCTTCTCGGTGACGATGGTGTAGTTGTCCTCAAAGCCGTCGTCGGCCAGCATCTGCTGGACCTTGGCATCGGGGCGCGGGGTGATCTTATCGATCATGCTCCACGGGAAGGTGATCTTGGTCTCGTCCTGCACATAGGCGAGGAACTCAGCGGGGACCAGACCCTGCTCGACCCACTTGGTCGCGTAGGTGATGACCGCATTCTTGACCTTGTCGCCGTTGTGGGAGCAGTTGTCCATGCTCTGCACGGTCAGGGGCAGCTTGCCGGCCTTGAAACGCTCGTACAGCAGAGCGGTGACCTTGCCCATGGCCAGAACGGGGGTCAGGCCGCGCTCCAGATCGGCAGGAGCCACGCCGTAGCCCTTCTCGGTGATGGTGAAGGAGATCATCTGCAGGCTGGGGTTCTGGAAGATCTCCACCAGACGGGCCCAGTCCTCGGTGAAGGAGGGGTCAGCCTTCAGGCTCTCGGTGACGGAGGCCACGACCTTCTTCTCGATGTCGCCGGTGGACTTCAGGCAGACCAGCAGGCTCATGTTGTCGTAGGGGCGGTAAGCCTTGTCGATGATCTCGTAGTCGAAGCTCTCGGCCACGATGACACCGCGGTCATACTTGCCGCTGTTCAGCGCGTCGTTCAGGACGGCGGCGGGGAAAGCGCGGAAAATGTTGCCAGCGCCGAAGTGGACCCAAGTGGGCTCCGCGTGGGTCTTGGCCTTGACGGCCTCGACATCGAACTTGGGCAGCTCGTAGCCCTTTTCTGCCCACTCGGCGGACAGATTGCCATTCTTGATATCAATCAGCTTCATAACATTCAGCCTTTCTTTTTCTCTTCATCCAGACGATCCAGCAGATCCCAGACGCCCAGCATATACTGGATGCCCAGAGCACGGTCATACTTGCCGTAGCCGGGGCGGCAGTTGCCGGGGCCTTCCTCCCACAGCTGGCGGCCGTGGTCGGGGCGGATGTAGCCCTCGTAGCCGCCGTCATGGTAAGCGCGCAGGATCTCGATGATGCCGGTCTCGCCGCAGCAGTCGCGGTGAGCAGCCTCGGAGAAGTCGCCGTTGGGGAAGTGGTGGATGTTGCGGATGTGAGCGAAGGCGATGCGGTCGCAGTGCTTGCGCACGATCTCAGCAACGTTGTTGTTGGGGTTCGCGTTCAGGCTGCCGGAGCACAGGGTCAGGCAGTTGTACTCGTCGTCCACCATGCTCAGGAAGCGGTCGATGCTCTCGGCATCCACCAGCAGACGGGGCAGACCGAAGATATCCCAAGGGGGATCGTCCATGTGGATGGCCATCTTGATGTCGCACTCGCGGCAGGTGGGCATGATGGCTTCGAGGAAGTACTTCAGGTTCTCCCACAGCTTCTCCTTGGTGACAGGGGCGTAGGCCTTGAACAGCTCGTCCAGCTTTGCCATGCGCTCCGGCTCCCAGCCGGGGAAGGTCATGTTGTACTTCTCAGTGAAGGACATGATGTACTCGGCCATGGACTTGTAGTCGCCCTTGATCTTGTCCTTCTCGTAGAACAGTGCGGTGGAGCCGTCGCCGACGGGGTGGAACAGGTCGGTGCGGGTCCAGTCGAAGATGGGCATGAAGTTGTAGCAGATGACCTTGACACCGAACTTGGACAGGTTGCGGATGCACTGCTTGTAGTTCTCGATGTACTTATCGCGGGTGGGCAGGCCGATCTTGATGTCGTCGTGGACGTTGACAGACTCGACAACGTCCATATCGAAGCCGTAAGCGTGGATCTGGTCTGCGACCTTCTGGATCTCGTCGATCTCCCAGATCTCGCCAGGCATCTTATTGTGCAGTGCCCAGACGATGCTGGTCACGCCGGGGATCTGCTTGATGTCGTTGAGGGTGATGGGGTCGTTGCCCTCACCATACCAACGCCAACCCATTTTCATAGGCATAGGGGTTTCCTCCTTATGTTGCTTTGCTTTTCCGTCCGCAGCAACCGCTGCGGCACATCCCTGCTTATATTCTAATATATCAGTTTCGCCTTGGCAATTGGCGTTTTGACATTTTTTGAAGTTTTTTCTTGTATACTTTAGACAAAAAGACGACTGCACAAAGGATTTTTCCCCTTTTGCAGCCGTCTATTCCACGATTTTCTTGCTATTTTTTTGTCAATATTGATGGAAATGCTGCACGCTCACTCTTTCACCCGCAGACTGCGGAGCAGCCGCTCTTTTTCTTCCGGCTTCCATGTGCGCAGTTCCCGGTAGAGTTCCGCGTCTGTCCAGTCCGCCCGGCCAACAATGTAATCGATGCAGACCCCATAATGATCCGCCAGCGTCATCAGATGATGTGTCGGAATCTCCTGCACTCCCAGCTCATATTTTGCATACTGCTGCTGGGTCGTATTCAGAAGCGCCCCCGCTTCCTTCTGTGTCAGGTCTGCATCTTCCCGCAAATCCCGAAGTCGCTCGTAGCAATACATAAAAGTAAAGCCCCCTTGAGAGGAACTATACTTGACATCCAATCAGATGTATTGATTTTACATCTTATCAGGTGTATTATGATGTTATAAGCATCTTTTTATTCGTACTTAGGAGGAATCAGTATGAAAAATCTAAAAAGACTCGCACTCATTCTCGCTACGGTCATGATGTTCTTCACGCTAACCGCTTGCCAGTCCACCACGCCGACTGTTACCAACCCCGAAACCAACACCAGCACCACTTCCAAGGGCGAAGTTGAGCTCGTCAATCGGGATGGCGTCAAGATCATTCTGGTCGGCAACCTCGACCTGAAGGGCAATGTCCTTGGCCCTCAGATCAAGGTTCGCGTTGAGAACAATTCTGGCCGGAGCATCATCGTTCAGGCCCGCAACACTTCGGTGAACGGTTTCTCGATGGATGCCATCATGTCCTGCTCCGTGAACAACGGTGAAAAGGGGTATGATACCCTGCTTTTCCTGAACAGTGACCTCAACAATGCCGGTATCACAAACATTAAAACGATCAAAACCGCATTTGCAATTATCGACGGCAACACTTGGTACACTCTTTCCACCACCGATTCTGTCACCATTAACTTCTAATTGATTTTCTATCACCTCCGGTTTCACAAAACAGCAAAGGCCCTTGGGATGCAAAGACTACAGCTTCTGCATTCCAAGGGCCTTTCAATATTTTACCTTTTAACCTTCAATAAAGTAATCCGGGTGGTTTGCCTTCGCCTGTTCCACCGAGAGCTTATAGCGGTTGAGGTGGTCGCTCAGGGCACGGCCCACATCCTCCTCGCTGCCGTGGAGCACGGCTTCCAGAATGCGGGTGTGGGCGCCGCAGACGGACTTGTTTTCCTCGGTCTGCAAGCTGAACTTGCGCAGCCGCTCGATGTGCTGGAAGGTGGACAGCATGTGGTCAAAGTGCTCCTCCATCCCGCACAGCTCAAAGGCACGGCGGTGGAAGGCGTTGTCGAGGTCCAGCATCCGGGTCTCGCGGTTCTCGGCACCGGGGTCGCTCTCCAGCACGCGGTACCGCTCGATGAGCAGCCGGTAGGCCGCCTCCTGCTCGCCGGTCAGGCGGCCGCGGACGCGGTTCAGGATCTCCTTCTCTAAGGTATAGCGGGCAAACTGCTCCATCTCCATCAGCTTCAGGTCGATGGGGGCAACGTATGTACCGCTCTGCGGCTTGATGGTGACCATGTGGGCGATGTTGAGCATGATGAGCGCTTCCCGCATGGGGGTGCGACTGATGCCGAGCTCCTGCGCCAGCTCATGATCGTTGAGTTCATCGCCGGGTTTCAGTTCCATTGTAATGATACGGCTGCGGATGGTCTCGTATGCAGCCTCTCGTGCACTCCGTACTGCCATCGTTCCTCTCTCCTTTTGGCAACCAAAACGTAGGCGCTCCGCTCCCTGATATATTAGTGCAGGCGCCAGCTTCATTTTACCCCGGAACAACGTCCGCCGTCAATAGGAAAGGGCCACAAAATGCAAGATTTTCTTGTCAATCTGCGATTTTCGTCTTTTTGCCATACAGGAACGGCACCCAGACGGCCACCAGCACCAGACCGCAGACCACGTCAATGATGGAATGCTGCTTGGTGAAGACGGTGGACAGGCAGATGAGCCCGGCCCAGACCCACGCCACGGCCTTCAGCGCCGGGCGGTGCTTTGCCAGCTTGCTCTGGGAAAAGGCCAGCGCCATGCAGCCGGAGCTCTGGCAGTGGATGGACGGGCAGACGTTGACCGAGGAATCGGCCTTCCAGATAAGCTGCATGATCCGCATCGCAAGGTTGTCGCGGCCGATGGCCTCCGCCGTGGGGCGGATATCCAGCCCGTTGGGCAGGATCATGTAGATCATCAGGCAGAGGGTCATGCCGGAGAACATCATCAGGCAGAGCTTGTCGTAGCTCTCGGTGTCATACCACCAGAGCATCGCCGTCACCGCCGCCAGCAGCACAAACCAGCTGCAATAGGGGAAGATGAACCATTCATTGAACGGAATGAGGTCGTCGATGGGGGAATGGATGATGTACTTCGGATTTTTGATGGTCAAGTCCAGCCAGAAAAACCAGATGAGATAGATCACCCAATAGGCCTGAAACCACAGATGCGGCTTCAGCTTGGAACGCAGGGATGGGGTCTTCATGTCTTTTCTCCTATATTTTTGATTTCGCAACGCTTTATTTTACCACAAGGCGACGTATTGCGCAAATACAAATTCTAGGATACAATAAAAGTATTCCTCACTCCCTCCGTCATCGCTTGCGCGATGCCACCTCCCTCCCGGAGGGAGGCTTTCCATCTGTCCGTCACGCAAAAGGCTCCCTCACCGAGGGAGCTGGCACGGCAAAGCCGTGACTGAGGGAGTATGCAAGCCAAAAGGAGACCTTATGTCAAACCTCATTCATCCCCGTCTCATCGCCCTCGACCTCGACGGCACGCTGCTGGACCGCCAAGGCACAGTCACTCCCCGCACCCGCCAAGCCATCGCCGACGCGGTGGCGCAGGGCGTGGTGGTGCTGCCCGCCACGGGCCGCCCGCTGTCCAATCTGCCGCCGGTGGTGGCCCAGCTCCCCGGCATCCGCTACGCTATCACCTCCAACGGAGCCGCAGTCTGGGACCTCGGCGCGGACCCCATGAGCGCAGTCTACAGCCGCTACTGGAACGCCGCCGAGCACCGCACCACCGAACCCACGGCCCTCATCGCCCGGCCCATGCCGGTGGAGCTGGCGCGGGAGGCCTTTGCACTTTATATGGAATACCCCGGCGCCCTGAGCGTCTTCTGCGACGGCCGCACCTACCGCGACCGGGTGGGCATGGCGCGGTTCGGGGTCCGCTATGCCCGGCGCACCGGCTCCACCGAGGCCCGCCAGCCCAACGACGGCCGCTTCACCGTGGTGAACGACCTCAGCGAATGGATGAGCCGCCACGCCCACGAGGTCGAGAAGTTCTGCATGTTCTTCGATACCCCGGAGGAGGCACAGGCCGCCCTCCCCCGCTTCTATGCGCTGGAAGGGGCCGAAGTGGTGCAGGGCGCACCGGACAACATCGAGCTCACGGCCAAGGGCGTGGACAAGGGCACGGCCCTGCTGGCGCTGGCCGACCGGCTGGGCATCCCCCGCGAGGCCACCGCCGCCTTTGGCGACAGCGAGAACGACCGCGCCATGCTGGAAAAGGCGGGCATCGCCGCCGTCATGGCCAACGGGATGCCCCAGATCAAGGCGCTGGCCGACCTCATCAGCACCGGCGACTGCGACCACGACGGCGTCGCCGAGCTGTTTGAGCGGCTTGGTCTGTGATGCTTCGGCATTTTTGTGCAATGTATACAAGCTCCTATGCAAAACATTGTGCTTGTTGAGCATTACCAAATGTCGTTTCGTCGTTTATACTAATAGTACGAACGTATGGTGGGGCGGGGTGTGCCCAAATGGCGGCAAACCCCACTCCCATGAGTTAAAATAAAAGGAGAATGCGTTATGAATCCCATTGTCGAAAAGGTCTATCAGATCGGCATTATCCCTGTTATCGCTTTCAACAGCGTTGATGAAGCCCTGCCCCTGTGCAAGGCTCTGGCAGACGGTGGTCTGCCCGCAGCTGAGGTCACCTTCCGCACCGCATGTGCTGAGGAGTGCATCCGCAAGATCCACGAGGAGATGCCCGAGATGCTGCTGGGCGCCGGCACTGTCCTGACCTGCGATCAGGCTGACCGCGCTATGGCTGCCGGTGCTTCCTTCATCGTTGCTCCCGGCTTCGACCCCGAGGTCTGCAAGCACGTCATCGACAAGGGCGGCATCATGATGCCCGGCACCGCTTCCGCAGGCGAGATGCAGCAGGCTATGAACATGGGCTGCGAGGCTCTGAAGTTCTTCCCCGCCGAGGCAAACGGCGGTGTTGGTATGCTGAAGAACATCGGCGCTGCCCTGAAGGGTGCCCGCTGGATGTGCACCGGCGGCGTCAACGCCAAGAACGTCAACGATTATCTGGGCTATGACCAGATCTTCGCTGTCGGCGGCACTTGGATGTGCAAGAGCGACGTCATCAAGGCTGGCGACTGGGCAAAGATCACCGCTCAGAGCAAGGAAGCCGTTGACACCATGCTGGGTCTGCACCTGCACCATGTCGGCATCAACACCGGCAACGAAGAGGAGGCCATGAAGGTCGCCAACTTCATCGGTGCAATGCTGAATATGAAGGTTGCTCCCGGCAACTCCAGCATTTTCGTCGGCAACAAGGAATTCGAGATCATGAAGAAGCCGGGCCGCGGCACCAATGGCCACATCGCCGTCGGCTGCAACAATGTGGACCGCGCCATCTATCACCTGTCTCAGCGCGGCGTGAAGTTCGATCTGGACTCCAAGAACGTCAGGAACGGCAAGACTGTCGCCTGCTACTTCGCAGACGAGATCGGCGGCTTCGCCTTCCACCTCGTTCAGGCCTAAGCCCTGACGCCATCCCACCTGCCATGCTCCGCCGCACCGGTCTTCCCTGCGGCGGGCTTATATAGGAAACAACAAAAAGGAGAATACCACAATGAAAGTCGTTACTTTTGGCGAACTGATGGTTCGTCTGCAGCCGTTCAACTATGAGCGCTTCGTTCAGGCAAACAATCTGGAGTTTAGCTTCGGCGGCGGCGAGGCGAATGTCGCAGTTTCTCTGGCCAACTACGGTCTGGACGCTGCTTTCGTCACCAAGCTCCCCGCACACGCCATCGGTCAGGCAGCCGTCAACAGCCTGCGCCGTTACGGTGTTGACACCAGCATGATCACCCGCGGCGGCGATCGCGTTGGCATCTACTACAACGAGAAGGGCGCTTCTCAGCGCGGTTCCGTCTGCATCTACGACCGTGCCAACAGCGCCATCCAGCTGGCTCAGCCCTCCGACTTCGATTGGGACAAGATCTTCGAGGGTGTCGATTGGTTCCACTTCACCGGCATCACCCCGGCTCTGGGCGCAAATGTCGTCGAGATCTGCCTGGAGGCCTGCAAGGCTGCTAAGGCTCACGGCGTGAAGATCAGCTGCGACCTGAACTACCGCGGCAAGCTGTGGACCCGTGACCAGGCTCGTGAGGCTATGACCAAGCTGTGCGAGTACGTTGATGTCTGCATCTCCAACGAGGAGGACGCTAAGGACGTGTTCGGCATCGAGGCTGAGGCTACCGACATCTACGGCGGCAAGCTGAACGCTGAGGGCTACAAGAGCGTTGCAAAGCAGCTGGCTGACAAGTTCCACTTCGAGAAGGTCGCCATCACCCTGCGCGAGTCCCACAACGCTTCCGAGAACGGCTGGAGCGCTATGCTGTACGATGTCGCTTCCGACGAGTACTGCTTCTCCAAGAAGTACGAGCTGAAGATCATCGACCGCGTCGGCGGCGGCGACTCCTTCGGCGGCGGCCTGATCTACGCCCTGCTGACCGGCAAGAGCACGCAGGAGGCTGTTGAGTTCGCTGTGGCTGCTTCCGCTCTGAAGCACTCCATCGAGGGCGACTACAACATGATGACCGTTGCTGAGGTCGAGAAGCTGGCTGGCGGCGACGGTTCCGGCCGTATCCAGCGCTAAGAGCGGGAGGGGATCCGAAATGGATATCCGTTACTCCTGCAACCAGAAGGACTTCAAGCGCTATACCACCGAGGAAATGCGCGACGAGATGCTGATCACCGGCCTGTACAAGGCCGATGAGGTCGTGGCCGTTTACAGCCATGTGGACCGTATGGTTACGCTGGGCTGTATGCCGGTGCACGAGACCGTCTCCATCGACAAGGGCATCGACGTCTGGGCCAATTTCGGCACCCACTATTTCCTCGAACGCCGCGAGATCGGCATGTTCAACATCGGCAAGGATTCCACCGGCATCGTGGTGGCCGACGGTGTGGAGTACAAGCTGGGCTATAAGGACTGCCTGTACATCACCAAGGGCACCAAGGAAGTGACCTTCGCTTCCGCCGATCCGGAGCACCCCGCCAAGTTCTACATGGTGTCCGCTCCGGCACACTGCTCGTACGAGACCCGCCTGATCAAGATGGCCGATGCAAACCATCGTCCTCTGGGCAGCGTCGAGACCTGCAACAAGCGCACCATCAATCAGTTCATCCACCCGGATGTCCTGAAGACCTGCCAGCTCAGCATGGGGATGACCGAACTGGAGCCGGGTTCCAACTGGAACACCATGCCCAGCCACACCCACGAGCGGCGGATGGAGATCTATACCTACTTTGAACTGCCGGAGGGGCAGGTGGTGTTCCACATGTGCGGCGAGCCTACTCAGACCCGCCACATCGTGATGCACAACGAGGATGCTGTCATCAGCCCCTCTTGGAGCATCCACAGCGGCGTAGGCACCTCGAACTATACGTTTATCTGGGCAATGGGCGGCGAGAACATGGAGTTTGACGACATGGACAACATCGCTACCACTGACCTGCGCTAAAAAGCACCATACACAAGCCCCGTACCGGCTGCCCGGTATGGGGCTTTTTGCTAAAAATTTAACTTGAGGAGGAAATTATGAATCTTTCTGCATTCGATCTGAAGGGCAAAGTCGCCCTCGTCACCGGCGGTGCCCACGGCATCGGTTTTTCCATCGCTGCGGGCATGGCCCAGTGCGGCGCGACGGTCTGCTTCAACTGCTCCAACGAGGGCAGCCTTGAAAAAGGCATCGCCGCCTACAAGGAAGCGGGCATCGACGCCCACGGCTACGTCGCTGACGTCACCGACGAAGCCGCCGTCAACGCTATGATCGCCAAGATCAAGGCAGAGGTCGGCCCCGTGGACATCCTCGTGAACAACGCAGGCCTGATGAAGCGGGTGCCCATGATTGAAATGAGCCACGCCGACTTCCTGCGGGTCATCGATGTCCACGTCGGCGGTGCGTTCAACTGCTCCAAGGCCGTCCTGCCCGATATGATCGCCAAGCGCGAGGGCAAGATCATCAACATCTGCTCCATGATGAGCGAGCTGGGCCGCGAGACCGTCTCCGCCTACGCCGCCGCCAAGGGCGGCCTGAAGATGCTGACCAAGAACATCGCCTCCGAGTACGGCGAGTACAACATCCAGTGCAACGGCATGGGCCCCGGCTACATCGCCACCGCCCAGACCGCGCCCCTGCGCGAGATCCAGCCGGATGGCAGCCGCCACCCCTTCGATCAGTTCATTACCGCCAAGACCCCTGCCGGCCGCTGGGGCGAGCCGGAGGACATGGTCGGCCCCTGCGTCTTCCTCGCCTCCCACGCTTCCGACTTCGTGAACGGCCAGATCCTCTACGCCGACGGCGGCATCCTCGCTTACATCGGCAAGCAGCCCAAGTAAGTTTTCCACAGGAAATCTTCTGACTGTGCAAAACGCACCCATGCGGACAAGCTCCCCATGGGTGCGTTTTTTTCTTTTTGCTGTACAGTCAACTATGATAGCCGCCTTATGTCGCATTCCGCAGGTAGTCCACCTTCGGTTTTGCGCCGGACTTCGCGGCTTCTGTGTACGAGATGTCCAGATACTTCAGCTCCTTGTTGCTGTCCAGAATGGCACCGCAGAGCGCCGAATCCACCCGTGCCTGATGGGTCAGGTTCAGCCACACCAGACTCTTCATCTGGGCCAGCGGGGTATAATCCAGCGTTTCATACGCCTTCTCGTCGCCCATGCTGGCACCCATATTCAGATAACGGATGTTCGTCTGTACCAGCGGTTCCAAGCCGGGATATGTCGTCCCACTCGTCAGCCCCAGATAAGACAGCTGTTCCATCTGCGCCAGCGGTTCCAGCGAAACAAGCGTATCCACGGACAGACTCACCGAAGTCAAGGCCGGAAGCTTTCCCAGCGGCGTGAGATCCAATGTGCCGCAGTTGCTCAGGGTCAGCGTCTGCAATGCCTGTAACTCTTCCAGCGGCGCCAGCGTCTCCGGTCTTGCATTGCCAATCGACAACATCTTCAAACCCTTACAGGCGCTCAGACCGGAAAGGTCGGTCAGCTCATCATACGGCTGCGAAGCGCTGTACGAAAAATACTGTAAGCTGTCGAAATGCTTCAGGTCGTTCAGTGCGGACAGGTTCTGAAAGGCGGTTCCATTGTACAAATGCCGTACCTCCGGGTCCGTCACCATCTCAAAGGTGAATGTATCCCCGCTGGTAGGCTGTTCCAACGCTACATCAAAGCCATCTGCGCTGCTTGCCCGCAAGACAAGCACTTGAATGTTCCACACATCGCTGTGCAGGATATCACCTTCCGGTTTATCCAGAACAAAGCGGACGTGGGCTTCCATAGCAGGGTCTTCCCACTGGATGACATAATCTTCACCATGCTCGACGGTCTGTGAAGAGATTGCACTGTATCTTGCATCGACACCAGCTAAGGCCATTTCGTCCCGGCTGTCCGGCAGGGACGATGCCGAATTACTTGTTTTCGCTGTACAGGAGCAGAGAAGCAATAGACCCATGAACACAGCCAACAACGTTCCGAGTAGCTTTTTCATAGTATACCCCTCCAATTTTTTCCACTCTAGCTTGAGTATACAGAGGATTTGTATATTATCAATATATTATTTCAACATTTCACATTTTATTATAGTCTATTGTTGCATCAGAAACAAAAATTATTTTACTTTTCATACTTTTGTAAAGTATTACTCCTTGCTTTTCCGGTCGAAATGTGTATAATAGTTGCTTGTGAGCAACTTTTCACACGAAGGTCTGCCCACGAAAGAACTTTTCACAAACAAGGAGAATACATTACCATGAAACTGAAAAATGCTGCTGTCGTGGCTGCTGCTCTGGCACTGGCCATCGGCATGACCGCTTGCGGTTCTTCTTCCTCTACCGCTTCCTCTGCTGCCTCTTCTGTGGCCGCCTCTTCTGTGGCTTCCTCTGCTGCCGCTTCTTCCGAGGCTGCAAGTTCTGAGGCTGCTGTGGAGCCCGCTGAGTACACCGTGTACAACACCACCGGCACCAACGTCGCCGAGCTGTACCTGTACGCTGTCGGTTCTGAGGACAAGGGCGAGAATCTGGCCGGTGAGGGTCTGGCAGACGGCGAGAGCGTCGTTCTGACCCTGCCGGAGGACGCAGACACCTCCGCTAAGTACGTTCTGGAGTTCACCACCGATGACGGCGCGACCCAGAGCTTCGAGACCCTGAGCTACGAGGTCACCCCCATCTCCCTGCTGAGCGTTGACGCTGCTGCAGGTGCTACCCCCATTGCTTTCGCTGCACCGGAGAAGTAATTTCTGCGGCAGAGCCGCAAATTGAAAATCCCCCGAAATCGGAAAAGCGTTTGTGCCCAATGGCACACCGCCCGATTTCGGGGGATTTTGTTCTACTTTAGGTTTATCAAGGGCGAGCAGCCCTTGATTCGTGCCCGCGCCTCGAAAAAGCGGCGCTTTTCTGGTTCTCTTTTGGCGCGCAAAAGAGAATCATCCATCAGACCTTCTCGATGGTAATGGTCCACTCGCTCGTGAGGGCCTCATCGGGCTCCAGCACCTCGTGCTTGCCTTCCTCATTGACACTGTTGGCCCAGCCGTTCCAAGGCTCCATGCAGACGAAGCTCTCGGCGTCCTGCTGCCAGAGCACGCCGTTGGTGAAGCTCTCGTCGGCGTCCACGGTCACCTTGTGGCCGTTGCCCTTGTCGGTGAAGGTCATGGGGAACTCCACGCCGGTCATCAGGCGGATGGAGTTGTCCGCGCCCTCCTTGCGGGTCAGGGTGATCTTTTCCGGGGCGGCGGGCTGCTCGCCCTTGGCGTTCTCGGAGCAGGTGGCGCACTTGACGTCAAAATCCACATTCTCCAGCGCGGAAGCGGTGAAGTAGGGGTGGTAGCCGAAGCTGAAGGGCATCGGGACATCGCCCTCGTTGATGACGGTCATACTGATAGAAGCGGTGGTGCCGTTCAGGTCGTAGTTCACCAGCAGGGTGAAGTCGAAGGGGTAGAGGAACTTGGTCAGCGGGGTGGACTCCAGAATAAGGGTCACGCCGTCGGGGCCGACACTCTCCACTTCCCATGCGCAGAGGTCTGCGAAGCCGTGGCACTCCATGGGGTAGGCCTTGCCGTCAAACAGGTGAACGCCGCCGTCCGGGTTGCCGCAGCTGGGGAAGAGCACCGGCACACCGAACCGGGGGCGGTTGCACTCGCTGAAGTTGGGGCGGCGGGTCCAGATGTACTCGTCGCCGTCGAGGGTGAAGCCGGTGATCATACCACCGCGCTCCGGGGTGATGGTCAGGGCCGTCTTGGCAGCCGGGTCGGTGATGACGTACTGCTCGTAGCAGGCGCCGCCTTCGGTAACGTACTGGGTGGTGATCTGATTCATAAGTTCTACCTCCTTGATGGTACTCCCTCTGTCTCGCTTCCGCTCGACAGCTCCCTCAAAGAGGGAGCCTTTTTCTGCGTTCGGGTAGGCCAAAGCCTCCCTCCATGAGGGAGGTGGCATCCCGAAGGGATGACGAAGGGAGTGATTTACAAAACAACGCCGTCCTTGAAGATGGAGATCTCGCGGAAGCCGTGCTTCTCGGCCTTGGTCTGCTCGCCGCTGGCTACGCGGATAACCAGTTCCAGCAGACCCTGTGCGGTCTCGTCGATGGTCTTCTCGCCGTCGGCGATGACGCCGGTGTTGTAATCGATCCAGCCGGACTTCTTGGTGGCCAGCGGGGTGTTGGTGGCGATCTTCAGGGTGGGAGCCGGGGCCGAGAACGGGGTGCCGCGGCCGGTGGAGAAGAGGATCATGTGGGCACCGGCAGCGGTCATGGCCGTAGCGGACACAAGGTCATTGCCGGGGCCGTAGAGCATGTTCAGGCCCTTGGTCACCACCGGGTCGCCGTAGCCGATGACGTCCATGATGGGGGCGGTGCCGCCCTTCTGGACACAGCCGCAGCTCTTGTCCTCCAGCGTGGTGATGCCGCCTTGCTTGTTGCCCGGAGAGGGATTGTCGTAGACGACCTCATTGTGGCTGATGAAGT
>OCSH01001566.1_pt1 | contig 16226 bp, 4 predicted proteins | sample 1538371 | NCBI WGS metagenome assembly OCSH01 (sample SAMN04571687, study PRJEB22368) | human gut metagenome | biome: human gut; material: stool | host: Homo sapiens | place: Luxembourg | collected 2012-06-01 | reverse complement strand
CAGCCACTTCTCCTTCTTGAGGATGTCGGACATCTTCAGGGCCGTGCGGAACGCCTCTTCCCGCTTGCCGAGCAGCGTCTGCGTCATGAGCACCACGGCCATCTGGCGTTCGCTGCTGTTGTAGGTGTCGTCGTACGGATCGACCTTGCCGGTCTGGCCGCTTCCGCCCTGCGCGGTCAGCTCTTCGGCTACCTTCCGGTTGCCGTCCAGCGCATAGGCCGCCGCCAGCATCCATTTGACGTCGTTCTTCAGGTCGGCGGCTTTCTCCCTCAGCCGGTTCATGGCGCTCCGGTCGGCCATGTTGTTGAGCGCCAGAACGTACTGGGCGTAAGCCTGTGTCAGGAAGCTGTCCGCTTCGTTGCCGCGCAGGTATTTGAGCGCGCGGTCGAGCATCGGGCGGTCGATGGCGTAGCCGTATTTCGCGGCTTCGGTCAGGAAGTGGGCCGCATAGGCCGTTCCCCACTCGGAGCTGTTTGAACCACCGCTCCAGTAGGCGAACGATCCGTTGTAGAGCTGGTAACCGCCCAGACGCGACAATACGCTCTTGACGTTGCGGTCGATGTCCTGAAGCGTCCGGACGTCGCACTCCATGACGGCGGGCAGGTAGAGCTGCGGGAATGCGCCGGAGGTGATCTGCTCGATGCAGCCGTGGGGGTACCTCACCAGATATTCCATGCGGCGCGTGAGGTCTGCGGACGGGATCGACGAGAGTTCGAGCTTCGCGTTTCCGGTATCCTTCAGGGGCCTGAGGGCGATCGTTTTGCCCGGCTCCAGCATGTAATCCTCCGACGTCGTTACGTAGGGGTTGGGTTCGCGTACGTCCAGCTCGATCTCCGAAACGGAGCTGTCGCCGGAGGAGGTCGCCGTGACCCGAACCTTTCCGACGCCCGTCTCCTTGTTGACTTTCAGCCGGAACGTTACGACCTCCTCGCCGCTTTGGCTGAGGGCGATCGTCTTGCTGCGCGGGCCGACGGCCGAGAAGAGTTCGTTCGCGGAGACTTTCAGGTCGATCTTGCCGACTCCCTTTTCGAGGGCGAAAACCGTCACCGGCAGCTCCACCTCTTCGTCCGTGGAGACCACGCGCGGCAGGGTGGCCTGCACCAGCAGCGGTTTTTTCACTTCGGCGACCTTCTCCGCGGCGCCGGAAGCCCGTCCGTTCGAAGCCACGACCATCACGCGCACCGACCCGAAATAGGGCGGCAGCGCGATTTTGTGGGTGTTCGTTTTGCCTGCGCCTAGCTTCTGCGCTTCGAGGAACCGTACGACGGGTCTGAACCGCTGCGCCTTCAGTGCGCCGGTGTTCTGCTGCTGCTCCGCGTCGCCGCCGATGGCGAACAACTGTTCGATCCTGCCGCCGTAGGCGCCGATCACGTGGTCGAACATGTCCCACGTCCGTACGCCCAGCGCCTCCGTGGCGTTGAAATGGAGGTAGGGGTTCGGCGTCTTGAAGCGCGTCAGCCCCAGCAGGCCCTCGTCCACCAGCGCCAGCACATAGCTCATCTTCTTGCCGTCCTTTTCCCGGACCTTTATCGTGATCTCCGACTCCGGTCTGACCGTTTCGGGCATGTCGATCACCGGATCGAGCTTCGTGGCGGCGTCTTCGACGTCGAGCCGGACCACGCCGAACAACCTTATCGGCGCATCGTTGTGCGTATGGTTATGGGGCTGGACGAGCGTCACCGAGGCGTAGACGTTGGGAGCCATTCCGGCTTTGATCGGTATCTCGAACGCGGTCTGTTTGTCGGCGCAGTCGATCCAGAAACTTTCCCGTACGACGCTGCCGCTCTCGACGCTCACCAGCGCCCGCGCTTCCGGCGAAGAGGGGATCGTGATCTTCGCCTTGTCGCCCGGCGCATATTTCTCCTTGTCCTTGGTCACGGCGAGTCGGGTGGCTGCGTCCGTCACCGAGGAGACGTCGCCCCGCCAGTCGGAGGACGATACGCAAACGACCTGAGTCGCAGCGTGTTCATGGCCCGAACCGGTCACGCGGATCATATAATAGCCGTAATCGCCTGCGCTCCAGCGCATCGCGACCTGCCCCGCGCCGTCGGTCAGGGTCGTCTGCAATGTCTTGTAGCAGGTGTTGAGCGCATTTTTCGCATAACGGGCCTGCGAGTCCGACGCGGCGTCCCACCACCAGTAGGAGGTGATCTTGTAGACCGAGACGAGCACCTCTTCCCTGCCGGGCAGGGGACGTCCCTGCGCATCGAGCATGACGATGCGCAGCAGGTGCTCCTTTTTGCTGTCGAGGTATTCGTCGCCCCAGTCGCTCGTCTGGGGCGTCACTCCGATTCCGAAATAGGCGTCGTAGGGCGACACGGGGATGATCTGCTGATCGACGCTGAAATCGCCGCTCTTTTCGAAGACCTTTACCGTGAATTTGCCGCTCAGCATGCCGGGGCTGAGCCCCTCCAGCGAAGCGAGTCCGTCGGTCGTCAGTTGCAGCGTTCCCTGCTGGTCCGTGGTGCCGGAGACGATCTCCCGCTCCTCGGTTTCGAAATATTTTGTCGCGTCGTCGAACGAGTACTTCTCATAACTCTTGAAACGCGTCGGAATCTGCCTGAGCTGCGCCTGAAGCGTCACCTTTGCGCCGTCCGCCGGAGCGCCGTGCAGCCATTTGGCCGTCAGGCTGCCCGTGAACTTTCGGGCGTCGATCCGCTTGCCGTCACCGAGCCGCATGTCGATTTTCATTCGGTTGGGCTTGATGGCGTCCACGCGGATCGCTTTTTCGAATACCGCGCCGCCCAGACTTACGCGCGCCAGCCACTGTCCGGTAGGCGCCGCCGGCGTCGTTCCGAGTTTGAACGTGTAGATGCCGTCCGAGGAGCCGTTGCTGACCAGCGTCTGCACCAGCTGCCCGTTGGGGTTGAAGAACTCCACGGACGCCGGATGGTTTTCCGGCAGCGGATTGTCGGACGTGACGATGAAGGTGAGGAAGATGTCGTCTCCGGGCCGCCATACGCCGCGCTCGCCGAACAGAAAACCCTTCGTGCCTTTGGGGTTGGTGGTGCCCCCGACGTCGAAATTGCTCAGTGACAGCGCCGCGCCCCGCTCCACCTTGACGAAGGCGAGCTGTCCGTCGGCTTCGGCCGCTACGATGGAGGGCTCCTCCCTGCATTTCAGCACGGCGCGGCCTTCGGAATCGGTGGACGCTTCCGCCAAGGTCTGGTTCTGCTTGTCGTAGGCCCGTACCTTGCAGCCCCCTTTGGGCCGGGCTGACAGCAGGTCGGTGGTGTAGACGACGTACTCCTCTTCGCCGCTGCTTTTGCAGATGATGCCGATGTCGGACTGCAGAACCAGTTTCGACCGCTCCCGGTAAGTCCGGTAATCTCCGAAATAGTAGTCGTAATCATACTCGTCGGTGGGAACCAGCGGTTCGACGCCCTTGATCTCCAGCAGGTACATCGACTTCCGGCCGTCGGTTATCAGGCGGCTGAGATCCAGCGAATAGGTGTTGGAGAGGTCGAGCTTGGTCGATGCCTTGGCCGAGAGATCGACGGTCGTATCGCGGACGATGCGCGACACGTAGTCCATATCCGAATAGTAGTCGCCGCCGTAGTAGTTCTGCTGGAAGAACTGCAGCAGGTTGTTGGCGAATATTTTCCGCACGCGCACCCGCGCCTTGCGGTAGTTCACCGATTCGAACAGCAGGGACATGTCGTTCGACGAGGGGAGGACGGAGCCTTTGCCCGCGAAGCGGATCGCCGGCACCCGCGACGGCAGGTTGGCCGTGAACGTATAGCTCTCCTTGAGCCGCTGCCCGCCCTTGCTGAGCACGTTCCGGCTTATTTCGATGTCGAAATTCCCCGTGACGTGCGATTCGGGATAGATGTAGAGCCGGTTCTTGTCGACCGAGGTGCGGAATTTCGTGTCGAAGCGGATCAGGTCCTTCAGGTTCTGGTTCTGTTTGAGCGGTTCGGAGAAGGTCACCACCACCGCGAGCGGTTCCGCCGCGACGCTGTGGTCCAGCACCACATACTCGTCCTTCTTGGGCACTTCGACGGTCAGGGTCTTGCTGTCGCCGTAGCCGAAATCGAGCGTCAGCGTGTAACCCGCTCCCTCGCCGGGGGCGATGTTGCCGACGGTATACTGGTGCGTGGTGCCGTTCGCGGAGTGCACCCACGCGACGTCCGGATTCTTCAGTCCGCTTATCTTGAGGTTCTTCTCCACGTAGCCGCTCTCCGCGTAATCGGACGAGACCACCTCGCCGACCAGTACGTAGGAGGTCATGTCGTCGCTTTGCTGCAGCCAGTAGTCGCTGTAGGCGAACCGCAGTTTCGGCGTGGCGAATTCGAATTCCGCGACGCCTTTGAGCTGCCGTCCGGTGAGTTTCGCGGCATCGATGGTCACCTTGTAGCGGGTGTCGTATTTCAGGGGCGACCGGGGGATGATCCGCAGCATCCGCATTCCCGAAAGGTAGACGTCGAAATCGACGGAGGGCGAGATCGATACGGCTTCCCGGATTCTGTCCTCTTTCGGCTCGACGTTCTCCTTGAACGTCACGAGAATCGGCATTTTGACGCCCGTCACTCCGTTCGGCGACGATTCGATGATATCGGACGGCTGCCTGCCGCATGAGGCGAAGAGCAGGAGAGCCGTTGCAAACAATACGTAGCGGATTGCTTTCATAGTGGTTTTTTTGGTAACTTTGTCAAAGATACATAAAATATGACTGAAAAGCTCAAGCGGAAAACAATATATTTCCTGCTGTTGCCGCTCCTTGCCGCGGCTGCGGCGGGGTATTGTTTCTGCCTGCCCCGGACGCTTTTCGACGAGCCTTTCTCGGCGACCGTCTGGAGCCGCGACGGCCGTCTGATGTCGGCCAAGGTCGCTTCCGACGGACAGTGGCGCTTTTTCCCTACGGACAGCGTGCCTTACAAATTCCGTGTCGCTATTACTACTTACGAGGACAAACGTTTCTACCGCCATTTCGGGGTCGATCCGCTGGCGCTCGGCCGCGCCGTGCGGCAGAACCTCGCTTCGGGAAGGGTGGCCAGCGGCGCCAGCACGCTTACGATGCAGACGATCCGCCTGAGCCGCGGCCGGAAAGCGAGGACCTTCCGGGAGAAAATCATCGAGACGATTCTGGCGACCCGGCTGGAATTCAGATACAGCAAGGAGGAGATACTCGCCCTGTACGCCTCCCACGCCCCCTTCGGCGGCAATGTGATCGGACTGGAGAGCGCCGCATGGTACTATTTCGGCCGCAGCGCCGGCAGCCTCTCGTGGGGCGAGAGCGCCATGCTCGCCGTACTGCCGAACTCGCCCGCGCTCATCCATATCAGGCGCAACCGGGAACGGTTGCGGCGCAAGCGGGACGACCTGCTGGAACGGATATGGCGCGGCGGGCATATCGACTCCCTGACGTGCGCTCTGGCCCGGCAGGAACCGCTGCCCGACGCTCCCGAACCGATGCCGATGCAGGCGATGCACCTGCTGGGGCGGATGCGCGGGGGATCGCTCCGCTCGACGCTCGACTATGACCTGCAGCGCAGGGTCAACGAGCTGGCGCTGCGGCACAACCGGCGCAACAGGGGCAATAAGATAAACAACCTCGCCGTCGTGGTGATGGATGTGAAAAGCGGCGAAGTGCTGGCCTATGTGGGAAATGTCTACGATCCCGCGGACAGGAGCGAGGGCACCAGCGTCGATGTCGTCCGGGCGCCCCGCAGTAGCGGAAGCGTGCTCAAACCCCTGCTTTACGCCGCGATGCTGGACAACGGGACGGCCCTGCCCACGATGCTGTTTCCGGATGTTCCGACTTATTACAAGGACTTTACGCCCCAGAACTTCAACCACGACTTCAGCGGCGCGGTGCCTGCCAACCGGGTGATCGAACGTTCGCTGAACGTTCCTTCGGTGAAGATGCTCGACAAATACGGGCGCGAGAATTTTCTGGCGCTGGTGCGGAATCTGGGATTCGGGACGATTGACAGGAGCGCCGACCATTACGGGCTTTCGCTGATTCTGGGCGGTGCCGAGATCACGCTCTGGGACCTGACGTCGGTCTATGCGATGCTGGCCGCCAAGCTCGGCGGCGGGCCGGTCCGCATCCCGCACTGCGATCCGGAGGCCGTAAAGACGGTCAGCGCGGACGACATTCCGCTGTCGAGGGGTGCGATATGGCTTATGTTCAATTCGATAAGCCATGTGGCCCGTCCTGAGGAGGAGGGCGAGTGGCAGTATTTCTCCTCGTCGAAGAAGATCGGCTGGAAAACGGGCACCAGCTACGGCAACCGCGATGCGTGGGCCGTCGGGGCGACGCCCGACTATGCCGTCGGCGTCTGGGTGGGCAACTGTTCGGGCGAAGGCCGTCCGCTGATGACCGGGGTGGGGTATGCCGCGCCGCTGCTCTTCGACGTATTCGGGCTGCTGCCCGGCGGGGAGTGGTTCGCGGAGCCTCACGGCGATCTGGAAGCGGCCGTCGTCTGCCGGCAGAGCGGCTGTCTGGCTTCGCACATATGTCCCGACCGCGATACGCTGATGATTCCCCGCACGGCTGCCGCCGGCGAAGTCTGTCCCTACCACCGGATCGTGAATCTGAGCCGCGACCTCCGCTACCGGGTGACCGCGGACTGTTACGACCCGGCGCAGATCGTCCGGATGCCGATGTTTATCCTGCCGCCCGCGCAGGAGTGGTATTACAGGAAGCAGCATCCCGACTACCGTCCGCTGCCGCCTTTGCATCCGGGACTTTCGGGCAGCGGGGCGGGCGGCAATCCGATCGACATCGTCTATCCCCAGCCGGGGCGCGTGCTGGTGGCGCCCAAATCGCTCGAAGGCGAGGCGCAGAGTCTGGTCTTCACGGCCATACACCGCGACCGCAACGCCGTGTTATACTGGCATATCGACGACAATTATATCGGTGCGACGACCCTCGAACACAAGATATCCGTCCGTCCCGCTCCCGGTGCGCACCGGCTGACCGTTATCGACGAACACGGGGCGCGGCAAAGCGTCTCGTTCAGCTGCCGCTGACCGCAGCCTGTGGCTTCTTGCGGGTGCGGAGGGGCTTTGCGCTGGGTGCCGCTCAGTGCTTTCCGGGGGGGGCAGAAGCCGGTCTTCCCGGAGGAGGGCTTTCCCGAATGGGAGTTTTTGGGGGAACGGGGCTTTTCCGGAGTTTTGGTACTGGCTTTTCCGGACTGTCTTCCTTTCTCTGAGTTTTTCTTCAGAGCGAGGGCCTGTTTCGGGTCCTCCCGGAGGGTTTGTACTTCGGCGGACGGTAATGGGAGGGCCGGTTGTTATTGCGGGGATCGCTTGGGAATGGATCGAGGCCGTTTGCGAATTTGATGTGGTGTCGGTTAAACAAGAAGCCGGACTTTTTTAAGTCCGGCTTCCTTATGTCTGCAATTCCCGTCAGCGGATCACACGGTATGCGGGCCGTGCGCTGACCGTGCGGCGGCGCTTGGCGGCCGAGTTCAGGTCGGGCTGGTCCACCGTTCCTTTGGTGTGGACCTCGACGATCTCCGGCTCGGTCGTGATTCTGCCGTCGGCGGAGCATCCGTAGGCGAAGACGATGTAGGCCGATGCGGCTTTCAGGCTTACGACGTTATAAGCCGCGTCGCCCGTGTAGAAGCAGTCGTCGTCCCCGATCGTCTGTCCCGCTTCCAGTCCCTGCATACGCCAGTAGAGGTCGTAGGGCGGATATTGCCGCGGCGTGGCGAAATTGTCGCGGTAGGTGTCGCGCTCGTCGATGAACGTGATGTAGCTCGTGTTTTTGTCCGACGGGATCACCTTGATGGCGAGGTCCTGTTGGTCGACGGTTACGTCGATGGTGAAGGTGCACGCTTCGGTCGGCGTGAAGGCTTTGGTATGGAAAAGCTTGCGCGAGACGCGGCTGTTCGAGAATTCGCCGTTCTCGTTGCAGCCGAACGCCACGGCGTAATAATCGGTGTCGGATTCCAGCGGGTAGATATCCTCCGAGATATAGAGCGGATCGCGCCGCACGAATCCCGGCGAGGAGAATGCGAGGTCGCCCGTTGCGGTGAAGTCGCTCCAGAGCAGGATGCCGTCGCTCAGCTCGCCGTAATAGGGCCAGAGGTAGCGGTCGTCGATGTAGGTCTGTGCGAAATCGGCGTCGTCATAGGCCATGTCGAAAGTCGATTTCTTGACGAACGTGCAGAAGTAGGGCAGGTCGTCCGAAGGATGGACGGCGCACTTCGCCCCGTACCACGAAATGTCGGAGAGGGTCATCAGATAGGCCGTGTTGATGATTTCGGGGGCTTTGGTGCTGAAAGGAACCCGCATGAGCGGCGTGACGATGTCGAGCGTCTTGGCCGTCAGGTCGTATTTTACGCCGACCACCGAGAGGTCGTAGCTCTCGCCGGGCGTCAGGCCGCTGTATCTGTAGTCGGTTTTGGTGCCTTTGAAGAAGTAATCCACATATTCCGGTCCGTCGGCGATGTCGGCTTTGAAACGCTTCTGGAGCTGGGTGATACATGCCTCGTCGCTCTTGGCCGGATCGTAGGGATAGACGTAATAGGACATTTCGGGATCTTTCGGCGTGATGGCGGCCCTGACGCGGGTGTCCCCGACTTCGGTGATTTCGAGCGTGAAGTTGTCGCCTTCGGTTACGCCCGTGTAATCCTTGTCGATCTTGACCTTCATCTTTACCAGCGAGCTGCGGTCGTTGTCGCCGAAGTAGATGACGGCGATTTCGCCTTCCGTTTCGCAGACGGCCTCGTCGGCGTACGAAACGACCCAGCCGGTGGGCTTGGTCAGCACGACGTCGTTCACGCCCACGCTTTCGGTCTCATAGGTTTTGTTCTCGCCGTAGGCGTAGGTGCCAAGCGCCGGGGCCATTTTGACGAGCAGGTAGAAATCCGAACGCATGGCTACGGTGATCGTCGTGCCGTCCATGAGCGTGAAATAGGCGTATGCGCCGTCCTGCGTCACCTCCTTGAAGAACGAGTCGCTCACGCCGCCCTGACCCAGCGCCGAAACCGGCTGGTCCTTGTCGTCGGTGATGTAGTTCCACGTCGCGCCCTTGTCGCAGCTGATGATCCAGAATCCCTTGTCGTCGATCTTCAGCAGGGGCACGACGGCGGCGGCCGTGACGGGGATCTTTTTGCCGTCGGCCAGCAGCCATTCAGGCTCTCCCCCTCCCGATGTCAGGGTCCAGTAGTAGATCTCGTCCGTATCCTTCGCAACGCCGATTACGGGCGCCGCGGCGCCGTCTTTTCCGTTCGTAATCGTGATTTTGGTGTTTTCGGGGTCGGTGAAGTAGATCGTGTAGGAGCCGTCGGCGTTGGTCTCGACCTTCGAGACGTAGACCTTTTCGTTGAGTTTTTCGATCAGCGTCTGCATGGCCGAAACGTCGGAGTTGAGTTTGGCGACGGCGGTTTCGAGCGCTTCGACGCGTTTTTTGATGTCGTTCACGCTGTTCCACAGCTCGGTGTCGTCGTAGTCGCTGCATGCGGCGGCGAACGTCAGCAGGAGCGCGAGGCTCCAAAGGGCGAATTTTTTCATCATGATTTTGAGGTTAGGATAAATAAGTGACGGCCCTGCATTGTCGGTTGCAGGGACGCGGGAATTGCATGAGGGGCGCGGCAGGAATTTGCAGCCGGAGACCGCAGCCGCCGTTCCGCGGGCGGACGGGATTCATCGATGGACGGGACTTTCGGAGTTAGGTGACTTAACAAAGGTAGCAAAAAATCCGTACATTGTACGAATCGGCCGATTTTTGATCTTTTTTACACCCGATACTTTTGCCGGATCTCCGGTGGTATTGACATTACGCCCGGCCGAATTTCGGCCGGGCGTAATGAATGTTCCGTGACTTTCTGCCGCTCGTGTCTGGACGGCGGAAATTGCAGGGACTTATTGGTTCCTGAACAGGCTGCGGCCGTTGCGTATCGTTTCGGCTTCGCCGTTGCAGGGGATGATCGTGAACCGGCAGGCGTAGTGTTTCTCCAGCAGCCGGTACTGATCCGAAGGCCGGGCCTTGAGACTCCAAGTGTCCGTGCCGCCGACACCGGTCTGCGTACGGTCGATATTGACGGTCAGAGCATCGGCCAAAGGTTCGACTTCGTTGCTGTGGCGCGCCTTGTCCAGACTCTCCTGCGTGCAATTCCATACCGATACGCTCAGCGGTTCGGCCCCGACGAACTGAACGCCCCGGCCGTCGGAAGCTGTCAGCGAGAGCCAGCGGACGTCGCAGCGGTTGCCGTTTTCCTGAGGGGTGATGTAACTGTGCATGAATTTTTCGGGCGTGCTGCGGTAAAGTCCCAGAAAGGCGCCGCAGGAGCGGTCCGAATAGTTTTCCTGCGGACCTTTTCCGAAATAGGCGATTCGCTCCAGCGTGTTGGGGACGCAGGTTTGCAGTCCGACGCGCAGCGGCTCCGGCATCCGGTCGGAGATGTCGAGCTTGTAATCCACGGCCAAGGCCCCTGCGCCGTCGAGGGTATAGGTCAGCGTCAGCCGGACGCTGTCGGGTATCGCCTTCTCGACGGTGACCGAACCCGCCGATTCGTCGATTCGTACGGAGACGGTCTGCAATCTTTCGGGGGCTTCTTTCCAGCATCCTGCGATTTTCCCGACGCGCCAGCCGCGCCAGTCGTTGTCGGTGGAGGCGCGCCAGAAATTGGGGCGCAGCGGGGCGCTTATCAGTTTGCATCCGCGCACCGAGTGCGAGACGACGTACCCGCTGCGGCGGTCGATCTCGGTGCGGGAGCCGGCGGCGCTCAGCACGATGAACTCGTCATCCTGCGCGACGCTTGCCCTGCCTTTGGGCGCACTCCGGACCGGCTCTTTGTAAACGGGCAGTGCAAACTGCTCCTCGGCGGCTGCGTATCCGGCTTCGGCGTACGGCGTACGGCGCTTTTCGCGGGCCTGCACCCGGAGCAGGTATTCGGCGCCGGGTTCCGGTTTGAAGAGCCGGAATGCGATCGCGGCTTCGGAGCGGCAGCCGGCGGCGGTCGGCGGCACCTCGAAACTGCCGTGCTGGAGCACGCCCTTGTCGGTCGAGATTTCCCATGTGAAGTCATAGCGTTCGGTCCCGGCGAAGAAATTGCGGTTGCGGACTGCGATCTTTCCGGCCGCAAGGTCCGAAGCCGTGAACTCGACGGGCTGGAAGACATATTTGCACTCCAGTGCGGCGGGTTTCAGCGTACGGTCGGGATTGACGATGCCGTTGCAGCAGAAAGCGGCGTCGTTATGTTCTCCGGCCGGTTCGAAATCGCCGCCGTAGGCCCAGTAGGTGCGTCCCTGCGCGTCTTTTTTCACCAGTCCCTGTTCCACCCAGTCCCAGATGTGTCCGCCCAGCAGTCCGGCGTGTGTCCGGATGAGTTTCCAGTAGTCGTTCAGTCCGCCGGTGGAGTTGCCCATCGAATGGGCGTATTCGCACATCATCACGGGGCGGTCGAGCATCGGGTTGAGGGCCATCTGTTCGAGCTGCGCGGCGGTCGGATACATGTGGCTGAGGACATCGACATAGGCCGGGTCGGTGGGGTTGCCGCCGTTTTGCGGCTTCTTGACCTGTCCGGCGGCGGGCTGGTTGTCCGCAGCCATTACGCTGGTAAAGGCTGCGGCCGAAGTCCGTTTCAGCGGAACGTAAAGCGGGTGCATAGGCTGTCCCTGCGCTCCTTCGTAATGGATCAGGCGGGTCGGGTCGTAATCTTTAGCCGCGTGCGCCGGGCCGCAGCCGGATTCGTTGCCCAGCGACCACATGATGACCGACGGGTGGTTGCGGTCGCGGATGACCATCCGGCTTACGCGTTCGAGAAAAGGCGTAATCCATTGCGGATCGTTCGAGAGCAGGCCGCCTTTGCCGTGCGTTTCGATGTTGGCTTCATCGACGACATAAAGGCCGTAACGGTCGCAGAGTTCGTAGAAATAGGGGTCGTTGGGGTAGTGCGACGTGCGTACGGAGTTGATGTTGAGCCGTTTCATAAGGCGGACGTCCTCCTCCATCGATTCGCGCGAAACGGTTTTGCCGCCATATTGGTCATGGTCGTGCCGGTTCACGCCGCAGAGCTTTACCGGCACGCCGTTGACGAGCATTTCGCGGCCGCGCAGACGGACGTCGCGGAATCCGACCTTGCAGCTGCGGGCTTCGGCGAGTTTTCCGGCGGCGTCGCGGAGAGTCAGCACCAGCGTGTAGAGTGCGGGATTCTCGGCGCTCCACTTTTCGGGTGCGGCGATACGCTCTTCCAGCAGGGCGAAATAGACGTTGTCGCGCTGGGGATAGGCTTCCGCAAGAATCTCTTCGACGGGCAGCGTCAGTTCACGCCCGGAAGGGGTTCCGTCGGGTGCGTAAAGCCGTGCGCCGAGCTGCCAGCCTGCGGCGGAGACCCCTTCGCGCAAATCTATTGCCGGACGGATTTGCAGCAGCGCGTCGCGCATGTCGGCGTCGAAGATCGTCCTGACGCCGAAATCGCCGATCGCGGCATCGGGCTTGGCCGAGAGGAAGACCTCCCGGTGAATGCCCGCCATGCGCCAGTGGTCGGCGTCTTCGAGGTAGCTTCCGTCGGTCCATTTGAATACTTGGACGGCCAGTCTGTTCTCTCCCGGCTGTAAAAGTCCGGTGATGTCGAATTCGCTGGGCAGGCAGCTGTCTTCCGCATATCCGGCCAAGGCGCCGTTTACCCAGACGTAGAATCCGGAATAGACTCCCCCGAAGTGCAGGGTCACACGGTTGCCGCTCCACGCTTCCGGCACCGAAAAGGTGCGGACGTAACAGCCCGTGGGATTGTCGCGCGTGATGTAGGGCGGCTTGAATTCGAAGGGATAGACGACGTTGGTATAGATCGGGTAGCCGTAGCCCTGCATCTCCCAGCACGAAGGGACGGGTATTTCGTCCCAGCCGGTCAGGTCGGCTCCGGGGAGCCAGAAATCCGCGGGGCTTCGGGAGACGTCTTCGGCGAAACGGAATTTCCACATGCCGTCGAGCGATTGGATGCGCGACAGCGTGCGGTCGCCCGCAAGGGCGTCCTGTTCGGAGCTGTAAGAGTAGGAGGTGGCTCGTGCGGGAAGCCTTCGCAGGGCGTTGACGAATTGGTCGGCCGGAGCGTTCCGTTCGGAAGCGGCTGCGGCGGTGCAGAGGGTCGTTCCGCAGAGGAGAATTGCCAGAAGTCGGTTCATCGGTGAGGTTTTAGAATACAAATTTAATAAGTTTTCGCATTGCGATGGTCGCCGTGCCGGTAATAAACGCTCCGTTTGAGCGGAATCTGCATGCCGCCGGTCGTTTCGAGCCAGTCGTAGAGGTCGTTGGCCAGCGAGCGGATCGTATCCTGCAGCTCCGGATGGTCGATCAGGTTCACCGTCTCGTAGGGGTCTTCCTGCAGGTCGAAGAACTCGTTGGTGTCCCAGATGCCGTGGTAACGGATGTATTTGTAGCGGTCGGTGCGCACTCCGAAAACGGTCGGAGTCTGGGGAAACGCATATTCCCAATAGTATTCGTAATAGATGCGCTTGCGCCAGTCGGCTGCCGTGCCGCCCTTGAGCAGCGGCAGGAACGACTCGCCGCACATCTGCGGCGCTTTGGCGAGTCCGCAGGCGGCCATGATCGTGGGGGCGACGTCGATGTTCTGCACCATCTCCTCCACCGTGCGGCCCGCCGGAATGAGTTCGGGACAGTAGGCCAGCATCGGCACGCGTACGGAGGGTTCGTAGAAGTTGCGTTTGTCGATCAGTCCGTGTTCGCCCCACGTGAAGCCGTTGTCGCCCATATAGATCACCAGAGTCGATTCGCCGAGCCCTTCGGCCTGCAGAAAATCCAGCAGCCGCCCGATGGCGTCGTCCATGCTGGTCACCGTCTCGCAGTAATTGCGGAAGTCCTCCTCGTACGGCAGTGCGCCGTGATACTGGTAATCGACGCCGTGCCAGCTTTCCCGCTGGTTCTTTACCCAGTCGGGGAGCCGGTTCTCGCCGTACCAGCCCCGTCCTGCGAGCGGCCTGCCGTCCGCATCCTTGCTGGGCAGTCGGGGGATTCCGTACTCCGGCACGTTGAACGACGGCGGATAGACCGCTTTTTCGTCCTTGTACATCCCTTTGCGGGAGGGCGAAGGCTGGAATCCGGAGTGTACCGATTTGTAGGAGAGGTAGATGAAGAACGGACCCTCTTCGTTGTCGCGTACGAAGTCGATGGCGTGGTCGGTCAGTATGTCGGTGGAGTAGAGTTCCGGATCGAACTTTACGCGCTCGCCGTTGATGTTGAGCACCGTGTTGTAGTAGGTCCCCTGTCCGCGGAATCCCTCCCAATGGTCGAATCCGGGCTGGGGCATGTCGTCCTGATTGCCCATGTGCCATTTGCCGAAGAAGGCGGTGCGGTATCCGTTCTGCTGGAGGTACTGCGGGAAAAAGACCAGATCGTCGGGCTTCGGCGCCTGATTGTCCACGACGGTATGGGTGTGCGTAAACAGACCGGTGAGGATGGAGGCCCGGCTCGGCGAGGAGAGCGACGTGGTCACGAACGCATTTTTCAGGCAGGCGCCTTCGCGGGCCATGCGGTCGAGCGCCGGGGTCTGCAGCCACGGAACGGCTCCCGTGAACCCCATGAAGTCGTAGCGGTGGTCGTCGCTGAGGATGAAGATGACGTTGCGCGGTTTTTCGCCGTTGCGGGCGACCGGGACCGGAGCGGCCGGTTGGGCTGCCGCCTGCGAAATGGCGAGGGCTGCGAAACCTGCGGGCAGCGCGATTCGTTTCAGGTGCATCATGGCTTTATGATTGTGATTTGAGGGTTGAGTGCCATACATTCGATGTGTCGCAGGATCTCTGCGGCATCTTCCGGCGCCGTAAGCGTGACGCTCCGGCTTTCGCCCGGCAGCAGGTCGAAATAGTTGTCGGAGAAGATTCCCGCCGTACCCTTGTAATGCAGGGTGAGATTCTTCGCCAGTTTGTCGCTGCTCACCGTGATCCGGCAGGTCGCTGCGTCGGGCTTCTCGGCGCGGATGCGGACCGCCGCGGCCGGGAGTGCGGCGTTTTTCATCGTCTCGAAATACTGCAAAGCCCGGTACGCGGTCTTGTCGGACCGGAATTCGCAGACCAGCACCGCGTTGCCGGGGTCTGTACCGTCCAGATAATCGCGTACGCCGTACCGGAGCGCACGCTGCGATGCGGCGGCTCCGACGGTCACGGGGTGGGAGCTGCTTTTCAGCTTGTTGCCTGAAAAATCCGTCAGCGTGAGTTTCATTACTCCCCGGAGCGGCTGCCGCAGGTCGGAGACGACGAAAATGTCGAGCGTATCGCCTTGGATGTAAGGGGAGACGACGACCGGTTCGCACGCTTTCCTTACAAAGTAGTGCATGGCTTTCCACCGGCCGTAATAGTCGATTCCCGACCAGCTGGCGCAGGGCCATACGTCGTTGAGCTGCCAGATGAGCGACCCCATGCAGTAGGGCATGTTGCGCCGATGCGCCTCCATCGCCGTCTTCATCCCTTCGGCCTGCATCAATTGGCTGAGGTACAGCGTGCGTGCGAAATCGTCGCTGCGCAGGTATGACCGATCGACATATTCCAGCATCCGGGCGTCTCCCTTTTTCCGGTCGCCCTGATGCGACGTCATGGACGGAGAGGCGAGGCGGCGCTCCCCTTCGGGGATGAAACGCTCGACCGAGGAGAGTTCGGGGTAGGATTGGAGTCCGTATTCCGAGATGAAACGGGCGATTTGGGTGTTGTAGGCCGATATGGGGTCGCCTTTGTGCCAGACGTCCCAGTTGTGTACGTCGCCGTAGCGCCAGCGGTCCGCCGTATCGAGCCCCCAGCCCGGCGAGGGCGACGAGTGCCAGTAGGGTACGGTGCCGCCGCAAAGGCTGTCCACCACGCCGGGCAGGATATTCCGGAAGATGGTTTCGTTTACGCGGTCGAACTGTTCGGCCTCTTCTTCCGTATAGAATTTGCGGAACCGGCTGTTGCGTTTGTCGTGGGGTTTCCATGCTACGTCTATTTCGTTGTTGCCGCACCAGAGGACGAGCGACGGGTGGTTGCGCAGCCGGCGTACGTTGTCTTCGGCTTCGGCCCGGATGTCGGCGTAGATCTGCGCCGATCCGGGATACATGTTGCAGGCGAAGACGAAATCCTGCCACACCATGATGCCGTACCGGTCGCACATTTCGTAGAAATCGTCCGACTCGTACGTGCCGCCGCCCCAGACGCGCAGCATGTTCATATTGGCTTGGGCGGCGCTCCGCACGAGAAATTCCGTTTTCTCCCGCGAAATCCGGGGCAAAAACGCGTCGGCCGGCACATAGTTGGAGCCTTTGCAGAATACCGGGATGCCGTTGATCTCG